>Ga0335076_10008970_pt1 | contig 10081 bp, 11 predicted proteins | sample Lox_Sample_25_FD_206717 | JGI IMG/M metagenome (GOLD analysis project Ga0335076, IMG submission 206717) | Soil microbial communities from Loxahatchee National Wildlife Refuge, Florida, United States - Lox_Sample_2.5 | ecosystem: Environmental > Terrestrial > Soil > Wetlands | place: USA...
TGGCATGATCTCGACTGTTGCGGAGGCCGTAGCAGAGCCGCCGGGGCCTTTCGCGACGAGTTCGTACGTCGTGGCGTTCGCCGGGCGGACTTCCTGCCGTCCCTCAATGGCAACGGTCCCGAGCCCTGAGATCGTCACTTCTGTCGCGTTCGTGCTAAACCACTTCAGCGTGACTGCCTGGCCGGGCTCCACCACGGCCGGTTCTGCGGTAATCGAAGCCGTCGGCGCCAGGGGCACAGGTGGCGGAAGTTCTTGTTGTACAGGAGGAGGGGGCAGAGCGACCGCGACCTTCTTCTTGCAGCCGGTTGTGAAACCGGCCAGGGATATCCCCAGGATGAGTATTGTCAAATCGAGTTTAAATCGCATGATCATCTCCTGTTCGACGCACCTCGGCATGCTTCTGACACGCCGTCGCGATCGCACTTAGAAACTGCAATGTTAGTTCCGTAGTTTTACTCACGCAGCCAGCTTCGGGTCGAGATTGCCCGTGGCATCGTGAGTGTCGTGGAATTCCTGGCACCGCAGACAATAGGCGGCCCATGGAACCGCGGCGAGGCGCTTGGAAGAGATTGGCTCCTCGCAATCGAGACATATCCCAAATTCGCCGTCTGCGATGCGCTGGAGCGCTGCGCCGATTTGCGTCAGGGTCAGAGTTCCGCGCTCAAGAGTACGGACAGCAAATTCCCGGTCGCCGGCCAGTTGCACCGTCTCGATCTGTTCGTTCGACTGGACAATCCGGATGTCTTCACGCAGGCGCGAGTTGCTCCGAATCTCATCGCGCTTCGATATCAGCATTGCCCGATAGTTCTTCACATCAGCCTGGTTCATAAATCGCAACCCATCCTCTACACCGCTGCCTATGATGCTCAGAACAGTAATCACTATGGCTGAAGCGATGTGATATGTACCTACTTCCCCGTAGAAAAAATGGTTTGTACGTTCCTTTTCGCGCCGCGCCTGGTCTTCAACCGGGCCACGCAGATGCCGACGACAGCAATGCCTGAAAGTACGCAAACTGAAAAAGCCATATGAATCTCCTTGTCGCAGGTCAGGAAGGAGTCGCGCTTGCGATGCCTTGTTCTGTTCTGCACGAGTGATAGAGCACGCGTCTTGCCAATAGGTGAAAAGGAGTCCGTCCCGCGGGAGCGCTTATACTGCCGAGACGCAAAGCGAGGACCGCTCAGCGATACAAGCGGCTTATGGACGTCCCCTGGCAGATGCCAGAGCAGATGCCGAGGTTTCGGCGTTGCTACCCCGCGGCCGTCCTGGCCAGTGCTCGTGGCTCAGGTGCGCGACGGCTGCTCATTCCTTCCGACGAGGATTCCCTGTAGGTTGCGACGATCTGTGCGATCAAGGGGGAACCGATGGTGTTCAAGATTTCGAGGAACGCGGTGGTGCGCGCCGGCCTGCGTGCAAGGCGAGATAGAGCCATGATCAACTCGGGGTTCTCCAGTCGTGCGCGGCCTTCCTGACAGCAGATAGAGGGACGCTGACGTAGCCGACGTGCCATCCGAGTTCCAAGCGCCCATCAGGTGCGTATTCCGGTGAAGTGGGCCACTGATTCCGGTGCGGAGTGGGCCAGGATAAGAAGGGCCGGCCGCAGGGGCAAGGACATGATGACGTAGGTGGCCCACATGGGTCAAGTGGAACGTGGAAAGGGCCTCATCGTCTCGTCTCCATCATTTCGTTTCCATCGTTTCGTTTGCCGGTTGGATTCGGCGGTGCGGGCCGCCGTTCCGGTGATGTGGGCCACCCCCGGAGCGACGGCCCGTGGTCAAGCGGTCAAGCTCCAGCCGAGCCCGTTGGGCTGCGTAGGCGATTGGTCCATTCCCGTTCCAGCGTCGCAGCTTTCTGCCGGATGTAGGACCAGTAGGTGTCGGACGTGTTGGATTGGGCGACGACTTCATCGATCACGGCCGCGAAATAGCTCAAGCTGGCAATCGGCATCGGCGCCGCCTGGTGGGACAGCAACGTCGCGTACTTGCGGGCGCAGCCCAACCAGATGGCGCGCGCGACCTGTGCCAATGAAACGCCACGCCGGTACAGATCTCGAGCCATTTTTTCATCCGCGACCGTGAACCGGCAGCGCACGCATGCCGGCTCGGAGAGCAGCTTGCGAACCTGAGCCACGTATTCCTGCGGCCCCGGCCCCGATTGGGAAAGCTGCTTTTCGTAAGGCCAGTAGCGATCTGCTATCTCCAGTTCCGGATCTATGCCGCGGCGACAAACGCCCCGGTCGACGAGTTCGTCGCGGGCGGCTTCGATCTCGCATTCGCTTTTGCCCAAGGCCTGCGCCATCTCCGCCACCGGGATGCGGATCCGGCCGGTGTGGCGATCGGCGTTCAGACACAGCCAGGCAAACAGCTTGAAGGCGGCGTCGGACAAAGCGGCCATGGCTTCGGCGAACGACCACCCGGCGGCGAACCAACCGGTGGCCTGCTTCAGCACCAGTCTGGGTCCCGGGCTCATGACGGGCCTCCTGCCGGCTTTCGCAAAGTTTCGCCGGACAGATCGAAGCGATACGCCTGATGCACCAACCGGTCCAGGATGCTGTCAGCGATGGTGGGATCGCCGATCTGTTTATGCCACTTCGATACCGGCAACTGGCTGGTGAGCACCGTCGAGCGCCGCCGGTAACGGTCATCGCAGATCTCCAGAAACAGCCGCCGCTCGAGATCTCCCAGCGGGCTCATGGCGAAGTCATCCACTACCAGCACGTCCACCCTGGTGAGCGTGGGCAGGTGGCGGCTCAAGCTGCCGTCGGCCTGTGCCTGTTGCAAGTCGCGGAACAGTTTTCCCGCCGGGCGGTACAACACGCGATAGCCGTCCCGGCAGGCCTTGTGCGCCAGCGCCTGGGCCAGCCAGCTTTTGCCGATCCCGGTTGGCCCGGTGACCAGCACTGTATGATGCTGCGCCACCCATTGCGACTGCTGCAACAGCGCGCGGAACTGCGCCCCATCCAGTTGCCGTGCATGCCGGTAGTTCACGTCTTCGGCGCAGGGCTCGGCGTCGAGCCGTGACGTCTTCAGCCGCCGCTGCAGAGCCTTGTTTTCCCGCCAGGAGGCGTGACCATCCACCAGCATGGCCAAACGTTCGTCGAAGGTGAGCCCTGCCACCTCGGCATTTTCCAACTGCTGCCGATAGGCTTCGGCCATGCCCCGCAGTCGCATGGCGCGGAGTTTCTCCATCGTCTGTTGCGTCATCATCCGGCCACCTCCTCCACCGCGCCCTGTTCGTCGACGACCGCGCTATAGTAGGCAGCGCCGCGGATGTTGTCGTGGGCGACCGGCTCGGCGTCTGTCACCAGCATCGGCAGCGGTTGTTGATCCAGCCGTGTCTTCAGAATCGAGCGGATGTTCTCCAGCCGGTACAGCTTAAAGCGCACCGCGCGGGTAGCGGCTGCCTCCAGCCGCTCATCGCCGTACTGGCGTGCCAGCGGACGCAATCCCATAGCGGTGCGGTAACCGGCTTCCGGATGGGGCTTGTGGACCAGCATGGCTTCCACCAGCCGCCGCGTGAACGGCCCGATCGCCTCCGCCCACTCCAGCAGCCGTGTGGGCGTCCACTCGCGATAACGCTGATGCGACTTGGGCTGATGACTGGCCTCAGTGGTGGTTCCCGGCTTGTCCCAACTCCGCGCATGCGAGGCGACGCGTTTGCCGCGATACAGCACTTCCACGGTGGTCGCCGTGTAACGAATCTCTACCGGCTGCTGCGCCAGTTGATAGGGCACGGAATAATAATGGCCGTCCACTTCCACGTGGTAATCGAGCCGGACACGCTCCTTCTTCCACTCGGCGAACGCGTAGGGCCGCGGCGGCAGCGGCTGCAGGGCCGGACGGTCCAGTTTCTGGTACAGTTCCAGCCGGGAATCCGGCAGCTTACGGAACGGCCGCTGGTTGAGTTTCCCGATCAGCTCGGCGATGGCATCATTGACCTGGGCCAGGCTGAAGAACTGCCGCTTGCGCAACGCCGCGACAATCCAACGCTGGACCAGCAACACGCCCTGCTCGACCTTGGCCTTGTCGCGCGCGTGCCCCGGCCGTGCCGGCACGATCGCCACTCCGTTATGCGTGGCCCATTCCTGATAGGTGCGATTCAGTTCCGGGTCCCAGTAGCACGGTCTATCGACGCCGGCCTTCCACTGATCGGGCACGATGAGCCGTGTGGCGCCGCCGAAGAACCCCAGCGCCCGGGTGTGGGAGCCGATCCAATCCGGCAAGCTGCGCGTCCAGGTGGCCTCGGCATAGGTGTAATTGCTGGCGCCGAGCACGGCCACGAACACGTAGGCCGAGCGCGGCTGGCCGGTGGTGGGATCGATCACCAGGATGGTATCGCCGGCATGATCGACGAAAGTCTTTTCGCCGGCGCGGTGATCCTGCCGCAGCACCACATCCAGATGCCGCGCCCAATCGCGATACTGCTCGCAAAACCAGCTGTAGTGGGCGCCTTCCGGATGCTGCTCGACGAACTCTTCCCAGAGCAGTTGCAGGGTGACGCTCTTGTTGGCCTTCAGTTCCTGGTGGACCCTGGTGAAATCGGGCTGCGGCTTGGGTGGCTGGCGGCCTTCGGTTGGGGCTTGGGTCGGCGGGAACAGCAGCCGATCCAGTTGCGAGTCATCCAGGGACTGCGGCAGCGGCCAATCCAAGTTGGCGGCTGCGGTCCGTTCCAGGTAGCGCTGCACGGTGCTCCGGCTGACCCGGCACGCGTGCGCAATCTGTCGTTCGCTTAAATGGGCTTCGTAGTGAAGTCGGAGGACTTCTTTGATCTGACGCATCGGTAATCTTCTTTCCGGCACGTGATCTCCTTTCCTGTTCAGGAAATCACCGCCTTGGCTCAATTACCCTGCGCCAACCCTCCTATGCCTGTGGATTCCGCTCGCAACTGAATCCACCATTCCGGTCACTGAATCCACCATTCCGGTCGTGCCGGAAAACTGGACCCACATCCCACCGGAATCGGTGGCCCAGTTGCCGGCGGAATCGGTGGCCCACTCCGCACCGGAATCAGTGGCCCACTTCGACCGGAATACGCACCTCTTCGCGCGTGTACGGCTCCGCGCACTTGCCGCGATACCCCGTGCAGTGATAGTAGACGTACCGGCCCTTTTTGACTTCGCCCACCAGGGAACACCCGCAGTGCCCGCACCTGAGCATGCCTGAATACGCGAAGTCGTGTTTCGCCTCCCGCCGCTTCTTCTCTTGCCGTCTGTCCAGAATTGCCTGCACTCGCTCCCACACCTCGCGACTCACCAGCGCCTGATGAACACCCTTGTAGGTGGCACCCGCATAATCGAAATCGCCCATGTAGATCCGTTTGCGGAAGATCTTCTGAAGCGTGCTCACCGGGACCTTGTTCCGGCTCTTTCGGAATCGAAACCCCTCCGCATAGGGCCTTCCTCGCAAGGCTCTTCAGGGACTCCTCCCCGCTTGCGAACCACCCGAAAAGCTTGGTCACCATCGGCCCTAGCACCGGGTCGGGCACGATGATTCGCTTCCCGCTCGGGCCCACCACATTGCATTATCGGGGCGGCGCAAACGATGGCCACAAATTCTGGCTCGCCTTTGTATGCAGGCCCTTGCGGACCTCCTCCAACAGGTTGTCAATGTAGTTCTTCGCCATCAACACTCGAATCCCGTGCATGAATTTCTGGGCAGAGCGCGAGGACTTGCTCAAAATCTCATTCTCTTTGACGAGATGAATTTCGACTTCCAAATCGTCCATCGTGACGTAGTCCTTCAAGTTTCGATACAGACGATCCGTCTTTTCCACCAACACGATCCGACAACCACGATGTTCGCGGAGATACCCGACCATGGCAAGAAACGCCGAACTGCCCGTCGTCTTCGCACTCTCCACGTCGACGAACTCCCGTGCAATTGACACGGCCGCCTGCGATGCGTAGCGCCGCAGCAACTCCTGTTGCGCAGCAATGCTGTATCCTGACTCTTGTTCTTGCTCGATACCCGCGCATACGCTACGGCGCTACGTGTCTCCGCATTGCTGTTCAGCGTCCAAGCGTGTCCTCGATTCGGCATATTCCCCGAGACTAGCTGAGATTGGGCACGAACGCCAGCACCAAGCCCGCGACAGGCCCTTGCTTCCGCGCTGCCCAAGAGGAGCCGATGCGCACACCTGAATTACGGCACGCCGGACCGATTCTGCCCAAGATTCGCTGCAATATGCGACCGACTCTAACCGTGGGTGCACCGGCCGGTCCTTCACTCGCATTCTCATGCCGCCTCCGGTTCTAGATATAGGGGAGCGGCCCGCTTTCGCCGCAGCATCTCAAATGGTTCGCGGAACGACACAAGCAATTCGCCCTGCTTCCATGCAGCCTCGTTCAGCACAACGTGCAACAATTTGCGCTGCTCGGCGGCAGATTGATGCAGGAACAACTCCGCCATTCGGCAAGTGAGCGTCTCCATGTTGACGCCGGTTTAAAAGAGCAGCGATTCCGCCGGCTTTGACGCCAGAACGAGCGCCGGTTCGCCCACAGGCGCAGACTGGTACGCTGGCCGCCGGCGATGGAGCCGGCGGTCCGGTGAAGTCGTGTTCGGGCGACGGCCGGATCAGCGCACGGTGGGACCTCCCGCGCCGTCAGCAGGAACAGGGGCAGTGGAATCCCGGCGGCGTTTCGTGTCCAGGCGGACCGATTCGATCACGAGATAGAGTTTGTCGGCGCTGTTGATCTTGCCCGCTATGCAGTAAGCCACGTCGGGCTGGATGAGCTGGGCTTTGGAGAAGTCATAGAGCCGATAAACCCGCTGCGTATCGCGGTCGCGCATAAGGAGCACGGCGTACGACGGATATTCCGTCCGTGAGATCAGCAGGAGATGATTGGCGCTGAAGTTGAACATGGAGGGAGAGAAAGGGCGGGAGGTGGAACTCCCGCCCGCCTCGGCAGCGCCGTTGTGGAGTTAGCCGGCGGACTCCTCCGACCGGGTTATCATCACAGCGCGGCGCGTCATCGGAGCCGGCGCTACTCTCTTTCGGCCGGCGAATCGGGGTTCTTGGGCTTGCGCAGACTCGGGCCGCCCAGCAGGAAGATCTCGGAGTTCTCCACCAGCCGATCGGCGATCGCCGCGGCGATGGTCGTATTAAAGAGGATGTTCCCCCAGTCGGAGAATGGCGTATTCGTAGTAATAATTGTCGAGCGTTTCTGACTGTGTCGCGTGGAGATGACCTGGTAGAAGAGATTGGAAGTCTGCTGATCTAAGGCGAGATAGCCTAACTCGTCACAGACGAGCAGGGTCGGCTCGGTATAGGCCTTCAGCTTGCGGACCAGGGAGTGATCGACCTGGGAAGCCAGCAGGTGGTTGAGCATATCCATGGCAGCAGTGAATAACACGCGCTGATTGGCCTGACAGGCGCGCCAGGCAATGATTTTCGCCAAAAAGGTTTTGCCGACACCGGGGTTGCCCATCAGCACGAGATTGGTTCCTTTGGTGAGGAACTCCAGATCGAGCAGGCGCAGGATACGAGGTCTGGCTTGCTGCCGGGTCTTGTGATGGGTGAACTGAAAAGCATCGATGCTGGGCTGGGCTTGCAAGCGCGAGCATTTGTAGCGGCGTTCGATGGCGCGCTGTTTGCGGGCCTCCAGTTCCATGTCAGCCAGCCATTCCAGGGTGGCGGACACACTGAGATTCTTGGCGGCGGCTTCAGTCAGAGTCGTCTCGACGTGGCGGCTCATGGTCGGTAACGTCAGTTGATTCAGTTTCTGTTCGAGGGAGGTCATCGGATTCCTTTCCGGAGTCGAGAATGAAGGCGTCATATTCCAGCAGAGATAAGGGATCAGTGGCCAGGTCGTTCAGCCGCGGGTCGCGCAGATGCAGAGGTGGCTGGACCTCACGCGGGGACTGCTGCTGGCGAAGAATGTTGGCGATGTAATCGGCGCCGAACGCATGGGCCGCGGAAGCCTTCTCGATGGCGTCGGCCACCGCTTCGGGCCCATACTGGCGGACCAGTTCCAGTAACTCGGTAAGTTGCCGCGAGAGGGCGCGGTCGGTATCGGCCATGTCGCGCAGGTAAGCTCCCAGCATGGCCTGGGAGCAGTAACTTTCGAGGACTGTGAAGAGGCGTTGTTGCCCCCGCGAACGTTTGGCGGCGGGACGCAGTTCGGCCAACTCGGCTTCGAAGCGATCGGCGCCGAAGGTTTGGCCGCGGCGCCAGCAGCGCGGATAAGAGACGATTTCGTTCACCCGGTCGTAGATGGTGACGGAGGAGGAATCGGCCTTGAGGGTGAGGCGGCGGCCCACAAAACGCGGGGGCACACAGTAGCGGTTTCCATCGAAGTGCAGCCGGAGATCTTTGTAGACGAGCGCCTCCACGGTGTCGCGATAGTCGTACGGAATGACCGGCAGAGCGCGTAGAGCATTGGTCTGGAATCGATCGATAGGGCGCTCACGGGTTTCCCGGTGCAGCCGTTGGTTGGCGACTTCCGCCAGCCATTGCCGCACCTGGCGGTTCACGTCATGCAGATCGGTGAACTCGCGCAGGGGCCAGAAACTCCGGCGCGCATACCCGATGGCGCGCTCGATTTTTCCTTTTTCCCAACCGGCCGCTGGGTTGCAGGCTTTCGGATAAAAGTTGTATTCGCGCGCGAAGGCGAGAAAGCGCGGCAGGAAGCGGACCAGGCGGCCGTCGTGCTCGGCGACCGCAGTTGCCAGGTTGTCATAAACGATCTCGCGGCCGACGCCACCAAGCGCCGTAAAGGCATGTACGTGGCAGCGGACGAAAGTTTCGAAAGTTTGGCTATGGGTGAACTCCAGGTAGAGCATGCGGCTGTGCGCCTCCACCAGGGCGAAGGCATAAAGCTTGCGCTTGTCGCCGGCGTAATCGAGCACGCCGAAGTGGCCCCAATCGACCTCGAAGCGCTCGCCGGGCGATGGTTCCATGCGCAGAAAGGCCCGGTGGGGTTTCAACTGCGGACGGGCGCCGTGCACATACTCGCGCAGAATAGTGTGTCCGCCGCGGTAACCGAGCGGCCGCAGTTTCTGTTCGATCACCGCGGCGGTCACGGTGGGATCCTTCTCCAGCCATTCGGCGATGGTGGTTTTGAAGGGATCGAGCTTGCTTTCGCGCTGCCGCTGGGCGGGAGCTTGCGCCGGCGCATCGAGATACTTCTTGATGGTCCGCCAGCTCATGCGCAGGTGACGTTCGATCTTGCGGATCGGCCAGCGCTCGCTCCAGTACAGGCGATGCAGGTCATTGATCTGATCGGCGGTGAGCATGGATGCGATTTCAGTTATCCGGCAGAAGCCGCCTGGGCGCCAGGACGTTGTTGTTTGCAAGATTCCGACTGCGGCGGTTTGCGCGGCGAAAGTGCTTCCAGGACCCAGACTTGCGCTGGAGCTGAGTTGTTGTTTGCAAGATTCTGGAGTCCGGCGCCCAACAGCCAGACCCCTGAGGCGGAATGCTTTAGATCGAAAGCTGAGTTGTTGTTTGCAAGATCGCGCAGACGCCGTTTTTGGTCCCGAACGTGCTGCCGCTGGCGGTTCCGCTCGACGGCGGCGGGGTGCTGTTGGCGATACTGCCGCCAGTAATCCGGATTCCGCGACCGCCATTTCTGTGGGCTATCCAGGCATACCTGGCGGTATTCCGGGTCCGCGGAGATCTTCCGGCGGTGATACTCAGCGCGGCGGCGGCGCTGGCAACCGGGATCGCCACAGACCGCCTGCGCCGGTTGATATTTCGAGGGCTCAAAGATCCGCTCACAGAAGCGGCATCGCCGTTCGACCATAACGGCGGTTGTCGCATCCTGCGCAGTGCGATTGTCAGGAGCGAGGTTTAGAAACTGCTATAGAGTGGGTACTGCATCCTGGCCGATGGCAGGTTCTTTGAAGACGGAGCCAGGTCGAATGCCGATTTTCGGGCGACCCTATTTCTCAACGAAATAGGCCGGGGCACATCCGCTTCCCCAGAGCTGAACACAAAACCGGCGGAAATGCTGTCGTTTTATGCCGGCGTCAACACCCTTCCGGACTTTTCGGCAACACCTCGGTCTGAATGTCCATCAGATACCCCTGCAGCTTGTCCAGCACCGGACGCGACTGGCGTTGACGCAACGCCAACCGCTCCT
>Ga0335076_10008971_pt1 | contig 10081 bp, 6 predicted proteins | sample Lox_Sample_25_FD_206717 | JGI IMG/M metagenome (GOLD analysis project Ga0335076, IMG submission 206717) | Soil microbial communities from Loxahatchee National Wildlife Refuge, Florida, United States - Lox_Sample_2.5 | ecosystem: Environmental > Terrestrial > Soil > Wetlands | place: USA: Florida...
CCCCACTCCGCCTGGCAGCTCATCGAGCATCTCCGTATCGCTCAGTGGGACATCATCGAGTACGCCCTCAATCCCAGCCACAAATCCCCCAGCTTCCCTGATGGCTACTGGCCCAAATCCCCCGAGCCGCCCAACGCTTTAGCCTGGGATAAATCTATCGCCTCGTTTCTCGCCAACCGCAAAAAGCTCGTTGCCGCCCTGAAAAAATCCGATCTCCTCGCTCCCATTCCTCACGCCAACAATCAGTCTCTCGCCTCCAAAACCATCTTGCTCATCGACCACAACGCCTACCACCTTGGCCAACTCCTCCTCCTTCGCCGCCTTCTCCACATATGGCCTGAAAGCTAAGGCTCACCCCAATTTTCCCCCGCCAGAAGTGACCCCGTCTCCTGCGGTTTGTGACTAAGGTCTTCTGCCGAGGCTTCTCCTCGTCGAGTTGTCCCACGCTCTTCCTTACTCCCACGCGATTCTCACTCCGCCTCGCGCAAACACCGGCGGGCCCACCGTGTACACCGGCGTCGCCGAAACGTAAAACCGGTCGTTCGTCAGATTCTGTGCCGCAAAAAACAAGGAAGTATGCCAACCCAATTCCCGCGAGATCTGCGCATCCAGCGAAAATGCCCGCCCAAGCGGCAAAAGATTCTGATCATCGTCGAATTGGTTCCCCAAGAACCTTCCCTGCAATCCCGCGCTCCATTTCTTTCCCGCATAGCTTGCCTGAAAGCTGAACTGGTTCTGCGCCGCCTGCGGCAGAAAATTTCCAACCAGCGCCGCATTCGCCGCGAAGTGCAGCACGATGCTGTTCACGAATAGATACCCCGCCGATACCTTGATACGCTCCGTCACCTGCATCTCCCCCGCAAACTCGAATCCTCGCGCCTGCGACTCCCCCAGGTTCTGCTTCTGCCGCGTAATCAGCACAGGAGTGTTCGTGAGCGTCACGTTTGCCACTGGTTCCGCTATGTCGCTCCAGAAAAAATTCCCCCGCACCGTCAGCCGGTTTCGCCACACCGTCTGACTCAGTCCCGCTTCTCCGCCCGTCAGGTGCTCTCCGGTCAGCGCCGCATTCGCCAGCGTCACCACGTTGCCCACTCGAAAATTTCGGTACAGTTCATTCAGCGTCGGCGCGCGAAATCCCCGGTACACCGAGGCATTCACAGCCCTTCCATTCCCAAAACTCTTAAGCAGTGACACGCGCGGACTGAACGCGGTCTCCGTGCGGCTCGCAAACTCCGTCGTCGCGGTGCCGCTGTCACTTCCAAACGGTGTCCGGCTCTGATAGCCGCTGTTGTTGTTCCAGATGTCCACGCGCGCGCCGAACGTCAGCATCCACCCGCGCCCGATCAGCCATGCGTCCTGCGCGAAAAATCCAAAGGTGTGTTGTCTTCCTCCCGCATCGACAAACGCCGACGCCGCATAATTCGTCTCCGCGCTGTGTCCGCGCACATCCATCGCTTCCAGCCCAGCCGCCACTTGATGCTTTTCCGCGAACAACCTCGACCATGTCCCTACAAATCCGATCTGCTGCGATGGGTTCGTTTGCTGATTCGTCAGCACCTCCGAATCTCTTTCCGGTGCCAGCACCGAAGAAAATGTCTGGTGATACAACTCGTGCGATCCGTACACTCGCGCGGAAAAATTCCCTGCCTCCGTCGATCCCCAATCCGTTCCCAGATCTGCTTCCGGTATGGTCGTGTCGTTCCTCTGCAGCGGCGTTCCGTTCTTCCCGCTTTCGCCGAAGCCGCTGCCACGCACAAAAAAGCTTCCGCGCTCTCCCAATGCTCGCCGCAGTTCCACGAATCCTGCCAACACACCCGATCCGAGCGCCGTGTCCACCGCCCCGCGTTGAGCCTCCGGCACCGCGATGTAGCCATCTGTCTGATACGCCTGCCCCGCCGCAGTCAGCGACCATTTTCCGATCGGCACTCCCGCTGCAAACGACGTATCCGGCGTGTTCATGTTCCCGTAAGAAAACTCTGCGTTCGCGTACGCCACCTCGCCCGTTCGCGTCTTCAAATTCACCACTCCCCCCAGCGCTCCTCCTCCATACAAATCTGACGCGCCTCCATTCGAAACTTCCATCGTTTCGATCGCTTCCCTTGGCACCCGCGCCCAATACACCCATCCGCCAAACGGATCGTTCAACGGAATTCCGTCCACCAGCACGATCGACCGGCTCGTCGCGCTCGCCCCTACTCCCCTTAGCGACACGCCCTGCGATGTCGGATTCGCAAACAGACTGCTCGACCTTCGATAGGTGCTGAAGCCTGGCACCTGCCGCAACACGTCGTCCACCACCAGGCTCCCCGAATCTTCGATCGCTTCCGACGAAACGCCATACTCGCTCGTCGGCACTGCCGGCACGCGATCCGTCGCCGTCCCCTTTACCTCAATCCGCTGCAGGCTGGCTGCCGGAGCCAGCACGATCTGCAGGTTGTCCGTGGCCATACGCGCCCGAATCTCCCGCGTTACCGTTGCGAATCCCGCGAAGCTCACCACCAACGTTCCCGCGCCGGTGGCACCGTCCACGGAAAATCTTCCGTCGTCTCCGCTTCGCCCTATCACCACCCCTGCCGCCGATCTGAATTCAATCAGTGCCCCCGAGACGCCATTTCCCAAAGTGTCCGTCACCGTGCCCCGCAGGCCGCTGCGTTCCTGCGCCTTTCCCCCTGCCGTACACAGGCACACCACCACCATCGCCGCCACTATCTGCCGCTTCCGTGCGAGCCACCAACTACTCATGCTGCTACACACCCATGCGCACGCATCCTTCGATGCTACACAGTTCTTCGCCGAGACTTACTTTGTGCTTACCCTTCCCGTCAACACCATCACCGATGCCTTGGGCAACTCTACCTTCTGCCCATCTTTCCATTCCACTGTCGCCCGTTTTGCCGGACCTGCCGGATCCGCATGGCTGGTCGTCCCCGATGGCCTCCACGCATATTCTTCCGCGCCAAATGTCACCGTCTTTACCGCCCCGGCGAACTGTGCTCCCGTCTCTTTTCCGTTCTCCTCAAAGGCGATCTTCACTTCGTGTGCGTTGCTTGGATCCTTATTGATGATCATCAGCGACCACTCGCCATCCGGCCGCTTCACCGCGTACGCCGTGATCAATTCGTGCTTCGCCTCGTCCAGCAGGTCTCCCGACGCTCCAAACAATTGATGTTCACCCGCGCCATGTTTCACCCAATCCAGATTCAGCATCTGGCTCGCAAAATACTGCGCCGTGTGCTGCCGGATCTCCAAATCCCCGTTCGCCACAAAATTCCCGTAGGTGCTCCATGCTCCGCAGCCCGACCGCAGCGGCTCCGGCTGAATTGGCGAGTGATAGTATGCCGCACCCGGCCCGCCATTCAACAAATACGCTCCCACGCTGTCCGCCAGCCACAAGCCCGCAAACAAATCCTGCATCGGATCCGTCAGCGACCAGGAAACATTGCTCTCCGTGTTCATCAGCGGCACGTTGTCCGGGACGCCATCCTCGCGCCATACTTTCAGGATCCGTTCCACCAGCGCCGGTTCGCGGTACAAGTCTGACCAGTTCACTGCACAGGGATCGAGCGGATAATGCTCAAACGAAACGAACGATAAATCCTCCATCCGCCCGTGTGCATGCAGGTAATCGATAAACCGTCCCAGCCACGAATCCTTCCCCTTCTCGTTCGGCCACGTCTTGATGTCCTCGTTCACTCCCGTGAACACCGGCCCGCCTAATTTCAATTTCGCATCCACTTTGTGCAGCGCCGCTGCGAACTGCACATACAGTGCCGCATAATCCTCCGGCACCATGTACGCTCCGTCCGGCTCTTCGCCCATCTCCACATAGCTCACCGCATATCCGCGCTTCTCGATGTACGTCAGTTCCGCCGCCGCATCCTCCGGGTTCGCGTAAATCAATGCGATCGGAATCATCGCCGGCAAGTGGTTGGTGTACCCGCTCGTGAAGAACAGATCGAATCCCGTCTGAATCCGCGACGAAATAATGTCGTTCTCTGTGTGCCACGGGTCTTGCGACGATGCCTGCGTCACCGTCTGAGCCTGACTCGGCGTATGCTTCACGATGTCCACAAATTCACCCAGCGAATTGAACGTCCCCGCGGAAATCTCGCTGATCGCATACCCCGCGCAATTCCGCGCATCGCCGCCGCCGTGCGTGTCGCAGGTGTTCGAACTCTCCGTCATCCAGATCCGCAGGAATCTCGCCAGGACCGGTTTGTCCGCCAGCCGCTGTACGCTGCTCCCGCCCGTTCCCGCGCTCACCTCGCCCTGCGGAAAGTCTTTCCACGTGCCCGAGGCCTGCTTGTTCAGCGCATCTTCTTTCCCCGTCCAATACTGCACCACGTATTTCTTCGCGTACGGATTCGCCCAGTCGATTTGAATGGCGTTGATCTCCTGCGGTAATGCAAACTCGATCACCACCCACTGCGGATGCGTTGAATCCGGTTCCCCGGTGAACTTCTCCGTCAAATAGGGATTGCTCTTCCAGTAGCTCGATGGGTCCCCGTCTGTCATCCGCGAGTATTCACTCTGCCCCGCGTCGCTCCGCGTTGTCCCTCGATGCGGCAGGCGATATCCAAACGATTGCCGCAAAAATTCCGTGGGCGTGGCGCTTCCTACAAAATACCCGTTCCTCTCTCTTTCCTTGCTCCACTTCCCGTTCGGATTCCAGTGCCACGCCGAATACGTCAGCTCCGTATTCTGCCGGTACGTGATCGGCCCCCATCCCGCCGACAATCCTTCCTTGATAGTTGGCTCGCCGTACACTTTGTCGAATTCCTTCGCCGGCAGAATGTCCATCGACGTCCCCATCGCCTTGTCCGGATCAAACTTCACCGCGTGCGTGGGAGTCGCATCCACATGCACCGTCTGCGCCGCGGCATTCCATTCGCACACCCCCGCAATGCACGCGACAAACGCCATCACACCAGCACGCCGTAAACACAAAAGGGAAGGGAATCGCATCGTATCCTCCGGCATCGTTCCCCGCCATTATATCGATTTAATACGCCGTGTCGCCCATAAGAAAACCCGTCATCCTGAGGCCGCGCTCTTTGCGGCCGAAGGATCTCATCGTTACAGTCCATCTCCAGAGCATCCCCGGCCCCGCTCGCTCTTGGACGAATCGCAATTTCCCGCTAACATTCTTCTGCACTCATTCCTCTCTCGGAGAATCCGCATGTCTACCTTCGGCCTCATCGAATACCAAGACGCCAGTCCCGCCGTCCGCGCCGTGTACGACGACATCATGGCCACCCGCAAAACCGGCTACATCAACAATTTCTGGAAAGCCATCGCCCACGATCCCGTACTCCTGAAGCGCACCTGGGAAGATTTGAAAGCCATCATGGCTCCCGGCACTCTCGATCCGCTCACTAAGGAACTCCTTTACATCGCCGTGAGTGTCACTAACAATTGCCACTATTGCATCGCGTCCCACACCGCCTCTGCCTTTTCCAAAGGCATGACTCCCGAAATGTTCAAGGAGCTCCAGCAGGTCATTGGCATGGCCAATGAGACCAACAAGCTGGTCACCGGCTACCAGGTCGCCATCGACGACCGCTTCCAGCCTCCGCTGAATCGCCGGAAATAACTCTCCGCTCGTCAAAGAGATGTACCTGAGCCTCCCTATCCCTCGCCATCGTGAATCGCCCGTATCTACTCCGGCACATATCTCGTCCCTGTTTCCATCGTAGTACCTGCGTACTATAGCTGGGCCTCTCCACCCACCCCACCATGTAAAGGTAAACGGGAAAGTTCTGCTCAATTTGCGGCTTTCTCGCTCAATCCCTCTCTGAGTGGGTACTCTATGGCGCCTATCTTGAAAGAAGCCGACGCTCCTGCTGCCACCGCAACTACAACTGCAACTCCCGTTGCCAAATCTCCCGAAGCGCCGGCTCGTCCTCAACCTGTACCCCTCGAAATCCCGGTCACCGTTAATGGCGCGCGCACTGTCGAGGGTTCCGAGAAGCGCGAGCCCTTTGCCGAAACCACGCAAACCGTCCTTGTGTTTCAGCACGGCGCCGTGATCCGTATCGCTACGCCGCTCGCTCCCGGTCAGTTGGTTTTTCTCACCAACGAAAAAACGAAAAAAGAAGTTGTCTGCCAGGTGGTGAAATCGAAATCCGGCGGTTCCACCAACGGTTACGTTGAATTGCAGTTCACCGAGCCGGCCCCCGCCTTTTGGGGGTTGCGCCTCCCTGGCACTGTTGCTGCTCCCCCGGCGAGTTCACCCGCCGTCCCCCGTCCTGTCGCAACGACCCCCGCTCCAAAAGTTATTCCTGCTGCGCCACCGGTTGCCAAAATACCTGCGCCGTCGCTAATCGCGCCGCCCGTTGCACAAGTTTCTGCTCCGCCCCAACCGGCGGCACTTCCGCCTGCCCCTCCCGCTGTCCCCGTCATCAAACCGGCATCGCCCGTGGCACCGCAATCCGCTTCGCCCTCGGTTGCCCCTCCGGTTTCCATTGCGCCTCCACCTGCCGTACCGAAGCTTCCTGATCCTGCGCCCGGCCACACGATTGCGCCGGTAGCCACAATCCCTGGTGTGCCGCTCGTTTCTGTTCCTCCTCCGTCGCCTATCAGTTCCGAACCTGCCTCCGCTTCGATCCACAAAGTACCGAGCCCGCTCATTCCCCCGCCACCCGCGGGGCCGCGTGACTACTCTAGGGAAATCGAATCCCTCTTTGCGGTTCCCCAGGCTTCCAATTCCACTACGGCGAAGCCCGTGGCACCCGCTGTCCCTCCGCCACCTCCCGTTGCACCGGCTCCCTCGTCGGAAGAACTCAAACTGCAGGCCGCTCGTCTCCAAGAACAGTTGAGCTCCATGCTCTTTACGGAAGCGCCGCCCGCCGCGACCAATCTTCCTTCGCAGTTAAAGCTGGATACGCCTGCCGCGGAAGTTGCCAGCAAAATTCTGGAAATCGTTCAGGAAGCACCCAAGCCTGTCACGGAGTCGGCCGCAAAAGCGGATCCCGCGCCAGAGCTCAAACCCGAAATTCAGCCTGAGCACAAGCCCCTCGCACCCGTGCGCACGCCCGCTTTTTCTTCGCTCGGTGCCAGAGACGAAGAAGTCGAAATTCCCTCGTGGCTGCGGCCGCTCTCTCAACATTCCGCGGTCGTCGCCGAAACGCCGCTAGCTGCCTCGGAAACGGCGAACCTCGTCTCTTCAGAATCTGCGGCTGGGACTGCCACGGAATCGAGCAGCGTCGATTTTTCGACGCGCTCCGAAGCTGCTGTCTTCGGCGGACAACTTCTGGCCGGAGAATCGGCTGCGGAGCCAACCTCGGCTTCCGGATCCAAAAAAGGTCTGTTCTTTGGACTCGTCGCGGCTACTCTTCTCGCCGCGGGCGGGGCCTGGTATTACCGCCAGACCCATACTGTGGCGCCCACTCCTCAGCCGGCGCATACCTCGAGCGCTCCGGCTGTCTCCGAGCTTAATTCCGTCACCAATACTTCCGCCGCTTCAACGACGCCTTTGCGTCCGCCCGCGAGCGCCTCTGCGCCTTCCAATTCGACGAACTCCGCTCCCGCGCCTCCACAAGCGGCGCCTGCTCCGGCTCCGGCGGAAACCCGCCGCAGCTCCGAGTCCCGAAATTCCGCTCCACCCGAAGAACCTGCTAAGAAGCCTTCCTTGGGCGAAGTGCATCTCGCGTCCCCTGTCGTGCGGGGATCGGGTGAAGGCAGCGTCTCGGGCGAGTCTCTTCCTTCCATCGAAACTCACGCTGAAAGTTCCGGCGCGGATCCCTTGGCCGGCGTGGCACATCACAAAGCGCCGGCGGTGCCGATTCCTGTGGGTGGCGACGTAAAGCCCGCTCAACTGATCAAGTCGGTGCCGCCAGTCTATCCTCCACTGGCGAAAACCCAGCGTATCACCGGCAATGTCGTGCTCGACTCACTTATTGATGTTTCCGGCAATGTCGCCCAGGTGAAAGTCATCTCTGGTCCGCCACTTCTCCACCAAGCGGCTCTCGACGCGGTGAAGCAGTGGAAGTACACACCGGCACAACTCGATGGCAACCCCACTTCGATGCACCTGACGGTGACCGTCCAGTTCCGCAATCAGTAATGGATTCTTGGCGAGGCTGGCTCGATGCCGCCCGATTCAGCGCGCGGCGCTCTTCGACCTTATAGAAACTGCCTCTGCGGCGGCACACTCCGTCAATTCCCAGATTTTGATCACAGGTTTACTGAACCACGGAGCCTACCGCCCCTGTTCAGCGCGTTCTTCAGTTCGCTGCTTCTGCTCGGACGGATCTACGCTCAGCATTCCCATGTCCGCGTCATCCCGCCGCAGAACCATGATCCACGACAGATGCGGAAACGGTAGAAACCGGTCGATCGGCCGAACCACGGGAATCAATGTATTCAGCAATTTGATCTGCCAGAATCCAAACGTGGTCTTCTTCAGAACTTTTCCGTTCCACCACCAGCCCGGTGCTCCAATTCGATTGAACTTCAGCACCTTCTCCACCCGGAATCCCGCGCGGCCGCTTGCCTCGGCCAACTGCGCTTCCGTGTAGCGGCGGAAGTGCCCCAGCACTTTATCCAACGACCCGTACAGTCCTGGACCGTTCGGCACCAGAATAATGGCTCTCCCGTTGCGATCCAGCGTGGCTCGAATATTCTTCAGTGCTGCTACATCGTCTTCCAGATGCTCGACGACGTTTAGACAAATCACTGTGTCAAACGATTCCGCCGGATACGTCTCACCCGCTGTCGCATCCGTATACTGCACCTGCAGATACGGCCGGGTCTGCTGCATCTTCTTCAGTTTTTCCAGATAGTGCGGGTTGACGTCGCTTGCCCAATATTCTTTTCGCGGCACCAGGTTTGACGTCAGATTTCCGATTCCCGCCCCGATTTCCAGGACGCGTTCGCCCAGGTACGGCCGGATCGTGTCCGCCATCCACTTTGTAAATCGTGGCGCGCGGTTCAGCCGCGCCAGGATTTCGCTGCCGTGCTCATCCGCCACGTAGATACGGTCGGAAATCTTGTACTTGATCAACGCTCCCAGCGCGTTGACCCCATCCTTCCACGTAATCTTCTTTCCTTCCGTGTACGTCCGGCCGGAATAGCGGATCGGCATCTCAAAAATTCGCGCTTCGCGCTTGGCCAGCTTGATCGTAATCTCCGGCTCAAATCCGAACCGTTTGCTCTCCAAAGGGATGCTCTTCAGCATGTCCGACCGCATCATCTTGTAACACGTCTCCATGTCCGTCAGATTCAGGTCGGTCACCAGGTTGGTCAGCAGCGTCAACATCCTGTTTCCCAAGGTGTGCCGGAAAAACAGTACCCGCCGGTACTCGCTGGCTAAAAACCGCGATCCGTATACCGCGTCCGCTTCTTCCTTCACGAACAGCGGAATCATCTTCAGCAGGTCATCCGGGTGATATTCCAGGTCCGCGTCGTGTATCACCGCCAGCTCCGTATCCACATGCTGAATCGCCGTCTGGATCGCCGAGCCCTTTCCCTGGTTTTTCTCGTGGTCTATGAATACCCATTCGAACGCTGCCAGCCCCGTTCCGCCCAGTTGCTCCCGGAACTTTTGCAGCACTTCGCCGGTCTGGTCCGTCGACGCGTCATTCACCACAATCACTTTCACGCGCTCCAGCCACGGCGATTCCCGCAATACCTCCAGGCGGTGCAGGCTCGCCTCCACCAGGTATTGTTCGTTGTATACCGGCACCAGAACTGCCAGGCTCAGTTTGCGTTCCATACTCTCTCTGCCACGCTTTGTCCACGCAGCTGCACTTCCGCAGTTTACCCGTCCGCCTTGCGCCTTTCCATTCCAACCTTTACCCCGTCTGCCAATCTATTATCGGCCCTCTGCCTTGCTCTCCGTCTTTTACCTGAATATACTGGCCACCCGGCCTCGTGAATGGTCTCGTGGGTGGGTAGCCCACAGTTCTTTTCCCTGGCCACTGTTTTTCGCGCCTGCTCGTCTCTTCCAGGCCCGAATGTTGTTGCGCCGTCAACCGCTGTAGGGTCTGTCCGCGCAAAGGAGCTTCTTGCATGCCCGTCACCACTGTTCCTGAAGAAATGAATGTCTACCAGAACGCCGAAGCGCGTTTTGAGGTTGCTG
>Ga0335076_10008972_pt1 | contig 10081 bp, 10 predicted proteins | sample Lox_Sample_25_FD_206717 | JGI IMG/M metagenome (GOLD analysis project Ga0335076, IMG submission 206717) | Soil microbial communities from Loxahatchee National Wildlife Refuge, Florida, United States - Lox_Sample_2.5 | ecosystem: Environmental > Terrestrial > Soil > Wetlands | place: USA...
ATTCGCGTATTGCTTTAGCTGTTAGTGGCTCGGTTCAGGCGTTTTCAGATCACCAGATCAGGAAGTCACCAGATCGCGAGATCACCCGATGCTCTGGCTTCGCCGCTCGACCAGGATCGTGTCCCGCCACTGGCCGCGCAGCTTGCCGATCCTCTCGCGTCGTCCGACCTGCCGAAAGCCGGCCGTCTCGCACAGCTTCAAACTGGCCACGTTCTCTGGGAAGACGGCGCCTTGCAGCGTCCAGACGCCGCTGCGTTCGGACGCTTCGACGGCAGCGCCCATCAGCGCCGAGCCCACCCCATGGCTCCGGGCCCAACTGGCCACATAGATGCTCAACTCCGCCACTCCGGAATAGCAGGAGCGCTGCGAGACACGGCTGAGAGCTGCCCAGCCCGCAATCGTCCGGCCCTGGCGCGCTACCAATCGTCCGAAGGGCAGGTGCGTGCGATCCCACTCATCCCAAGTGGGCGCGAGCGTCTCGAACGTAGCGTTGCCGGTGGCGATGCCTTCAAGGTAGATCGCCGACACGTCCGGCCAGTCCGAGGCGACCATGGCGTCGACGTTCACCGGATGCTCAGATTTCTGCGCGATCGCCATGACTGAATCATAGCTTCGCCATATCGCAACGCCAGCAATATCTTTCGAATCCTGAGTTTTCCGAACTCTGCGGTCCGATTTGGGAGCCAATGGTGACGCTCGGCGTAAACTGAGCTGCGCTGGTGTCTAAGGAGAGAATGCGCAGCAAGCGACTCAGCCTTTTGGTGGCGGCGAGCTTGGTTCTCGTTCTGATCCACGCACCGGCGAGTCCAACTGATTCCCTCACTTCCCGTCTTGTCGCGGCGGCCATCGAACGCACCCACCACTCCGTACGCTACGACGGCAAGTACGTCCGCATTCCGTATCCCGGCGCCGACGTCCCGGCCGACACCGGCGTCTGCACCGACGAGATCATTCGGATCTACCGCCAGGTCGGAATTGATCTCCAAAAGCTTGTGCACGAGGACATGGTGGCGCATTACGACGAGTATCCCCGAAAATGGCGCTGGCTCCGCCGGGATCCCGACTCCAACATTGACCACCGCCGCGTGCCCAACCTGATGGTGTTCTTCCGCCGCAATGGGCAGGTGCTGCCTTCAACCACAAAGGCTTCGGATTACGCCCCCGCCGATCTGGTCACCTGGGACCTCGGCCATGGCGTCGACCACATCGGCATGGTGGTGGATCGCCGCGGACCTTCTGGGGCTTACATGGTCGTGCACAACATCGGCGCAGGTCCGCAGATGGAAGATGTCCTGTTCAACTGGAAGATCACTGGCCACTTCCGCTATCCTGCCCCGGCGAAGTAGGATTGCTCAGCATGTCACCCAGGTTAGCGTCCAAAACCAGGGCGCGAACCTGGGGCACCACGAGCCATGGACGTCGACCAGTTCGAAGAAACGGCCGGGTTTCGCGGCATACGCTCTAACGCTGTTTCCATTCGTGATACGCGATTTCAACGAAACCGTCACGGATCGAGTTGTCGAAAAAAGCAGCGGCCCTGGGGTCGCCTTGGGCGAACTTGGTGCGGAACTCGCTCAGGTCGATCGCCTTCCTGACCTCTTCCAGGGTGGCGTCTCGATTGGCGCCCAGTTGTTGGTCCACCTGATTGGTGATGAAGGTCAGCAACTCTCTGACTTGATTCAGGTACGTCTTGTCATGCAAGACATCGCCGTGACCCGGAACGATGGTTTCAACATCGAACTCGGCCATCGTCCGCAGTGTCTGGATCCATTCTGACGGATAGCCGTCGTAGGCGAATGGAACCGGGTAGACGAGGATGTCGCCCGTGATCAGAACCTTTTCCTTTGGCAGGTAAACGATGGCATCGCCCCCGGTGTTCGCCCTTCCCAGGAATTGCACTCGCACTTCCCGAGTCGCGCCCATATCCACGGTGAGCTGCTTGTCGAACATGAGCGTTGGTGCCTGATACACAAAGGTGTTGGCATCTGCGACGAAGTCATCCACCATCTTCAGCCGGGCGGCAATCGTATTCTTCTTCTCTTTGGTGAGTGGCTTGCCGTCAGAACCTTTGCCGCTCTCGAGAATCTTGGTAAGACCCGCGCGGCTCTCACGCCCTTGCTTCGTCCAGGAAGGCAGCACGTGTGGGGCAAATCCGTCCATCATCTGGCGGGTTTCACTTGTGGCGATAATCGCAACCGAGGGAAATGCCTCCATATACTCGTGATTGCCGCCATTGTGATCCGTATGCCAATGGGTGTTGAGCAAGTAGCGAACTGGTTTGCCGGTGAGCTGGCGAATCTGGGCGATGTCTTCGCGGGCCTGGGAGGGCATCTGCCCAGAGTCCACCACGAACGTCTCACGCTGACCGATGATCACCGTCGTGTTTCCAAGTAGGTAACCAGGCGACGGATCTTCCTTGTGCCGGATCACATAAATGCCATCTGCCACCTTGACGAGCTGCCGTGCAGGCGTGGTCATCACATCCGCACCGGCCGCTTCGATCGCGAACACAACCGCAATCGCCAACAGGATCGTTCGGCACACCGTGACCATCGAACTCGAGTGCATTCGTTTCCTTCCTTAAACGTCCAATCCCTGCGTATCCTGGGTGGGATTCGCGCGGAATTTTGGAATTGTCGGCGCAGCCGTTACGTCGAATACTCATGCACTTGAGGAAGGAGGGTCTTGAACCAATGAAACTCACATTGGACGAATGCAACACTGGCAGATCATTGGCCACTTCCGCTACCCTGCCGTGTCGAAGTAGGATGCTGCTGATCCGAGAACAGCCCAAGGCTTTTCCTGATGACTGACGGCTGATGGCTGATGGCTACCCCATGGACTTCGATCAGCTCGAAACATTCCTTGAAGTCGCGCGGCTGAGCAGCTTCTCGCGTGCCGCTGAGAAGCGTTTCCGCACACAGCCCGCCATCTCCTCGCAGATTCGCGCACTCGAGGAGGAGGTCGGGGCCCGCCTGCTCGACCGGACCGGCGGCAAAGTGTCGGTCACAGCAGCCGGCAAGGTCTTCCAGAAGTATGCCGAAGACACGCTCAGCGGCCGCCGCTCAGTCATCACCGCGCTCGCCGAGATGGAGCGCGTGCCGCGCGGCGAAATCGTAGTCGGCGCCAACGAAGGCACCTGCCTGCACATCCTCCCCGAAGTCTTCGCCGAATTTAAGAAAACTTATTCCGGCGTTGCGGTTAGCATCAAGCGGCTGGAGTCGGCCAAGATTCTGGAGTCGGTCATCGATAACTCCGTGGACTTCGGCGTCGTCTCGCTGCCGGTGAACGACTCGCGACTGACGGTGGTCACGATTCACCGGGACGAACTGGTGATCATCGCACCGCCCAAGCACCCTATCGCGCAGGGCGGAGCGGCGACGCTGGAAGAGGCGGCGAAGTATCCGCTGCTGATCCCCAAGCTCGGCCGCACCCGCGATGCCATCGAGCAGGCCTTCCACCAGCGCAACCTGAAGTGGAAGATCTCGATGGAACTGGACTCCAGCGAACTGCTGAAGCGTTTCGTCGCCGCCGATGTTGGTGTGGGCTTCATCGCCCGCTCCAATGTGCTCGAGGACGTGCGCGCCGGCGCACTGGCGGCCGTAGAGATCGCTGGAATCAACATTCGTCGGGACCTGGCGCTGGTGTTCCGCAAAGACAAAGCCCTTAGCCGCGCCGCGCTGGCGTTCATTGACATCGCGGTCAAGCGCAAGGGCGCCGCCCAGCAGGCGCGCTGACGAGACGTTCCGCAGCCGATCTAGGCGCAAGAAAAAAGGCCGCCAAGATTGGCGGCCTCAGTGTTTCTGGAGAGACTTATTTCACCAGCTTGCGGCGGATCATGCCAGCCAGAATGGCCAGGCCGGTGCCGAACAGGAGGATCGAGCCGGGCTCGGGAACCGAACTGTTGCCGAAGCTCACGTCATCAATGCCCCAAATGTCGCGGCCACCGGTGAAATCGCCAGCTTCGGTAAAGGTGACGCTGGAAATGGAGGCGCCGGCGTCGGTGAAGCCGAAGAACTGAACGCCACCGCCCGAACCTGACGGGTTCTTCGGAATGGCTAAGGTTTCGCTGGAGCCGTCGCTAAAGTTGAGCGTGATGGTACCCGGGAAGTCGTCTTCGGTACCGGTCAGATAAGCACCGAAAGAGTCGATCGACGAACCGAAGTTGAAGGTAGCCGAAATGCTGCCATTCACGAAACTCGGCCACATTCCCAGGTATTCGCTGCCTCCCGAGGTGGTGTTGTATCCCGTTGCCGTAACTGCGCCATTGCGAATGCCGCCGTTGCCGGTGTCCCAATCGCCGGTCAAGCTCAGCGAGTTACCGCCGCCGAGGCTCAAGGAGCTACTAAAGCCTAGAGGCAGCCCTTCGAAGGTAATTGTTCCGGCGATGCTGGTGGCGCCGGCGAATGTGGCGTGGGCGGCATCCGAGTTCGGTTTGGCTCCGCCCGGTCCAACGCCCGCATCATCGCCGGAATAGGTGATGATGCTGGCCGAAGCCACCGCCGCGCAGAGGAATAACGCCAGAATTGTGGTTACTTTCGCAATTCTCATCTTCTTCAAATCGCCAGATCTTGGTTGAGGAAACAGGTGCGACCTAAGGTTGAACGGTGTGTAGGTGCTTAGGGCCCAAGTGAAAGCCATAGGCGGCTTCGCTAAGAATCAATGGAAACCAATGGCCACAGAGTTTATTGATAAAGCTCGGCTAGCCGAGGGGCTGCAGAAAACTGTGCAAGACTTTGCGCATTTGTCCGGCGCAATTCCCCTTTTTGCACCGCTAGACAGCAAAAAAGGCCGCCCGAAGGCGGCCTTGCAGCCTGCAGGAAGTTTTACTTCGCCAACTTGCGCCGGATCAGGCCAGCCAGACCAGCCAGACCGGTGCCGAACAAGAAGATTGAGCCGGGCTCCGGAGTGATTACCTCTAGAGTCACGGTGCTGTCGGAAAAACCCGACGGTAAGTTGGTCGCCATGATTGTGATGTCGTGAGACCCAGCGCCGAGATCATAGCCAAAATGGCTGAAGTACTCGGCGTCGTCGTACGCGGTCCCCGGATCACTGGTCCACGGGGGCGCCGCATACGGATCACTCTCGAAGGTGCTCCAATCTGGTACTGCGTTGCTGTTGCCGAGCAAAACGCCGTTGTCATAGACGGCATACTCGTCGCCCGGAACATACAGGTCGGTGACCACCAGTGTCGCTGCGCCGGTGAATGTCCAGTCCTCGGCGAAGAAGTTGCCTACGCCGATAAACTCGTCATACGGGCCAGCCCAGACTCCGAGGGTCAGAGGCGGGTCACCTGGTGTACCGCCGCCGCCCGGACCCTGAATGTCCGCCATGGCGATGGTGCAGGCAAACAGAACAACCACTGCTAGAGCCGCGATCTTGCGCATACTCAAAAGCCTCCTTGATGGTGCATCAGCCCGGGAACACTGGGTAACACCCCGGGAAATTTCAAAGGGAAAACCCAACGAGACCTCGTGCAAATCAAGGGCCATACTCGGCATTGATGAATAAGGACTTGTACCGATGCGATCTGTGCTCACTGCAGGAGTTTGCACATCCTTCCGCGCCAATTCCTCACCGCGTGACCAATCGCGGAACAAAAAAAGGCCGCCCGAAGGCGGCCTGAAGTGAAACAAGTAAAAGCTTACTTCGCCAGCTTGCGGCGGATCATGCCAGCCAGACCGGCGAGGCCGGTGCCGAACAGCAGAATCGAGCCCGGCTCGGGAGTAACTACTTCCAAGGTCACGGTGCTGTCGCTGAAGCCTGAAGGAAGGTTGGTGGCCTGGATCGTGATGTCGTGCGAACCGGCACCGAGATCGTAGCCAAAGTGGCTGAAATACTCTGCGTCGTTGTAGGCGGTCTCCGGGTCATCCGTCCACGGCGGCGAATCGTAAGGGCTGCCCTCGAACGTGCTCCAGTCGGGAACCGCATTGCTGGATCCGATCAGAATGCCGTTGTCATAGATGTTGAACTCGTCACCCGGAACATACAGGTCGGTGACCACCAGTGTCGCTGCTCCGGTGTAAGTCCAGTCCTCGGCGAAGAAGCCGCCCACGCCGATGAACTCGTCGTAAGGACCAGCCCAGACGCCGAGCGTCAGGGGCGGGTCGCCAGCATGACCACCGTTAGCGGTGCCTTGCATATCCGCCATGGCGAAGGTCGTCATCAAGAACACCAGCGCCACAGTAATAGCTGCGAACTTAGCGAACTTCATGATTCTTTATCTCCTTGTGGCGCGAGTGCGCCCATCTTCGTTATCCCGGGGCCCGAAAACTTACTTCTAATGGGGGACTCGCACTTGGTGAATGCAACCAGGGTGCCAAGCTCGGTATTGAAAAATAAGGCCTTAGGTATAAGCCGGTTTTCCCTGCTGCAAAACTTTGCACATCTCTTGGGGCAATTGTTTCGGGTCGGTGAAACGTCTTCAGTACCAATAAAAAGGGCCACCCTAAGGGCGGCCTCAAATTTCGGTTCAGGAGATGGTTACTTCATCTTGCGCCGGATCACGCCCGCCAGACCGGCAAGGCCGGTGCCGAACAGGAGGATCGAGCCCGGTTCCGGAACGGTGGCCCCGAAGGTAACGTCGTCGATACCCCAGATGTCGCGGGAGCTTCCTGTAGGTCCTTCCGTAAAGGTCACGCTGGAAATCGAGGCGCCCGCATCGGTGAATCCGAAATACAGTACCCCACCGCCATCGGGAGTCTTGGTGAGCGCGAGGGTCTCAATCGAGCCATCGGTGAAGTTCACAGTGATGTCGCCTGGAAGATCCGTTTCAGTGCCGGTGATGTAAGCACCGAACGAATCGATCGGCGACGCGAAGCTAAACGTCGCGTCGGCGTTAGCTCCGCTGTTAAACGGCGGCCAGATCCCCAGGTACTCGCTGCCGCCGGAGGTAGTGTTGTACCCCGTATCCGTTACCGCATCATTCCGGATTCCAGCTCCGCTGGTATCCATGCCCGACAACGTCAAGGTAACGCCGCCGCCCAGGCTCAACGGGCTGGCGTATCCCAGAGGCAGACCCTCGAAGGTGATCGTGCCGGCTGGAGTGATTGCTCCGAGAAATGCCGCTGCCGCGGCATCCGAATTCGGCCGTGCCCCACCTGGTCCAACGCCCGGATCGCTCCCGGTGTAGGTGACGATGCTGGCCGAAGCCACAACTGCGCAGAGTGCAAATGCAATAAGACTCGCGAACTTCAGCGACTTCATTCCCATCCTCCTGAGTTAGGAAAGCCCAATGTTTGGTTTGAGGTTTGGCGGAGAGAACACTGAGAGAACAGCTCGGGAACAACAGAAACCCAACTTGTTCTGGCGCAATCTCAGTGCCACACGGGCCGCTGATAATTAAGGAACTTGAAATGGATCAGTACCGGCGAAGTGCAACCAGTTGCATATTAGTTCGGAGCAACTTCCCAGAGCAGCGGTGCTTGAAGCGTCCTGCCTGCGGGAATGAACCTGTTGTTAACATTCCGCCCCGCAGCGGTCGGCCGGCGAGATCCGGCGAGATTTTTCTCGACCGTGACCCGCCGCGCCATCCGGAATCGAAGTCTAGTAAACTGTCAGCTACATTTGTGAAAATCTCGCTCCGTTGGAGAAAATCTCCATGATCCCGATTCGCCGCATCGTATTCCTGCTTGCCACGCTGCTGTTGCTCTTGGGTATGGCTGCCCAGGCCGCCGACAAGAAGGGTGGAAAAGATCAGACCTTCAGCGGAACCGTCAGCGACATGATGTGCGGCGCCAAGCACATGATGGCCGGTCAGAGTGATGCTGCCTGCACTCGCGCTTGCGTCAAGGAAGGCTCCGACTACGCGCTGGTAGTGGGCGACAAGGTGTACACGCTCAAGGGCGACAAGGCGCAGCTCGACAAATTCGCCGGCCAAAAGGTGAAGGTTACCGGCACGCAGAACGGAAACACCATTACCGCTTCGTCGGTTGCTGCAGGTTCGTAGATTCGGGTGTGCGGGAAGCCAAACCGCTTCCCGCACCACGTTTCAGTCTGTCTCTCGCCAATCCATTGAACAACTGAGTTCCTGTAGCAAAATTCACTTTTCATTCACAAAAAAATGGGTAGCGTAGTCTTAGCGCGTGTTATTTTCTTTCGAATCAGCAACAACACACGCCACCCGGAGGACTAAGAATTGGGCAAAGACATGGTCCCGAAGCGGATCTTTTTGACTAAGGGTGTGGGCAAGCATAAAGAGCGTCTCACCTCCTTCGAGTTGGCGCTTCGCGACGCCGGAATCGCCTCTCAGAACCTCGTCCGGGTCTCCTCCATCTTTCCTCCCAACTGCCGTGTGATTCCCAAGGCGCTCGGCATGAAGAAAATGAACCACGGCGAAGTGGTTTTTGCCGTGGTGGCGGAGAATTCTACCCGCGAGCCACACCGCCTGCTGGCCGCCAGTATCGGGCTGGCAATTCCTGCCGACCGCAGCACCTACGGATACCTGAGTGAACACCACTCCTTCGGTGAGCCCGACGATCAGGCCGGCGACTACGCTGAGGAACTCGCCGCCGAGATGCTGGCCACCACCCTGAACGTGGAATTCGATCCCGATAAATCGTGGGACGAGAAGAAGCAGATTTATCGTCTGTCAAACAAGATCGTCCGCACCATGAACATCACCCAGTCGGCCGTGGGCGATAAGCGTGGACTTTGGACGACGGTGATCGCTTCGGCGATCATGTTGTTCGATTAGGAACTCAAGCGGGAAAAGCCCGGTCCTCGACACGTCCGCCACCGCATGGCTCAATCAGGTGGCATACCTCCGCAGCGCGACACGTGTCAGCCCCCGATCGACACGTCGCAGACCCTCGCAGAGCACCAGTCACAACCCCGCAGAGCCATACGTGTCAGGGTAAGACTTCATTCGTGCCGATAGCGGTGAGAGAGTCAACGGCCTTAGCCGCTGCCAGACCGGCTCTGCAGCCTCAGGCACAACCTGTCTGAGCCAAGCCGAAGACGGGTAAGCTGTGGACCGCCGCAAGCGCAGCGGGAGCAGCGCCAAGAACTTAGCCCACAGCGTGAGCTGTGGGTAGCCATGCACTAGAAGACCCCAGCCGCGGCCAGGGCCGAAAGAAACCGCTACTTATTTTTCTTCAACCTCTCCAGCACCGCCGCCACCACCAGCGGCAATCCTACAGTCGCATCCAGAAACAGCTCCGCAAACTGCCCGCCCTCTTCCTTGGGCACGAACTTGCCCCACGACACCGCTTCGCTGTACGGGCTGCCCGACAGCCCGCCCCAGTACACCGGCTCCGGACAAATCCGCAGACCGTAGTGATAGCGCTTCAACGGCAAATCCTCGCCTGCGCGCCGGTGCCGCAATTCGACGAATGGCCCGAACTGCTGCGCCCAGTTGCGCGGCACACCTCCTCCGATAGTGAAGATGCCGATCCGCTTCGGCTTCAGCATTGTCTCGGCGAACTTCTCCAGGTCTTCGAAGGCGTCCCAGCGCAGGATCTTCTTGCCCGCCTTGCTGCGCAACCGGTTGGTTACGGCAAAGTCCAGGCCGAGTTCCGAGTCGGTAAATGCCGGCACGAAAACCGGCACATCTTTCTCATACGCCGACTTCAAAATGCCGCGCTCCTTCACGTGCTTGCTGAGATGCTCGCCGATGGCGCGGTTGAATTTCCATGAGCAGAGAAACTCTTCCGGATTCCAGTGATCGAGGATCTTCGTTACCACCGCCTGCACGTCGTCGAGGTTTTGCTCGGGCTCAAGCGTGTCATAGACGCGGTTGTAGCCGGCCTCGTAGAGCTGCACGTCGTTCATCTTCGGGTCATAAACGAAGTGCGCGCGCCCGGTGGCTTCGACCAGTCCGTGCGCCATCAGTGCGCCAGTCGAGACGATCGCCTTCACGATGCCATGATCGATCAGGTCGCTGATCACCAGCCCCTGCTTGGCCACGGTCATGGCGCCGGCGAGCGTCATCACAACGAAGCAGTCTTTGTCGCGGGCCATGGCCTCGAGAACGTCGGCGGCCTCGCCTACCTGGCGACCAGTGAAGGCCGTCTTCGACATGGCACGGACCAGGTCGTCGATGCTCTTGATCCTGGAGAGATCCAGTGGCGCCAGCGGAGTC
>Ga0335076_10008973_pt1 | contig 10080 bp, 9 predicted proteins | sample Lox_Sample_25_FD_206717 | JGI IMG/M metagenome (GOLD analysis project Ga0335076, IMG submission 206717) | Soil microbial communities from Loxahatchee National Wildlife Refuge, Florida, United States - Lox_Sample_2.5 | ecosystem: Environmental > Terrestrial > Soil > Wetlands | place: USA: Florida...
CATCGCGGTCACCAGGCCCTGCATGTCCGCCGGGTTCCGGCGCACGGCCTGCCCGAGGGTGAAGGACACGACGGACTCCGCAGTCACCGCGGGCAGGTCCGCGGCGGCGGTGATCCCCAGGCCGTCGGGCAGCACGCGTCCGAACCGCACGTAACGCTGCACTGTGCCCGCGGCCAGGCCCCGCTCGGCGGCAAGGTAGCCGGCGAACTCGTCCGGCAGCGCCCCGGCCGGAGTCCCGGGCAGCCCGCCGGGAGGCGGGACCGCGCCCAGGTCACGCAGGCAGCCCAGGAGCGGCAGCAGGACACGGCTGCCGACCCGGGTCCGGTACCCCCCGGCATGGCGGGCTTCCAGGTAGCCGCTGATCATCGAGTCGGTGAGCGCGCAGGCGCCGATGCCGGCGTCCGCCATCCACCCGCTCAGGTGCGCCATCAGCTGTGCATGTGCCAGCACAGTGTGACGCGAGCAGCCGCGGACGGCCAGTTCTGCCCGCCAGTCCTCTGCGTACGGGGCCAGCGGCCCGCTTACCTGCAGGCGGGACGGGTTCCCGCGCTGAATGCGGTCCATGAGATTGCCTCCTCAGTGAGAGACCGACGAGGCAATCGTGACCACAGGAACCTTCTAAGTCACTATGCGTCACAGAGCTAAAATCATGCCGGCAACGCTACGCAAAAATAGCCACTTGACCAGCACTTTTACCGCGAATACGGCATAACCGGGCGGTCGGCATACGGGCCGGAATGCCGATATCGGCATTCCGGGCCGTTCTTCCTGAAGTACTGCGGCTATTTCCCCCATAACGCCAAGCTGTGCTGCAACGGCAACGAGTACGCCAAGGCCATGGCCGCCCGCACCGGGATCGGGTTCACCGCGCTGGATAACGGGTTCGCCGCCGTCGATGACACAGCTGCGGTGCAGGCGGTCTGCGATTCCTTCGATGAGACGGTCATCTGGGACCTGGCTGCCAAGTGGATGGCGATCGTGCCGTACCCGTTCACCGCCGGCGACGCCGCGGCCGGGTACCGGTATGAGGTCTCGGTGCTGCAGGCGGAGTTCTCCTTGACTCAGGTGCTGGATGCGCCGGTCACCGGGCGGATCTTCTTCGAGCAGGTGATCCGCGACAACCTGGACATCGGCCGCCCGGACCAGGTGGGGCTGATCTTCGCCCGGCGGATCATCCGCAAGGGGCCAAGGGCAACACCCGGCCGGTTCCGCACCCGGGTCATCACCGAAGGCGTGGTCCCCACCCTGCATATCGACTACAAGCATTCGAAAATAAAGCAGTACCACAAGGAAGGCAAGGCACTCAGAACGGAGACCACGATCAACGACAGCCGCGACTTCGGCATCGGCAAACGGCTCGATAACCTGCCCGCGCTGCGGGCAGTCGGCTTTCAAGCCACCCGGCGTCTGCTGGACGTCGAGAAACTCAGCCACGACCCCGCCGACGGCCAGGCCGCCATCGCCCAGATCACCCGTCCCGTCATCACCCAGACCGGGACCCGCGTCGCGGGCCTGCGCCTGGGCGACCCCCGCGCCCACGCCCTGCTCGCGGCCTTGTGCGTGTTGCGGCTCCTTCCCCGCGGCTTCGCCAACCGCGACCTGCGCCCCATCCTCGCGCAACTCCCCGGCGTGCCCGCCGAGTCCATCACCCCGGGGAAGATGACCTACGACCTACGCCGCCTGCGGCAGCACGGGCTCATCGAACGCATCCCGCGCACCTTCCGTTACCAGATCACCGATACCGGCCTCGCCCGGGCCCTGTTCCTCACCCGGCTGCACGACCGGTTCCTGCGCACCGGACTGGCCAGCCTCGCCGGACCCGCAGACGGCAGCCGGGACCTGGCCGCCGCCACCCGCGCCTACACCACAGCCGTCAATGACCTCACACGGCAAGCCGGACTCGCCGCCTGACCAGACCGCCCCGTAAACCTACTATCCCGACTCGCAAACACAGGACTTGACTCAAGACTAAAGACCAAGGTCACCCAAGCTTGCTAGCTCGTTGCGGACTGAGGAGCACGGTCTGCGGCAGCCGCTCGCGCGGCGATGTCGGCGATCTGGGCGCTTTGCTCGGCCACCTTCTCGAAGGCCTTCGCGTACTCGTCCAGTAGCGGCCCGGCGCCGGGATTCAGGTGCGTCTTCTGCACGACGAAGGAGTCGGCGATGACCTGCCGCGCGGCGACGTCGGCGGCGGTGCAGCTTGCAGCCATGCCAGAGGCGAACACCGGCTGATCGCCCAGCGGCATCGACTGGGAGGAGCCGACCGGAACGCCTTCGGCCCGCAATGCCCGTACCAGTGTCACCGCCACCGCGGGCGCCTGTTCGGGTCCGAGCCCGAGCGCCTCGGGAACGGCCCGGGGGCCGCTAGGAGGTCATCGGGGTGCCGTACCGGCGGTTCCAGTCCCGGTTCGGGCGGAACCCGTACGAGCACGGCTGGAAGTCCGCCTCGAAGATGGGCTCGAGCACCAGCTACGGCGCGCAGTCGGCCAGCTCGAAGCGGACGGCATCCTGGAGGGGCACCCGGGCAAAGGTGTTTACGTGAAGGCCCTGCCGACCGATGCCGACAATGAGCGGGGGATCGTAGGGCACTGGGCGTGCAGGTCGCAGCCCTCGGTAGCGAGGTGCGCAGCTTCGGCAGGTCGTCGACTCACTCGGCGTAGATGAGATCCGCGCCATTGCCAGCCGCATTGAGGTCAACCTCATCGACCTGTACGGCAAGCTCGGCTTCGACTACTCGCGCGACGGGGCCGGCAACCCCGAGCGCGAAGGCACCCCCAGCAAGGCAGCGGCCAGACGTGGACACATCGCGTAGCTCAGCCCGGACCAGTGAAGTCGTCAGCATCAAAAGCCATGCTGGCTACCGTCCCGACTTCAGGGGCATCGTCTCCGGCCAGGCCCTGCCGCGAGAGAGAAGCTCGGCCTGAGCCATGCCGAGTTCGCGGCGCATCTCGGCCAGCTGCTCGGCTGGGCGGTCACGTCGGAAGAGGTCGAACGATGGGAACACGGTGCCATGCCGCCCGGCGATGTGCTGCTGGCATGTGCCGCCGTCACCCGGAACACGTCCGGCGACGTGCTTGCGTTCCCGCTGACCGCCACCGCCCAGCAGACCGCGGCCCTGCTGTCGGGTATCGGCCCTGAATCAGACCTAGAGTCTCCCCGCCCCCTCCTGTCGTCAGTGTCGCACAGCTTCCCGGCAGACGCACTCTGCGGCCCCTGGGTCACTTGCTACCAGTTCCACCATGACGGAACGCAGTGCCACCACGCCGATATAGCCCACACCACTGCCGAGACGGACCGGCACATCCGGGCCACGAACAATCCGCCTGCATCCCGCCGGTTCCAGCGCAGGTCACAAGGCTTGTGCGAGCTCTGGGGAGCCAGACTGCGCCTCGACGGTCGGAAGCTCTCGCTCGGCTCCCATGCCCCACCCGTCGTCGCCCGCCGGCATCGTGGCGACCTGCCCGCCGATCATATCGGCTGGCTCCGGCATGACACGCAGATCGGCCAAGAAGGGCGTTCTGAGACGAATTTAACAACGTCCTGTCGGCGAATCTCTGCCTCAGGCCGTCGAGACGGCTGCTGACCTGGCCTTTTCCGCTCGCCTCCACGACTTTAATCGCTCTTATGCCGGGACCGACCCGCGGTCAAGCTGGCCGACCGCCGCCGCTCTCCGTGCCGAGGTGCTGGTTCGCCTCGGAACGGCCACACAACTCCGAAGTTGCTGGTCAGGCCACTGCCTGAGATCGTGGAGCGGCTGCTCACGACTACGCCTAGCGAGAAACTCAGGACAAGTGTCAAAATCTCCGGAACCGTGGAGGCCTAGAAGTGCCTACGGAGACATCGGTTGAGTGACGCTATGATTCCGCGAGTGACCAGATACGGGGTTCCGCCTGCCACGCGGCCAGATCTCCAGGCTGCCGGCGCTGAGGAGACGCCCGATCGCGAGAGCATGCAGGCATGATTGACGAGAAGGCGTCTCAGCCATCCAGGCTCGCCGGGACCTCTCGAGTCGCGTCGCACTCCAAGCGCCGTCGGCTGGATTCTGGCACGATCGGAGCGGAAGACACTGCGGACGGACAGCTAGCAGATCCGGCGGGTTGGAGAGGTGGCCAGGCGGTGCAGCGAGTTCAGGTGGGCCGGGTGCCTCCCCTTGCGGAGGCGTTCGCCCGGCGGAGTGAGACGGCACCCGGCGTCTGGGACGCACTGGTTCCGGGATTGGCGCTGGCGATCGTTCCCGGCGCAGCGGCGGGGCCGGAAAACGGGCTGGGCGCGTCCGGGAAAACCCAGTGTGCCGTCCACCTTGCGGAGTCGCTGTGGCGATCTGCCGGTGTCGACGCGCTGATCTGGATTTCCGCGACAAGCCGCGCCTCGGTTTTGTCTGGCCTGGCGGAGGGGTTCGCCGCGGCGACCGGAATCGAGCCCGCGGGAACGGCCGAATCAGTCGCCGCCCGCTGCGTTGCCTGGCTCGCCGAGACGTCGCGGCCATGGCTCGTCGTCCTGGATGATCTGTCAGACACCGAGGACCTGGAGGGACTGTGGCCAGGCGGGCCAGCGGGCCGGGTCCTCATCACGACACGGCTGCCCGGCATGATGGCAGGCCAGCATCAGGTCCACGTTGTCCCGGTCGGGTTCTTCAGTGCCCGCGAAGCACTCGGCTACCTGACTCAGCGCACCAACACAGACTCCGACCAGCGCCGGGGGGCGGTGGACCTGATCAGGACTCTCGACGGTGAGCCGCTGGCTCTTGCCCAGGCCTGTGCCGTCATCGCGGATTCGGCGATGACCTGCAGAGACTACCGGGATAACCTGCTGAGCCAGCAGAAACAGATCCAGGAAGCGCGGGGCGAGTCGCCGACGGCCTCCTCGGTGACATGGATACTGTCCGTTAATCACGCCGAGCAGATGCTGCCAGATGCGGCGCCAGCGCTGGCGGTCGCCGCCCTTCTCGACGGCCACGGCATCCCCGCCACCGTCTTCACCACCGCGGCTGTGAGCACGTTCCTTGCCGCCGTATCCCCCTACCCGGGCGGCCCGCGGGGAGCAGAGCTCAGGCGCGGCTGGACCGCGGTGCTCGCCCTCGAGCAGGCCGGGCTGGTCTGGATCAGCCGGGAGCAGTCGGCCCAAGCCGTGCCGATGGTCGGCATGAGCCCGGCGGTTCAGGCGGAAATCCGGCCCGCCATACCAGATGACCTGCGCGAACATGCGGTGCGGGCAGCGGCGGATGCCCTGCTTGAAGTGTGGCCAGCCGGCGAATCGCGGCCGTGGACCGCCGAGTCCCTGCGGGCGAGCGCCATCAGCCTTCAGCGGGAAGCGGCCGATGCGCTGTGGGCGGGGGGCTGTCACGAGTTGTTGCTGCGTCTTGGCCGCAGTCTCGATGCCGGGCGGTTTACCGGCCCCGCGGTCCGGTACTGGCAGGATCTCGCCGCGACCGGTGAGCGCCTGCTGGGGCGCGACCATCCGCACACGGTGACGGCAGCCGCCCGGCTGGCGGATGCCTACCTGGCGGCCGGCCGGGGGACCGAAGCCCTGAGGTGTTACCAGCAGGTCCTCGCCCGTTACCAGCGGACGCTCGGCGGGCACGTCAACGGGGTCACACCGGACGTCACCGCAGCCCGCATCGGCCTTGGCCGTGCACTGCTCATGGAGGGCAACCCCGCGGACGCGGCCGCCGTCCTGCGGGCCGCGGCCGCGGAAGCAGAGCAGGTCGGCGGAGCCTCACATCCCGATGCGCTGAGGGCCCGGGAAGAGCTTGCGGCCGCGTACCGGGCCGAGGGCCAGGTCCCGGAGGCTGTCAGGCTGTTGCAGGGTTCGCTGGCCGATCGCGAGCATGTCCAGGGTCCCCGCTTCCCGGATACGATGACCGCACGCGAGCACCTGGCCGCGGCGCTGCTGGTTGAGGGTCGCATCGCCGAGGGCCTCTCACACGCTAAGCGGTTGCTCGGTGACCGGGAGGGGGTGCTCGGCGCGGCCCACCCGGACACCATCGCGGCCCGCGCCTTGTACGCTGCCGCCTGTTACGCGGCGGGACGGATGACGTCCGCGCTGGAAAACGCCGAGCGGGCCCGGGCAGATTCGGAGCAGGTCCTCGGTGTCGATCACCGCGACACGCTCACCCGCTGCCTGGAGCTGGCGCAGATCTATTCTGTCAGCGGGCGGGCGGCGCAGTCGCAAGCCCTGCTCGGCGATACCGCAGTACGCTGCAGTCGTGTTCTCCCGGCCGAAGATCCGCTGACGCTGGCCATCCAGCGGAACCTGGCTGGCCTGGCAGGCCGATTACGACCCACGCCGCCCTCCCGGGAGCCGAGGTCAGCGCCTGCTGATCCGCCAGGGACGATCGCGGGCGCCGACTGCGGCGAACCCCCGCGGCCACCGCTGCCATCGGGCGGCAGCGACTGCCAGTCCCGCGATATCGCCTTCGCTGTCGGCCCGTCCCGGTTAGGCTCGTCCCTGGCTTGCTCCGATGGTCCTCACGGTCAGCATCACCGCCGACGCGGTACGTAAGAAGAGTAGTTTCAGCGAGGGGAAAGCGATATGGACCTGCACCGGCCCGAGACTCCCGTGATAGGAATCCACGCGAGTCCCGCGGCACGACTGACGCCGGATGCCATCAGGACCCGGGACGGCACGGTCATCGGCCTGTCCAACGCCGCCCCGGCGGCATCAGTCGGGCTGACGCTGGCCGCACTCGCCGCGGCGTCGGCCTACGGCAGCGGACCGGTCATCTTGGTCACGGCGATCCCGATGCTGATCATCTCCAACGCGTACCGGCAGCTGAACAAATGGAACGCTAACTGCGGCGCATCCTTCGAGTGGGTAGGCCGGGCGATCAACCCCTACCTGGGCTTCGTGACCGGCTGGCTGATGATCGCAGCGACCATTATCGGTACCGTCTCCTGCGTCGAGAACCTCGGGCCGAGCGTACTTGCCGTGTTCGGCTCCAGCAACTCCACGAATACATGGGCGAACATAGTGATCGGCACCACCGTGTGCCTCGTCATGCTGCTGACCGCCATCGCCGGGATCCGCGTCACAGCTCGTAGCCAAATCGGCATGGCGATCGTCGAGTACGTGATCCTCTTGGGCTTCGCGGTCGCTGGCCTGGTGTTCGTGCTCCTCCGCCACCCCGGCACCGTGCCGATCGGCCGCGGCTGGATGAGCTTGACCGGGATGGGCGGGCACGGAAACGCGGCGGCGGGATTCCTCATCGCCGTATTCCTCTACACCGGCTGGGACGGGGCCTTGTACGTCAACGAAGAAGTCACGAACCGAAACCGCAACCCCGGGCGGGCCGCCGTCATGGCGGTCGCCCTCCTCGCCGTCATCTACACGGTGTCCGAAGTGGGCCTGCAGGGCGTTGTATCCCCGGCCAAGCTGCAAGCAAACTCCTCCTCTGCGCTCGTCTACGTGGCCCAGGCCCTGGCCGGCAGCACCGGCGGCAGGCTGATGGCGCTTGCGCTGGCCCTGTCGGTCACGGCGACCTGCGGCGTCGGTATCGTGCTCACGGCACGGATCATCTGCGGGATGGCGGGGGCCGTGGAGTTCCGCGGGCTGCTCCGCCCCGGGACGCGACATCGTACCCCGGTCGCCGCAAGCGTCATCGTCGGCGTGCTTGTCATCATCCTCACCTGGGTGTACCTGCTCGCCGGCTCGGTTCAGGGCGCCTTTACAGCCGCCATCGACGCAACCGGCATGTTGTTCGCCATGTTCTACATTCTTACGGCGATCGCCACCGTGACCTACTTCCGGCGCCGCCTCGCCCGGCCCGCGGATGCGCTGCTCCTCGGCATACTTCCGTTGGGCGCCGCGGGTTTCCTCGGCTGGATCGTGGTGCAGTCACTAGCCTCCGCGTCGGCGGCGGAGATCTGGTCGCTGGTAGGTGTCGCCGCCGTCGGCCTGTGCCTCATGCTTGCCAGCCGCTTCGCGCTCCGGTCGCCCTACTTCCGCGTCCGCCGGGAAACCGGAGCTGCGGATCCCGACCCGTGGGTGAACAAGCGCTAGCCCGAGTTCCGTGTTCCCAGCAGCGTAGGTGCACCGCGATTGGGCCGCCAGTTCCTGGTCGGTGTAAATGTGCGGGACGTAGCGGGCCGGCCGGGGCAGCGCCCCGGTGGGCAGGACATAAGCCGGCACGCCCCGCCGGCCCAGCCAGCGGGCCAGCTCCCGCACCGGCGCGGCCAGGCCCTGCAGGGTTGCCGGCTTGACGCCCCGCTCGCGGGCCGAGGTGATCCACGCCTCGACCGAGGCCCGGGTGGGCGCCTCCAGCCCGGGGAACTGGCTGCCGGAGAACGCGGCGAAACGGGCCAGCACCCGCTCCTCGGTGTCGTACTTGTAGCCCGTAGCGCGTTTCCCGGCGGCCAGGGCCGTGATCGCGCCGGTCATCGTGATGGCCGGGCTCACCGTGACACCTCACTCGCCAGTTCGTCCGGGTCCAGCGCGCACCTGGACAGCAGCCCCAGCGAGGATTTCAGGTAGACGCCGGTCGACCCGGCTGACTGGTGGCCGAGGATGTCGGCGATCTGCTCGACCGGGGTGCCGTTTTCCATCAGCCGGGTGGCCAGGGTGTGACGAAGCGAGTGCATGCCATGACGGCGTTTCTCGCTCACCCGCACGTGCGCCACCCTGGCGTGCTTGACCAGGATCTGATGCAGATGATCCTGGTCGGAGAACGGGCCGATCGGCGCCGTGTGCCGCACGAGCACCTGCGGGCAGTCGCAGGCCGGCCGGCCATGGCGGATGTAGTCGATCACCGCCGAGCCGACCTCCTTCAGCAGCGGCAACTGCACCGGGTGCCCGGTCTTGGCCTGCGTTACGAATAGCCGGTTGCCCCGCCAGTCGAAGTCGGCGAACTCCAGCCCCCGGATGTCCACGCCGCGCAGCCCGAGCCTGGTGATCAGCAGGATGATCGCGTAATCCCGCTTCCCGCACGGATTGTCCCGGTCGATCGCCTCGGCGATCCTGGCCACCTCGCCCGGATCCCACACCGACGGGATCCTGGCCTGCCTGGCCGAGCGGGCAGCCGGGACCGCCAGCAGGCAGGCGGCATCCGCGAGGCCGCCGGCGGACGCGAACCGCAGAAACGACCGCAGCGCGGCCAGTTTCTGCTCGACAGTCTTGGCCTGGTAGCCGGCCAGCGTCGCGACGAACGCCTCGATCGTCGCGGCGTCAGAGGCGGCCAGTCCGCCGCGGGTGCCGGTAAAGGCGATGAACTCCCCGGCGATCGTCCCGTAGGTGCGAACCGTCGACACCGAGCGATCAGCGGCACGCAGCCACGCCTGGAACCGGGCGACCGCCTCGGCGCCGGGACCGTCCAGTGTCCAGCTTGCTCACCGACCGGTTATACCGGCGCAGCACCGCCCCGTGAGTCTCGTACTCGCCCAGCATCTGGGCGACCCTGAACAAGTACACATCGGTTCGCTTCAGGGTGCCGGCCTGCTCCTTGCCGAAGAAGCCGCACGCATCATCGACCCACGCCATCGCCGCGTCCAGGGAAAACTCCTCGATGCCGCGGGCAGCGAAGTGTTTCTGCATGCGGCGCCAGCAGCCCCGGTACCAGACGAGCGTCGAGTCCTTGCAGCCCAGACGCCTTAGCTCCGCCTCCAGGCCCGACACCAGCGCAGACAAAGTCGCCATGCCAGCTGACCTCCGATCATGCCGGCCCGGCACCATGCCGGACCGCCTGATCGGATCCTCCGCGCATTATGCGCAGCGATCGGCCCTCAGCGTCGCTGGCACCAGGCAAGAAGGCCAGCGCTGCGCATAACCCGGCACTGCTCATAAGGGTCAGCGATCAGTCCTGTGCTCGCCAACCTGTTCATGCATTATGCGTTCGACCTGTGGCTCGGGAGGGAGTTCCCGCTGGTCAAGTTCGAGCGGTACGCAGATGACGCGGTGATCCACTGCGTCAGTGAGCACCAGGCCCGCAAGGTCCTGGCCGCGCTGCATGAGCGGATGGCCGGGGTCGGCCTGGAGTTGCATCCGGACAAGACCAAGATCGTGTACTGCAAGGACAGCAACCGGCGCGGCTCGCATGAGCACACGTCGTTCACGTTCCTCGGGTTCACGTACCGGCCACGGCAGGCACGG
>Ga0335076_10008975_pt1 | contig 10080 bp, 8 predicted proteins | sample Lox_Sample_25_FD_206717 | JGI IMG/M metagenome (GOLD analysis project Ga0335076, IMG submission 206717) | Soil microbial communities from Loxahatchee National Wildlife Refuge, Florida, United States - Lox_Sample_2.5 | ecosystem: Environmental > Terrestrial > Soil > Wetlands | place: USA: Florida...
CAAGTACAATGGATTCAATGCAAAATTCTCCAGCACCAATGTCGCGAAGCTAGGGATCGATCTCAACGCAAACTACACCTATTCGCATTCCAGAGATAATCTGTCCTCCACCTTCAGCGACGGATACTGGGGGAATTACTTCCTCGGTTATACCGATTATTTCAATCCGACTCTGGAGAACGGTAACTCTGATTTTGACATTCGGCACCGCATTACCATGAGCGCTGTCTGGCAGACACCGTGGTTTAAGAACTCTGTCAACCCCGGCGAACGGTACGTGTTGGGAGGTTGGGAATTTGCCCCCATTTTCACGGCGCATACCGGAAGCCCGTACAGCCTCTTCGACTGCTCCGAGGGTATAACAATTTGTCCACGCTACAGTCCCAACGGGTTCACCGTTGCGACAAAGGGCAGCCCGGTCAACCAGGGCGGCAATAACTTTAACTATATGGCGCTGCCGGTTGACCCGAACTACAATCCAATCTATGGGGCATCCTACTTGACGGCCGGGTTAGGTGACGCTCTCCAAGTGCCCAACCAGGGGATCTTCTGTCCAAGCGTCAATGGTGGAAGCCCATTCACCTGCAGTGGATACGGCATGCCGGAGCGGAATGGCTACGTGCAGCCGGGTATCTGGACGTTCAACCTACTCATGGCCAAGAATCTCAAGTTGACTGAAAAGTTCAATCTGCAGTTCCGCGGCGAGATGTATAACGTCCTTAACCACCACAATTACTACATCAACACCAACAACCTGGACGTATCGAGCATGGATCCTTCTATTCCTTACGTTACGGCTGTTAAGGGTGGTTTTGGCAACGCAAACGACGATCGTAGGTTCGTGCAGCTTGCCCTGAAGCTGACCTTCTAGTCTGTCCTCAGGCCAAAAGGGGAGCCCTCGGGCTCCCCTAAATTTTTCTCGATTGGAAGCCGCCGAAGACTTATCGGTCACGGCACAAGAACGCCAGCTTTCTCGTGCCTATCGGTAAACCAAGGCGGTTAATTGCCAGCCTTCATGCGAATCCCGAATGCCCGCTCACATCACGTCGTTTCGCTTGCGCAGGAATGCCGGCACATCAAGGTCGTCCGCAACATAGTTCGGCGCCGACATCCGCATTCCATCCATCGACACGATCTCCGCTTGCGGCTGATTGAACACCGCCGCAGGGGTCTGCTCGAACGCGGGCACAGGATCGGGTTCGAATGAAGGCTCGGCTTCGGCGACAGCCTCGGGTTCAGCCGAAGCCACGGCCACTGGATCTTCTGCGAAATCGTCGGCGTAATCTACCCGCCCATGATCTCTGTGCCGTGGCACGATGACCGGCTCGAAGTTCTCGCGATGCCGGCTGCGCCGCATATCGGCTTCTTTGAAGCCGGTTGCGATCACCGTGATCTTCACGGAGTCTTTCATCTTCTCGTCAAGCACGGCGCCAAAGATAATGTTGGCGTCTTCGTGCGCCGCGCCTTGGATGATCGTGCAGGCGTGCTGCACTTCGGCCAGCTTCAGCGAACTCGATCCGGTGATGTTGATGAGAATGCCGCGTGCGCCATCGATTGCGCCGGCTTCCAGCAGCGGCGACGCAATCGCGCGCTGTGCGGCTTCCGTGGTGCGATGCTCGCCGGCCGCGGTCGCCGTGCCCATCACGGCGTAGCCCATTCCGGCCATGATCGCCTTTACGTCGGCAAAGTCGCGGTTGATGATGCCGGGAATCGTGATGATGTCGGAGATGCCTTGCACGCCCTGCCGCAAGATGTCGTCGGCAATGCGGAATGACTCGAAGAAGCCGGCATTCTCGGCGACCGCGAGCAGCTTCTCGTTTGGAATGACGATGGTCGTGTCCACTGACTCCATCAGCTCGGAGATGCCGCGCTCGGCCTGCTGCATGCGCCGTTTGCCTTCGAACGCGAACGGCTTTGTGACAACGGCAACCGTCAGCGCGCCCATCTCGCTCGCGAGCGAAGCGATGATCGGCGCCGCGCCGGTGCCCGTTCCTCCGCCGAGGCCGGCAGTGACGAAGATCATGTCGGCGCCTTCGAGCGCTTCGATGATCTTGTCGGAATCTTCGAGCGCGGCTTTGCGGCCGATTTCGGGGTTCGCGCCTGCGCCGAGGCCATTCGTCAGCTTCACGCCGAGTTGAATCTTCGTAGCGGCGCGCGACATGCGCAGCGCCTGTAAATCGGTGTTGGCCACGATGAACTCGATGTGCTCCATGCCGGAGTCGATCATGCGGTTGACGGCATTATTGCCGCCGCCGCCGACACCGATGACCTTGATGCGCGCGTCGTTCTTGAATTCCTCGTTGAAGCTGATGCGGAGTCCGTTCTCTTCGATCATGGAAACACCTCTTAGTTAGTCGTTGGTCGTTCGTCCTTGGTCCTTTACTATTCGCTCTTAGCTTTTCGCTCCCTGCTTCTAACTCCAGGCTCACCGCGCCCCTATGCACTCTTCCCTGCGAACAGGGCTTTCATCCTCGATCCGAAACCTGGTTCCTGTAATCCCCGCGCTAAACGCGCGCGATGGCCGTAATAGACCATGCCGAGCACTGTCGAGAATTCCGGCTCTGCGAGCATGGCGGGCATCTTGGCCATCGGCGTCGGCCATGCCATGCGCGCAGCTTTGCGCAGGATCGATTCGGCTACATCGAGGATTCCCGGTAATCGCGAGGCTCCGCCGCTCAGCACAAAGCCGGCGATGCAGTGATTGAGAACGCCTGCCTGACGCAGGTTTTCGCGCATGAGTTCGAAGAGTTCGCGGGCGCGTGGGCCGAGGATTTCTCCGATCATGCGCTGCGACAGCATGCGCGAGGGACGATCGCCGACCGAAGGGACTTCGACTTCGTTGCCTTCGGGAATTAGAGTAACCACGGCATTGCCAAACGTTTTCTTCAGCATCTCGGCGTCGGCGAATCCAGTCGTGAGGCCGACCGAGAGATCGCTGGTGAAATGATCGCCTCCGATCGGAATCACTGCGGTATGGGCTACCGCTCCCTGCTGAAAAACAATCAGATCGCAACTGCCGGCGCCGAGATCGGCGAGGCAAACGCCGAGCTCGCGCTCGTCCGCCCGAAGAACCGAATCAGCACAAGCCAGCGGCTCGAAGATCGTGTCATCAACGTGAACCCCGGCCTTGTTCACCGCCGTCACCAGATTCTGCGTCGCGCCGGAAAGAGCGGTCACAATATGCACGCGAACCTCTAGCCGCGACGCCATCATGCCGGTCGGGTCCTGCACGCCAGGTTGATCGTCGAGGATGAATTCCTGCGGAAGCAGATGAAGAATCTCCCGATCCGCCGGAAGAGGCATGGTGCGCGCCTTGTCGACCGCCTGACGAATCTCGTCGCGTCCAATTTCCCGCGCGCGTGTGCCGAAGCTGATTCCGCCGTGGCTGTTCATGCCGCGAATGTGCGCGCCGGCAATACCAATGACCGCGTGCTCGATCGGAATGCCCGCGACGTCTTCGGCCGCCTCAACCGCTTTTTGAATGCTGCCGACAGCCTTGTCGAGTTCGGTGATCACGCCCTTGCGCAAGCCGCGCGACTCGGCAATGCCATGTCCGCGATAGCGCAGGCCGTTGTCGCTCAACTCCGCAACCAGCACGCTCGTCTTGGCGCTGCCTACGTCGATGGCGGTAATGAAATTGGGCGCGTGGTTCGGCATGGTTAATTCTGCGGGGGCTCCTTGGCGATGAGGGCGCTGGGTTTCTTGTGAGCTGCGGCTGTGCTGTTTGTAGATGGCTCGCTGGGCACGGGCTTTGGGGTTGTGTCTTGTCCGGACGCCGGCCCGGCTGACCTGGCTTGCGATTTCGTTGGAGATGACGAGGCAGTGCTGGAAGACGAGGGCTTCGTGGCCGGAGGCGCAGCTTTCGCCGACGCGTGAGCAGGCTTCGATCCTACCGGTTTTGTCTTCGCCCCAGATTTCACGCGATGGGTGGTGCGCTTCGTAGTGGTCTTTGACGCGTCTTTTGCCGCAACCTTGGCTTCGTTTGTGGCCGTTTTCGTTGCCGGCTTTGACTTTGCGGCAGCCTTATTTCCCGCAGCCGGCGCGGGACGGTTCACATACTTCTCATAATTAACGATGGCCGCGTGCTTGACTCCCGCGGCAAGCGCAGCCTTCGCCGCAGTCTGCGAGAGTGCGGGTTGGCGAGAAATCCCTTGCAGGTCAGGATTCACAATGATCTGGCCGTCAAACCGCAGATCCACCGATTCGAGCTTCTCGAACTGCTGTCTCCAACCTTCAACATGGGTGACGTACACGCGATAGCGCTGGAGGAAGTTCGCTATGCCGAGATGCACCAGCACTTCGCCGTTCGGGTCCGCGGTTACTACCTTGACGTCTTCAGGATCGGAGAGATCGACTTCGCTCAAGTCCTGCGAGTAATGTGCGCCGCTGTAGTCGAGCTGCTGGATAAGCTCGTTGTAACCCTTCATACGCGACGCACGCATGGAGAGCGGTTCGCCTGCATTCATCCCGGTGATGACGGGGAAGGAATACTTGTGCTTCGGACCGGGTTCGAGGTCCATGAGATTGCCGTGCGCGTCAATCAGCGAAATGTGCGAACCGATGCGGGCGAACGCTACTGGCGTGCGCTCATGAATCTCGATGCGCAGGCGATTGGGCACGAAGCGCATGACGCTGGCCGATTCGACCCACGGAATCTGCTCAAGCTGTTCCTTGCGGTGGTCGAGAGGAACGAAGAAGATGTTGCGGCCGATATCGCCGCCCATCACCTCCATGATCTGCGCGTGAGGCACGTGCTGCGCGCCCGTGACTTCGATCTGGTCGCTGGAGTCGATGCGGAAGCGCCAGTTGTGCTTGCCGTAGCTGTAAAGCTCAGCGCCGATTGCGGTGAAAATTCCGAGCACAACCAGCGCCAGCGCGCCCCACTTCAGCCAATGGGCAGTTTTTTTCGGGATGGAGCCGCGCCGGACGGAGACGCGCTTTTGCCCGCGCAGGAACGGCGATTGCTGCTCTTCTTCAAGGTCGATTACGCGTGCGTCGTCGAAGGGCTCGCGGCTTGAAGGGCGCCGCGAAGGCTCATCGTCGCGAGCGTCGTACTCGCGAACGGGGTACAACTCTTCCTGGACGGCGGTGGAACTGGATTTCCGCGCCACGCGTTCGGGTCAGTTGTCGACAGAAAACCGCTGAGCAAACTAACTATAACCCGATTTCGCAAAACGAGACAGTGGAAAAGTGAATGCGCGGCGAGGGTGAAAGCTCAGAACGAATCATCGTCGTCATCGGTGGCAGGCAGTTCAGAAATCACAGGGACTTGGATGCTCGGCTTGCAGTTTCCCGGACCCACCATGACCAAGCGGCGGCTCATGGAGTCGGAAAGATGGATCTGCTGACGTACCAGCGCACGAAGTTCCGAGCGGTGCGCCATCACCTGAGTCCGGATGATCTCGGCCTGGGCGCGCATCTGATCGCGCAACATCTCTTTTTGATCGGCGGAAAGCCTCGGGAGATCGGCGAATTGTTTGAGATCGAGGTTTGGCAATTCGTCATCCGGAATCGTCGGCCGCGCTGCCACCAGACGCGCCATCGCAAACGTACGCTCAACATTGGCCGTCACCATGCACAAGGTACCGCTGGCGCGATTTGCGGCGCGGTGAAGGGAAGGGAAGGCTCCGCGCTGATACTCGGTGTTGAAGGCAAAGGCGGCGAGCGCGAGCGCGACCCAATAGATGGCTTTTTGCGTGTTCATAGTCTCGTCCTCAACAGGGTAATAGACGGTTCGGCGGGAAAAGGGTTATCAGCACAAAACAGTGGTTGGCTTCGTGGGCGGATTTGCTGGTGCGGCGCCCAAGAGTCAGAGTGAGAAGAGTTCCGACCGGGAGTCAGACTGTCGGCCGCTGAAGACAAAGGATTTCGCCTTTACGGTTTGTCATGTGAAGGTTTTGTTTATGCGCGAGCAATTGAGGACGCCTTCTCGAGTTTGTCCAGGATCAGCGGTCCGAGTTGCGAGACGCTTCCTGCTCCGAGGGTGAGGATGAGGTCTCCTGGTCGTGCCACCGCAGAGATCTGCTCCGCTGCATCGGCAAAGCCTGAGACGCAGTGCACGTTTTCTTTCCCCGAGTTCACAATCCTGCCTGCGAGAGCTTGCGCAGTGATGCCTTCGATCGGCTTCTCGCTTGCCGGATAGATATCGAGAAGAAAGAGACTGTCGGCATCGGCGAAAGCTGTTGTGAAGTCGCTCATCAGATCGCGAGTGCGGGTGAAGCGGTGCGGCTGGAAGATGACGTGGATTCGGTTGAATCCGCACTGGCGCGCTGCTGCGAGCGTCGCACGGATTTCCGTTGGATGATGGCCGTAGTCGTCGACCACGGTTACGCCTGCAACTTTGCCCTTCAACTGGAAGCGGCGGTCGACGCCGCGAAAGGCGTCAAGGGCTGAGCGGATCTTGTCCGCGGGAACATCGAGCGCCATCGCAACCGCGATCGCAGCGGTGGCGTTTAGAACGTTGTGATTTCCGGGAACGTGAAGGGTGAATTCGCCCAGGTCTTTTCGCTGCGAATCCTTCTCTTTATATAAGACGCGGAAATTACTGACTGGTCCTTCGCCGAGGCTGTTTGCGGCAGGAGTCGAGCGAACTTCAGAGGCGGTGATCTGGAAATCCGCGTCAGGATTCGTGCCATAAGTTGTGACTCGGCGATGGACGTGGAGAAGCAGGCGCTGCAGGATAGGATCGTCGATGCATCCGACCACTAAGCCGTAAAACGGAACGCGCTCCATGAACTCGAGGAAGGTGCGGCGAACGTCTTTCATGTCGCGGTAGCAGTCCATGTGCTCGCGGTCGATGTTGGTGACGACAGAGAGTATCGGGGTTAGCTTCAAGAACGACCGGTCGCTTTCGTCCGCCTCGGCGACGAGATACTGCGACTTGCCCAGACGCGCATTCGAGCCCATCGCCCCAACGCGTCCTCCGACAACGACCGTTGGATCGAGTCCGCCTGCAGCCAGAACGGCAGCAACCATCGAAGTCGTCGTCGTCTTGCCATGCATGCCTGCGATGGCGATTCCGTATTTCAGGCGCATGAGTTCGGCGAGCATTTCCGCGCGCTGAATGACCGGAATGTGCAGGCGTCGCGCTTCGGCGACTTCGGGATTATCGATGGAGATCGCGGAGCTAGTCACGACGACGTCAGCGCCGACGATGTTCGTCGGCTGATGGCCTTCGAAGGTCCGCGCTCCGAGGCTGGCGAGGCGCTGCGTGATTGCCGAGGCTTTCAGGTCGGACCCGGAAATCTTGTAGCCGAGATTCAGCAGGACTTCGGCGATGCCGCTCATGCCGATGCCTCCGATGCCTACGAAATGGATGCGCTGAATCTTGGCGAACATGGGTTATAGAACAACTTCTTCTCCGCGGATTTGCGCGGATGCACGCTGATGATAAAACATTTCACCGCCGAGACGCCGAGAGCGCTTATTCCGCCTTGGCTAGATGCTCGACCATCTCGGCAATCTCCCGAACCGCATTCCGATGAGCCAGCGACTTGGCTGCCGCTGACATGTCGCGCAAACGCCGCGGATCGTTGAGTAGGCTGACGATCGTTTCTACGAGATAGGCTGCTTCGAGCCTTGATTCTTCTACTACGACTGCGGCTCCTGCGTTTTCCAGAGCGCGCGCGTTCTTGTTCTGGTGATCATCGGCTGCGCGCGGGAAGGGGATGAAGATTGCCGGTTTTCCTGCTGCGGTGATTTCTGCAACCGTGCTCGCGCCTGAACGGCAAACTAACAGATCGGACTGGGCGAAGGTCGCAGGCATGTCGTCGATGAACTTGTGGACGTCGCTCGATATTCCTGCGCTTTGATAAGCAGATTGCACAGCGTCGTAATCTCGCTGGCCAGTTTGATGGATGATGTGAATTGCGGGAAGCTTGGCTTGCAGTCCTTGCAGCGATTCGATCATCGCCTGATTGATTGCGTGGGCTCCTTGACTGCCTCCGAAAACCAGGAGAGTGGGTGCGTTGCTTCTTGCCGGCTGATAAGTTTTTTCTGGAATTTGAAAGAATGCTTCGCGAACCGGAACTCCTGTTACTTTCGCATTGCGAAAATATTCGCGCGTCTCTTCGAAATGAACAGCGGCGGCGGAGACGAAGCGCGCGACGACTCGATTGGCGAATCCCGGAACCACGTTTGGCTCGAAGGCCAGCGTTGGAATGCGGCGCCGAATTGCGGCGATCATTGCCGGACCGGAAGCGTAGCCTCCAACGCCGATCACGACATCAGGCCGAAAGTCGGAGACGATGCGGCCTGAGGTCCACAGCGCGCGCGGCAGATCGAACATGGTTTTGGCCCGGGTCAGCAGGCTGACATTTTTCAGCGCGCCGACCCGGATGAGTTCGAGCGGAAATCCGGCTTGAGGAACGAGGCGCGTTTCGATGCCGCGGGCGGTGCCGATGAATAAGATCTCGGCGGCGAATTGCTTTTTGAGCTGGTGGGCGATGGCCAGCGCCGGAATGACGTGTCCCCCGGTACCTCCGCCGGCGATGATGACGCGCATGGTCAAACTCAAAATCTAACACGCGGCCGGGTGGTCGCTCTCTCTCGTCTCAGGGATGAGACCGGTTTACTTTGTCGGGATGTGCTCCGTCTGTACCCCCCTCCCCCCCTCCCCCCCCGAAAACTTGAAATTTTTACACGGTTCATTGGAATCAGGGGGTTGGATTGGTTCAACGCGCCCGAATCGGGAATTACCGGCCCAAAGACCAGACGTGCCGGAGTTAGAGGAGCAATTTCGTGCCTCTCCTGTCTCACTCACTATCTACTTGTCAAGGGTCAAACCCCGCTTCTTGCGCTCCACATCTATGTTGAGCTGTTGCTTCGCTAAGTCAAGAAATTTCGAAGTGGTGTGATGGGAGAGCGTTTTCATTATGGAACTCGCGGCGGAGAGGTTTCGATTCTCTCCGCCCGCCAACTTCTGAAGATCGAACCCACCCGCGTTGAACTTGACTCGTTCGCAATGTCATCCATCATGGTATATACCACATCGGACGGTGATTATGCCGCGTACTGCAAAGCTCTTTGCCAATGGACGCAGTCAGGCTGTGCGGCTGCCGGCTGAGTTTCGCTTCGAGGGGCGGGAGGTTTTTATCCGGCGGGACGCGGCGACCGGTGATGTAATCCTCTCGCGGCGGCCGGATCCGCTGGCATTGCTCAAGGAACGCAAGTTTACGCCTGAGGGGCGTCGGGCGCGCATTCAAGCGTCGCTTGCTGCATTAGACGCGCCGCAGCCTACCGAACTCTCGGTTGCGCAGTGGCAAGGGATTCTCGCCGAAGAGGACGAAGAGTGACTTCACCTCTGAACGCCGTTCCGGCTGGAAGCAATATTCTCGTCGATGCGAATATTTTCATCCACGGTCTTAGTGCAAAGTCCGCTCAATGCAAGGCGTTCCTCGGGCGGTGTTCGAAAGAAGAGGTCACCGGCGTGGCTCTGTTCGAAACCGTAAACGATGCGACGTACCAATTCATGAAGGGCGAGGCTGTGCAGAAGGGCTTTTGCTCCGGACAGGCGATGAAATATCTGGCGGAGCATCCCGATGTGGTGGGAAAGCTCGCGGATTACTGGGTGAACGCGGAGAGGCTACTGGCTTTGAATTTATTGTTTGTGCCGGTGGACGAAGAGATTGTGCGGAGTGCGCAAGCGGAACGGGTGAGTGCCGGACTAATGACCAACGACTCCATCATGGTTGCGGCAATGAGGAAATATGGGATCCCGCGGATTGCGACGCATGATCGGCAGTTTGAAGGCGTTGCAGGACTAACGGTATTTTCGCCTTCGGATATTCCGTGACAGGCACGCTAACGCCACCCACTCAAGCCAGAGGCGGGCTTGAGTGGGGCACGCAGGGCACTCAGCAGTGGAATCCCAGGTTTCGGAAGGCGCGAAACCTGGGGCACCACTACCGCTCCGTCCAGATATTTGAGGCAATCCCCAACGAGGTGTTATTTCCGTTTCGTGGCCTCCTCGTCACAGGGGCACCTCTTTACGATGTGCGTTATGGCCGCACTGGCGCTTGGCAGAAACGCACTCCCGGCTTCAGGTTGGTAGCTGGCCGTGACCTGATGTTTTCCTGCTTT
>Ga0335076_10008977_pt1 | contig 10079 bp, 6 predicted proteins | sample Lox_Sample_25_FD_206717 | JGI IMG/M metagenome (GOLD analysis project Ga0335076, IMG submission 206717) | Soil microbial communities from Loxahatchee National Wildlife Refuge, Florida, United States - Lox_Sample_2.5 | ecosystem: Environmental > Terrestrial > Soil > Wetlands | place: USA: Florida...
CCAGTGCGACACCAGCAGCGCGCGGCTGCCGGCATAGAAGAAGGCCTTGGCCAGCCCGGACAGCCGGTCGGCGCCCGGCGTGCCGTCGCCCGAGGCGGTGTTGCACGCCGACAGGATGACCCAGTCGGCGTTGAGCTTGAGGCGGGCGATCTCGGAGGCCGTCAGGAGCCCGTCGTCGTCGCGGCTGCCCTGGCGGGGCGGCGTCAGGACCAGCGCCGGCTCGGTGAGGTCCTGGAGCTCGTCGGCCACCAGCCCGTGAGTGGCGAACGCCAGAATCCGGTACTGGTCGAGCTTCAGGCCCTTGAGTGTTGCCTCCGATGCCTTGTCGCCGAGCAGAATGCTGTCGGGCCCGGCGCCCTGGGCGGCTGCCAGCGCGCGCAACTCGTCGGCGGTGTCGGGCAGCGGCGGCAGAGTTCGGAGCACGTCGACGTTGGCGACATTGCCGCGCATTAGGCCGGCGACGTCGACGCCGCGGGTGCTGCCGGGGGCGCCGCCGAGCGCCGGGTCGCCGATGCCGAGGAACGGCGCCGGCGCCGAGGCGGTGCCGGCGAACTGGCGCAGCGCGCGCAGGGACGACACCGTCGGCAGGGTCGTGATGGCGTACTTGCGCACCAGCCAGGGCAGGGTGCGATAGTCGGCCTTGTCGCCCGGCGGCGCCGTCACGAGCACACCGAGCGGCAGGCTCGCGAGCGCGCCGTCCGGCACGATCAGGACGTGGTGCGCGCCCTCGAGCAGCGGCGTCGCGGCGCCTAGCACCGCCTGGTGCAGCGCGTAGGCCCGCTTGACGTCGAACGGCTTGAGGTCGGGGTTGCGCATCGGATCGAGCCGGCTGCGCAAGGCATTGACTTCCGTGGCCAATGCCTTGGCCGTGATGTTGAAGTTGTAGAGCATCGCGCGGTCCCGCCGGACCGCAAACAGCCAGGTCTGGGTGCTGCTCGACAGGTACGCCAGCAAGGCCTCGTCCGGCGCCAGCATCTGCTGCAGCTCGGAGAGCTCGACCGGGCGCGGGCTCGCGAGCTCGGCGTAGCCCGGATAGTCCTGGGCGATCTTGGCGTCGAGGGCGCTGAGGCGCTGCCCGATCGTGGCGAGCTCGCTGCGCGCGGCGGTCACGGCCGCGAGGTCGCGCTCGGCCGGCGGCTTGCTCGCGGCGATGACGATCGAGGCGTCGAGCCGCTGCCAGCGCTCGGCCAGGTCCTGGCGCTCGCGCACCACCCCGGCCAGCGCGTCGTCGCCGGCGGCGAAACGCGCCGCCATGCCGGCGATCGCCTGGCCGGTCTTCGAGCCGTGGACGAGCTGGGCGGCCTCGAACGCCTCGGCGGTCAGCGCGGCGCGCCGGTCCGGCTTATCCTCGGCGAGGTGTTGGGCGGCCCAGATCCTCTGGAAGAAGAAGGCGCGGACGTGGAAGCGCTCGGACTCCATCCCGGCGCCGCGCTGCTCGGCCTCCGCGGCGCGGTTGCGCACCGCGGAGTCGGTGGCCAGCCGGCTCTGCTCGAGCGCGGCCTCCCAGCGCTTCTGACCGGCATAGAGATAGGAGAGGTTGTTGCGGGTATTGACGACGCCGTAGGCGTCGGGGCCGAGCGCTTGCTCGGCGATCGCGATGGCGCGCTTGTAGCCGGCCTCGGCGGCGGCGTCGTGGCCGCGCTCGCGCTCGATCAGCGCCAAGGTGTTCAACGAAGCGATCAGCGCCGGATTTTCGGGGCCGAGCGTCTTCTCGCGGACCGCTACGGCGCGCCGGGCCAAGGGCTCGGCCTCGTCGTAGCGCCGCTCGGCGCGGTAGATCTCGGACAGGTCGGTGAGACTGAGGCCGACCAAGGGGTGCTCGGGGCCGAAGGCCTTCTCGCGGATCGCCAGCGCGCGCTGGAGGAGCGGCTCGGCGGCCTTGTAGCGATTGCGCTGAAGCTCCATCCGGCCGTAGTTGGTAAGCGTGTTGGCGAGGTCCGGATGGTCGGGGCCGAGCGCCTTCTCGTGGATCGCCACCGCGCGCTTGAAGTAGACCTCGGCATCGGCGCTGCGCCCGGCCGCCGCATAGGTCGTCCCCAGGTTGTTGAGCACGTGGCCGAGCTCGACGTCGTCGGGCCCGCGGCGCGCCTCGTAGATCGTGATGGCGCGACGGAACAGCGGCTCCGCCTCGGCGAGGCGACCGAGTTCGCGCAGGACGAGACCGAGGACGTTGGACGCGCTCGCGATCTGTGGGGCGTCCGGCTTGAGCTTGGCCTCGCGGATCTTGAGGCAGCGCTGCGCCAGCGGCAGGGCCTCGGCGAAGCGGCCGAGCGAGATCTCGGTCAGCGCCAGCAGCACCAAGCTGTGCGCGACGTCGGGATGGTCGGGGCCGAGCTTGGTCTCGCGGATCGCCAGGCTTCGCTTGAGCAGCCGCTCGGATTCCGCATAGTGGCCCCGGAAGCGCTCGAGCTCGCCAATCCGTGTCAGCGGCCAGGCGACCGCGGGATCGTCCGGCCCGAGCCGCTGCTCGCGCAGCTTCAGGAGCTCGGTCGCGGCCACGATCGCCTGGTCGTATCGCCCTTCGCGCTGCAGCGCATCGGCCTGCTTCGTGAGCTCGACCTCGCGCGGAGGCGGTTGCGGCGGCGCCGGCGCGGTCTGCGCCGTGGCAGGCGGCGCGGCGAGCAGCACCGCGGCCAGCGCCGCAGCGAGCCAGGAGGCGAATCCGCGAACGATGCCGAGGCGGCGCTTCGACATCTCAGGTGGCTCGCGTCACGGCCGCGAACACCCGGCGATAGTTGCCGCCGAGGATCTTGGCGAGGTCCGGCGCCGTAAAGCCGGTCGCGCGCAGTTCGGCGACCAGCGCGGGCAGCTCGCGATAGTCCTCGAACACCGAGCCGCTGGGGATCCCCATCATGTCGGTGCCGATGCCGACGTGATCGATGCCGGCGGCATCGACCATCTCGGCGATGCCGGCGACGAACGCCGCGCGGTCGCTGATGACGGGTTTCGCCGGCCACACGCCGACCACGCCGCCGGTCGAGGCCACGGCGCGCGCATGCTCGCGCGTGATCCGCCGGCTGAGCCGGGGCGGCGCCGCCGCCAGCGAGGTGTGCGACAGCACCACCGGGCGCGCCGTCAGCGCAACGACATGCTTCACGAGCTCGAACCTCGCGTGCGCGAGGTCGATCACGATGCCGAGGCGGTTGCAGGCCCGGACCACGTCGGCGCCGAACTTGGTCAAGCCGTCGTGTCGCGGCGGCTCGGTCTGGATGTCGCCCAGCTCGTTGATGCGATAGTGGACCAGCTGGAGCTGGCGCAGATCATGGCGGTCATATGCCTCGTCGAGGCGCGTCAGCGAGCCGTCGAGAAAGTCGCCGCCCTCGCTGGTCACGATCGCCCCCGGACCGGCGGTGCGGCAGGTGTCGAGATCGGCGAGCGTCCGCACGGTGACGAGCCCCTGGTCGGCGATCAGCGCGCGGGCGCGCTTGAACGATGATTCGCCCCAAGCCACAAGTTGCCCCGGCGCCGGCTCGCGCACCTGTTTGATGCCGACGCCGGGCGCGTAGTGTGTGAGCGGGATGTCGGCGACGATGGCGAGGCACAGCGCGGAGAGACCCCCCGCGCGCATCGGCGCGGCCAGCGGTTCGAACGGCTTGTTGTAACCCAGCAGATGACCGCCGTGACTGTGCAGGTCGACCGACAGGGTGTCGCGCAACAGCGCGCCGAACTCCGCATCGGGCGCATCACGCGGCGTCTGCGCCGACGCTGGCGCGCAGAGCCCGGCGAAACCCGCGGCAGTGCCCGCGCCCAACGATGCGCTAGCGGCCAAGCCGCCAAGGAAGGCACGCCGTGACGATCGGGGCGCCGTCAATTGCTCCTGCCAATGGTCCATCGGGTGGATCCCGCAACCGCGAATTTGATGCAATTTTGCCATCAATCGCGGCTTGCGGGTATGACCGCGTTCACAGGGGGTGAGCCGACGTCCACTCGCACCGGCGGCGAGGAAAACAACCGATCGAAGGCAAGCAACCTCGTCGGAGTTCAGGCGACCCTGGTGCGCGTCGCTTTGTCCGGTCCGCTGTCTTCTCGTCCAATAGCAGACGTCGCCTCATTGCTGAGCGTCATCGCGGTGAACATCAGGCGTGCGCCAGATTCTGCGCCGTGCTGCAGGTCAGCTAGTGACCCGAAGCGGACCTCGTGCTCCAGGGCGAGCCCCGCACGATGCGTGCGTCGGTGGCGCGGTCCAAGGTGGCCAGGTCCAACGTTGTCACGAAGTCCATGCTGCCCTGCGTCGCCGAAGAGTACGAGCGCACATGAGGCGCGTCCTCGACCAACGTCGGGCGATTTCCGCGTGAGGCGCGGCGGCGCCGGCGATTCTGTGGCGCCGCCGCCGGCCCGCTTCCTACTCGACCACCAGCGTCGGCGCGAGGGTCACGGGGCGCGCCAGGTTGTGGAAGTTCGGCGAGGTCGCCATGACGGCGGCGTGGATCTCGGCAAACTGCGCCTTGGTACCGCTGCCCTTGATCCGCACCGTGTAGCGCAGGGTATCGTATCCCCGCGTCACGGCGGGATCGATGCCGAGGAACCCACGCAGGTCGATGTCGCCTTCGGTCTCGATCTCGAGGCTCTCGAGCGTGATCCCGCGCACCGCGCACTGCGCCACGTAGCCCACGGTCATGCAGGCGTTGAGTGCCGCGATCAGGTGCTCCTGCGGATTGGCGAACCGGTTCGAGCCGCCGAGCTCGCTCGGCTCGTCGATGTCGATGGCGAAGCGGCGGGGCACTTGGTCACCCCCGATACCGAAGCCCTCGACCGTGGCGCGGCTGCGCGTCTGGCCTTGCCAGGCCGTGGCGACCCGCCAGTGGGTCTTGCCCTTCGCGGGATTCGTTTTGACGTCCTCGATCAGGGCGAATAGGGCATCGACGTCGATGCCGTTGACGACCTTCGGTGCTGTCTTGGTATGACCGTCCATAGATCGATCTCCTGGTTGCTGAGGTTGGCGGAGGCACTGGTGTTACTGAAGGGTCGCGAGCGCGGCCTGGATTCGTTGACCCTGGCTTTCCGTGGTCAGGCTGGAGAGCACCTTGCCGAAGCGCGGATGTCTCACGCCGGAATGGATGAATTGCCAGCGATAGGCGGCGAAGAAAGCGCCCTCGATCGCCTGGGTCTCGTCCGCGTCGACGGTGCGCCCGCACGTGGCGACGAAATAGCCGGCGTCGGATGCCGCCTGCGCGCGCAGAATGCCGTCCACCGCCCCAACCAGCGCGATCAGATCGTCGACCGCGCGGTCGCGCTGCTCCGGCGCGAGCGCGGCGTCGTGCCGGATCAGCTCGAGCTCGTCGAGGATCGCGTGCTGGCTCTCCTCCTTCCAGTGGTAGAGGAAGACGTCTTTGAACAGCCCCGACAGCTCGGTGTCGGGATCGATGCTCTCGCGATAGTGCAACTGGGTGAACAGCTCGATATCGAGCGTCAGCGCCAGGACCGCCCAGGTACTCTTGCCGAGCACCGCATGGGCGACCTCGTCGGCATCGACGTCGAAGCGATAGCCGGCCGGCAGGGCCTCGGCGACCATCGCCTCGATCCGGCGGAACAGCGCCTGATGCTTCAGCTCCTCGTCACTGAAGCGCACCAGCGCCTCGAGCTCGAGCTGGTCGCCGAGCGCGCGTTCGCGGCTCAGCTCGAGGATCTTGGCGTTAATGAACCGCTCGACCAACCCGAACACGTTGGCGTAGGTGCGGCCCTGGATCTGGCTCACGAACCGCTTCTCGTCGGGCGTGAGCGTCGTGAAGGCGTCGGCGAGAGATAGCCCGTCGGGCAGGAACTTGTGGGCACGATCGAAGCGGCGCCCCCGGATGACGTCGGCGTCAATGTCCCAACGGACCTGCTTCGAGGCCTGGATGCAGCGCGCATAGCGGTTGCCCTGGAGGGGGCTGTGGATGACGGACATGGTCGATCTCCTGTCTCCGAGGCCAGCAGGCGGTGCCGAACCGCCAGCCGCCGGAGGGCGCGACTTTTAGAGCGCCGGCGCTCCGCAGGCCATGACTGCACTACCGGAAAAAATGACCAAAAGACCGGAATCTGGTAGCAAGCCGATATGGACGCGCTATCGGACGTCTTGAGGGTGGCGCGGCTGACCGGCGGCGTTTTCTTGCACGCGGAGTTCTTTGCCCCGTGGTGCATCGCGACCCGCGTCGGGCCGGAGCATTGCGCGCCGGCGCTCGGACCGGCGTCGCATCTGATGATCTACCACTATGTCCTCGAGGGCGAGTTTCGCCTCCGCGTCGACGGCGACGCGGGCGAGGGTCTGGCGCTCAGAGCAGGCGAGCTCGTCATGCTGCCGCGCAACGACCTGCACCTGATGGGCACGGATCTCACCCTGCCGCCGGCCCTGGGCCAGGACATCATTCAGCCGCCCCGGAGCGGCGAGCTGTTCTCCATCCGTCACGGCGGCAACGGCGCGCGCACCCGTATGGTCTGCGGTTTCCTCGGCTGCGACGGCGTCGACAGCAGCCCGGTAATTCCCGCCCTGCCGCCCGTGCTCAAGCTCGGCCTCGCGGCGGGCGCCGGCGCGGAATGGATCCGCTCGACCTTCCGATATGCCGCCGAGGAGGTATCCGCGGGCCGGCCGGGATCCGAGACCGTGCTGGCCAAGCTGTCCGAGCTCTTGTTCGTCGAAACCGTGCGGCGCTACGTCGAGACGCTCCCGGACGGCCAGACCGGATGGCTGGCAGGACTGCGCGACCCGCACTTGGCGCGCGCGCTCGCGCTGATTCACCGCGATATCGCACGGCCTTGGACCGTCGAGGCGCTGAGCCGCGACGTCGGCCTGTCGCGCACGGCGCTGGCCGACCGCTTCATCCGCCTGATCGGCATGCCGCCGATGCAGTACGTCGCGCGGTGGCGCATGCAGGTCGCGATGCAGCGGCTGCGGGGCACCAGCGCTTCGCTCGCCCAGATCGCCGAGATGGTCGGCTACGAGTCGGAGGCGGCATTCTCGCGCGCGTTCAAGAAGTTCGTGGGAACGGCGCCGGCGACCTGGCGCCGTTCGTGCCGCTAGACGAGGGGCGCCCGAATGTCCGCTACTGACCCGAAGCGGACGTCGCGACCTCCCAGATCTATAAAGTACACAACCGAGGGCGGGATCGGATCAAACCGAAACACATGCCTGCATCCGCGGGCATGACGGTCGGGGAATGATTCAATCTGACCGGACGCGGCTTCAGATCCGCTCGGCGATCGCGGGCTGCGGCGCGGGCGGCGTGTCCGTGATCGTGAACGCGGCCTGCAAGTGCGCCGCGGCGCGCGCCGCATCGGCCGCGTCGCGGGCATGGCACAGGCAGAGCGGACGCGCGCGGTCGACCGTCGCGCCGAGCCCGGCCACCGCGGACAGGCCGACCGCGGGGTCGATCGCCTGGTCGGCGCGCGTGCGCCCGCCGCCGAGCGCCACGATCGCCAGGCCGACCGCGCGCGTGTCGATCGCGCCGACATGGCCGGGCCGCACCGGCGGCACCGGCGTGATGGTGGCGGCGGCGCGCAGGCTACGCTCAGGCCGCTCGAGCAGGTCGGCCGGGCCGCCGAGCGCCGCCACCATGGCGCCGAAGCGCGCAGCGGCGGCGCCCGAGGCGAGCGCGGCGTCGAGTTGGCGCGCCGCATCGGTACGATCGGCGGCCCGCTTGCCGAGCAGCAGCATCTCGATGCCGAGCGCGCGCACCACCGCATCGAGCCGCGCTTCGCGGGCGCGGCCGGTCAGGTAGTCTATGCATTCGCGCACCTCGAGCGCGTTGCCGGCGCTGTCGCCGAGCACCTGGTTCATGTCGGTCAGCAGCGCGACGGTCGGCAGGCCGGCGCCGCGCGCCACCTCGACCAGGCTCTCGGCGAGCGCGCGCGCCTCGGCGCGCGCCGCCATGAAGGCGCCGCTGCCGAACTTCACGTCCATCACCAGCCCGTCGAGCCCGGCGGCCAGCTTCTTCGACAGGATCGACGCCGTGATGAGCGGGATCGATTCGACGGTGGCGGTGACGTCGCGGATCGCATAGAGGCGCTGGTCGGCGGGCGCGAGGTCGCCGGTCTGGCCGATGATCGCGCAGCCGACCTGGCGCACCGCGGCGACGAAGCGCTCGGCGCTCGGCGCGGTGTCGTAGCCCGGGATCGCCGCCAGCTTGTCGAGCGTGCCGCCGGTGTGTCCGAGCCCGCGCCCCGAGATCATCGGCACCGCCAGCCCGCACGCGGCGGCCAGCGGGGCCAGCACCAGGCTGACCTTGTCGCCCACCCCGCCGGTCGAGTGCTTGTCGACCGCCGGGCGGTCGAGCCCGACCGCGCGCCAGTCGAGGCGTCGGCCCGAGCGCGCCATGGCGGACGTCAGCGCGATGCGCTCCGATGTCGCCATGCCGCGGAAGAACACCGCCATGGCGAACGCGGCGATCTGGCCCTCGCTCAGCCGGCCCTGCGTGATGCCGTCGACCAGGAACGCGATCTCGGCGTCCGCCAGCGCGCCGCCGTCGCGCTTCTTGCGGATCAGCTCCTGGGGCAGGAAGCTCACGGCCGTGAGGGCACCTGACCCGGCCCGAAGGCGAGCGGCAGCAGCTCGCCGAGCGTGACGGTCTGCAGGACGCGCCCATCGGGCGCGCACAGATGGATCGGCAGCGCGGGGCCGGCGAACTCGGCCAAGCGCTGGCGGCAGCCCCCGCACGGCGGGCACGGCCGCTCGCTCCCGATCACGACCAGCGCGGCGATCTCGCGCTCGCCCGCCGCGATCATCGCGCCGATCGCCGAGGCCTCGGCGCATTGGCTCTGCGGAAACGCGGCGTTCTCGACATTGGCGCCGCCGAACATCCGGCCGTCGCCGGTGCGCAGCGCCGCACCGACCGGAAACCTCGAGTAGGGCGCGTAGGCATGGCCCCGCGCGGTCTGGGCGACCAGGATCAGGGCCTGCAGCCAGGGCGCGGGCGCCGCGGGCCGGCGGTCCGGCGGGCTCTCCATCGCGCCAAAGTAGACGCGTGGCACGCAGTTTGCCAATCATGCTGGATCCCGAGGTCGTGCCGCCGAGCCCCTGATGTCGCCGTCGCCCCCGTCCTTGACCTCCGGCAGCCGCACGCGCCGGTCGCGGATGCTGATCGCCGGGCTGATCGGGGTCGTCGCGCTGGCCGGCGGCGGTATCTATTGGTTCGTCACCCGCCACATCGTCTCGACCGACGACGCCTTCATCGACGGCGACGCCCTGCAGATCACGCCGCGGGTCGGCGGGCCGGTCGTCGAGCTGCGCGTGACCGACAACCAGGCGGTCAAGCAAGGCGAGCTCCTGCTGCGCATCGATCCGCGCGATTACGCGGTCGCGGTCGAGAACGCGCGTGCCATGCTGGCGGCCGCCGAGGCGCAGGCTGCGATGGCGCGCGCCAACCTCGATCTGACCCGCGCGACGGTCGCGGCGACGCTCAGCCAGGCGGCCAGCGCGGTCGAGCACGCCAAGGCCAACGTGACGCAGAGCCAGGCCCAGGTCGGCGCGGCCGACGCCGAGCAGGTCCGCGCGCGCCAGGACGCCGTGCGCTATGCCGAGCTGGTGCACAGCGACTTCGCCTCCAAGCAGCGCAACGAGCAGGCCTCCGCGCAGTCGCATACCGCGGACGCCCGGCTGCGCGCCGCCCGCGAGGCCGTCAAGGTCGCCGAGGCGCAGCTCGGCGAGGCGCAGGGCCAGCTCGAGGCGGCGCGCACCGGTCCCCAGCAGGTCGCCGTGCGCGAGGCCCAGCTGCGCAGCGCGGAAGCCCAGGTCGCGGCCGCCCAGGCGGCGCTCGACCAGGCCGAGCTCAACCTGTCCTACACGCGCGTCTACGCGCCGCACGATGGGGTGGTGACCAAGCGCGCGGTGCGCGAGGGCGACGTCGTGCAGCGCGACCAGCAGCTCGGCGCGCTGGTGTTCGGCACGCCCTGGGTGATCGCCAATTTCAAGGAGACCCAGCTCGCCGACATGCGGCCCGGCCAGCCGGTCGAGATCACGGTCGACGCCTATCCGGGCGTACAGTTCGCCGGCCATGTCGACAGCATCCAGCGCGGCACCGGCGCACGCTTCAGCCTGCTGCCGCCCGAGAATGCCACCGGCAACTTCGTCAAGGTGGTGCAGCGCGTGCCGGTCAAGATCGTGTTCG
>Ga0335076_10008981_pt1 | contig 10075 bp, 7 predicted proteins | sample Lox_Sample_25_FD_206717 | JGI IMG/M metagenome (GOLD analysis project Ga0335076, IMG submission 206717) | Soil microbial communities from Loxahatchee National Wildlife Refuge, Florida, United States - Lox_Sample_2.5 | ecosystem: Environmental > Terrestrial > Soil > Wetlands | place: USA: Florida...
ATCCGGCCGCAAAGGAATACAGCGGTTGCGGTGAAATAGCATTGAACAGCGCATTGATCGGATCGGTATATGCTGCCTGCAAACCGTTGTCCGTCTGAAAGCGGTACCACGTCGTGTTCTTCTCGTTGATGTTGTAATCCACCCGAACGGTTTGTACTTGCTCGTGATCGTCGCTCGAGTGCGAAACGCTTTGCCGGTTGGCGCAGCCATTTCCATCATTTGACACGGCAGGCGCCCCGCCCCCCGCATCGAATGGGCACCCCAATACCGCCAGCGGCGTACCGCTTGTGTTCCCGTAGAGCGAAAACAACTTCCGGTAGAACGGCACCAACTGCGGTTCAGGGCGATAAACTGACCCTGTTACCACGTCGGTTCCGCCCAATGGCAGTTGTTGCAAAACATAATCTTGAAATGCTGGTGTCGGTACCGTGGCCGCCGTCACGATTGGCAGTGCAATCCGCACCCATTCGCTGTCGAAGAAGAAAAACAGTTTGTCTTGAACCATCGGCCCGCCCACGCTCCCGCCGAAATGGTTGACCGTCGAGCGCGGCTTATGGTTTCCCGGCGTCGCATTTGTAAAATAGTTCGCCGCATTAAGGTCCGATCCGTTCCACAGCTCGTAAATATTCCCGTGAAACGCATTCGATCCCGATTTCGTTACGTAGTTGATTTGCGAAGCCCCATACCGCCCTTGATCCACCGAGTACGAAAGCGTATTCACTGTCACTTCCGCGATCGAATTCAGCCCTAATACAAGGTTCGTTGAAAGCCCGCTGTTTAGGTTTGTTAGCGGGTCGTTGGTCTCCAGCCCGTCCACGATGTACCCATTCGAAAGCGCCGGTAGCCCGTTGAACTCCACGTTCCCATACCCATTCGTGCCCCCTACAAAATCGTTCCCGCTTCCCGCTGTATTCACCAGCGCCCCCGCAGCGAATTGCAGCGGATAGGTCAGATCCCCGCCCGGATTTGGAAGATTTTCCAGTGCGCTCGTGTTAAGCGTCGTGAAAGTGTTGGCGTTCTCGGGGTTGAGAATCGCTTCATCGCTTCGAACCTCGATGGTTTCCCGCGCTCGGGCAACTTTGAGCGTGAAATGGACAGTCTGTTTTTGGCCTAATTCGGAAGCGACGGACTCATACTCCTGCACTTCAAAGCCTTTCGCTTCCACTTTGACCGAATAAGTACCCGGGCGCAGTTGCGAGAAGCTGAACCGGCCTGAGTCGTCCGTCTCGGCGCTACGTCTTAGTCCAGTGTCTCGATCCACGATCGTAACCGTTGCTCCTGCCACCAACGCCCCGCTTGCATCGGTCACCAAACCGACTATCGCGCTCGTCGTTTCTCCCTGCCCATATGCGGCACCAGCTGATAGAAGAAGCAGCAATCCCGAGAGCAAGAATGAGGCAAAGACCGCGCGTGCCATGATTTCTGGTTCGTCCTCCGCGAAAGCTTCCATGGGGGTAAGACAGGATATTCACTGTAGTGAACACACAGGATTAATGCAAGTAAATTTCCCTGATGAAGCTGTCTTATGATAACCTCAATTAAAGGATAGGCGGCCGCGTGCTTCTGGAAAGGATCTCGCGCCCGTCGGCGTCCCTAAATCCGCCGTGCCTTCTCCCGTAGGCGGCCTGCTTCGCTTGTGCCTGGAGCTGGCCCGCACTAGAATGGAATGAAGCGGCGGAGGGAAGGTCGAATCGGTCCGCGCGTGGTGTCTGGTCGTATTCATTCGATTTAAGTTTGGCGTTATCTTTCCGAAAGGACTCGTGGCCCCCCGAGAGCCCCTATGAACCTTGCTGAATTTATAGAAGGTAGCCGAGACGCCCATTTGGCGGAGCTCTGCGAATTCCTGCGCATCCCCAGCGTCAGCGCCAAAAGCGAACACAAGCCGGATATTGAGCGCGCCGCCCGTTGGGTCGCCGATCATCTCCGCTCTGCTGGTTTCGACAAGATAGAAATCGTCCCCACGAATCTTCATCCGCTCGTCTATGCCGAATCTCTCGAGGCTCCCGGCAAGCCCACCATCCTTTTCTACGGACATTACGATGTGCAGCCAGCCGAACCGTTGGAACTCTGGACCTCGCCCGCATTCGAACCCACGGTTCGCAACGGCAATCTTTTTGGGCGCGGCACTGCCGATGACAAGGGCCAGGTCCACATCCATCTAAAGGCCCTCGAATCCATCCAGAAAGTGAATGGCAAACTTCCGATCAATGTAAAAGTGCTGATCGAAGGCGAAGAAGAAGTTGGCAGCGTCAGCCTCTGGGACTACGTTCAGAAGAATAAAGAAAAGCTGAAGGCGGACGCCCTCGTTGTTTCCGACACTTCCATGCTCGCAAAAGGAGTGCCTTCGATTACTTACGGGTTGCGCGGATTGAATTACTATCAGATTGAACTCACCGGGCCGGCGCGCGATCTTCACTCCGGCGTCTATGGCGGCGCGGTCCCCAATCCTCTGACAATTCTCAGTGAGCTATTCGCCAAACTTCACGACAAGAATTTCCGTGTCACTGTCCCCGGCTTTTACGACAAAGTCGCGAAAATCGCTGCGCCGGAACGTAAAGCCTTGAATGCCCTCCCCTGGAAGAAAAAAGCTTTCGAAGAAGCCGTCGGCGCTCCCGGTTATTTCGGCGAAAAAGGCTTTACCATCGTCGAGCAACTTTGGACTCGCCCTACTCTTGAACTAAACGGCATTTGGGGTGGCTATCAAGGCGAAGGCGCGAAGACTGTCATTCCCTCCAAAGCTTACGCCAAGTTTTCCACCCGCCTCGTTCCAAACCAGGACCCGCAGAAGATTGTGAAATTGGTGGAGAAGCAGATTCGCAAGCTTCTTCCCAAGTCCGTGAAATGCAACTTCCAGGTTCTTAGCACCGGCAAACCTTGGGTTGCTCCCTATCACGCGCCTATTTTCAAAACGGCGCAAAGCGCCCTGGAAAAAGGGTTTGGCAAAAAAGCGGTTTTCATTCGGGAGGGCGGCTCTATCCCTTTCGTCACCCAGATGCATGACACGTTCAAAGTCCCTTGTGTTCTGATTGGCTTCGGTCTGCCGGATGAGAACGCGCACGCGCCCGATGAACACATCGCGCTCGAGAATTATTTCGGCGGCATCAAAGCCATCGCGCATTTTTATACCGATCTGGCCGCTCTGTAAGGGCGGATCGGCAGGCAGCGGAGCATCATTTCCGGCACGCAAACGATTCCTGCATTGAGTTGCACCCTCTTCGGCAGGCTCAATTTGCTCGCGACCGCATTTTTACAGCCTTTTTTCCACCGTCTCTCCAAAAATCCGCATTTTTCCAGCCTTTTTTGCGGTTTTTTCCTTGCGTTCTACTTTTACCTTGGCTATAGTCCCTTGCGGCCCGAGTTTTTTGCGCCAACCCAGGGGAATACGCTCGCGGCCTGCCCCGTCGCTTCCGCAGCGGGGTGGAAAGTAAATACAGGAGGATAAGCAGACTAGATGGCAGCCAAGCCAATGAGCAAGAGCAAGATCGTGGCACACATCGCAGAAAAGTGCGCCACGCCGAAAAAAACCGCAGCTCTCTTTTTTGAAGAGCTCTTCAAGCTCGCGGTAAAAGAATGCAAGGGCGGCGCCGGCAAGTTCGTCATCCCGAACATCGGCCGCGCCGTAAAAGCGCACCGCAAGGCGCGCATGGGCCGTAACCCACAGACGGGCGAAGCCATTAAAATCAAGGCGAAGACCGTGGTTCGCCTGCGCCCGGCGAAGGCGTTCAAGGACGCCGTACTGAAATAGGCCGCTGCTTTTTTCAGGGATAAGGCCCCGACACAGCGCGCGAAAACGGCGAGCGCCTCTCTTAGGAAGTTGCGCGTCGCTTTTTTCTACCGCGCTAGGTGCCTGGGTGGGTGTCCCGGTTGAGTTTTGCCCTCGATGGCGTAATCCCGCCGTCGAGGGCTTTTATTTCGCGGCCCTTGCCTTGCGGCAGAACTACAGGGTCTTAACGTACGCGATGACGTCCCTAATTTGAGTTTCGTCCAGGACATCCTTGAACGGCGGCATCAGCGAGTCGCCATTCTCGATCCAGGTTTTCAAATTGTCGTCGGTAACCTTGTTGCTGTTCACGGTAAAAGTGCCGCGCTTCGAGAGGCCTTTCAGCCCTGGACCGATTTTCTTCGCGTCGCTGTCCGCAAAATGGCAGATGCCGCATTTCTGATCGAAAACTTCCTTGCCCTTCGTTGCGTTTCCTTTTGCTGCCGCGGTCTTCTTCGGCGCTGTTTTTGCCGGTGGATCCTGCGCCAGAACTGCTCCCGCGGCGGCCAGCACCGCGATCCCAAGTAAAACGTAATTTCGCCTCACGTCTCCCCCTCGTCTGCGATTTCGACACTCAAGATAAGTGCGCCCCCATCTTCTCTTTTTGGCGTCTTAATTTCCACTGCCGGAACCCGGCATAAAGGACAGGTTCCACCCTTGCACTCCTAGAACTCTCGTACTTTTGACGACCTCAAAACCATGTGCTAACAATTTACACCATGAGCCAGGAAACCCTGACGAGAGCCTGGGAGATCCTTCAAGACGCTTATCAGGCGCAGATGGAAGGGGATTACGAACGGGCCGTCGAGCTTTACCAGTCCTCGCTCGACCTGCATCCTACCGCCGAGGCTTATACATTTCTTGGCTGGACCTACCATTTTCAAGGCCGCATTGACGACGCCATCGCGGAGTGCAAGCGGGCCATTGAAATTGATCCGGAATTTGGCAATCCGTACAACGATATTGGAGCGTATCTCATTGAATTGGGACGATTTGATGAAGCGATTCCGTGGCTGGAGCGCGCGGTGGAAGCGCGCCGCTACGAACCGCGCCATTTTCCTCACTACAATCTGGGCCGCGCTTATCTCGGAAAAGAAATGTACGCGCGCGCAATGAGATGTTTCCAGGAAGCGCTGGAAGTCGAGCCACGGTATTCGCTGGCTCGGCAAGCGCTTGCATCCCTGCGCCGCATGGTTAACTAAATCAATCGAGAGTCCACAGTTCAAAGTTAAGAGCCCAATTCCAGACAGCGCATTCTGGATTGAAAATGAACAGCGCCGGGTCATGAAGCCGGTTCCTGCGCGGCGGGTTTGATGGCGCGGTCGTAAATCCATAGCAACAGAGCGGTCGTGAAACCTACGGCACTGATCGCCCACCAGGCGTGAGCGGGCTGGTGCTGAACCTCGCCGAAGTGATGCATCATGGTGCCACCGAACCAGCCACCCACAAGCGAGCCGATGCCGATGGGAAGAAACGCGAACCCCATATAAGTGCCTTGCTGGCCCGAAGGCGCCAGACGCGAGATATAAGCGTAGTACGGAGGTTGCTGTAGTATTTCGCCGACGGCGAGCACCGCGATCGAAACCACCGCGCCCGTTACTGTCGGCCAGACTGAAAGGATGAGCCAGGAAAAGGACGACACGACCGTGCCGAGGATGACCGCCTGGAACGGAGGGATTTTGCGCGCCAGAAAATTGGCAATGAACGTGAGGCAAACCACCACAGCGGCGTCCGTAATGAGGATTAGCTCGACGCGGGCGTGCGGATCCACGTACGCATGAAGGAAACCGGGAAGACTCGTGTATTGCTGCCAGAAGACGATCCAATAGCCGGTGAATAGCACCAGAAACCACATAAACCTGCTGATTCCCGCCAGAACGATGATGCCCAAGCCGATCCAGACCCATACAGGGATGGCAATCTCCGACCCATAACGAAAATAGTGGTAGAGAGAATAGCCGCGGAGAAGGAGAGCAAGCCCCAGCGCCGGCAAGACCAGCCAGTAGTTTCCGAGCACAATGCAGAAATTCTTGGCGACCTGCAGAACGCTTGGTGGGGGCGTATCGCCAGGTTTGCGGGGCTCGCGAAAGAACAGAAGAACGAAGAAAAACATCGCAAAGACGCTGAGCGAAGAAATGCGAAATACACGCTCCACGCCCAGATGCCGGTGAGCCCAGTCCGCGACGTAGGGGCCGGCCGTGCCGCCGATGTTCACCATGGTGTAGTAAATCGAGTAGCCGAGAGAGCGGACGTTCTCTTTGGAGGCGCGCGCGGTTGTGCCGACCACGGAGGGCTTGACCATAGCGATGCCCAGCGCGGGCAGTATCAGGATGCAGCCCACGAAGAGGGTGAGCGGCATGGCGTTGCGAAGAGGCGCCAGCCAGGACGCGCCGATCGAGCCGATGAGGAAATAGGACGTGGCGAGAATGAGGTAGGCGAGCGACAGGGCGCGGCGAAAGCCCAGTTTGTCCGCGATGGCACCGCCGAAAATGGCTAGAAACCATACCATTCCGCCGAACAGGCCAGTCAGGGTGCCCGTCGTCTCCGTCGAGAAAGCCAATTTTTCCTGGAGGTAGACGGCGAGCGAGGAGAAGGCGCCGTAGTAGGAGAGGCGCTCGAAGATTTCGCTGATGTTGGCGACCCAGAAGGGACGCTCGAAGCCGGTGCGGATTTCTTCCAGGCGCTGGTCGAAGCTCATTTCCACCCCGCGGTAAGCGTTCCAGTGTGGAGCGCGGGGATTGTAATGGAGAAAGACGAGGAAAGAAGCAATGAAGTTGAGGTTGAAACCAGCATGCAGGAATTGGCGGCTGATGGAGAGAGAAACAGGGAGCTTGGCCGCGGGCACCCCCCTCCCCCTTTTTCGGAAGTGTTCATTCCAAAGGACTTTAAGTGCCGTGTTTTTGGAAGTGTTCATTCTAAAGGGATTGCGGGCGAATTTTGCGGAAGTGCGGATTCTAAAGGGTTTAGTGATTGATGGCCCTCCATGGAGGGTAAGCCCGGGTGACCTGGGGGGAAAAGCCAAAAACGTAGACGCAGGGCAGCCGAGGTGAAAGGAAGAACCTGGGAGCAAGTAGGCTGGGGAATTGAACGAAGGAGGATGGCAAGCGGTCGAAACACAGGAAATGGTAGCATGTGAGTAACTTAATGTCAATAGCTGTTGTTGTTTATCGATGTGTGATTCGAACAAGTGACGCTGGTTCGAATGGGAGTAACGGAAGTCGCGGAATGGAAAGGATTTGGGCGGCTGTTTAGTGGGTTGATACCGCTGTGGAAAGGTGTGGAAAAGTCAGAGGAAGGGGCACCGCATACGACTGAGCCTCGGGCTTTGAGAAATCGGGAAGCGCCAGCACCGCTGCGCGAATCATTCATAACGGGTCGGTTTGAAATGTGAAATGGGTGGTTTCGTTACGCTGCATTAATGAGACGGGTGAGGCGAGGCGGAAGCGGGGAACACGATGATGTAGGCGTCGGGCTGACCGGCACGGATAATGCGCGGCATGTTGAGGCCAGGGCCGGGCGAGCCGATGTCTTTGTCGGTGGCGTAGGGCGCGTAGAACATGAGATGGGGCGGGGCGTGGACGATTTTGTTGTTGATGAACAGAAAGATACTGTCCGAGAGCATGTAGACGATGCCGGGCTTGGCTGGGGCCTTGAATCTTCCAGATTTGTAGCCGGCTGCAAGAGCGGCGTTGATTTCGTCCTCGGACTTGTTTTGGGCGCGCTGTTCTTCGGCAAAGAGGCGAGTGAGAAATGTGCTGTTAGCGCCTTCGGCATCAAAGCAGGTGGGTTCGGAGTTGAAGGGAGTTTGACGGTCGACAAAACAGGTGAAGCCGTTGGAACCTTCGCGGGCTTTTGTGTAGCCGGTACGCTCGAGGATGTAAACGGCGGCTTTGCTGGAAATTTCTGGCGGAGCAGCGCTTTCCGCGAGTTTGATTTTTTCTTCGCGCGAGAGCGAAAAGTCGTAGGCCGGCTTTGGCTTCTCATCCTGAGAAAAGATGGGAGCCGCAGCGGCCAAAAGAATGGCAAGCGGAAGAATAGCGCGCATGACCCGGCTCCTTGAATTGCGATGGAAGTTTGCCTTGAGCATTTCAGACGCGGAGCGGGAAGTTCGGTTAGCAGATGGCGAGAAACGGGCTTAGAATGCGCGGCGCGGAAGGGCTTGAAGACAAGAGGCCTGCTGGAAGCCGGCGGTACGAAGAGAGACCGGGCTGAAGCCCGGCACCTACAGGGGCTTTGCCCCGGCGTATGCGGAGGGATCGTGAAAAGCAAAATCGTTGTGATGGCAATGGTCGCTAGCGGGTTGTTGGTGGGCGTGGCGCGGGCGCAGAAGCCACCGCTTTTGGCAGAAAAGGATGTGGCGGCTTTGGCGAATGAGTTGAGCGGGGAGACGGCGAAGAGGAATTTGGAAGTGATTGCTACGTTTCACCGGCAGAGGGGATCGCGGGGATTTCATTCGGCGGCGGAGTTGGTGGCGGAACGGGCGCGGGAGTATGGGTTGAGCGATGTGCAGATTTTGGGGTTTCCGGCGGATGGGGAGATTTTTTATGGGACGCAGAGGTCGCGGCCGGCTTGGGATGCGGAGTTTGCGGAATTGTGGGAGCCCGCCTCGTTTGACACCCAGCCTTGTCCTCAACCTAGCCCGGAGGCGTTGAAGGCTGCAGCGAAGGAACATTTGGCGACCGCGGTCGACTGCTTAATTCCTCGACAGCCCGAGCGACTGTTGGCAAGTTATGCGGCGGAACCGGTGGTCTTAGCTGAGGACAGTGAATCGGCCGATGTGACGGCGACACTGGTGGATGTGGGTGCCGGGACGAGCGAGGCGGATTACGCGGGGAAGGATGTGAAGGGGAAGATTGTGCTGGTGAGTGCGTCGCCGGGGGCCGCGCAGGAATTGGCGGTGGGGAAATTTGGCGCGGCGGGGCTGGTGAGTTATGCGCAGAACCAGAAGAACGCCTGGTGGGGCGAGGACGAGAATCTGATTCGATGGGGGCATCTGGAGACGTTTTCGGAGCACAAGACTTTTGCATTCATGGTGTCGTTGAAAGCGGCGCGAGGATTCAAGGAGCGGCTGGCGCGCGGAGAGAAGATCATGCTGCAAGCGCACGTGAAGGCGGGGCAGCATGCGGGGAATTATGAAGTGGTGACGGCGGTGATTCCGGGGGCGGATGCGAAGTTGAAGGAGGAGGAGATTGCGTTTTCGTGCCACCTGGATCATCAGCGGCCGGGAGCGAATGACAATGCCAGCGGGTGCGTGACGATTTTGGAGGTGGCGCGGACGCTGAATAAATTGATCAGCGAGGGGAAATTGGCGCGGCCGGCGCGGACGATTCGGTTTATCTGGCCGCCGGAGATTGAAGGGACGCTGGCGCTGTTGAACGCAAAAGCCGAGCAGTTTCAGATCCTGTGGCCGGGGCGCTCAGGAAGCCCAGACAGGATAGTTCCTGCTGTCCCAGATTCCGGGGGAATATCTTCGGGGCCGGCATTAGCGGCGAAGATCAAAGCGGTGATTCACATGGACATGGTGGGCGGGGGGCTGGCGACGAAGGCCGTGTTCCACGTGACACGCGGGCCGATGAGTTTGCCGTCGTTTGTGCATGACGTGGCGTGGGCATTTGCGGATTGGCTGAACGATCAATCGTATCGTTTCGCAGCGGGGCTGCGGGCGGAATATCCGATGGTGGCGCCGGAGGGCGGGAAGGAGCCGCTGCGGGCGGAGTATTCGGCGTACACGATGGGGAGCGACCACGATGTGTATCAGGATTCGTCGTTCGGGATACCGGCGATTTATATGAATGACTGGCCGGACCGGTACATTCATACGAATTTTGATACGGCGGCGAATATCGATACGACGAAGTTGAAGAGGGCGGCGTTTATTGGGGCGGCGAGCGGCTATTTTTTGGCTCAGGTTGCCCTGAAGGATTCGCCAGCAGCGTTCGATGCCATGACAATGGGAGACTTGGCTCGAGAAACGTTGTCGCGCTTTCGTGCGCGAAGCCTCTCGAGGCAGGAGGCTTGCAATCTCTATGGATCGGAGTCGATGTACGACATGAGGGTCAAATATTCGTACCGAAGACTCTCTGAAATGCCGTCAGTGGATTTCTTGGCGAGAGACATTGGAGGCTGCCAATCGCAGCCTGAAAAGCGCGGATCCGGTCCCATATTTCGACGAAAAGCCGATCCGAAGGGGCCGCTGGCGGTGTTTGGGTATGACTATTTTGCGGATCATGCGAAGGCGGCGGGGATCGCGGAGCCGAAGCTGCTGAGTTATGAAGGATTGTGGGGCAGCGGGGAAGAGTATGCGTATGAGGTGTT
>Ga0335076_10008982_pt1 | contig 10074 bp, 7 predicted proteins | sample Lox_Sample_25_FD_206717 | JGI IMG/M metagenome (GOLD analysis project Ga0335076, IMG submission 206717) | Soil microbial communities from Loxahatchee National Wildlife Refuge, Florida, United States - Lox_Sample_2.5 | ecosystem: Environmental > Terrestrial > Soil > Wetlands | place: USA: Florida...
GTGGCAAGTTGTTCGATCTGACCCGTTTGAAATTGGCCAGCGGCAGGGATGCCCCCACCAGATCCGTCGTCAAAGAGTTGTCCGCCATGCCGTAGGCGACCGTGCCAGTCACGATGCCCGCTCCGCCCGTTTTCTCTGTTCCTGGCGCGAAGAACCGGAGTTCCGCATTGCTCAATCGCATCTCATCCGGCGTTATCGTTAGCTGCCCGCGCAATCGATTGAACGGCACCGTGTACGCTTCGGCATCCGCCACATCCAAAACCCCTGCCAACACTGGTTGCGACTTCGTGCCGTGCCCGTGAAACTGCCCGGTCACTACTCCCTGAATCGGATAGTTCTCACCCGTCAACTCCATCAACGCGCCGATGGGGACCTTCTCCAGATTCAGTTCTGCCGACCACTCATTGTCGGGGCGAAACTCCCAATCGGTCAGAAGAAGTTGACCGTCGATGTCCGCGTGCATCTCTCCCCGATTCGCGTGCCCCTGTGTCACGATTAGATGATCCGGCGAATAACTTAGATCCCCGTCAATCCGGTCCATTCTTACGTCCCCGTAACGTACCCTTTCACCGCGAAAGTGGCCGCGAAATTCCGGGCCGTCCGCCGGTCCCAGTATTTTTCCTGCCCAAGAGAGTGAGCCACCAATGCGCACTGCGGCATCCGGGGTGCCGGGCTTGTCTCCCGCAATGGCATGGATAAAGTCGTCCCAGTCCAGCAATGACCCAATCTCCAGCTTCGAGTCCAACTCGCTTGTTTTGGGTGCAAGTGCCCCGGAAAACGAGCCGCGCGAGGTCGGCGTTTCGAACTCGCCTTGCGCCAGTTCGAGGACATTGGTCGAGTCGTGATACCGGAGCTTCCAATTTCCGGTTATGGGCATGTGCCCTTCTTTGACGTCCTGTGGCGCGTCCCAGCGCATGGTTGCCGAAACATCAAAGTCTCGAAAGCTTTCCCGCCAGGTCTCCACAGTATCCGCGGAAATCACTGAGTCCCAGTGCAGGCTGTCGATCGGAAACCCCGCGTGGTCCAGAGCCGGCGTCAATTCCGCCAACCGGATATTTTCCAGTTTCGTGACCGCGCGGAAGCGCAAACCGTCGTACCTCATCGTGATCCGGCCCTTTACGCTCCCGCCCAGCGCGTACGCCGCAAAGTCCGGCAAAACCACTTTCTCGGGTTCAAGCGTGTAGCTGGAGCGGCTGCTCAGATTCGCCGAGTGGAAGTCAGAAAAACCCAGCGTGATGTTATCGCCAGCAAAGCTGCCTTTCCCCAGGACGACGCCGTCTTCGATCGTCCCTTCTCCACGCAGGTCAATTCGCCCCAGCGGCACTTCCGGCGTTCGGAACGTCTCGCGGATGTCCAGCAGGTCCAGCCATGCCCGATATTTGTAAGACCAGCGCGGCGTTGCCAAATTGTCGGTCTGCGCCTGTAAATCCACGTGAGAACGGCCCACGTCTAACACCGCTTGATCGACGGAAATCCCCTTCGAGCTTAGAGTGAATTTTGCGTTCACGTTTGCTGGAACCGGTACGTCGCGCCTTCGTGCCAGCTGAATGGTTTCCCAATCCAGCGTCCCCGTATACATCGGCTTGTCCGGCGCTCCATCCAAATTCATTGTGAACTGCAGGTCGCCGCCTTCGACTCCCACCAGTCGCTTTACGTTGTTGTACAAAATCCAGCCCTCTTGAATCGCCACGTGATGAATGCGCAAATCCAGAACCCTCTGCAGCCCCGGTTCGTTCGACTTGCTTTCCGGCAGCTTCGGCAGATTGTTGCTTCCGTCTTTTTCCACCCGCACGTGCAACCGTGGCCGCTCCAGAACCAGTTCGTCCAATCCCACGCGCTTACCCCAAAACGAATCGATGCGCAAACCAACTTTGGCTTGGTCTACCCTCAACAGGGGTTCCGTATCCGGCGGCTCGGTGCCATGCACTACGAGCCCATTGATGGTCACATTCAACGAAAACCACCCCACTTGCACGGTCCGGATTTCTACCTTCGCACCCGTCAACGCCTCCGCGCGATGGATCATAATCCTTCTCAGCAGCGGGTTCGCCAGCCCGCTACCCACCGCGATAATCGCCAGCGCAAGTAACAGCAGCGCCCACGTGCCCAGCACCCACAGCAGGTGCTCGACCCACAAGATCCTTCGCCAGCGCGACTCCTTCGTCATTTCGCGCCCTCGTCCAGCATCTTCTCCACGTGTACCCGCGTGCGGCTCTCTTTCAGCCAGCGATCTGCCTGCTCGTTGATCGCTCGCTGCACCAGCGCCTCCTGAATGAATCCTCGCGCGTCATCCAAAGTCGGTGGCGTTCGTCCGCGGGACTTCGCCCTGGGAATCACACGGGTCTCGTAGAAGTTTTTGACGTCTTTTTCGTCAATCTGAATCGACGCTCGGAACCGGGAATCCAGGTAATTGCTCAGATAGAGTTGCGACCGCAGCATTCGCTGTACATCTTCGTCCGTCAGGCCGGCTTGTTTTTCCCGCTCGGCAAACTCCTCTGGAGAGGAGAACGATCTTTTCAAACGATCCAGACTCCGCTGCACATCGGCATCTGAGGGTTGTGGAAATAACGCTGCCTTGGCTTCGTTTCTCACGATCCATTGATCAATCAAGTGGTCCAGAATCTCCGAGTCACTCTGCGACTTTTCATCCAGAAAGCTCTGATACTTCGCCAGCATCCGCACGTCGCTCAGAAGAATGATGTCTGTATCCACACGCGCGGCAATACGGTCGATAAGTTCCTGCCCGTGCAGCCCCGTCGTAACCGTCGCCGCCAGCAGCACCGTCGCCCGGATTTTGCCTCGCCAGTTCATCAGAAGCTCGATCCCAAATTGAAGAAAATCTGTAACCTCGATAGCCGTACGCCTTGTTGGCACAATGGCACGTTGTCCTTGCACGGAATCACAAACTCTGGTCGGTTTAGTTCATATCCCAAATCAATGCGGATCGGCCCCACCGGCGTCGCATATCGCAGACCGAATCCGATCGTATTGGAGAAATAGTTCAGTTCGTTCGTACAGTTGTATACACACGTCGTCGGGTTGTATCGCCCGGGCGGAACACCGGGATAAGCCGTCTTGAACACAGGTTCAGGCGATGACCACCGAAGAGTTATGCGCTTCAGTCGGCTGTAGACATTGCCGCCATCATAGAAGATCGCGCCGCCTAGGTTGGTTCCGATAAATGGCAGCTTCAAGGGAAAGCGCAACTCCTGATTTAATACCAACATCGCTTGCCCCCCGACCGGGAACCCCGTCAGCGCGTCACGTGGTCCTGCTTGGTTCAACGCGAACCCGCGCAATGACGTTCCACCTCCGGCGAACAATCGTTCGGGCAAGGGAATTAGCTGCGGCGAAGGCGTTCCGGTCTGTGCGGGGAAACTCAAAGACACGGTGGAGGCGTATGGCTGCAGAAGGCCCAAGCGCACGGATCGTGCGAAGCTCCAGTTCCGAGAGATCTTGTGATACGTCGAATTCTGAATGAACAAACGGAAGAAGCTCGCGCTGGAGCCAATCGCTGTCCCCGCCACGCTGAAGTCCGCGGTATTGAATGACCCTTTGCTCGCATCCGCCGGATTATCCCGCGTGTCTCGGAACCACGATGTACTGAATTCCGAGACCAATGTCGGTTGATAAAACAGCGGTACCTCCTCTTGCGGAACATTCAGGTTGCTCAGGGTTACCTTCCGGAACGCGTACCGGAACAGTAGTGACGATCGCGGCGTCAGCCGATCGGTAATTTGCAGGTTCCCTTCGTACCTCGTCTGCGTAAACGTGTTAATGTCCTGCGTTTTTTCTACGTACGCCGTTGCCTGCAAGCTTAGATTCTCTCGATTCAGTGTCTCTGGCGCCGAATATGCCAGTAACGCACGCCCTTGAATGAAACTTCCTCGTACTTTTAAGCTCAACGTATCCGCGCGCCCCGTAATGTTCTGCTTGGCAATTTCGAATATTCCTCGAGGAGACGCCTCGACTTGCCCACCCGTGGGGTCCGTCGTGCTTGCCAGTCGCTGTGCTTCAAACCCGCCACCGTAGGCGATCGTGTAGCGTTTGGCCTCTTCCACCAGGACCACCACGTCTTTTTGCGGATCGCTGCCATTGGCATTCTGGGGCGCAATCGTTACACGATTAAATATGCCCAAGTTGTAAAGCTTCTGCTGAGATTCGACTACTGCCCCTTCTCGCAACGGTTCGCCTGGTTGTACTTTTACTTGCCGCTGGATAATTCCAGGACGGGTGTGATTGTATCCGCTCAGCAGCACCTGCTTTACGAGCACCTGAGCGCCTTCGTCAACCTTGTAAACCAGCTTCATGGGTTCCGCCCGCTCGATCGTGTTGGTCGCTTTACCCATCTTTTCGTTGATATTGTGCTCCTCAGCTGAAGCCTGTTTCGACGTGTCGGGTTCTGCCGTCCAGGAGAACGTTGCGTTCGGGAATCCCTGATTGAAATACAGTGCCAGAATATTGTCGCGGTCGGAGGCAATGCTGATTTCCGAATACGGCTGTCCCGGCAAGGAACCGACCACACCTCTCAGTTCCTCCTCGCTGATCGACTTCATTCCTTCGATCTTCAGGCCGGAAACCAGCGTCTGCTTTCCCTCGTCAACATTGAAACGAACCACTAGATTCCCTCTTTGTTTGGCATCGGTCGGCGTAGTTGCCGTCACCGTGGCCGACAGAAATCCGTTGGCGGCATATAGGTTCTTCATCGAAAGCACATCGGAATCCAGCATGCGCTTGCTGAATCGCGGCCGCACGAACGTCGCGCTCGGCACGATCGACAGTCGGCTCAGCAAGAGCTCCTTTCCAAAGTAATGGTTCCCGGTGATCTCAATCCGCAGGCTCTTGTACCGGGTGCCTCTATCAATCTTGTAAACAATGGTCTCCTGGCCGACTTTGGCACCTGATTTCGTTGTTTTTTCACCTTCGGTTGACACTGAATAATTCACCGTCACATCGAAATATCCGTCGCGCTCCATCCGTTCTTCCAGATTTCGCTTCCCTTCTTCCAGCAGATCTGCGTCGACTGCATCTTCTTGATAGATCGGAATCAACCTGCGCAAGTCGCGTTTCGAAAACTTCGCGCCCTCGATTCTCAGGCTCACCGAGGGCCCGGCAGTCACATCAAGAGTCAAAGACAGGGTATTGTTTCCCGCATCGTATTCGCCCCGCCTTAATGACACTCGCTCGCTCAAGTGCCCTTTCTTTTCCATGAATTTCCGGATGCGCTCCACAGCGGCTTGACCCCGCGCAATCGTCAGTTCACTTCCCACCTTCAGCTTGAACAATTTCAATAGCTCGGCATCGCTATACTCCGTATTGTTTTGCAGATCGACGCGGCTCAGCTTCACCCGAGGTCCGGGATCCACTCGAACAATGAGGTCCAGTTGGTGCGTCTCCGGATGCGGCTGCTCTTCCACCTGTACCTTCGCTTCGTAAAGACCATCATCCCTCAGTGCATCCTTTAATCGGCCTACGGCTTCCTCGAGTTCCCCTGCTTGGTAGGTCTGTCCCAGAGACAATTGCATGGCTCCACTCGCCGAGGCTTCCGAAGGAGGCGGACGCAAGCCTAGAATCACGATCTGGTTGAAGAAAAGGTTCTCGCGAACGATAAAGTCCAACCGCACACTATTTCCCTCGGCGGTCGCCTCCGCTCTGATGTCCGCATAGTCGCCTGTTTGATAGAGAGTCCTTATGCTCGCGGCCACATCGTCTCGATCCAAAGGCTTCCCGAGAGCCACCGCGATGCCTACAGGGTCAACCTTCAGAACCTTCCCGCCTTCTTCCACAATCCGGATTTCCTGCACCGGACTCGCCGGTAACGGCCCCAATTTCTGCTCCGCAGCCCCTCCCTGGGCACACGCAGCCCTACCTCCCAGAAACACGGACAGGAGCAGAAACACTCGCAAACCATAGGCACACCGCAGCAAATTCATTCGTTCCACTAATCAGACGAAGGGTAGCATACGGGCGTTGCTTCCTCGGACGCCTTTAGAGCTATTATGAAAGGGATTCGAGCACTGGGACTTTATTTTACGTGATTGACCCTCAAGACCAGAAATACTCGCGCCAGATTCTCTTCGAACCCTTTGGGCGCGAGGGACAAGAACATCTTCGCTCGTCCAGTGCCGTCCTGATCGGCTGCGGAGCCATCGGTGCCGCGGCTGCCAATCTCATCGTCCGCGCAGGCATCGGCCGTCTCCGGATTCTCGACCGCGACTTCGTCGAACCCTCCAACTTGCAGCGCCAGTCGCTTTTCACCGAAGCGGATGCCCGGGATTCCCTGCCCAAAGCCGTGGCAGCAGAGCGGGCACTCCGGGCCATTAATTCCGACGCGCAAGTGGAAGGCATCGTCGCGGACCTGACCCCGCGCAACATCGCCGATCTGCTGGCCGGGTTCCCACTCATCCTCGATGGCACCGACAACTTTGAGACGCGCTTCCTCGTCAACGATTTTGCCGTCAAGACCGCCACGCCCTGGATCTACGCTGCTGCGGTCGCCAGCTACGGCTTGACCACCGCCATTCTTCCTGGCAAGACCCCTTGTCTCGCCTGCCTCTTTGACTCCGCAAACGACACGGGCTTAGAGCAGACCTGCGACACCGTCGGTGTCCTTGGGCCTATCGTTAACGTCATCGCCTCTTTGGAAGTCGCGGAAGCCTTGAAACTTCTCGGGAAGCGCGACTCCGCGTTGCACCACCGGCTCATCTCCTGCGATATATGGACCGGTCACTTCCGCTCTCTTCAAATGGAGCGTAATCCGGACTGCCCCACGTGCGTCCACCATGAGTTTGCCCACCTCACCGGAGAAGCACAGCCTCATATAACAATGTGCGGACGAGACTCCGTGCAGATTCATGAGCGCAGACGATCTCTCGACCTTCGGCTCCTTCAGGATCGCTTGACGTTGACGGCATCCCACGTGCGCCAGAACGGCTATCTCCTCCGTTTCCTCGCTCCGCCTTATGAAATGACTGTATTCACTGACGGTCGCGCGATCGTAAAAGGCACGACCGATCCCGCCGTGGCGCGCTCGCTCTACGCAAAATTTATTGGAGCTTGACCGCGCTAACGAAGCACGCCGGACCGCCCTGGCGGAGTTCGCATCGCCGCTCGATCCAGGTTTTCTCGAAGATTCATCAACGTCAGAAACGTACTCAGCACCCGCGCCTTCAAGTCATCCGTCAGGTGCAGTCCGCTGGTCGCTACCCGCGCCAGACGCTCCCCATTCTCCGTGATGAACCGCATGATTTCCCGCTGCCGTTCGTGTGGCGTGTTGCCCAGCGCCGTTTCCCGCCGCATCTCCGCGCATCCGGCTTCCAAGGAAAGGGTGAAGTGCAGAACGCACAGCTTGTGCTCGGCCAGGGAGGCCGGCACGTCATGTTTGCACCCCGCAATGTGGCATAGCTCACTCATGGGCGAGAAAAAGGGTGTCTGTTGATTCGTAACATTGTCTCGCGGGAAAAGCCAGAGAACATCGGCATCCTGCGCCTAATTGTGCAGCGCCCCTGTCCTTCCGGCCAGACTGTTGCAGATATCCTGTACTTCTCACTCCAGTTTACCCTCGCTTGCCAACTCTCCGCCCGTGCAATTCCTCAACCGGTAACGAACCACAAAGATTCTTTTTGACACTGCTCTCCCTATGCCTGTATAAATATACAGTCGAATGTATAGCGACACGAAATACGAATGAGCGCCACAAAAACTTTTCGCCACGGCCAGATCCTTCGCCTCGTCGCGTCTGAGCGGATTTCCAACCAGGAAGATCTCCGCCGCCGTTTAGCCCAACAACGCATGCGCGTTACTCAGGCCACGCTCTCTCGCGATCTGCAGGAATTGAAGCTCATCAAAACGCGCGAAGGCTATCGCGCCACCTCTAATATTCCGGAAGAGACCGCGTCGGTGCCGCCGCTGACCCGCGCTCTCCGCGAATTTCTTCTGGATATTCGCCCTGCGGAAAATCTCCTGGTGCTGAAGACCCCGCCCAGCGGCGCGCAACCCCTCGCTGCTGCCCTGGACGCCGCCAAGTTCCCCCAAATTGCCGGCACTATCGCTGGTGACGACACCGTCCTTATCGTTACGCCCACGCGCAAAACGCGCGAAGCCCTCCAGAAAGAAATCGAGTCCCACGTAAAATGAGGGACCCTAAAAGCATCGCCGTCATTGGTGTCACTGGTTACACCGGTTTTGAGCTCGCTACCCTTCTGCTCCGCCATCCCGTCGCCACGCAGCACACCTTTTATGTGCGAGACACCAATGGCTTTCATTGCCTCTCGCAATTATTCCCGCGTGTCCGCGGCTGCGGAGAAGTGCCTTTGCGCTCGCTGTCCCTGGAATCCATCACCTCGAGCGATGCTGGAACGGCCTTCCTTGCAACACCCCACGAGGTTTCCGCCGACCTTGCGCCAAAGCTCCTCGATGCCGGTTTGCGTGTTATCGATCTTAGTGGCGCGTTCCGCTTCTCTTCCGCCGAAACTTTCGCGCACTGGTACAAGCTGCCTACACCCCACGCGTCGCGCCTCTCTGAAGCCGCCTTCGGTATACCGGAGCTTTATGCGGACCGCATCCGCTCCGCCAAACTCATTGCCAATCCGGGCTGCTACTCCACCAGCGTTATTTTGGCTTTGCGCCCTCTCACCGATGCGGGCCTGGTCTCTTCCTCGCAAAATGTCGTTTGCGACTGCAAATCCGGCGCCAGTGGCGCCGGCAAGGAACCTCGCCGCGATTTGCATTTCGTCGAAGTGGACGAGAATTTCCGCGCCTATAACCTTTTTTCTCACCGCCATACTCCAGAAATCCTGGACCACACTGGAATTCCCGAGTCCCAACTCATCTTTACCACGCACTTGCTGCCGCTCGCGCGCGGTATTCTCTCCACTATTTACGTCCCGCTTGCCGCAAAGCAAACGCCGCACACCATCGAAAAGATCTATCGCGAGTTTTATGCCGGTAAGCCTTTGGTCCGCGTCTGGCCCGCTGGCCAATTGCCCGAATTGCAGCACATCGCCAACACCAATTTCTGCGACATTGGCTTTGCGCTCGATGCCGAAGGTCAGCGGCTGATCGTCATCTCTTGCTTGGACAATCTCGGCAAAGGCGCCGCTGGACAAGCCATACAAAACCTCAACCTGATGCTTGGCATCGAAGAACAATCGGGACTGCTATGAGAATCGTGATCAAATTCGCTGGGGCGTTACTCGAAGACGAGGCCATCGTGCGTTCCCTTTCGCTGCAGGTCGCTCAGCTTGCCTCTCACGGCCACGAAATCCTCGTCATTCATGGCGGCGGCCGCCTGTTCACGGCAACGCTGAAGCGACTCGGTATCGAAAGTAAGTTTGTCGCGGGATTGCGCGTCACAGATCGCGAAACTCGCGATGTCGCCGTGATGGTCTTCGCGGGTCTGCTCAACAAGCGGCTAGCCGCCGCAATTACCGCTGCAGGCCAGCCCGCCATTGGTATTTCCGCCGCAGATGCCGCCTGTTTCACGGCCGCTCCTCTGGTTCACAACGACGTGGAAGGCAGCCTCGGCTTCGTTGGCTATCTCACGGGCGTCAGGACCTCGGTCCTGGAATCGCTTTGGCGAGAAGACCTCCTTCCCGTCGCCGCCTGTCTTGGTCAAGGTTCCGACGGTGAACTCTACAACATCAACGCCGACCACATGGCTGCCGCCTGCGCAGAATTTATCGACGCAGACCATCTCATCTACCTCACCGACGTCGCCGGTGTTCTTCACGGCGAAAACGTTATCGATGCGATCTCCTGCGAGCAGGTCGAAAAGCTGGTTCAGGCCCGGGTCGTTTCGGGCGGCATGGTCTTAAAGTTGGAAGCTGCCAAGCGCGCCCTCGAAGGCGGAGTTCGGGAAGTTCATATTGTCGGCGGCGATTCCGCCGCTGCTGTGCTGGATCCTCAACTCTTCCATGAGGATTCCAATCGCTCAAGTTTGCCCGGCACGCGCGTCCACCGTGAACGATCCACCGGACTAGCGTCTCAGGCGGCTATCTAGGCCTTGTTTATGGAGAAGGAATACATGACTGCATCCACTGCCTCAATCACCATCCCGCTCGCCAAGGATCTCCT
>Ga0335076_10008983_pt1 | contig 10073 bp, 9 predicted proteins | sample Lox_Sample_25_FD_206717 | JGI IMG/M metagenome (GOLD analysis project Ga0335076, IMG submission 206717) | Soil microbial communities from Loxahatchee National Wildlife Refuge, Florida, United States - Lox_Sample_2.5 | ecosystem: Environmental > Terrestrial > Soil > Wetlands | place: USA: Florida...
CCTGCGCCCTGGCTCCTAACATCGCGCCAACAGTGTGCAACGCAGCACGCGACGGTGTGAGAAATCCGGGCTAGGGGGCAATGCGCGCGAAAAATTAGCAGAACCGGAATATGTCGGCCGGGCCGAGGGATGGCGGTTTTCGTGTCCTGGCCGTGCGTTCGGCCGTGTCAGACCGCGCGGCCTGACCAAACCTGTCGGCGGCAGACAAGCCTCCGGCTGGCTCGACGATTTCCTCGATGACGGTCATGTTCGCCGGTGGATCAACGAGCGGCGGCTCAGCCGCCAACCCCTTGCGGCGCCTTGCTGTCGTCATGCGGGGGCGCGTTCAAGCCTCGGATCCTCCGCACCTCTTGCGCCACCCCATCCCAGTAGGCGGCGCTCGCCAGCTCATCGTGCCGGCGGCAGTTGCGCGAGCGATCCTGCATCAGCTCGTGGGCGCGGTCCCCGTAGTGCCGGAGCATCGTCCGGGCAACCTCGGCAACATCGTCGTCTTTCATGCTAGGAACCTCCACCTCAACCGACCAACTCCCCGTCGGTAAGCCCGTGGCGGCTGGCTGCCGGTCAAATGACCTCTTCCGCATAAAGATTCGAGATCGATTTTGCTGCTCCCGGCGCCTGAAAGTCCAGCTTTCCGGCGTCACGCGCGTGCGTTCTTTCGCAGCGCGATTATCCTGGTATCATCGGCTTTCGCCTGTGGCTTCAACACGGGCCGCACGATCAATCGCCGGGGCGGGCCGGGGACGGATAGAGCCCTGACCGGGGCGACGCGACACCGCCGCTCGTCGGGGCGATGGTCGGCGAGAGCCAGGGGAGGACAGTTCGATGCGACTTGGCATGCTATTGCGCTATTCCGGCGCGCCGACGGGTCCGGAGCTGCAACAGGTGCTCGAGGCCGAGCGGCTCGGCTATGACTCCGTCTGGACCAGCGAGGCCTACGGGACCGACGCCGTGACGCCGGCGGCATGGATCCTTGCCCGGACGACGCGCATCAAGGTCGGAACCGGCATCATGCAGATACCGGCGCGCACGCCCGCCTGCTGCGCGATGACGGCGATGACGCTGCAGGCGCTGTCGAACAATCGCTTCCTTCTTGGCATCGGGACCTCCGGTCCCCAGGTCGTCGAGGGCTGGCACGGCGCACCCTTCGGCAAGCCGTTGACGCGGATGCGCGAATACATCGCGATCGTGCGCCAGATCCTGAAGCGTGACGCGCCCTTGGAATACGATGGCGAAATCTACCAGATCCCCTATCGGGGGCCGGGTGCGACGGGCCTCGGCAAGCCGCTGAAGAGCATCCTGCATGCCGACCCGAACCTGAAGATCTATACCGCGTCGATCACACCCGCGGGATTGAAGACCTCGGGTGAGATCGCCGACGGGGCGTTCCCGATCTTCATGGCGCCGGAGAAGACAAAGATCGTGACCGAACCGTTGTTGGAGGGGATCGGCAAAGCGGCCGGCGGCAAGAGCCTTGCCGATTTCGACGTCGCTCCCTTTGTCCGCATCAGGATGGGCGATGATGTGCAGGCCTGCCGCGATGCTCTGAAGCCCGACATCGCGCTCTATGTCGGCGGCATGGGGGCGCGCGGCAAGAATTTCTACAATGACTTCGTCAAGCGTCTCGGCTACGAGGAGGCGGCCGTCCGGATCCAGGACGCCTATCTATCGGGTCGGCGCGCCGAGGCAACAGCGTCGGTTCCCGATCAGCTCATCGACGAGACCTGCCTCGTCGGCAGCGCCGAGCGGATCAAGGACCGTCTAGAGGCATGGAAGGCGGCGGCGAAGCGGCGCGAGGTCGGCTCGATCCTGCTCGGCGGCGCAACCGCCGAAGCGCTGCGCGTCGTCGCCGAAGCGGTGCTGTAGGCAAGCGGCGCGGCTGCCCGTCGACCGTCACGCGCCGTCGCCGGCAGGGGCGACGGCGTGCCGCGCTCATGTCCGGCTGTTGCTCCGTTTGCGCAGTTGATGTCGTGCCGCTTCCACCTGCGTCCGGACTTCCTCGGGAGCCAGCCGGTCTCGCGCCATCACCAGACGCACGATGTGATCATCGAACACTTCGTCCAATGGCGGCTCTTGGTTTTCAAGGTAGAGCATCACGCGCTTTCCCACCCTCCCGTACTCGGAGCCAGTGCATCAGATCTCTGATCAGTGCGACCAGTACAATATTCCCACAATGCCGCCGGTGCAGGCCAACCAGAAGCCAAGTCCGGGACCAAGCCCCCGGAGAACCATCCACCCCCGCCGCATCGAATTAACCACGGAATTCTCCCGGCTGAGAGCGCATTCCAGCGTCGAGGTGGCCGGTTTGGCCATCGGGCGTTTTCCGTAGTTTTTGCCATCGACGAGGCGTAGGGAGCGCCTTCCCGGCGCACCTTGGCTCCGCCAACCCGGCGGCAAGGTCGTGATTAGTGTTTTTGGTTTATTGCCACCCGGCAATAACCCTTGGCCTTACGCTCTTGCGCCGAGCATCACGGCGGCGGGCGGCCGTCGAGCGCGGCATTCGCGAGCTTGGAAAGGAAAACGCTGCTCCAGTTGAGCGCGCTGTCGCGTCGCCGTGCATCGGTGAGCGTCGGCATCGCTTGTTCACCTGTCGTTTCACGGTGAACGACAAGGTCGAAGGTGTTGTCGCGCATTTTGATGAGGAGGAGCGTGACTTCGTAGCTCGTGCCGCTCCGTCCGACGTCTTCATCCACTCTGACCAAGGGAACGTTCTGGCCGAAAGCATCGATCAGCTTGGCATCGCGGCTCGCGAGGCGTAGCGCCAATTTGGCCGATGCGACGCGGTCCGCAGCCCGACCATCGAAAACCGGCGCTGCCGCGAGCACGTCGATAAAGCGGCCGGAAAGATTGGAAAGCGTTGACGAGTGGAGCCGGCCGGGAATGCAGCCGTCGAGCCGCGCGCCGTTTGCGAATTGTGCCAGACCCAGCTCGACCGATCCGATTGGCCTGCCGCCAGCCGCCACGATCTTCGTGGGCTGTGTGGCCCACAGGGTAACCTGGCCGACCAAATGGCAGGCCGCGCCGGTATTTCCGATGACCCCCGGTGCGGTCAGGTTGATCTTGTACCGCGCGGGACCGTCCGCAGCTTGGACTGGTATCGGCACGGAACCCAGCAAGAGCATCAGAGAAATGGGCCGTAACCAGATCATCATCACCCCCCAGACCTGAGAACGCTCGAGATAAAGCCGCAACTGCGTGCTCGCGCCGGAGCAGCTAGGAGGTGCTGTCGTGATCACCGGGGGTAATGCACGACGCTTTGCGCGTCGGCTCATAGTCGATGATGAGGTCCTGATGCCCCGGTGCCGTGACAAAGAGCTGCTCTACATGAGCGACGCGCCGTGATCCTTTCGACATCGCCGTCAAGCTGTCGCCGACCTCCTGTTGGGTTTCCTCCGCTGCATCATTCAAATCCACCGGCTCGCTCACGAACAGATGGACGCGAAGTCTCTGCTTCTGATCGAGGTCGATGATCCCGGCGCAATGCTGCCCGTAGCGCTCGATAAAGAGCGTCACCATCCGTCGGTTATCGAACCCTTGCGCGTGGGCGGCCGCGACGGTGTCGGCGGGCAGCACGAGAGTGACGCCCTCGTCGCTCAGCGTCACCGCCGGCCCGCCATCCCTGTCGACCGTTTCGCCCGTCCACGCGTCGTCCAACCAGTTCGCGTAGGCAGGAGATGACAACAAGAACACGGCAACGGCGGCGCACCGAATCATTGCGGCTCTCCTTCGGCCGGAACGCGCTTGAGCTGCGCGTGGCTCGCTTTCAGATACTTTTGGCCGAGTTTGCTGCGGACGCATCATCCGTTCGAATGATGAAGGGTCCGCGACCAACAATTTATGTTAGTATTGCTAGGGGGGTTGGACGCGCCATGCTAGACGCGCTCCTGACGATCGCCGGATGACCAAAACCGCGCAAGAGCCGTACGAGGCGCTGCTGCGCCGGTTATACGACGCGGCGATTGATCCGGCCGTCTGGCCGTCCGCGGTCGCTGCCTTCGCCGAGATCTTCAACAGCGGCGCGGCTCTGTTCTCCCAAAGAGTGCCGCACGCCGCAACTGTCTACAGCTATGCGGCCTTGGATCCGGCGCTGATGCAGCGTTACGAGACGTACTACAGCCGCCGGAAGCCGTGGCTGTCCAAGTACGAGGCAATCGGGCCCGAGAGTGTCGTCACGCTCGGAGATCTCATCGACGAGCGGTCCTACCAGAAAAGCGAATACTTAAACGATTTTCTCGAGCGCGCCGACTACTACTACGTTCTCGGTATCATGCTGTCGAAAGGGCCGGCCGGGGCGACCTGCGCCACGCTGGTACGGTCGCGTCGTCACGGCGATTACACGGGCGCCGAAGTCGGTATCTGCCAAAAGCTGGCGCCGCATATCCGCCGCGCCCTCGACATTCATGACCGCCTTTGTCGAGCGCAGCTGCAGCGCGACGGCGTGCTGTTGGCGCTCGAAGGGCTCGCCATCGGCGCCATACTAGTCTCGCGGGATGCACAGATCTTGTTCGCCAATGGCGCCGCCGAGGCGATCTTGCGTTGCGGCGACGGGTTGCGTGCGGTGCACCGCCGGCTGCGAGCGGCCGATTGCTTTGCCGGAAATCAGCTGGACTCGCTCATTCATGCGGCGGCGCTGACGGGCGCCGCAAAAGCCGATAGTCATGGGGGAGTCGTGGCGATACCCCGAATGAACCAACCGCCGCTTTCGGCGCTGGTCTGCCCGTTCCCGCTTGCCTACGCGCCTCTCGGCATGGCCGTGCCGGTGGCGCTTCTATTCCTCAGCGCGCCCGGAGACAGCCGAAGCGTGACCGCCGCTGACCTGCGCTGTCTTTACGGCTTCACGCCTGCGGAAGCGAGGCTCGCGGCGGCACTGCTGACGGGGAAAACCCTCGTCGAGTACGCTGAGATCGCCGGAGTCACGTTGGCCACGGCCAAGACGCAACTGCAAAACATCTTCTCCAAGACAGGCCAGTGCGGTCAATCGGGGCTGATGCGGCATATTCTGTCAGACTTGGTGGTTCATTTCCGCAAGCCGTAACGCGTGCTGCAGCTTCGTCGCGTGCCCGTTCGTGCCTCCAGCGGCGCTTTGCAAGTCTGCTACGGATATTCCCCCAGCGATGGCCTGGACAGCCCGTTTCGCCAGGACCATGATCGGCCGGAGGGATGCAGGATGCCATTATGGACCTCGGCGGGTGGCTCCGGGGCCTTGGTCTCGACCAATATGAGACGACGTTCCGGGAGAACGAAATCGACGCGACGGTCCTGCCGCGCCTGACGGCGGAGGACCTGAAGGATTTGGGCGTGGTCAGTGTCGGGCATCGCCGCAAGCTGCTCGATGCCATCGCAGCACTGCGCGCCGACGCTGAAGCGACGGCGCCCTCCGCCGCAGCACCTTCGGGTGCAAGCGCGCCGTCCCATGCCGAGCGCCGCCAGGTCACGGTCATGTTTTCCGACCTGGTCGGTTCGACGGCGCTGTCGGCGCGGATGGATCCCGAAGACCTCCGCGAGGTCATCGGCGCCTATCAGAGATGCGTCACCGAGACGGTGCGACCTTTCGGCGGTTTCGTGGCCAAATACATGGGCGACGGTGTGCTCATTTATTTCGGCTATCCGCAGGCGCATGAGGACGACGCCGAGCGTGCGGTCCGGGCCGGACTGGGCGCAATTGATGCCGTCGGTCGCCTCGACCTGGGAGCCGCCAGGCTCCAAGCCCGTGTCGGGATCGCCACCGGGTTGGTGGTCATCGGCGATCTCGTCGGCGAGGGCTCGGCGCAGGAGCAATCGGTGGTCGGCGAGACGCCCAATCTCGCGGCGCGGCTGCAAGCGCTCGCTGCGCCAGCCAGTCTCGTGATCGCGGCCAGCACACGGCGACAGATCGGCGAGCTGTTCGAGCTGGAGACCCTCGGCCAGCAGCAGCTTGCCGGCTTCGCCGAGCCCCAACACGCCTGGCGGGTCTTGGGTGAAAGCGGCGAAGTCAGCCGGTTCGAGGCGCTGCGCTCGGGGACGACGGCGCTGGTCGGGCGCGACGAGGAAGTCGAACTGCTCCTCCGTCGCTGGGAGCAGGCTAAGACCGGCGAAGGCCGCGTGGTGCTGATGTCCGGCGAGCCCGGTATCGGCAAATCACGGCTCACCGCCGCACTTTCCGACCACATCCGATCCGAGCCGCATACGCGCTTGCGCTATTTCTGCTTGCCGCACTATCAGGACAGCGCGCTTTATCCATTCATCGTCCAGCTCGAACGCGCGGCCGGGTTCGCCCGCGATGATACGGTCGACGCCAAGCTCCGCAAAGCTGGGGCGCTGCTCGTGCCGGGCACGCGGGATGATGACGATATCACGCTGCTGCGCGAGCTGCTGTCATTGCCGAGCTCTGCCGCGGACCTCAACCTCAGCCCGCAGCGTAGACGGGAAAAGCTCTTCGAGGCGCTGCTAAGCCAGCTCCAATCCGAAGCGCGGCGCCAGCCGGTACTGATGGTATTCGAGGACGCCCACTGGATCGATCCAACCTCACGCGAGCTGCTGGATCTGATGGTCGACCGGGTGCGACGACTGCCGGTGCTGCTGGCGATCACCTTTCGTCCTGAGTTCCAGCCGCCCTGGCTGGGTCGCTCCCACGTTACGAGCGTGGCGCTCAATCGGCTCGGCGAACGCGATGGTGCGGCGCTGGCGCTGAACCTCGCCGGCAATGCCGCGCTCAGCGCCGATATTGTTGTGGAGATCGTCGAGCGCACGGACGGCGTGCCGCTGTTTGTCGAGGAGCTGACCAAGGCGGTGCTGGAAAGCGCCGGGCATGGAGGCCGGGTTGCCGCGGTGCTGGCCACCACATCGCTTGCCGCGCGGTCGGTGCCGGCGACATTGCATGCGTCATTGTTGGCACGCTTGGACCGGCTCGGGCCGGCGCCCAAGGAGATCGCCCAAATCGGCGCGGTGCTCGGCCGCGAGTTTGCCTATGAGGTGATCGAGCCGGTGGCGCAGCGCGATGAGCGACAGCTGCAAGCCGCGTTGGGCCAGCTCAGCGATGCGGGATTGCTGTTTTGCCGCGGCGCCCCTCCGCATTCCTCCTATCTCTTCAAGCATGCGCTGGTGCAGGACGCCGCCTATGGCACGCTCCTGCGCGGAAAGCGGCAGGAGCTGCACGCCCGGATCGCGGCGGTGCTTGAGCAGAATTTCGCCGATCGTGTCGAGCGCCAGCCCGAACTGCTCGCGCATCATCTGACCGCCGCCGGCGATACCGAGCGTGCCGTCGGTCAATGGCTGAAGGCCGGCCAATATGCCGCTGAGCGGTTGGCTTACCTCGAAGCGATCCGCCACTTCGAGCGCGGCCTCGGGATGCTACAGAATCTGCCCGAGGGCCCGGCCCGCGATGGGCTTGAGATCGAACTGCAACTGGCCCGCGGTCTGTCGCTGTTCACGACCAAGGGGTTCATCGTGGCCGAGGCGGCTCTGGCCTACACCCGCGCGCGAGAGTTGACAGAGCTGCGGGGGGATGCTCGGCAACGCTTCGCGGCAGTCTACGGTCTTTGGCAATCGAGTGTCGGCACCGGGATGGTCGTCGGCGCGCAGCGGTTGTCAGACCAGTTGTTGCAATTGGCGATTGACAGCGCTGACGACGGGTTACGCCTGCAAGCCCACCACAGCGCTTGGACGACTTGCCTGTTTGCCGGCGCGCCCGGGGCGGCGCGTGAGCATATCGAGGCGGGGCGGCGGCTTTACGATCCCAAGCGGCACCGCTCGCATCGACGGCTCTATGGCGGACACGACCCGGGAGCGTGCGCCCTCTACATGGGTGCGCAGGCGTATTTGCTGCTCGGGTATCCGGAGAGGGGCTCTGCGCTTGCCGAGGAAGCATTGGCTTTCGGCAGGCTGATCGGCCATCCCTTCACCTTAGCGGCAGGTCTCGCTTTCACCGCAATGTTTCACCTTGATCGCAATGAGCCGGGATTGGCACTGCAACGGCTTCAGGCAGCCGAGTCGCTCGCGGCCGAGCAACGGCTAGGGCTGGTTTTGGAATCTCAACTCTTGCGTGGTGCGATCCTAACGGCCCAAGGAGCGCTCGACGAGGCTGTCGCCTGCTTGCGCAGCGCTCTCGCTGGCCCACCCGGCAGCCATCGGCTGCGCACCTTTGGCTTGGCTGGGCTGGCTACGGCGCTCACCCGGCAGGGCAAGCCGGAGGCGGCTCTCGCAGCCCTGAAAGAGGGCGGGGAGGAGCAGGAAAAAACCGGGCAGCGCCGATGGGAAGCTGAACTTCTTCGCCTCCAAGGCATTGCGCTGTTGCGTCTCAACCGGCCCGAAGAAGCTCAAAGCGCCTTCGAGAACGCGCTGCGCATCGCCCGCAAACAACAGGCGAAGGCGTACGAGCTGCGCGCCGCGACGAACCTCGCACAGCTGTGGGGCGAGCGGGGCAAACGGCAGAAGGCCCTCGGTCTTCTCACCCCGATCTATGGCTGGTTCGCCGAAGGCTTCGACACGCTGGACCTCAAACAGGCCAGGGCCTTGCTCGACGAATTAGCTTAAGTGAGGGTGCTTGGCGCCGCAGGCGCGCCGCCATGCCGGGGAAAGGCCGGCGTCGGAGAAATGGTCGGGCATGTCAGATTCGAACTGACGACCCCCAGCACCCCATGCTGGTGCGCTACCAGGCTGCGCTAATGCCCGACCGATGCCGAGAACTATAGTAACTGCGCGGCAGTGCCGCAACGCCCCGCGCTACCCGCCTCGCTCCCGACATAGCACCGGAAGGAGACCCTGCGCTTCGCGGCAGCAGGCTCTATGATGAGCCCCCATGACCGTCCACCCGCTTCCGGTTGAGATCGCCAGTCAGGACGATCGGCTTCTCCGGCTTTACCGCTACTGGAACGATCGCCGCGGCGAGCTGCGGTTTCCGCCGCGCGCCAGCATCGACCCGGTGGACTTCCCCTATGCTCTGGGACGCGTCTCCCTGATCGAAGTGCAGCGCAATCCCTTGCGATTTCGCTATCGGCTCGTCGGTACCTTGTTGACCCAACACCTCGGCTACGAGATGACCGGCAAATACGTCGACGACATTCCGGAACCCGCGATGCGCGAATTCACCCTCAGTTTTTACGAGCGGGCGCTCAAGCGGCAGGAGCCGCTCCATGAGGCTGGCACTGCACTGATTGAGCGCTATTCGTGGCAGCACGAAGTTCTGGTGCTTCCGCTCGCGTCAGACGGCGAGACGATCGATATGCTGCTGGTCTACCGAAACACCGAGCGTCCGACGGCAATTTCGCCGGCCTGACGCCAGCCTAACGCCCGCGCTTCTTCAGGAGATCGCGCAGCTCCTGCAGCTCGCGCCGGATCTCGAGCAGGATCGCCCGCGGCGGCGCCGTTTCTTTCGGGCGCGCGAGCGGCGGCGGCGCGGCGGGCGCGGCGACCGTCGCCGGCGGACGCGGCAAGACGCCTTCACCCTTGAGCGCGCCCTCGCGCAGCAGCTTCTGCACGCCTTTGATGGTGTAGCCCTGGTCGTAGAGGCACTGGCGGATGCGGCGCAGGAGCACGACATCGTCGGGACGGTAATAGCGCCGCCCGCCGGCCCGCTTCAGCGGCCTGACCTGCGGGAAGCGCGACTCCCAGAAGCGCAGCACATGCTGCGGCACTTCAAGCTCCTGCGCTACCTCGCTGATTGTACGGAAAGCTTCCGCGGATTTGGCGGCGCGGCGCGGCGCGCGGTCGGGCCCGACCCCGGGCGGCGGCTGATCGAAGAGCTCGGGCATGCTCAAGCCGAACGGCTGCTGGTGGTGGTGCCGGCCGTGGTCACCACTTTGCTGAGCGCCGCGTTGATCTGATCCTTGAGCACATGCGAGGCGCGGAACACCAGGACGCGACGCGGATTGATCGGCACTTCCTTGCCGGTCTTCGGATTTCGTCCGATGCGCCTGCCCTTGCGGCGCACCGCGAAACTTCCGAAGGAAGAGATCTTGACCATCTCCCCCCGCGACAGTGCCTCCGAAATCTCGTTCAAGACCGTCTCGACCAGCTCGGCCGATTCGTTGCGCGACAAGCCGACCTCCTGGTACACGGCCTCGCTCAGCTGCGCGCGCGTTACCGTTTGCCCCGCCATT
>Ga0335076_10008984_pt1 | contig 10071 bp, 8 predicted proteins | sample Lox_Sample_25_FD_206717 | JGI IMG/M metagenome (GOLD analysis project Ga0335076, IMG submission 206717) | Soil microbial communities from Loxahatchee National Wildlife Refuge, Florida, United States - Lox_Sample_2.5 | ecosystem: Environmental > Terrestrial > Soil > Wetlands | place: USA: Florida...
TTGAATGCGGCCTGTGGGCATCAGGCGCAGATGCTGTCCTCCGGGACATAGATACAGCGTTCCCGGCTGAAGGGATTCATTTGCTTCTGCTTCCTTTACGCGAATCTCTGTAAACTCCGCGAGCTGAGCTGCATATTGCGTGGTGAACGCTGCCGGCATGTGTTGAACTAGGATCACCGCTGCTGGAAACTCCTTCGTGAATCCAGGCGCAAGCCGCATCACGGTTGCGGGTCCGCCTGTGGAGGCCACAATGACGACAACTGGAAAGTGCTGGTCTAGCCCGGATGCCGGTGCAGGCTTCGGAGCCACGCGAGGTGCCACTGGCATAGGAATGGCAGTTCCTTCTTGCAAACTCGTCGCGAGCCTGGATGCCGTGCGCACCACGCGCACTTTGGCCGCCATGCGCACTTTGCGGAGGAGTTCATCCTTGATGCTTGCCATGTCCAGGTCAATCCCGCCGCTTGGTTTGGCGACAAATTCAATGGCCCCCAGCTCAAGCGCTTTGAGCGTGCTCGATGCGCCTTCCTTCGATTCCGAACTGACCACCACGATCGGCCGGGGGTTGGTGGTCATGATTTGTGCAGTAGCTTGCAGGCCGTCCACGTGCGGCATGTTGATGTCCATGGTGATCACGTCCGGCTTCAGCGATTCCGCCATGGCCACTGCTTCTCGCCCGTCTTTTGCTTGTCCGACAACCTGTAATTGCTCATCGGACTTGAAGATCGTCTCCAGCACCTTGCGCATGAACGCCGAATCTTCGGCGATCAGCACGCGAAACTTTTTGTTTTGACTCGTAGCCATGATTCGCCTATGCCACCGGAGCCACGGGGCGTTGCGCCTCCGCGCCGATCAACTGTTCCACGGCCGCGAGAAGCTGATCTTCCTGAACGGGCTTGGTTAAGAATGCCGCGGCGCCATCCTTCATCGCACGGTCGCGGTGTTTCGCGCCCGCGCGCGAGGTGACAACCATGACGGGGATACGACGCGTCGTCGGGCTTTGCCGCAACTGCACCATGAGCTCGTAGCCCGTCATTCTCGGCATTTCCAGGTCGGTAATGACCAGGTGGCAGCCATGCTGCGATATCAGTTCCGCTGCCTCCAACCCATCTGACGCCAGCTTCACGCGATAGCCGTTCTTTTCCAGCATGCGCCCAACGAACTTGCGCACGCTGATGGAATCGTCCGCAACCACAACGACACGCTCATTCTGCACGCGATCAATGGCTTCCGTGGGAATTGTGCCCTTGGCCACAGCCGCCGAACCCGGCGCAAACACGCGGGCCGCACTCGATGTCGGTTGAATGGCTTTGCGGTCGCCCGGCTCGGACGCCACCATGCGGTTCAAATCAATGAGCAGAATCAAGCTGCCGTCGGGAGCAATCGTCGTTCCGGGGAATAGCTTTACGCGGCGCAGATATTCGCCCAAATTCTTGATGACGATTTCGTCTTTTCCGAGCACTTCCTCGACAATCAAGCCGATTTGCCGGTTGTCCGCATTGGCCACCACCATCCGGAAATAGCCGTTGACAGGCTCCAGCGGTGGCAATCCAAGGTAGCTGTCCAGACGCACCACTTCGGTAACCACGTCGCGCACTCTCGTGAGCAGCTTGCCGCCGACGTCTTCGATTTCGTCAGCGCGGAGCCGCCGTATCTCCTCCACAACGGCCAGAGGAAGGGCGAAATGCGTGGTTCCGCAACGCACGAAGAGCGCTGGCGAAATGATCAGCGTCAAAGGCACTTTCAAAGTGAACTTCGTGCCTTTACCCCGCGTGCTTTGAATATCAATTTCTCCGTTGAGCGCCGTCAGGTTCGCGCGCACAACGTCCAGACCCACTCCGCGTCCCGCCAACTCCGTCTTTACCGGGGCCGTTGAAAATCCGGGATGAAACAGCATTTCGCGCAGATCCCGTTCCGTCAACCTGTCGGACGTGACCTGCGACACGAGCCCGCGCTCGATGGCGCTTTGCTTTACGCGCTCGTAGTCAATGCCGCGCCCGTCGTCTTCCACCTCGATGTAGATGTGGTTGCCGCGATGATAGGCGCGCAATTGCACCTTGCCCGTGTCGGACTTCCCGACGCCGTTGCGGTCCTCCGGGCTCTCAATTCCGTGAGCAACGGAATTTCTCACCAGGTGCACGAGCGGGTCGGAAATCTGCTGGATAATGTTGTTGTCCAACTCCGTTTCGCTTCCGGACAGATCGAGCTCCACCTGTTTTCCGGCTGACTTTGCCGCGTCACGCACGGCGCGCGAAAGCCGCGAATACAATGTCCCGATTGGTACCATGCGCGCCGCCGTGATTTCATCCTGTAGGTAGTGCGCGAGTTTCGTGAACTCGTCAATATCGCCTTCCACGCGTCCGATAAATGCGTCCAGTTGCGAAAGAACTTCGTTCACGTCAGCGGAAATTTCCGTCATGGATCGCGACAAAATATTGATGTCGTCGTACCGGTCCATCTCCAGCTCGCTGAACTCCGACCAGAACGATGTCTCCCCCGCCGCCACGCTGGTCAGCATTTGTGGTGTTGCCGCCGCATTCCATTGCGTTCCCACGTGCGAGCCGCTGATCCGGTTGAACTCGTATTTTTCCTGAAACTCCGTGACTTTGCCCTGCAGCCGTTCCTTCGAAAAACTGAGGGTGTCAACAAGCTTCTCCAGTTCCGCCACGCGGCCAACCATGCGTGTGCGGTTGATCACCAGTTCGCCGACTGTATTCATCATGCGGTCGAGCCGCGATAGCGCAATTCGCACCGACTTCGCTGCATTGGCCACATTTGCCGAAGGCTTGGTCTTAAGCGTTTGCGTCTTGGCCGGCTGCGCTTGCTCGTCGTCGCCCGTCTGTGTTTCCGCCTGCTGAATCGCGGCCTCTTCCTCTTCTGCATCCATTGGCGCGAATTCGGCGATTCTTCCCAGAAGGGAGTCAACACCCGTCCGCATGTCCGCTTCGTCGCTCCACTGCTTGTGCAGCGTCTTCTTCAGCACATCCACGGATTCCAGGCAGATATCCACGATTTCCGGCGATGGCTCGATCTCGCCGTCGCGCAGCCGCCCGATCAGGTCTTCCACGCGATGTGCGATCGCGCCGAGCCGCTTCAATCCGACCTGCGCGGCCGATCCCTTCACCGTGTGGATGGCGCGAAAAAGTTTGTTGATCTCTTCCGGATTGTTGTTTCCCTCGAGCGAGATGAGGCAGTCGCTGACCACCTGAAGATGTTCTTCCGCTTCCGGCTGGAAAAACTCCAGAATCTCCTCAGGAACTTCGTCGTCCTCCGGCAAAGCGTCGAAATAAGAGCCTGTGGCTGCCGCGACGCTGGTTTCCTCGGATGTTGTTTCTCGCTGTTCTCCACCGGCATTTTCCCGCGGTTGTGAAAGGTTGAGAGGCGCAGGTTCTGCCGGAAATGCGAAACGGTAGCGCTCCTTGAACGCCGTGATGTCCTCAATGTTTTCCTGCCCCGTATCGCTAATCTCCAGAAGATCCGTCTCCAGGACGGAGATTCCATCCGATAGGAATTCCGTTAGGGGGCCGTGAAGATCTTCTCCAAGAGATGCGTTCAGCGAATACTGAAAGACGTGTGCCAGTTTCCCGGCCACTTCTGAAAATCGGGGAAAGCCGTAACTTGCGGATGTCCCGCTCAGCGTGTGCGCCGCGATGTACAGCCGCTCTAAATCTTCGCGCCTCGGCGAGATCTCCTGAAGCACGCCAACGTATTCCCGCAGGTACTGCAGGTGCTCCGAGGCTTCCTGGAGGAACAGCTCGACGGCTTCGCGGTCCGGCATGCTCACGCGCGCCCCTCCGTCACCATCTCGGCCTTCTGGATTTCCTCCGCGGTCGGCTTGCGGTACAGAATGCAGTCGTTCAGTACGATGGCCTGAAATTTTCCCGGCATTTTTGACAGTGACTCCGAATGCCCCAGAAAAAGATACCCTCCCGGCTCCAGCGTGTCGTAAAACCTTTGCACCAACTCCCTCCGCCGTTCTTCAGAGAAATAGATCAGCACGTTCATGCAGAAAATCATGTCCATCCGTCCGAGGTACACCGCCGAGGACAGATTCATCTGGACAAAATTGACCATCTTTCTGATCCGCGGCCGGATCTCATGGCCGCTCTTGACCGGAGCAAAGTGCGCAGCCAGTTGCCGCTCATTCACTTTGGCGATGCTTCTCCCTGCATAGACTCCGCGTTCCGCGTGTTTCAAGGCATGTCTGCCGATGTCCGTTGCCAGGATCTCCACGTTCCACGCATCGGAAAACGCCACTGTATCCGCGATCGTGATGGCAATGGAGTACGGCTCTTCTCCTGTCGAGCAGCCTGCGCTCCAGATCCGCATCGTCCGCGGATTCTTCCAGAACTTCTTCACATGAAGCTCCGGAAGCACCCGCTTTTCGAACGCTTCGTAGACCTCCGGATAGCGGAAAAAGGAAGTCTCCTGCGTCAGCAATCGTTCCAGGAACGCCTGGTAATCCACATTCGCCTTGCGAATTGACCGCAGCAGCTCTGTGCCGCGTTCGAAGCCGTTCTCCTGCATGTGCTCGCGAACGCGCGTCGAGAAAAAACGCTCGCGGGATTCGTCAAAGTGGATTCCTGTCCGCTCTTCGATCAGCATGCGGATCTCGCCCAATTCGTGTTCACTTAAACTGACCGCCTGTCCCTGGCGTGCGCTCATCGTCTACCCGTTCCCATCCCGGTTCATCTCTCCCAGGACGCAGATTCACTGCTTATCGCAGAGCGCCTGCTGGGACGGGCCGCTCGGTTTCTTCGTTCCCGCTCCCCGATGCCTTGGTGCCGGCGCGGAATTGCGACAACGCCTCGTTCAGTTGGTCGGAGAGCTTTACGAGTTGGCTCACCGTGGCCACCGTTCCGCGTGTGCCTTGCGAGGTTTGCCGCGTGATGCCAGAAATGATCTGCATCGCATGCGCCACGCCTTCCGTGCCGCGCACTTGCTGCTTGGAAGCCAGTGAAATCTCCTGAACCAGTTCCGCCGACTGGCGTACCACGCTGGAAATTGCATCCAGCGCGCGGCCTGCCTGATCGGCAAGCGTCGCGCCGCTCTCCACTTCCTTGGTACCTTCCTCCATGACCACCACGGCCTCGTTTGTTTCCGCCTGGATGGCCTTGATGAGGGCCGCAATGTCCTTCGTCGCGCTTCGTGAGTGTTCCGCCAGCTTGCGGACCTCGTCCGCAACCACCGCGAATCCGCGTCCTGCTTCACCCGCGCGCGCGGCCTCAATCGCGGCGTTCAGTGCCAGCAGGTTCGTCTGCTCGGTGATGTCGTTAATCACGTTGATGATTTCGGAGATTTCAAGTGACCGGTCGCCTAGCGATTTGATTTTCTTTGCCGTTGCCTGCACGGACGCCCGGATCCGCTGCATCCCGTCCAGCGTGTCGCGTACCGCCCGGTTGCCTTGTTCGGCGGCATCCAGCGCGCGCCGTGCCGCTTCCGCACTTGCTTCCGCGTTATTGGACACTTGCTTCATCGAAACCGTCAGCTCTTCTACTGCGCTCGACGTGTTCGTGATTTCCTGATCTTGCTGCGTCGCGCCCGCCTGCATCTGGTCCGCGGCCACCAGGATGTTGTTCGAGCACGCCGTCACTTCCATCGCCGCTTTGCGCACGCGCTCCAGCACCTTGGTGAAGTTGTCCAGCATGTAGTTGATCGAATCCGTGATGTTCCCCAACGCGTCGTTCGTCACTTTTCCACGCTGCATCAAGTCGCCACGCGCTACCTGGTTGATCACCGCCAGCAACTCGGTAATGCTCCGCTGCAACGATTCATTCGCCTCTTGATTGCTTGTGGCTTTGGAGACTTTGGCGACGGCTCGATTCAAATTGTCCGCGATATAGCCGAGCTCGTCGTTTGTCCGTACTTCGACGCGTGCCCGCGAATCCCCCGCGGCGATCCTTTCGGAGAATTCGGCGAGCTCTTGCACCGGAGTCACCACGGCTGCCGCCAGCCGCCATGCTGTGAACCCAGCCACCACGAGCGCGAGCAGCGCGGCGCCCACCACGCTGCCGTTGCCGGCGCTCTCAAAGAGCGATGCTCCATTGGCCTGCGTCCCGGCGTGAAACGCCAGCCCCAGCACCACGAATAGCGCCAGGCCGTTGACGAAGACCAGCGTCCAGATTGTCGAACTCAGTCGCGATTTCATGCCTTCCTCCAACCCATTTCCGCGGGACGCGCCGTCTCTCGGCGCTGTCTCCGTCAAACTCAAATGCTGGGACCCGGAAACACCTCGAGCAATCTCTGCAAGTCAATCATCAGGGCCAGCCGGTCGTCGTGGCGCAGCATTCCGATGCAATGCGGCACGTTTTCCGGAGCCCGTTCGAGCACATCGTCCGCATTGACGAGGTAAGTTCCCACAACCTCGTCTGCGGCGATTCCGACGCGGATGTCGTCGCGATGCACCTCTCCACGAAGCGACGCTACGACCACGTTCTTGGGAAGCAAGCCCTGCTTTCGGCCTTCCGTAATGGCAATGTCAATCAATGGCACAATCGAGCCGCGAAGATTGAAAATCCCCACTACGTACATCGGCGCCAACGGCAGCTTCGTCACAATCGGCCATTCCAGCACTTCTTCCACGTCCAGAACCGGCAAACAGAAGCGTTCCCTCCCGCTGCGAAAAACGCAGTACTGCGATTCCGGCGGCCGCTCTTCGAGCGGTCCGATCGCTTCCAGCATTTCCGCCGTATCGGCGTCAGGAGGAAGCGGTTCGAGTTGGAATTCGTCGCTCATTGTTGAACTCAGGCAAACCGCCGCACGGCTCGCAGCAGTTCCTCGCGGGTGAATGGTTTGGTCACGTACCCGTCCGCGCCCTGCTGCTCGCCCCAGTATTTGTCGCTGGCGGAATCCTTCGAAGTCACAAGAATCACAGGGATGGAGCTGAACTCCGAACTTCCCTTCAATTCCCGGCATACTTGAAATCCGTTTCGATCCGGCATCACCACGTCCAGCAAAATCACGCTGGGCCGCTCGCTGACGATCGCTTCTTCCACCCTGCGGGGGTCATTTAGCCCCACGGGCCGATAGCCTTCCGGCTCCAACAGGCCTTGGATCAGCTTTACCTGCGCCGGTGAGTCGTCAACAATCAGCACTTTCTTTTGCACCACTGGCATCTCCCCATACCTATCCGCAGTCCAAAGGTGCACGTCAGCCGCCATGTTTGCTCTGCAATCACGGGTTGTTGTGGGATTTGTTAAGCCTTGCGGAATGAGTATGTTGGCAGAAGCGAGAGCGTCTTTAGCGGCGCGGCAATAGCGGCGCTGGCCCCTCTTCCGTCTCAGCTTGAGATGTAGTCTCAGCCTCCCGCATCTCCGAGGCAAGCGATGAGAATCGCTGCATCACCTCGTTGATTCTTAGCGCCATGCTATGGATGGTCTTGATTTGCGCCAGAGATTGAGAGGAGAGTTGCCCGGGCTCCAGCAGTAGCAGTTCGGCATTTCCCAGCATGGAAGTCAGCGCATTGTTCACGCTGTGCTTCATCTCCTGCATGTACCGTCCCAGCGTTGCATAATGCTCATTCCGCGCGGCTTTTTGTTCCGCTTGCCGGGCGATTTTCAAGGCCTCTGCTCGTCGCAAGGATTCTCCAGCCACCAGAAGCAATGTCTGCGCCCAATCTTCGCGCAGGGGAACATGCACCAGGCGGGGGTACCGCGACCTCAACTGCGTCAATTCACTCGAATCCGGAGGCACACAGAGAATCACCGCTGAAGCCGGCTCCAGCGATCGAAGGATTCCTGTGAGCCTGCCCTCGCTCAGAGGTCCCACAACAACCAGTTCGTGCCCAACGTGTTCCTGATTCTTCCAGAGTTCGCTGCTCAGAACCGTGATCCGTGGCGAGTGCCGCTCCATCTGCCAGCAGGAAGTGAGCAGCCTGGCAAATTCTGTTTCGTCCGTCAGGATCAATACATTTGCATTTCGCAAGTGAGGCCCGCTCCGCTTTCCCGAATCCAAAATCCGCCAACCTGTCACAATTGAGAGGAAATCAATCGCTTCCCGTTCTATGCTTCAAAGCTTCTCGGCTTCGTCCAATGCGGAGAGTAGCCGCTTGGTGCTGATCCCCAGGTTCACCGCCGCTTCCGTATCTTTCGCTTGTTTAGCGGCGTCCACGCGCTCCTGCAGCCGCGTGACTTCTATGCGCGCGATGGAAAGCGCTTTCTCCAATGGTGTGGCATTTCCGGTTTCTTTCGCGGTTTCGGTCGCTACCGTCACTAGCGCGCGGGCCACTACTGCCCGCCTCAAATCCTCCGCCGCAAAACCGTCCTCGCTCACGAATGCGGCCACTTCCCAGGAAGACATCAGCACGCGCGCCGCTCCAATTTTGATCGTGGTCATTGATCGGCCCTTCGACGGCGGCTCAGCGATCAATTGTTCCCAGATTTTCTCCATACAGCTCTCGAACTCGAGTGCATTTGACGAGCTTGCTTCGCCACTCGCCGGGCTCTCGCTTTTCTGCCGAACCTCGCGGCCCGCTCCCTGGCCTTCTTTTGCAATTTCCTGGGAAACGCTTCTTACCGGAACGGGATTCCGTGGTGCGGAAGGTTCCACAGCCGCCGAAAGTGGTGCGCTTCCTGAAACCCTCTCTAGGGCCCGGTCCACGTCCGTACGCAATCCCAGCAGCTTTTCGAATGCCTGGCTGACAGTCCGCTCCGTATACTCCTTCTGGAACGGCTGGTTCCACTCATCGGCAATCTGCCGGATCTTTTGTAGAGGCTCGCTGGCCGAAAGCCCCAGGTGATGGCAGTCAATGATGCGCACATCGGCCGATTCCAATTGCCCAATTCCAGATCGAATGGAAATCAGGTCGGCATGCATCAACTCAATCAGGGTTCGCCTCATCATGAAGTTGAAGCGGATGAAGGCCAGCAGTGCCGAGGGATCATAGAACATCCCCCCCGCCGTCTCCTTCACCTTGCGACCCTGTTCGATGAAGTTCGTTTTTAGGATGTCCCGCAGGCTCCGAAAGCCATGGAGTGCCTGGATCATCTTGTCCAACGGTTCGCACCATGATATCGGGGCAGTTTCTACTGGTCCGAGCACGGGCTCCATCACCCGGGCCACGTCGGAGAGCTCGACTTGCTTGTGATAAATCTTTGGCGGAACGCATAGCGCAAAATACTGAACGAGCAAGAAGTCAATTTTGTCCCGGTCGACCGTCGACTTCGTGCTTTTCCGCAGATGCCGCAGGATCAGCGCGCGAAGCCCGCTCTCACTGTCATTCAAGGTCGTCTTTTGCAACAGGTGGCGAAGCTGATGGACCATCACCCTCTGGTCCATCGAATCCAGCCAGCCTTCCAATTCTTTCAGAATGGCCGCATCGGGCTTTTCCGGAAGGCTTCTCCGTTCCTGCCCGAACGGCGACTCGACTTCCATCTGCCTTGCCAGCGCAAGATAAATCGGAAACACGGAACGCAACTCATCCCAGTGCGCTTGTTGCGGCGGCCCGGCCTTGGAAGGGGGAGGAATTTTTAGTGTATTCAGCATTTGTTCACCGCTCTGTGTTCCAGATGCAGGAGCCGCTGGTGAATCGCACGGCTACTGCTTTGCATCCTTCGTGGTATTGCACGGCAATCACGGTTGCCTCTGCTTCGACCCCGTCGTTCAACGAAGCCAACGACACGTGATCATCGAACTCAATCGGAAGCGCGGATCGGAAAATGGCGTGATCCTTCCCTCCGAACTCAAGTACCACTCTCTCGCGCAACTTCTTGCCTCCGGGGCGACTGGCCGTTATTTCGGCGTTGATCTGAATGCGCCTCGTCAGCGGGAAAAAGTGCGCCAGTTGTTCCGCACATTCCGCCGCCGTCGCAGAGAGGGCCATTTCACTCGCCTCGTGGACGTTCGCCATCGATTCTTTGTCTTGGGGATCCCGTCTTCCTGCGAGATACACTTCGCTCCGCTGAGGAACACAAATCCCCCAGAGCATTTCTGCACGCCGCACGCCAAAGGGAGTCCAATCCGCTTCCTGGTGAAGTTACAGATAGGGAAGGAGTTACAGCTTTAAGGTCTTGAACACTTCGATCGTCCGTCTCACGCTGAAACGCTTCCGTCTCACCGCGTCTCTCCACACCCTCT
>Ga0335076_10008985_pt1 | contig 10069 bp, 10 predicted proteins | sample Lox_Sample_25_FD_206717 | JGI IMG/M metagenome (GOLD analysis project Ga0335076, IMG submission 206717) | Soil microbial communities from Loxahatchee National Wildlife Refuge, Florida, United States - Lox_Sample_2.5 | ecosystem: Environmental > Terrestrial > Soil > Wetlands | place: USA...
TGCGGCGCATCGGGCTGGCGCGCGTTTCGCGCGAGCGGCCGGCCCCCTATCACCCGTTGATGCCGCTGCTGCAGGTCCTGTTCGCCGGCTTCGACTTCGTCCGCCGCCCGGTGTCGCGGCTATCGCAGATGGTCTTCGTGCTGCAGCGGAACGACCGTTAAGGCACGAGGTGCTTCAGCTGGCGCAATCGTGGTTGGGGTAGCGCCGGCACCAGATTTCGAAACGGCGATTGCCGCCCACGTTCATGCTGGCCTCGCCGATCCGCACATAGGATTGCCAGAGCTCGGCGAACCGCGGATCGCGGCCGAAGTAGGCCAGGTAGTTGAATCCATCGGAACCGAAATAGGGGCTGTCGTCGTCGACGAGCACGAGGTCGGGGTGGCCGTTGCGCAGGTCGTCGATGACGGCGTCCAGATTGTAGTGCTCGATGTCCGCGAGTTTCTGTCGCGTCGTCGGATCGAGGCTCTCGGGATGCGCCAGCCGGCCGATCACGCCGGGCAGCAGCCACTGTGCCGGAAAGCGCGAGGCCCAGGCGACGTGCGCCTCGTTGACGAGCGGAAAACCGACCCAGACATAGGAGCTGAGGGCGGCAATGCTGCCGCCGGCCGCTTGCTTCTGCACCACGGGGAGCAGATCCTCGGCGAGCGTGTTGCGATAGGGAACGATCGTCTGCGCCCCGATCAGCAGATAGCTCACGGCGGCCACGGCTCCGTACAGCATCGCGCTCTTCCAGGGCTGAGAAGCGGTTGTGGCCTGCCGTCCGACGTGACGCAGCAGGATGCTCATCATCAGCAGCCACGCCGAAGCCAGTGCCGGAATGAGGTGATACAGCCAGCCCTTGGACTGCGCGAGGTAGTCGGCAATGAAGCCCGCCGCCGCCAGGGCCAACACGTCGGCCATACGGTCGGTCGGTCCGGCCCGACGAACCACCGCATAGGTACCGGCGGCGAGAAGGAAGGCGGGGTAGGGCATCGAGCCGATGACGGCGTTCATCGGCGCGCCGTAGGCCCCGTAGACCAGCGTTGCCATGGGCACGATGAAGCGCAGATATTCGGGCGTGAGCAGGAAGATGCTGGCGGCATAGACCGCGATGCCCGCGCCGAGGGTCCAGGTCTCCGCGCGGAAAAGGACACGAAGTGATCGGCGCGCGATCACGACGTAGATTTCCAGCAGCGCGGGCACGATCAGGAAGTAGGGCTTCAGCCCGAACCCGGCCGCTGCCAGGACGCCGATCAACACGGCCAAGCCGGGACGGCAGGCGCCGTCGGCCATGCGGACGGCCACGAGCAGGATGTACGGCAAGGCCAGGACGAACATCAGGTGCTCGCGCTGGCCGAAGGACGACATGGGAAGGGCAATGTAGGCGGCGAGAACGGCGACCAGCATGCCCCGGCGATAGAGCGGGCGGCTTTCGGGCAACCGGCCCAACAGGCGATGCACCAGGGCCAGCGAGACGGCCATCAACAGGAACATGTAGCCGATGAAGCCGTGTTCCGGCGTCAGGCCGGCAATCCGCGACGCCAGGATCGGCGGCATGGTCAAGTAGAAGGCGAGCGGCGGATTGAGCTCGATGACGTCGCGATAGGCGCGCTCGCCATCGAGGAGCCGGCCGGTCGAGACCAGATACCAGCTGACATCGTGGTTGAGCGGAATCGGCCAGTAGAAGACGAACGCCGCCAGCCAGGTCACGCACACGAGTGCGACGAAATGCGATTCGTTGAATTTCACCGTCGCCATCGGCGGCCGCTGCTCCCCAGTCATCCTTGCACCATCGGCGCCGCAGGGGCTTCCGCGCGCCGCGGCACGCGAAACACGAAGAGTTTGCTGAGCAGATAGAAACAAATGGTGTAGGGCAGGATTCCCAGTGCCTGCGCCAGATAGCCGTTCAAGTGGAGATGGTGGATCGCCGTCCACACCGTCAGCAGGTTGGCCGCATACGCTGCCAGGAAGGCGAGAAGAAAGCGGCCGATTGCCGCCACATTCCGCCCCCGATAGCCGAAGGTCCAGGTGGAGTTCAGGAGGTAGCCGATCGCGAGGCCGCAGGCATAGCCGCTCGCATTGGCGGTGAAATCGCCGAAGCCGAGCAGCAGCTTGGCGAGATAGACGACGGTAAGGCCGGCAAGCGTATTGGCGACCCCGACCAGCAGGAATCGCGCCGGCTGCACGCAGGCCGCGATACTAGCGCTTCTGGGCGGCGACATAGTACTGGGCACCGATGGGAACGCCGCTCAGGTACCGCTCGAAGCGACGCAACGGGGCGAGCGCCTTCGGAAAGAACACGCGGTATTTCAGGCCGGGATGGGCGAAGCCCGCCTCGGCAATCCGGCGCGCCATGACACCGCCGCGAATGAGTCGCGCGTTCACATCGAACTCGCATGCCTTGACGGCGAGAGCCGTCAGCGGATTGAGCGGGTTGTGCTCGAAGACGAACAGCCGGCCGGCCGGGCGAAGCACGCGGTGGATCTCGCCAAGCAGCGATACGTGCCGGTCGTGTTCGATGTGATGGAACACGCAGGCCGCAAAGGCGAGGTCGAAGCGGCCATCGGGGAACGGCAGGGCAATTCCATCGAAGGGCGTGAACTCGGCGAGTCCTGGAAACCGCGTTGCTGCCACCGCCAGCGATCTGTGCGAGACGTCAGCACAGGTCACGCGGGTGCCCGGGAGGTGCTTGCGAAAGAAGGGCACAGAAGTGCCGATCCCGCCGCCAAAGTCGAGGAGGTCGAGCGCGGACGCGCCGTCGTGGGCCGCCAGGGCCGCCGCCACCTCCTGCACCTTGTACTCCGCGAAGTAGTCCGGCGACTCGCCGGAAAGCCGGATGTTGCGGGCGTGGGTGGCGCGGTACTCGTCGGCAAACTTGTCGAACTCTGCTTCCAGCATGTCGGTCCGCACACACCGCAAACTTTGGAGAAACCGGGGGCATTGCCAGCGTGCAAAGAAACACCGGGACCGTTAGCGGATGATTAACGCCACCGACTCATAGTGAGTGATAACGGCCTCTTAAGCGAATTGGCGCGATCGTTCGCAGCATGGACATCATCTTCGCCCTGCCGGCCAAGCTGGTGCCGCCGCTGCTGGTGTGGGCAGGCGTATGCGCGGTCGGTCTGCTGGTGGAGCGGGTGGGGCCGGCCGAGCGCGGCCAGCCGCTGGCGCATCTGCGCCTGAACCTGAGCTACGGCGCGCTCGCCACGGCCATCGTGGCGCTGCTGAATCCGGCGCTGGGGGCGATCGGCATTGCCGTCGTCAATGCCTGCGGCGGCGGCCTGATCCAGCTGGCCGATGGGGGATGGGCGCTCGTGGCCTCGGCGGCCGTCTTCGTCTTCGCCATCGATTTCATGGAGTACGCCTTCCACCGGGCGCAGCACGCCGTTCCCTTCCTCTGGGCGATGCATTCGCTGCATCACAGCGATCCGTCCGTCAACGTCACCACGACCACGCGTGCCTTCTGGCTGGAGGCGGGCATCAAGGCGGTTTTCGTCTACCCGGTCGTCGGCATCCTGTTCCATGCGACGCCGGAGGTCCTTTCGATCTACGGCGCCTGCCAGCTCTACCACTTCGTAAACCACCTCAATCTCAAGGTGCACTTCGGGCGCTGGTGGGTCGTGCTCAACGGCCCGCAATTCCATCGCATCCACCACTCGATCGAGACCCGGCATTTCGACCGGAACTTCGCCGCCTTCTTTCCGATCTTCGACTGGCTGTTCGGGACCTACCATCGCCCGCAGCCCGGCGAGTTTCCGGCGACCGGCCTCGGCACCCGGGCGGTCCCCCGCAGCCTCCTGCAAGCGACGATCTGGCCCTTGCGCGATATCCGCTCGAGCGGCCGGACGACGTAGCCGTCCTACCGCCGACCGAGACGCCGTTCCCAATCAAGAGCCGTGCGGACGATGACATCGAGATCGTCGAGCCGGGGCTCCCAGGCCAGCGTCTTGCGCAGCTTCGCCGGGTCGGCGACGAGGGCCGGCGGGTCGCCCGGCCGCCGCGGCCCCTTCCGCACGTCGAGGCGCTTGCCGGCGACGCGTTCGACGGCGGCGAGCACTTCCAGGACCGAGCGGCCGCGGCCGTAGCCGCAGTTGAGCACGAGGCTGTCGCCGCCCGTGGCCAGATGGTCGAGCGCGCGCAGATGGGCGTCGGCCAGATCGGTCACATGGATGTAGTCGCGGATGCAGGTGCCGTCGGGAGTGTCGTAGTCGGATCCGAAGATTTGTACATGGTCGCGGTGGCCGGCGGCCGCTTCGCAGGCGATCTTGATCAGGTGCGTGGCGGACCGCGTCGACTGGCCGGCGCGTCCTTTCGGATCGGCGCCCGCCACGTTGAAGTAGCGCAGCGAGACGTAGGTCAGATCGTGGGCGGCGGCGGTGTCGCGCAGCATCCACTCGGTCATCAGCTTCGAGGCGCCGTAGGGATTGATGGGCGCCGTCGGCATGTCTTCGGTGATGGGGACATGCGCCGGGATGCCATAGACGGCGGCGGTCGAGGAGAAGACGAAGTGACGGACGCCCTTGGCCACGCAGGTCGCGATGAGGCTGCGGCTGGCGACGGTGTTGTTGCGATAGTATTCGAGCGGATTGCGCACGGACTCCGGCACCACGATGCTGCCGGCGAAATGCATGACGGCCTCGATGCCGTGGCGCTCGATCAGGGCCGCGGTCGCATCGCCGTCGTCGACATCGCCTTCGGTGAAGATGACATCGTCGGGAACGAGCTTCCGATTCCCCGCCGAGAGATCGTCGAGCGCGACCACCACATGTCCGAAGTCGCGCAGCGCCAGCACGACATGGCTGCCGATATAGCCCGCACCTCCCGTCACCAGAACCCGCATGGCATGCCCTCTGCTAGTCTCGCTCGGCGGCGGCCGGTTCGCCCTGGCGGAACGGCGAATACTCCGTCAGGCCGCTGATCTCGGCCTCGACGGCGCGGCGTTCGCGCGCCAGGAAGTCCTCGACGGCAGCGGCGAAGTTGGGATCGCGGATCCAGTGCGCGCTCCAGGTCGGCGCCGGCAGGTAGCCGCGCTGGATCTTGTGCTCGCCCTGGGCGCCGGCCTCGACGCGAGCGAGGCCGTGGGCGATCGCGTACTCGATCGCCTGGTAGTAGCAGGCCTCGAAATGCAGGAACTTGAACTCGCCGAGGCAGCCCCAGTTGCGGCCGTAGAGCGCGTCGCGGCCGCGCAGGTTGAGGGCGCCGGCGACCGGCCTGCCGCCCTGCTCGGCCATGACGAGCACGACGCGATCGGCGAGCGAGGCGCCGATGCAATCGAAGAACGCCCGCGTCAGATAGGGCCGGCCCCACTTGCGACCGCCGGTGTCCATGTAGAAGGCGAAGAACGCGTCCCAGTGCCGCGGCTCGATCTCGGCGCCGCAGAGCGCACGGATGGCGATGCCGTCGGCCAGCGCTTCGCGCCGTTCCTTGCGGATGGCCTTGCGCTTGCGCGAGGCGAGATCGGCGAGGAAGTCGTCGAACGTGCGGTAGCCGCGGTTGGTCCAGTGGTATTGGCAGCCGAGGCGGAGCATCAGGCCCGCCTGCTCCAGCGCCTGCACATCGCCCGCATGCGGAAAGGTGATGTGCAGCGAGGAGACGCCGAGGCGTTTGGCGACTTCGACCATGCCATGCAGCAGGGCGGCGCGGGCGTCATCGCTGCCGGTACCCGGTCGCACCAGCAGACGCGGGCCGGGAACCGGGGTGAAGGGGACGGCGACCTGCAGCTTCGGGTAGTAGCGGCCGCCGGCGCGCTCATAGGCCTGCGCCCAGCCGTGGTCGAAGACGTATTCGCCCTGCGAGTGGCTCTTCACGTAGGCGGGCGCGGCGGCGATCACGGCGCCGGCGCCGTCCTCGACGACGATGTGCTGCGGCAGCCAGCCGGTCTTGGGGCCGACCGAACGACTCTCTTCGAGCGCCTTCAGGAAGGCGTAGCCGACGAAGGGGTTGTCGCTCCCGGCGCAGGCGTCCCAGTCCCCCGCCGGGATCTCGTCGATCCGGCCGACGGTGCGGATGCGCATGGGTTCGCGGCCGTCAGGCATGGTTTTCGTACCCTCACTCCCGGATCAAGTCCGGGACAGGCTCCGACCCTCTCCCGCAAGCGGGAGGGAGTTCGATCAGGCGATCTCAAAGATGGCCTCGACCTCGACGGCGACGTTGAGCGGCAGCACGTTGACGCCGACGGCCGAGCGCGTGTGCTTGCCGGCGTCGCCGAACACGTCGACCATCGTGTCGGAGGCGCCGTTCGCCACCTTCGGCTGGTCGGTGAAATCATCAACCGAGTTCACGAACACCGTCAGCTTGGCCACGCGCTTGACGCGGTCGAGATCGCCGTTCAGCGCATTGCGAATCTGGGCGATGACATTGAGGGCGCAGAGCCGCGCTGCCGCCTGCCCGTCCTCGAGCGTGAACTCCTTGCCGAGCTTGCCCTTGTACTTGAATTCGCCGTTCCAGATGGTGACCTGGCCGGAAACGAAGGCAAGGTTGCCGACGGTAACGACCGGGACGTAGTTCGCCACCGGCACCGCCGCCTTCGGCAGCTCGATCTTGAGCTCGGCCAAGCGCTGTTCGATCCGTCCGGCCATGGTTTCTCTCCTTGTCGATGTCGTGCTGTGATTTTGCGGGTGCAGCATAGTCAGGTTGCTGTCGGCGATCCAGGCAGGCGTTCCGCTCAGCTCTTCCAATGCGGCGGGATCGTCTTCTCGTAGTAGGGCAGGCTCTCGATGCGCTTCTTCCAGGCCTGCAGCTTCGGCGGCAGACGCTCGTCGGCGATCCCTTTGCCGGGCTGCCGTTCCTCGATGCGCTTCAGCAGGCGCAGATGCGGAAAGAGCGTGAAATCGGCAAGCGAGAGAGGTCCCACCAGATGCGGGCCGACGAGTTGTGATTCAAAGCGGCCGAGCTCCTCGAGCAGCCCCTGGTGGCTGGCGGCGATCGCGGCGGGCGTGGCCGGTTCCTTGGCGAACAGGGTGAGGCCGAAGAGTTCGCCGACCGCAGGCGACAGGTAGCTCTCGGCTTCCGCGGCGAGGCGGCGCGCGGTCGCGCGCGCCCTGGCGTCGGTCGGGAGCAGCGGGTTCTGCGGATAGCGCTCCTCCAGATATTCGGCGATCGCCGCGGATTCCCAGAGAGCAAATCCGTCGTCGACGATCGTGGGCACCTTGCCGCGCGGGTTGATGGCACGGAACTCGGGACTCTTCGTATCGCCGCGATCGAACGACAGCAGCCGGAACTCGTAGGGGATCTGTTTGTGCTCCAGCACCAGCCAGACTTTCCAGGCATAGGGCGAACCGGATCCGCAATAGAACGTCAGTGCCATCGGACATCCTCCAGGGCTTTGCAGCGCGCCAACCAAATGGGCCGGCGAGCATATACCGCGAGCGCGGCGCGTCCAGCGCGGCGGGGCGGCGGTCGTGGCGGCCCCCGGTCGTCACCGACAACGCGGCCCGCCGCCGCATTGCTGAGCAAGGGCCGGCGCGACTGCCGCTGGGGTAGGCAATGCCTCCTCGCCGTCAGATTTGCATCGCAGCACGGCGTTCGCATTAGAAGGCATTGATATAAAAGAAATTTGTCCGCTCATTGTGCGGCGCGGAATAATTGGCATGGAACTTGTAACGATCGGGGCGAGAGCCGCGGAGAGCGGTTCACGGTCGAAAGGCAAAGGCGAAAGCCGGGGCGAGACAGGACCCCGGCGGCAAGTTGAACAGGGTGTTGCCGAGGACGAGACGGATGACGAGACGGGACACGACGAGACGAGGCGAAGCGAAGCGACGACGGACTTGGCCGACGGTGTGTTCGCAGGGCACGCCGCGGCGGGGCACGGGCCGGGCGGCAGCGATCGAGCAACGGCGATGCCGCCCGGCGCGACGACGCCGTCGTAGCCTGAACGGTTCGCGCGAAAGATCCTCCCTTCGCGCCACTCGGCCCGGGAAGCGGATTCCGCCTCCCGGGCCTTTTTCTCTTGCGGGCGCTGGCTGCGAGTAGGGGCACGCTGCGTGCGCCCGTGTTGCCACCGCCACAACCGTGAGAATCTTTGCGCCGCCGCGGGCGGGCGCAGCCCGCCCCTACAAGGCATGGTCCGACCCAGGTCATGCCGCGAAGCGTTCTTGCACGGCCTTCTCGGAAGAGGGCAGGGTTTGATGTGTGCCGCCCAGCGCCGTCGAGCCCATGAGACGCGCGCGCGTCGTGGGGGATGAAACGCTGCTGCTTGGCGGTTGCCCCGCGGGGATTCTCGCTTGGCATGGGGTGGCTCGCTCTTTTTTCGACGTCGTGGCCGCCAGGCGGCCGGCCTCGGCGGCGAGCGCCCGGAGGCGACGGCCGTGGCGGGCGGCGGCGCGCTTGAGGTCGATGATCTCCGCCGTGCGCTCGCCATGGACCAGGCCGGCGCTGCGGCAGCGGGCGCGCCCGGCCTCGGTGCGCGCGCCCGTGCTCATCCCGCCATGCATCCGGCAGCGGCCGTTCGGCATGGCCGGCTGGCCGCAGGCGTGCCCGGCGCGCGTGCGAGCGCCGCAGCGCGGCGCCTGCGCGAAATCGCCGGAGGGATTGCCGTTGCGAAGGCGTCCCGCCTTTGCTGGCGCTTCGGCGGGCAGGCCCCGCTTCGCTGAGGCTTCGGCGTGCGGGTTGCGGGCGGGTGGCAACTCCAGATGCGTGCCGTTGCTGCTGGGCTTGCCGTTGAGCACAGCGTGCGCCGCCTTGTCGAAGGCAGCCAGCTCGGCCAGCAGTCGGGCCGGCGATTTGCGGCCGCCGCGCGGGCCGCCGCCGTCCGGTTTATCGGGGTCGGAGTCGTCGGGGCCGAGATCGTCGAGATCGTCGTCGAGGCCGGGATCGGCATCGGCGGGGGCGGCAAGCGGATCCGCCGCCGGGCGCCGCGCGGCCGCGCCTTCGGCCCAGCCCTGCAGGCGGGCGAGGCTGACGAGGCCCTGGCGGTAGCGCTCGGCGAGCCGCGCCGCGGCGCCCGACAGGCGCACCGCCTGGCGGCAGCCGCGATCCTGCTCGTCGGCCGTGCGGTCGGCGGCGATGAGGGCGAAGAACAGCTCCGTCTTCGCCGCCAGCCGCATCATCAACGCATGCCCGGCGACCAGCTCATGCGCGAGCACCGCTTTCAACATATTCGGCCCGGCCGGCCGCTCCGCCACCATGGCGAGCGCCCGCGTCGCCACCCCGTCGGTCAAGGCCGTCAGCTCCTGTCCCGCCAGCCTGATCAAAGCCGCATCGTCCATGGGGTCGTCTCCTCGCTCCGGTCAGCATAGTTCGCGATATGTTTGTTCTTGATTTGTACCATTGAAGAGGGAAGAAGTCAAGCGGCGTGACGCACGCTTCGCGCGAAATGCGTACGAATCGGCGGCTCTTTAGATCCAGGCAGCTTTCGGCAAGCCCGATTTCGGGTGCCCGTTTGCCAGCTGTGGTATTAGATCTATTGTCCCGGTTGTCGATGAAGGAGTGAATTCCGTGGCGATCGAAGTGGAGTACCTCGATGACGGCAAGGGGGCTCTCTACAAAGCATCCGGCGTACTGACGGGCGACGAACTGATCGCGGCCAACGAAGGGGTCATGTCTCGCGCCATCGCGGAGAAATCGTTGCTCTATGCTTTTTTCGACTGCAACGGCATCACGGGCGTTTCGATCTCCGACATCCAACTTCGACGGGTGGCCGACGACGACATCATGGCATCGCGGCGCATGCGAAGTCCCGTCGTCGTCGCGATCTACGCGAAGGACGATATTGCCTTCGCCCTTTCGCGCATGTGGATGGTCTATGTCGAAACGGCAGGGTGGACGACCAGCGTATTTCGGCGGAAGTCGGAGGCAATGACGTGGTTGAAGGGCCGTGTATCGGCCAGCTTCGGCGTTCACGCCGGATTGAATAGCTTGGCGGCCGACGCAGCCGATCCCTAATTGCAGTCTGACGTCGTGCGCCTGCGGATCGGGCGCACGGCCGTCATGTCGAGATGGCGACGAAAAGCCGTAACGCCTCGGCAAACGCGGCGTCGACCGCCACCGCGCCGTCACCGTTGAGCGCGGCGGCCATCCGACTGCTTGATCGCGCCGCCTTCGCTATGAGACAGCGCCGGCGGCGAACCCGGGCGCGAGGGCGGATCACGCG
>Ga0335076_10008986_pt1 | contig 10068 bp, 7 predicted proteins | sample Lox_Sample_25_FD_206717 | JGI IMG/M metagenome (GOLD analysis project Ga0335076, IMG submission 206717) | Soil microbial communities from Loxahatchee National Wildlife Refuge, Florida, United States - Lox_Sample_2.5 | ecosystem: Environmental > Terrestrial > Soil > Wetlands | place: USA: Florida...
CCCTCGGCGTCCATCACGCCCAGGTCGCCCGTGCGGTGCCAGCCGCCGACACGGCTCGCCGCGGTCTCGTCGTCGCGGCGCCAGTAGCCGAGCATGACGATCGGGCCGCGCACCTGGACCTCGCCGGGCGCGCCGCGCTCGGCCGGTCGCCCTTCGGCGTCGGCGATGCGCACCTCGCCGAAGCGCACGGGCTTGCCGACCGAGCCCGCCTTGCGCTGCGCGTCGGCGGCGTCGAGGCAGCACAGGATCGACGTCTCGGTCTGGCCGTAGCCCTGTTTCACGCAGATGCCCGCGGCGAAGTAGCGCGCGAGCGTATCGGTCGCGATCGCGGCGCCGGCCGAGAAGCCGTAGCGCAGGCTCGCGAGCTTCTCGGGCGCGAGCCCGGCGTCGAGCATGCGGTCGTACATGACCGGCACCGCGCCGAGGAGGGTCGCGCGGTGGCGCGCCACGCAGTCCTGCAGCGCGAGCGGGTCGAAGCGGTCGACGAGCACCACCGTGGCGCCGCAGTAGAGTGCGGGCACGGACAGGATCTTCAGCCCGAACGAGTGGAAGAGCGGGATCGGGCAGACCACGACGTCGCTCCGCTCGAGCTCGAAGTAGAGCTCTGCGTTGCGCGTGTTCCAGTACGTCTTGCGGTGCGGCAGCACGGCGCCCTTCGGCTGGCCCGTCGTGCCGCTCGTGTACATGAGCATCTGCGGCGACTCGCCGCCGGGCGCGACGGCGAGCTCGCGCGGCGAGTCCGCGGTGCGCGCGCGCAGCTCGTCGGGCGAGAGCGCCCGCGTGCCGCGCCGCTCGGGCAGGTCGGCCGGTGTGCGGCGGATCGCGAGGCGCGGCTCGGCGTCGTCGAGCTGGAACTCGAGCTCCGCGGCGGTGAGGCGCGTGTTGAGCGGAATCGCGATCGCGCCGAGCCGCGCCGCCGCGAAATAGAGCTCGAGATACGCGGGCTCGCTGGGCAGCGCGAACGCGATGCGGTCGCCGCGCGCGAGGCCCAGCGCGGCGAGCGCCCCCGCGGTGCGGCGCACGCGCGCGTCGAGCTCCGCGTACGTGACGCGCTCGCCCGTGGCGTCGACGACGAGCGCGGCGTGCTCGGGCCGCTCGCGCGCGTGCAGCTCGAGCCAGGTCCCCACGTTCGCGTCCGGCCCGGGATCGCTGCGCATGGCGGAGCGCGAGTGTGCCAGAATCGGCGCGTGAACCTCAAAGGCCAGCCGGTGCGCGTGGGCGATCTCGTGCACACCGCGGAGCGCGAAGTCTCGCCCGAGGTCGTCGCGTTCTACTGCGACACGTTCCGCGACCGCAACCCGATCTACGCGCGCGACGGCGTCGCGCCGCCGCTTCTGTATCACAGCGAAGTGTATCGTCACATCGACCGCTGGTACCTGCGGCGCCTCGTGGGCAACCTGCACGCGCGACAGGAGTGGCAGCTGTTCGCTCCGCTGCGCACGGGCTCGCGCATCCACACGCGCTCGACCGTGGTCGAGCGCTACCGCAAGCGCGACCGCGACTTCGTGGTGAACGAGGTCGACTACTGCGACGCCGACGGCCGGCTGCTCGTGCGCTCGCGCACGCACCAGTCGTTTCTCGCCGAGCAGAAGCCCGAGGAGAGGGGCTTCGTCGTCGACCGCGAGAGCGCGGCCAAGAAGGAGCGCCGGACACCGGGGGAGGGCGACGGCGTCGAGCTCGCGCCCGTGGAGCTCGAGGTCGACCTCGCCACCTGCTGGCGCTTCAGCGGCCCCGTGAAGAACTACCACACCGACCGCGACGAAGCGGTGAAGCTCGGCTTCCCCGACGTGGTCGTGCAGGGAATGCTGTCGACGTGCCTCGCGTCCCAGCTGATGGGCGACGCGTTCGGCGCAGGCTGGCTGGCGGGCGGGCGCATGGACGTGAAGCTCGTGAACGTGCTGTGGGGCGGCGAGCGCGTGCGCGCGCGCGGAAAGATCCGCGGCGAGGAGCTCGAGGGCGCGTGGACGCGCAAGCTCGTCGACGTGTGGGTCGAGAAGTGCGACGCGGCGCGCACGCCCGTGATCGTGGGCAGCGCCTCAGCTCTGTCCGGCTGACTCCGCCAGGAACCGGTCGAGCGCCTGCGCCATCTCGTGCGCCGACGCGTAGCGCGCGTCGGGGTTCTTCTCGCACGCGCGCTTCAGGATGGCGACGAGGCCCTCGGGGATCTCGGGTCGCAGCGTGCGCGGGTCGGGCAGCACCGCATGGAGCTGCTGATCGACCACGCCGTCGCCGCTGAAGGGCCGCTGGGCGGTCGCGATCTCGAACAGCGAGATGCCGAGCGCGTACAGGTCGGTGCGCCCGTCGATCTCGCGACCCAGGATCTGCTCGGGTGGCATGTACTGCGGCGTGCCCTTGGCCTCGCTCTTCGCCTCTTCGCCCGTCTCCATGACCTTCGAGATGCCGAAGTCCATGAGCTTCACGGTGCCGTCCGACGCGAGCAGCATGTTCGACGGCTTCACGTCGCGATGGATCACGTTCTGGCGATGCGCGTACGCGAGCGCGTTGCAGATCTCGCGCCCGATCTCGGCCACGCGGCGCGGCGGCAGCGGCTGCTTCTCCGACGAGCCGCGCACGCGCATGACCTCGCGCACCGTGCGTCCCTGCACGTACTCCATGACGATGCATGGCTCGCCGACGAGCAGCGCGACGTCGTAGATGTGGACGATGTTCGGGTGGTTCATCGCGGCGGCGGCGCGCGCTTCGGCGCGGAACATCTTGAGTGCTTCTGGATTCGCGGCGAGCTCGTGCGGCAGGAACTTGATCGCGACGGGCCGCTCCAGCTCGCGGTCCCACGCGAGGCGCACGATGCCCATGCCGCCGCGGCCGATCTCGTCGCGCAGCTCGTAGCGCGTCGACTCGGCCGCCGGCGCCGCCGTGGCCGGTCCGCCCGCGCGCTCGCGCAGGCGCTCCAGGCGCGCTTCGACGTCGGCGTAGTTGGCGTCGACCCCCGCGATCTTCTCGAGCGCCTCGAGCGCGCCAGCGCCGTCGCCGAGCCGCTCGAGCGCGTTCGCCAGCATGAGCAGGAGCTCGAGGTCGTCCTTCTCGGGCGGGCCCGCCACGGACAGCGACTGCAAGCGCTCGCGCGCGCGGTCGATGAGGCCCTTTTCGAGGAAGATGCGCGCGAGCAGCCGCGCCGACGCGCGAGCGTCGGGCGACGTCGCAGGGATACGCTGAAGTGTGTCGATCGCGCGCTCGTACGAGCCGACCTCGTAGAAGGCGCCCCCCGCGGCCAGGTAGTTCTCTTCTTCGAGCGCCAGCTCGGCCGCGCGCATGCGGTCGCCGGCGCGCTCCCAGGAGGCGCGCGCCTGCGTGATGTCGCCGGACTTCTCGTGGCAGTCGGCCGCGCGCTCGAAGACGCCCGCGCGCGTGTAGCACTCCGCCGCACGCGCGAAGCGGTTGAGCTTCTCGAAGAGCTCGGCCGCGCGGCGCGCTTCGCCCGACTCGGCGAACGCGTTGGCCGCGCGCTCGAAGTCGCCCGCCGACTCGTACAGCTCGGCAGCGCGCGCGAGCACGCGCGGCTTGCGCCCGCGCGCCTCGAGCAGGGCTTCGGCCGCCTCGACGCCGAGGTTCGCGCGCGCGAACAGGCGCGCTGCGCTCTCGGGGTCGCCGAGCCGCGCGTGGATGCGCGCCGCGCGCTCGAGCTCGCCGCCGCGCTCGAGCAGCTCGGCCGCGGCGCGCTCGTCGCCCAGGGTCAAGAGCGCTTCGCCCGCGTCGGCCCAGGCGCCGGCCGCTTCGAAATAGTGAGCCGCCTCGGCGTGGCGGCCCAGCTCGGCGTACACCTTCGCGGCGCGCGCGGGCTGGCGCGACGCGAGGAGCGCGCGCGCGAGCTTCGCCTGGCTGCCCGCGCGCTCGTAGAGCGGCAGCGCGCGCGCGATCTGGTGGCGCTCGACGAGCAGGTCCGCGGCGCCCTCGAGGTCGCCCTTCGCGACGAGCGATTGGATGTCGGCCTCGCCGCCGGTCGGCGCGGCGTCGCGCTTGTGCCGCAGGTGGACCAGCGTCGCCAGCGCGAGCGACCCGATCGTCCCGACCAGCGCGCCCGTCGCGATCGGGTGCTCGTCCGACAGCTTCTGCGCCAGCGCGGCGAACCAGGTCGCGAGCGTTGCGAAGCCGTTCAAATCGATCCTCTCCCGGCGCTGGTGACTCGCGCGCACGAGGGTCCTCGCGCGGCACGAAGCGCCATCCAAATCTTCGGCGCCGGGCTTGGGCGTGTTGAGGGCGGCGAAGCTCCCGGCGGGCGCGTAAGCTCGTGCGCATGCTGGCGCGCAGCGACTCCATTCACGTTCTGGTCGGGCGCTTCCTGCGCGCGCACGGCGTGTCGCGCGCGGCGCGCCTGCTCGTCGCGGTGTCGGGCGGCTCGGACTCCGTGGCGCTCCTGCACGTGTTGCTCGCGCTGGGACAGCGCGTCGGCGTCGCGCACGTCCACCACGGGCTGCGCGGCGGCGAGGCCGACCGCGAACAGGCGTTCGTGGCGGAGCTGTGTCGTGCGCTCGGCGTGCCATTCCACGCCGCGCGCGTCGAAGCCAGACGCCGCGACGGCCGCTCGCCCGAGGCGCGTGCACGCGCGCTCCGCTACGGCGCGCTCGAGTCGCTGCGTGTCGCGAACGGCTACGCGGCCCTCTTGACCGCCCACCAGGCCGACGACCAGGCCGAGACCGTGCTCTTGCGCGCGCTGCGCGGCACGGGCCCGGGGGGGCTCGCGGCGATCCGCCCCAGCCTCGACCACGGGCGCGTGCTGCGGCCGCTGCTCGGCGTGCGCCGCACCGCGCTCTCCGACTACCTCGCGCGGCGCGGGCTCGCGTTCGCCACGGACTCGAGCAACGCCGACCTCGCCATCCCGCGGAACCGGCTCCGCGCAGAGGTCGTGCCCGTGCTCGAGGCGATCTCGCCGGCGGCGGTCGCGAACCTGGCGCACCTGGCCGAGCTGGCGCGCGGCGCCGACGACGCGGTGCGCACCGCCGTTGCCCTCGAGCTCGGGGTCGCCGCCGAGCCGGGCGAGGGCGGGCTCTGGGTCGACACCGCGCGGCTCCTCGCGCTCGCACCCGCGCTGCGCCGCCGCGCGCTCGCCGAGCTGGCCTCGAGCGCCGGCATCTTCACGCGCATGTCGCGCGCAGACTTCGCGCGCATCGACGAGTTCCTCGGCCGCGCGCGCGCGGGGCAGCGGCTGTCGCTGCCGCGCGCGCACGCGCTCTTCGCCGATCGCGGCCGCGCCTGGCTCGGCCCCGCGCCCGGTCCGCGCTTCCCCGAGCCCGTGCGCAGAAACCTCGCAGAGGGCCAAGTCCTCGAATTTACAGAACGACGCATCCGTCTCTCGTGGCGCGTTCCCGCGCTGGATCCGGCTTCGGGTCTGCCGTCGGCTGCGCGTTCGAGTCCGCTCACTTGCCCCGTCGAGCCCGGGGATCAGCTTGTGGTGCGGAGCCTGTGTGATGCGGATCGCGTGATCGCACGGGGTCGGGAGCGGCGGGCTAAGGACGTGCTCGCCGGGGCCCGATGGTCGAAGCTGGAGCAGGCTCGGGCGCTCGCGGTGGAGCGCGAAGGTCGGATCGTTTGGATTCCAGGGCTCTTGCCGATGGGGCTTCCCGCCCCGAATCGAACCAGCGGCGCAGAGATTCGCGCGGTGCGCCTTTCGAGTCCGCGTTGAACTTGCTAGATTATGAGCGAATTCGCGCCTTTAGCTGGGCGATTTGTCCGGCTCCGAGCGCGGCACCGGAGGTGCGGTGAACCATCTCTACAAGAACCTGCTGACCCTCGCGACGGCCATGTTCGTGCTGCTGGCCATCTTCAGCTTGTTCGGGAACTCGCAGCAGGAAGCGAACGAGATCACGTACTCCGAGTTCATGTCGCGGCTCGAGTCGGGCGACGTCGCCGAGATCGTGGTGAAGGGCGAGCACGTCGACGGCAAGCTGAACGACAACTCGAGCTTCACGACGAACGGCCCCACCGACGGTGAGCGCTTCCAGAAGCTCTTGCGGCGCCACGAAGTGAAGACGACGTACAAGCAGCCGGATGACACAGGAATGTGGCAGTCGCTGCTGCTCTCCTGGCTGCCGATCCTGTTGTTCACGGGTCTCTGGTTCCTGTTGTTCAGACAGCTGCAATCGGGCGGCGGCAAGGCGATGAGCTTCGGCAAGTCGCGCGCGAAGCTGCTCTCCGAGAACCAGCAGCGGGTGACGTTCGCCGACGTGGCGGGCATCGAGGAGGCGAAGGCCGAGCTCGAGGAGATCGTCGCGTTCCTGCGCGATCCGAAGAAGTTCACGCGGCTGGGCGGGCGCATTCCGAAGGGCGTGCTGCTCATCGGCCCGCCGGGCACCGGCAAGACGCTCCTCGCGCGCGCCATCGCGGGCGAGGCCGGCGTGCCGTTCTTCTCGATCTCGGGCTCCGACTTCGTCGAGATGTTCGTCGGCGTGGGCGCGAGCCGCGTGCGCGACCTGTTCAGCCAGGGCAAGAAGAACGCCCCGTGCATCATCTTCATCGACGAGATCGACGCCGTCGGGCGCCACCGCGGCGCCGGTCTGGGCGGCGGTCACGACGAGCGCGAGCAGACGCTGAACCAGCTCCTCGTCGAGATGGACGGCTTCGAGTCGAACGAGGGCGTCATCATCATCGCGGCCACGAACCGGCCCGACGTGCTCGACCCCGCCATGCTGCGCCCGGGCCGCTTCGACCGCCACGTCACCGTGAACCGCCCCGACCTGCGCGGGCGCGAGGCGATCCTGCGCGTGCACGTGCGGCGCGTGCTGCTGGCCGCCGACGTGAACCTGTCGATCATCGCGCGCGGCACGCCGGGCTTCTCGGGCGCCGACCTCGAGAACCTGGTGAACGAGGCCGCACTCCTCGCGGCGCGCCGCGACGCCGACTCCGTGTCGATGCTCGATTTCGAGCGCGCCAAGGAGAAGGTGCTCATGGGCGCCGAGCGCCGCAGCATGATCCTGTCCGAGAAGGAGCGCCGCATCACGGCGTTCCACGAGTCGGGTCACGCGCTGATCGGCATGCTCGAGGACCACGGCGACCCGGTGCACAAGGTCACGATCATCCCGCGCGGCCAGGCGCTCGGCGTGACGCTCACCTTGCCCGCCGAGGACCGCTACTGCGTCTCGAGGGACGAGCTGCTCGCGCACATCACGTACGCGATGGGCGGCCGCGCTGCCGAAGAGCTCGTGTTCGACCACCTGTCGACGGGCGCGGCGAACGACCTCGAGAAGGCCACCAAGATCGCGCGCGACATGGTGTGCAGCTACGGCATGAGCGACAAGATCGGGCCCGTCAGCCTGGCCGACGACCACAACACCGTGTTCATCGGCCGCGACCTGGGCTCCGCGCCGAAGCACGGCCCCGACAAGGCGCGCCTCATCGACGACGAGGTCTCCTCGATCCTCAACCAGCGCTACGCCCGCGCGAAGCAGATGCTGACCGACAACCGGCCGGCGCTGGAGCGCATCGCGCACGCACTGCTCGAGCGCGAGACGCTCGACGAGGCCGAGCTGCGCCTGCTCATGGAAGGGAAGCCGCTCCCCGCGCTTCCCGAGCCGGCGCGCAGCCCCGGCGTGCCCGCGCGCTCGGCCGAGCCCGAGGGCCCGCGTCGGCGCTTCGGCGACAAGCCCGTTCCCGACCCCGAGCCGGTTCCGGGCTGAGCGCATGTCGGCCCCGCGGCCGGACACGCGCTCGCGGGACCCTGGCTTTCCCCCGGCCGGTGAACGCGTCCTCGTGGTGGGGATCGTCAACGCGACCCCCGACTCGTTCTACGACGGCGGGCGCTTCGCCTCGACCGAGGCGGCGCTCGAGCACGGCCTCGCGCTCGCCGCCGAGGGCGCCGACTGGCTCGACGTGGGCGGCGAGTCGACGCGGCCCGGCGCGCTCGAGGTGCCGGTCGCAGAGGAGCTCGCGCGCGTCCTGCCCGTGGTCGAGGGGCTCGCCAAGCACTGCGCGCTGCCGATCTCGATCGACACGCGCCGGGCCGAGGTCGCCGAGAAGGCGCTCGAACGCGGGGCATCGATCGTGAACGCCGTGGCCGGGCTGCGCGACGCGCGGCTCGCGGACGTCGCGGCGGCGCACGGCGCGGCGCTGGTGCTGAACCACATGCGCGGCGAGCCCGCGACCATGCAGCGCGCGCCGGGTTACACGGACGTGGTTCGCGAGGTCGCAGAAGAGCTGCGCGCGGACGCGGCGCGCGCCGAGCGCGCGGGCGTGCCGCGCGAGCGGATCTGGCTCGACCCCGGCATCGGCTTCGGCAAGCGCGCGCGCCGACACAGCGTGGTGTTGATCGCGCGGCTCCGCGAGCTCGTCGCGCTGGGCCACCCCGTGCTGGTCGGCCCGTCGCGCAAGAGCTTCCTCGGCGCGCTCACCGGCGCCGGCGTGGGCGACCGGCTGCCCGGCTCGCTCGCCGCCGCGGTCGCGTGCGTGCTCGCAGGCGCGCGGGCGCTGCGCATGCACGACGTCGCCGCCGCGCGCCAGGCGGTCGACGTCGCCGCCGCGATCCGCGACGCGCAGGAGCCGGCGCCGTGATCCCCGTCGTCTACACGTGGATCCTCGATCGCTGGCAGACCTTCGCCGAGAACTTCCAGCCCGTGCGCGACACGATCGACATCCTGGTCGTGGCGTACGTCGTGTACTGGCTGCTCATGCGCATCAAGGGCACGCGTGCCGCGCAGATGGCGCTCGGCCTGCTCATCCTGGTGCTGGCGTGGCGCCTCGCGAGCCTGCTCGAGCTCTCCACGATGAGCTTCCTGCTGGACAACTTCCTGTCGTCGGGCTTGCTCGTGTTGATCGTGATCTTCCAGTCCGACATCCGCCGCGCGCTCACGCGCGTGGGCCGGGGCGTGTTCGGCTCGACGCGCACGCAGGAGGCGCACACGATCGAGGAGATCGTGCGCGCCTGTCAGGCGCTCGCGCAGCGCCGCGTCGGCGCGCTGATCGCGATCGAGCAGGAAGTCGCGCTCGACGAGTTCGTAGAGCAGGGCACGTCGCTCGACGCGGAGCTCACGCGCGACCTGCTGATCTCGATCTTCCTGCCGTACTCGCCTCTGCACGACGGCGCCGTCATCGTGCGGCGCGACCGCATCGCGAACGCGGGCTGCATCCTGCCGCTCGCAATGCGCGGAAACCTGTCGAGCGCGCTCGGCACGCGCCACCGCGCCGCGCTCGGCGTGACGGAAGAGACCGACGCGCTCGTCGTCGTGGTCTCGGAGGAGACCGGCAAGGTCGCGCTCGTCGCGGCGGGCGAGATCCGCGAGGACCTCGACGGCCCGCACCTGCGCCAGGCGCTGCTCGAGCTGTCGGGCGAGAGCCGCGGCGGCGAGCCCGAGCCCGAAGAGCCCGTGAAGGACGCGTCGCGCGTAGCGGAGGTTCGCTAGCCCGTGCGGATCTTCGACAACTTCCTGTACAAGCTCGTCTCGCTGCTCATCGCGTGCGTCCTGTGGGCGGCCGCGCAGGGCGTGAACGACATCGAGCAGAGCCTCGACGTCCCGATCGCCGTCGAGAAGGTCCCGGACAATCTGGTCGTGACCGAGGAGTCGGCGCACGAGATCAACCTGCGCCTCGTCGGCAGCCGTGCTGCGCTGCGCCAGGCGGCGAAGGCGCTGCAGCAGTACACCGTCTCGCTCGAAGGCGCGAAGCCGGGCGAGGCGCGGCTCGCCGTGAACCGCGAGCAGCTCACGCTGCCGCGCGGCGCGCGCGTCGCCGCGCGTTCGCCGTCGACGCTCGTGTACACGCTCGAGCCGCTGGTGAGCAAGACGGTGCCCGTGCGCGCCGACCTCGGCGGCGAGCTGCCCAAGGGCTACCGGCTCGTGCGCGTCACGCTCGACCCCAAGGAGATCGCGATCACGGGCGCGAAGAGCTCCGTGCGGAACATCCGCGAGGTCGTGACCGACCGCATCGAGCTCGGCCGCCTGCGCGAGACCTCGGTGCTGGAGAGCTCCGTCGCGCTGGGCTATCCGCACGTCTGGCGCAAGGATCCCGACGGCGGGCCGATCCGAGTGAACGTCGAGATCGAGCCGGAGCCCGGCACGCCGGCCGCCGGCGGCTGAGCCGGCGCGCGAGGGGGAATGGGCACACGCAGGAAGCTCTTCGGGACGG
>Ga0335076_10008987_pt1 | contig 10068 bp, 14 predicted proteins | sample Lox_Sample_25_FD_206717 | JGI IMG/M metagenome (GOLD analysis project Ga0335076, IMG submission 206717) | Soil microbial communities from Loxahatchee National Wildlife Refuge, Florida, United States - Lox_Sample_2.5 | ecosystem: Environmental > Terrestrial > Soil > Wetlands | place: USA...
CCGAGCACGAGGCGAAGTACCCGAAGGCGGCGAAGGCGCTCGCGACCGAGACCGACAAGCTCATGACGCACTTCGATCTCCCGGCGGAGCACTGGAAGCACCTGCGGACGACCAACCCCATCGAATCGACGTTCGCGACGGTGAAGCTGCGGCAGCGCGTAACGAAGGGCGCCGGCTCGCGCGCTGCGGGGCTCGCGATGGCGCACCGGCTACTGCTTCTTGCCGAGCGGTCCTGGCGCCGCCTCGACGGTCACGAGCTGCTCCCGCTCGTGCGCGCCGGCGTAACCGACCGGCGAACACCGTCTTGACGAACGGTCTGCATCGGTAGCCGCCCAGGAGCCTCGGCGAGAGTAGGATGGCGTGATGCGTCCTCTGCCCCAGTACGCACTTGTTCGCGTCCGACAGCTTCTTCGGCCGCCTCAGGAATACAACGGTTGGAAGACTAATCGGCGACCACCACTGGTCGGCGATGTGGGGACCATCGTTGACGTCCTGACATCGCCGGGCATCAAGGAAGAGAGCTACGTGGTCGAGTGCTCGGGCTCGGACGGCGTTGATGAGTGGTTAGGCGACTTCAGTTTCGAGGAGCTGGAATTGGTGACGGAGAGACAAGACACTGCGGCGAAGGCGAGGTAGCCGCGATCCTCCTGCCCGGGAGTCGGTTCTAGCTCGGAACGCCGTCGACCAGCTCAGGCCGACGGCTCGCGTTGCGGTGGCGTCCAGTTGTGCGGCAGCAGCTCGTCGATGCGGGAGGCCGGGTGCGACTGCACACGGATGAGCACGTCGGCCAGGTAGTCGACCGGGTTCACGCCGTTCGTCTCGCAGGTGGCGACGAGCGAGTAGAGGCCGGCCAGGTTCTCGCCAGCCTCGTCGTGTCCGACGAAGAGGAAATTCTTCCGGCCGAGGGCTGATACGCGGAGCGCTCGTTCCGAGGCATTGTTGTCGATGGGCAGGTGCGGGTCGGTCGTGAAGAGCGTGAGCGTGCGCCACTGGCCGAGAGCGTACCGGATCGCCTCGCCGATGGGACTCTTCGGCGGATAGCGCTCCTGCTCGATCTCCAGCCACACCTCGAACGCGTCTAGGATCGCCTGGCTGTCCGTCTGGCGCCGCTCGAGGTGCTCGGGTGTCCCGAGGATGTCGTCCTCGCGGGCGGCGCGCTCGATCCGGTAGAGGTCGTGGATGTACTCCATCGCCTGCTTCGCGGCCTCGGGCGCGGTGGACTGCGCGTCGAAGAATTTCCGTCGCAAGTGGGCGAAACAGCCGGCGCGCTCGCGGCCGCCGGGCACGGTCACCTTGTTGTAGCCGGAGTACCCATCGACGAGGAGCTTGCCGAGCGTGTCGCCGAGCACGCGCACCGGCGTCTCACCGGAGCGGCTGCGCGAGAAGACGTAGGCGATGAGCTCCTTCTCCGTCTCGTCGCGAGCGATGAAGCTCCAGAGCCACGCCGTGCGCGTCTTCCCCTTCGCCTGCACGCGCTGCGTGGTCTCGTCGGCGAGCACGATCTCTTTCTCGGCCACGAGCTTCAGCAGGCGATCTGCGAGCGGCCTCGTGAGCTCGGCCGTGCGGCGGAAGAGATCGCCGAGCGTGGAGTCGTCCACCTGGACGCCGCTGCGTCGGTACGCTTTCGCCTGGCGATGGAGAGGCAGCGAGTCGGCGCACTTCGAAACCGCGATCTGCGCCATGAAGGTCGGGCCGAAGCGAGCCTTGTCGTAGACGCGCGCCGGCCCTTCGGCCGTGATGATCGCCTCGCCGCAGCGGCAGCGCAGCTTCTCCTGGACGTGGCGCTGGCGCTCGACGCGCGCGGCGACGAGTTCGTAGATCTCGCTCGCCACCCCGTCGCCGAGCCTGGTGAAGTCGCGACCGCCGCACTTCGGGCAGACCTTCTCGTCCTCGCGCACCTTGTGCTCGATGCGGCGCGTGACGAGCTGCCGCTTCTTCTCTGCGTTCTCGCGCCGCGTCTGGAGCGCGGAGATCCGTGCCGCCTCGGCGCGAGCCGGGTCGCGGATCGCCTGCGCAACAGTAGGCATCTTCTCCGAGCGCTGGCCGAAGACGTGACGCTGCAGCTTCTCGAGCGTGCCCTCGACGGCGGTGAGCTTCTCGGTGAGCGTCGCGACCGTGGCGTTGGCCTGATCGAGCTGGGCCTGAAGATCCTCGGCTCGCTCGCGCCACTCGCACCGATGATCGTCACCGCCCATTGACGGTTGTAGATCATGGAGTGGCTGGCTTGTCCATGGGCCGACCGCCCTCACGATCCGTCTGGGACGGCGCCCAGTGCTTCGGGCGGCGAACGCGGCCGAAGTCGATCCCGTCGAGCAGCATCGCGAGCTGCGTCGCGTCGATCTCGACAGCCATCGACGCCGGGTCCATGTGCGGCAGCTTGAACTGGCCGCGCTCGAGCCTCTTGTAGATGAGGACGAAGCCTCCGCGGTCGAACGTCAGAATCTTCGCCCTGTCGCAGCGCCGCGAGATGAAGACGAAGAGGTGGCCCGAGTACGCGTCCTTCTGGAGCTCCTCCTGGACGATGGCCATGAGGCCGTCGATGGACTTCCGCATGTCAATCGGCGTCGAGCCGATGAAGATGCGGACCGACCGCGGGATGGTGATCACGGGCTACAGCGCGCCGGCGAGGGCGCGCAGGTACGCGAGGTCGGTGCCGGACGGGAAGCGAAGCGTCGTGCCCGAGGGCAGCGCTAGCTCGAGGAGGACGTCGGGAACGGTCTGCTCGACCTCCGCTCGCCGCCGCTTCGCGGCGGAGGCTACCACGCGCACCGGCAGCAGACGCGAGCCCCCAGCCGCGGCGCCCCGCTCAGGAGCTTGATCAGAGCGCTCGGGCTCCTGCGTGACGAGCGGCCGCGACTCCTTCCTGAGCTTGTAGATCCAGTACCGCAGGTTGCTCAGCGAGATCCCGCGCTCCTGCGCGAACTCGCGCTGACTCAGGTCCGCCGACTCGAAGTCCGCTACGAGCTTCGTCCACCTGCTCCGGTCCTCGTCTCGCATCGCGCTCTCCTCCTTGAGAGCGCTGAGGATCGCCGGGCCGGATCACGGCTGCCAGACGGCGGTTCTCGGGCGGCTACGCGCCGGCGTCCAGTTCAAGGATGGTTCTCGCGTCGAGCGCGACGATGGTCAGGTGACGGTGCTTGCGAACAAGAAGAAGCGTGGGAAGATCGCCGCGTGATCAGCGACTCGCAATCCGCGACTCTTGCCTCGGGGTACAAGCATGAGTGACCTCTGGTCTACAGATAGCGGCACCGCGAACTCGGGGACGCGCGCCGATTGGCTCCGTGCGGTGGGGTGCAAGCCTTGAACGGCTTCTGTGCCCCACTGGACGGCGACGCGCGGCTGGTCCTCGCCTTCGCCATCGCACTCGCTTCGTACTTGCCGATCTGGGCGCTCCTGCTGTGGATAGCGGCCTCCTCGCTCCCGTGGCGCTGGAAGGCCGAGAGGAGCCGGAAGAGCCTGCTCCTCCCGGTGGCCATGCTCGCCTTCGTCGTTGGGGGGACCTACGTGTGGACCAGGGGCACGATGCCGTTCATCAGCGAGTCGCGGATGGCCGAACGGCAGGTGGTCTTCTGGGTGGCGATGGTCGAGCTGTTCCTCGGGGTGATCGCGCTCATCGTGGTCGCGTGGGCCCGCGATCAGGCAGGCGTGGGGACTGAGGCGAGTGCTCACCGAAAACTGCGGCGTGGCCGCGCCCTGGTTCTTGCCTGGGGGGTGCTCGCAGTAGTCCTCGCGGCGCTCAGGGCGGGGCCGTTGGGCGGAAAGTCGACCCCGTCCGTGTTCTGGTGGGCGCTCGCGGCGTCCTCTGGCGTCCTGGTGACGCTCATGGTCCTGCTGATCATCGCAATCGCCGACCTGCGGAAGGGCGGCACCAGCAGTGGCGGCGTTGCGGCGAGGAGCGGAGGGTAAAGGAGATGCGGCCTACGAATCTCGGATATGGAGTGAATGCGACTGATCGTGAGTGGAAGAGACGGGAACGGTTGCCGCTTGATCAGTAGCGATCCACAACTCTTGACCGTATCTCGCGCCAACTTCGCCGTCGTCCCAGGCCCGTTCATCAACCCGAGCATCGGCGTGGGCCTCAACGTCATGCCGGTGCTGATGTTCCATCCGGACAAGGAGGACGCCGTCTCGCCGCCATCGATGGCGGTGATGACCATTCTCTACGCCGCGAAGCCGCCGCTCGACGGCGCCTCATCACGCCAGAGCCTGTTTCTCAACGCCGCGACGCGGCTCTACTTCGACGAGGACCGCTGGCGCGTGGTGGTCATGGCCGCGTACTTCAACCTTTACCAGCAGTTCTTCGGGCTGGGCGGCGACGTGAGCTCGGACGCCCTGTTCGATTACCGGCTGGAACAGGTCATTGCGGTCACGCAGGTGTTCCGGCAGGTCGGCTGGAAGGGGTTCTACGTCGGGGCGATGGCGGGCTACATCACCCTCCACACGAAGACCGACGACCCGGCGAACCAGGAGGTTCTCGACTCGCTCGGCTCCGGCGCCGCGTGGCGCGGGCAGCCCTTCATCGGTGTCCTCTCGCAGTACGACACCAGGGACAACAAGTACTATCCGTCGAGCGGCGTCAACATGAACGTGCGCGTGAACGGGAGCTTCCAGTCCGGGCAGGAGTACCTCGTGATCGCGCCGAGCTTCAACCAGTACCTCCCCCTCGGAGCGCAGGGAGATCGCCTCATCCTCGCTTACCGGATCTATGGGCAATTCGGTACGGCGAGCTCCCCATCGGCGCGTACGCGCACTACGGCATGCGCGGCACGACGCTCGGCTACGAAAGCGGCGAGTTCCTCGACAAGAAGATGGCGGGCGCGGAGGGCGAGGTGCGGTGGACGCCGTGGCGGCGGTTCGGCGTCGAGGGCGGCGCCGGGATCGGCAAGGTGTTTGCGGAGCTCTCTGATTTCGGCTCTCAGCCCTGGCTCCCCGGCGTGTGGGGCAGCGGCACGTACAAGATCATGGAGCAGCAGGACATGCGAGCGCGCGCGACGCTCGGTCTCGGGAAGTCTGGCCTCCTGTTCTACTTCGCCCTGGGGCAGACCTTCTAGACGGCCAGGGACTTCAAGGCCTTTGCGAGCCCACTCTTGTCGAGCCGCCTTTCCGCGACGGCGATCATGGAACCGTACAGCGTCCCCTCGGGGTCGGCGATCACGATGGCGTTGAGGTCGAGAAACACGATCGCTGCGAGCAGCCCGGTGCGCTTGTCCCCATCGAGGAACGGCTGGTTCTGCGCGATGTGGAACGCGTAGGCGGCCGCCATGGCAAAGAGGTCTTCGTGCGTGTACTCGCCGCCGGCCGACGCGCGCGGAACGGCGACCGCCGACTCGAGCAGGCCTGCGTCACGAATTCCTGCGGCCCCGCAGTACCGCGCGAGCTGCTCCTCGTGGATGAGGAGCACGTCCTCGATGTCGAGGAAGACTGGTTCGCTCACTTCGCGAGCTTCCGGAGCGTCGCGTCGTGCGTCGCCATCGCGCGCTCCACCGCCGCCTTCACCTTCGCCCGCTTGGCTCCCCGGATGGGCTCGATGATGAGCCGCTCTCCGTCCGTGCGCATGTCGAGTTCCGTCTCCCGGTCGATGTCCAGGAGCTCGAGGATGGGCTTCTCGATGACGATGCCGAGGCTGTTGCCGATGGCCGAGAGCTTCTTTCGCATGACGTGACCCCGTTCTGACCTATGTATAACGGGGTGCCCGCGTGGCGGCAAGGATCCCGGCTCGGGTCACGTGACGACGCCGACGAACTGCTGCCGCACAACTGGGCGCGGCCGAGACCCGAGCCGCCGGGCTGAACGAGCCGGCGGTGAACTGCGCGTGAGTGCGATGCTCGCTCTTCGAATGCGCTTGTGCTCGTTAGTGATTGCTGGATTTCCCATCTGAGCGCAGCCGCGCCTGCGGTAGACTTGCGCCCGTCTCACAGGAGGTCCCGCGTGCGCGTGCTCCCGTCGTTGCTCACTGTTGCGCTGCTCTCGCCGGTCGTCGTCCACGCCGACCCGGGCAGTCCATTCAAGCACGACTGGCGGTTCGAGAACGACGGGACGCGCCTCGTCAGCAATCATCGCGCACCCGCTCCTTTCTCGCGCTCGGGCGAGCCCGAGGCGACCCTTGTGGTGGAGGTTGAGCGGCCATCGCGAGAGAAGCCTGCATCTCTCGACGCAATCGTTCGGAACGAGATCCAGGGCATTCGCGACGACCTGAAGCTCGCCGAGTACCTAGAAGAGGATGGGCACAAGCCGGACCGAGATGTCGCCTCATGGAACGAGGACGTCGCCGGGGAGAAGGTGGCGTTCATCAAGTACAGGGTCGCAGGTAAGGGCGACAAGCTGTTTCCCGTGCCGCGTACCGTCATTCACGCCATCGCCGTGAAGGGAGGCTACACTCTCTTCTTTCACCTCACGGTCCTGTACGCCGAACACCAAGAGGAGATCCGTGCGGACCAGCGGCGGATGATCGAGCTCATGCTTCCGAAGTTCCCGCCCAAGCAGTAATCGTAGAAGCCCTGCCCACAGCAAGTACGACGCTCTCTTGCTCGCGTGCCGCGCGCGCGCCGACTACGCCGCTGTATCCTCTTGAGAGGTACGCCCAGATGCAAGACGTCCGTCGTCGGGCGGGTACGCCGTGGCGGCAGCTTGATCTTGTCCAGGTCTGCGCGGATGGCGCGGGCCTCCTCCGGCGTGTCGGCGTGGATCCCCTTGAAACAGGCCTTGAGCCGCCCGATGTGCGCGAGCGTCGCCCCGATGATGAACAACGGCTCGCTCGCGTGGACGTGCTCCGCCCTCACGACGACGCAGCGGTACATGCACCTGTCGCCGGCCCACAAGGATGCCGCGATCCGGCTCCTCGACCGGCGGCCGGTGGACGACCGCGAGGACGCTCCGGCTCCGGCCGATGACAACATCAGCCGATTCAAGACGGCAGCGTCGAACGCAGCGCCGGCCCCGTTCGGCGTGAAGACCGTTGGAGACGGCTTGGAGACGAGCCTCCGGCCGGAGCCGTAGAACCAGAGGCGGATCGGCGGGGCTCACTTGCTAGTCCTCGGTCGCCGGGTACGCGGTCACACAGACGCTGACGCCTAGCTGCGCGAATCGCCGAAGGTCGTCCACGCCGAAGTGGCATGACCGCACGAGCACTTTGGGCGTGCCGACCGAAACGCCGAAATCGACCTCGGGCACTTCGCCGAGCCGCTGTGCATCGACGAGCAGCGGCTGGAGCCGGTCGAGTTCCGCGAGCGTTCGCTGAACGAGAGCCGCCCACGTCTGCTCGTCACCGACGATGGGCAGGTTGAAGCCGTTGTCCGTGTGCGTCCGGTGAGCGCCGCGAGGCTCTCCTGCGTGCCAAACAGCATCGACCCGGACGTTAGGGTGGGCCGCCAGGAGGCTGTCTACAGCAAGGCCGGGAGACCCGACGCGGAGCACGGAGAGAAGCATCTCGTCATACTGCCCGAGTTGAACTGCGAGTGGGAGTGGAGACCATGCCCCGGAGACCACGGGAGACCAAGCCCGGAAAAGAAAAAGCTCCCGGTACTCGGGAGCTTGAAGTGGAGGCGCCGGGAATCGAATTCCGGTCTTTGTCCTCTCGATGGGCTCTCCGAGGGGACATTTCGGGACATCCCGTGGGCACTCGATAGCCCACGAGAGCCCATCGAGAGCCCATGATGCCCACAAGCTGTGGGCGCGCCGGCGGCGAAGCGACTGGGATCGAAATCTCCTTCGGCGTCATCCCACCTGTCGCGCATACTGGTCCTGTGACCGCCCCTCCGGCCGCCCCGGCGTACCGACCCTACAGCCTTGCTGGACGTGTCGTGAGGATCGCACTGGGTGCCGTCGCACTGGTCGGCGGCGCAGCCGGAGCGCTCCTCGCGGTCGCCTTCCTCGCGCGGGCTTTCACCGACGCGAGCCTGGCGCTGGCGCCGTGGAAGGCGCTTGTGGCCGCGGTCCTGGTGCTCGCGTTCACAGCGCTGTTCGCCGCGCTCGGGACGATGGGGTGGAGGCGAGTGGTCGCGGGAATCCGCGGCCACGCCGCCGCGGCCGCGACCTCACAGGACGCCGACGCCCTTCGCTTTCTTGTGTCCGCCCGGACGCGCCGGTTCCTCGCGGCCTTCGTGGTCGGGATGCTGGTCTGCGCATTGACTCTCGCGGGCCTCGGGGGGGCCGCCACCTGGCTGGCGCTCATCGTCTTGGGCGCCGCTGTTGCGTCCGGCGCTGTTCTTGTCGCCGCCAGGACGCCCGAGCACTCCTGTTCGTTCTGCGGTGCGTCCCGCGCGAAGGCGACATGGTTGGTCGCAGGGCAAGGCGCGAGCATCTGCGATCTCTGCATCCAGGCAGCTCTGGGAGAGTTCGCGAAGTACTTCGCCAGCCGGGGCGAGACGAGCGAGTGGTGCAACAGGTTCCTGCGGGCTCTTCCGAGCCAGTGCCCGCGTGCCATTTCCCGGCCGTTCATCGAACGGGTCGCGGGCCAGCAGCGGACGGCAGCCGGGATACGGAACGCGGTCTGGTGGTGCTTCAAGCTCGGGAATGAGCCGTTCGCGCGGCACCTGCTGGAACTTCTCCCGGAGCCCGAGCGTCAGCCGGAGGACTGGCTTAACCTCGGCGTCGCACTGGGCGAGGAGGGGCGATTCGCAGACGCGCTGGAAGCGACTGAGCGTGCTTTGGTGAGCGGGGACGAACACCGCCCTTGGGTGCTCAACAACTCGGCGTGGTTCCGATCACGGCTGCACCCGGATGCCAGGACTGACGAGCGCGCCGCGTGGCTCCGCGACGTTGAGGAGGCCGAACGGCTGATGGGTGCGCGCCGGCAGGCGGATCGTGATCGCGTGGTTTCCGCCTCTCTGCGCGGCACGGAGGCCGAGTTGCGGCGGCTGTCGGGGGATCTCGAGGGCGCGATGCAGGTCCTCGAGCGTGCGGAGGCCGAGCAGCCGCTCACCGGAGCCCAGATGTTGATCCGTGCGCATGCGCTCACGGCGTTGGGTCGGCACGCCGAGGGCAAAGAATCCCTCGAGCGCGCGCTGTCGCTCCTCCATCCGGAGGAACGGATGGCGGATGAAGCCAGGCAACTGCTCACAACGCTCGCGCCATAGGCCCTGTGGGCGTCGCCCAACCACTCTGGTCCTAGATCCTGGGTAGTTCGTTCCGCAGGACTGCGCGCGCTGCGGCCGCTTCGTGAACGTGTAGAGCACGTTCACCTCCATGTTCGACATGGTCTCGGTGTTCAGGCTCGCCCTGCGAAGAACGGGCCCGCGCCGGGTGTCGTCCGTGACCCAGTGGACAAGGAGGCCAACGTGAGGTCCCCTCCGCGCCCGAAAGGGCCCCGGAGACACGTAACCGGTCGACGCAGGACGTGTTGACACGCCAGATGAGCGCGTGCGCGATGCCTTTTGGCTCAAGGCTTGCGGGGCTCGACTAGACGGTAGACGCGGCCGGTGCCAGGCACGTCCTGGACAGAGAAGCCGCGCTTGTCGAGCACTCGCCTGAGCTTCGGGTTTGGGCGCGGACAGTTCAAAGCGTGTACGAGCCACTCGATAGTCGTGAGGCCCCGATTCTTCGCGTAACGCTGGGCCATCAGGCGCAACGCACGAAGCACGCCTTCGCCACCTCCGTCGACATGACCAAGCTCGACGACGAGTGAGCGCTCCCGAACACGAAAGCTTCCGAGGACCTCCGCTGTCCCAACCGAAAACACGATCCGCTCGGGACGCAGCAGCAATGCATCAAGTTCTGCGGCCGGCAGGCCGAGGAACTCCCGCACCGACATGCCCTCCACGAGGATCTCCGATGTACGCAAGGCGTCCTCCGTGGCCACGCACCGGCAACGGGATGATAGCCGGTCACGGCTTCTCGGTCTTTCCGGATGTTGAACGCTCAGCTCAGGACGGAGGACCGCTGACCCCCAGTGTGGACCGTTCGGAGCGCATCCACCGCCTGACCTGACGCCCCCCGCGAACTGGTCCTATCCGAGGCTGAGGACCTCCTCCATTGACGCCTCCCCGCGGACTGGTCCTATCCGAGGCTGAGGATCTCCTCCCCCGAAGGGCGCTGCTTGGCTGCGAACTCGTCCGGCGTCATGTCGGAAAG
>Ga0335076_10008988_pt1 | contig 10068 bp, 5 predicted proteins | sample Lox_Sample_25_FD_206717 | JGI IMG/M metagenome (GOLD analysis project Ga0335076, IMG submission 206717) | Soil microbial communities from Loxahatchee National Wildlife Refuge, Florida, United States - Lox_Sample_2.5 | ecosystem: Environmental > Terrestrial > Soil > Wetlands | place: USA: Florida...
GCGCACCGTGCCGTCGCGCAGGCGCACCGGCGAAAGCCGGACATTGAGCATGCGCACGCCGCGGGTCGGATGATCGATGCGGACGTTGAATTCCTGCTTGCGCGCGCGGCGCATCGACGCGATCAGGCGCGGCAACAGCTTCGCGATGCGCGGGGCGTCGTCGAAGTGCACGTGCGAGAGCGCGGAGCGCGGGTTCTCGATCAGCTCGCCCGACGAAGCGCCGACCACGCTGACATAGCGCGGATTGACGTAGAGCACCGCGGAAAGATCGGTCGTCGCGATGAATACCAGCTGATCGATGTTTTCGGCGAACTGTCGGAAGCGTGTCTCGGTCTCCGCCAGCTGCGTTTCGGCGCGCACCGCATCGGTCAGGTCGTCGATGATCGACATGACGTAGCGCACGCGCGAGCGCCCGGCCGAGTCGGGCTCGAACAGCGGAATGATGCGTTGGTTGACGGTGAGCGTGCGCCCGTCGGCGCGCAGCATCACGTCGCGCGGGCGGTCCACCTGGTGACCGTCGGTGAGCGCGCGCCGGTCCATCTCGGCGTAGAGATCGGCGAACTGGCGCCCGTAGACCTCGTGCCACGTGCGGCCGATCACCTGGTCGCGCCGCAGCCCCGTGATCGTTTCGCCGGCACGATTCAGGCTGACGAACCGCCCGGTGTCCGCGTCGCGCACCGAGACCAGCACCGGCAGGCTCTCGACCACGAGGTCGAGATAGTTGCGCATGCGCCGCAGCTCGTCTTCCGAGCGACGCCGCGCGTCGACATCGGTGAGCGCGAGGATCAAGCCCTGCGACGGCGCGCCCGAATCGAGCGGACGCACGTTGCCCGCCCCCCAGAAGGTCGTGCCGTCGCGCCGGCGCAGCAGACGCTCGAACGTGACCTCGCCTTCGTTGGCGGAATCGCTTGGCGTGAGTTGGTGCAGCACCTGCAGCCACTCGGCCGGATCGGCGAACAGTGAGGTGATCTGCAATTCGCGCAGATCGGCGGCCGGATAACCGAACAAGTGTTCCGTCGCGACGTTGGCCTTGATGATCAGGTCGTCGGAGACATAGACCATGCCCACCAAGGCGTTGTCGAAGATGAGCTGCAGCTCGGTCAGCGTGGCGCGCAGCTGCGCTTCCTGGCGCTTGCGTTCGTCGATGTTGACGAACGCGAAGATGTAGCCGAGCTCAGGGCGCTCCGGATTGACCGCGCGGCCTTGAACGGCGACCCAGATCGGATCGCCCTTGCGGCGGTACATGTTGAGCTCGAACTCGCAGGCGCCGCGTTCGTTGATCTCGCCGTAGTGCTCGGACAGGCTGGCTGCCAACAGCTGGTCGGTCGGGTGCGCGAACAGCTGGATCTGGTTCGTGAGGCCGCCGGGTTCGCACGCGAGCAGTTCTTCCATCGCTGCATTGGCGCGCACCGGCCGGCCATCGCGCACGAACAGCAGGCCGACCAGCGCGGTGTCGAACATCAGCTGGCTTTCGGCCAGCAGTGTCTGCAGCTGTTCTTCCTGCGCGCGCCGCGTGCCGATGTCGAGGATCGACGCGATCTGCCCGCCGGCGGGCCGCGTGGCGTCGATTACGCGCAACGAGACCAGCGCCCAGGTGGGCGCGCCGCTCGTGGTGCGCATGCGCGCCTCGAATGAAACCGGCGCGCCGCTTTCCAGCTGCGCGCGCGTGGCGTGCTCGTGCTCGTCGAACTCTGCGCGGCTGACGAACAGGCTGGCGAACTCCGCTCCGTCGAGCGTGCTGCCGGCGCCGCCTGCGGCGAACATGCGCGCCGCCTGCGCGTTCGCGCGCACCACGCGGCCGTTGGCCAGGTGCATCAGCGCGATCGACGTTGCGTCGAACACCACCGAGAGTTCCAGCAGTGAACGCGCGAGCGCTTCGCGCTGCTGCTTGCTTTCGGAAATGTCCTGGAACGTGTAGATCGCCTCGCCGACGCGCACCGCGCCGTCGGAACCGAATGAGACGTCGAGCGCCGCTTCCACGGCACGCGCCTGCACCAAGCACCACACCGGCCGGCCGTCCTTGCGGAACAGCACGACCTCGGCGGTGGTGGTCTCGTGCGGGCGCACGGCCGGCAGGCCGCTCATCGCCTTCATCATCTGCTCGGCGCGATCGTGGGTGAGGTCCCACAACGACATGCCGACCACTTCGTCGTCGGCATATCCGAACATCTGCGCGAACTCGCGATTGGCGAGCAGGATCCGCCCGTGCAGCGTCTGCGCGACGCCGACTGACATCGTCGCCAGCAGCGTCTGCTGGTCGCGCAGCGCGACCTGCAGCTGGTCGTCCGAGGTCTTGCGATCGGTGAAGTCTTCCAGCACCAGCAGGTAGTGCCGTTCGCCCGATGCCGAGGTCCACGCGCGCACGGTAAGCCGGGCCCACAGCGTATGGCCGTCGCGATGGCGCAGCCGCCGGTCGCTTTCAGCGGCAGCGATCTGTCCTTGCGCCAGGCGCGCACGCAACCGGTTGGCAACCTGGGCATCGTCGGCATGCAGGAAGAACGACGGGTCCTGGCCGATCAGCGCGTCCACGCCGATGCCGAGCAGCGCGCACGCCGCGCGGTTGGCCTGCACGATGCGGAACTGCGCATCGAGCAGCAGGTTGGCGACCGGGCTTTCTTCGAAGATGGTGCGAAAACGTGCCGCGGAGTCGGACAGCGCTTCTTCAACCTGCTTGCGATCGGAGATGTCGCGCACCAGGAGGAAGATGAACTCGCGTTCGCCGTGTTCGACCCGCTGCAACACCACGTCGACCGAGAACTCGGAACCGAGGCGCGTCCGATAACGCGCTTCGCCCTGGTATGAACCGCGGCCGGTGAGCTGCTCGAGCATGTCGCCGTACTTCTCGGGCGACAGCGTGGTATCGATCGACGCGAGCGCCATGCCCTTCAAGGTCTCGCGCGCGTAGCCGAGCCATGCAAGCGCGGTTTCGTTGGCATCGACGATGGTGCCGGCACGGTCGATCTCGAGCACCATCTCGCCGGCCGAATCCAGCGCCTGGCGCAGCGCCGCGAGCGAGGTCTCCGCGAAACGTTCGCGATCGATCCGCTCGATCGTGAGGAACACGCCGTCGAACGCGCCGCGCGCATCGAACATGGGCGCGCGTCGCACGCGCACCCAGGGACCCGGCTTGTTGCTCGCGGGCAGCGGGAACGGGTATTCCTGCTGCTGGGTGGTGCGCAGCCCGTCGTCGCGCATCCGCTCGAGGGCGCGCATCGCCTCGGAATCCGGCGCGAAGCCGAACGCCTCGGCGGGCGTGCGTCCGAGCACGGAGTCCGCGGGAATCCCGAGCAGCTGCTCGAGATGGCCGTTCCAGACGCGATAACGCAAGTCGCGATCGAGCACCGCAATGCCGACGCGAGCGGAGGTAAGAATGGTGTCGACGAATTCATCCGCCTCGCGCGACGCGCGCATCGCGTAGCGCGGCACGGTAACGTCGCGCAGCACCGCGGTGGCGTGCGTGCAGCGTCCGTCGGGCCCGCGTTCGGGCATCAAGCGGACATCGAACAGCTTCGATCCGATCGGGTGCGCGACCGTGAACTTGAACCAGCGCGCTTCTTCGCTCTCGAACAGATCGTCGAGCTTGGCGCGCCACATCGGCGCGTACGCCTCGAAGCCGGCGACGTCGGCGAGCTTGTTGCCCACGAACGCGCTGCGCGGCAATGCCGTCGCACGCGCCAGTGCACCGTTCGCGTAGACGATGCGCTGCTCGCGATCGAAGCGCACGATCGCATCGGGACTTTCTTCGAAGAACGCGGCCGACGGTGCTTGCCCTGCGCCGCCCGCCACATCGGCCAGCATCACGGCCAGGTCGGCGGGCGTCGGAGGCGCCGCGCCGCGCGCTACGCGATTGCGCGCGCGCGCGCCGAGTGCAAGCGCACGTTCACCGGACGAGATCGCGGGACTTTCGAGCGGAGCGCGCCGCCGCGTCGACTTGGAATTGCTGGTCTCGGATTCGGCCACGTCGCGTTCACGACCACGGCGCAGGCGCCGTTCGCTTGCTGTTGATCTGGTCGCGCCGAGAATACTCCAGCGATGCCGCTGGAGAGTCGAGGAAAAACCGCAGGGAAAAGCGCGCTAGCCCAAGTAGTTGAAGAGCGATAGCTTGGAGATCAGCGCGTAGCTCTGGATCGCCGCCTGGTAGGTGGTCTGGTTCTGCGACAGCTGGCTCGCGGCCTGCGCCACGTCCAGGTCCTCGACCGACGAAAGCCGGCTCTGGTACTGCAGCGTGCGGTCGTCGTTGATCGACTGGTAGCCGTCCAGCTCGTTCAACGCCGAGCCATATTGCGCCTGCTTCAGCGTGAGATGGTTCAGCATCTGGTCGGCCGACGCGTTGACGCCGCTCAGCGCGGTCTGCAACTGCGCCTGGTCCGCCGGCGTGACGACCGGCTTTTGCAGCAGCTGGATCGCGGAGTTGACGGTGTCGAAGATCGATTGGTAGGCCGCAGGGGCCACCTGGAACGAATCGCCGTTGGCCGGGGTACCGCTGATGTTCACCTTCTCGCCGTCGAACGTGATGCTGGTGGGCGCGGCGTAGTTGCCGCTCGACACAACTGAATTGTCGGAGGCGCGCACCACCTGGTAGGTGGTCGCTCCGCCCGAGACGGAGAACGAGATCGTGTAGGCCGAGCCGGTCACAAGCGTCGGATCGCTCACTGTGCCCGGATCGATGGTGGCCGAGCCGGTATTGCCCGCAGCGCCGCTCGTCGTGAACGTGCCGTTGCCGGGGCGCACCTTCAGGAACAGGTCGTCGCCGGGCTGCTTGACCTGCTGCAAGTGATTGCTCGATACCTCGAGCTGCTGCGCGGTGTCGTCGCCGTTGTAGGTGACCGTGTTGCCCGACTGGGAAAACGGCGGCGTGGTTTCGCTGCTGCCGGCAAACAGGTACCCGCCCGACCCGTCGCTGCTGTTGGCGAGTCCGACGAGCTGCGACAGCATCCCCTGCAGGCTGGTTGCAAGCGAGGCGCGGTCGGCGTTCGAATAGGTGCCGTTGCCCGCGGCGATCAGCTGCTGCTTGACCTGCTGCGTCACGTTGACCATCTGGCCGAGCGTCGACTCGCCGAGGTTCAGCAGGTAGGTCGCCCGGTCCTGGTTGCTCTTGATCTGGTCGAACTGCGCAAGCGCGGCGCGCGTCGAATTGGACACCGCAGCGCCGACCGGGTCGTCGGACGGCGAGTTGATGCGCTTGCCGGACGAGATCTGTGTCTGCGTGGCGAGGAGCGCCGACTGGCGGTCCATCATCATGCTCTGGCTGTTCTGGTAGAACGAAAACGTCGAGATGCGGGTCATGCCGGCCTCACTGCATGATGGCGAGGATCGAGTCGAAGATCGTGCTCGCCGTAGCGATCACCTTGGCCGCTGCCTGGTACTGCTGCTGGTACTGCATCAGGTTGGCCGCTTCCTCGTCCAGGTTCACGCCCGAAACCGAACTCTCCGCGTTGACGGCGTCCTGCAGGATCGAATCCTGGGTCTTGCTGAGGCTCTGGGCGGTCTGGGTATCGGCGCCGACGCGTGCGACCACCGCCGCGAACGCACCCGACAGCGCCCCGCCGCTCACGAGCGCCTTGTTCTGCAGCGCCGACATGGCCAGCGCATTCGTGTTGTCGCCGATGCCTCCGGTGTTCGGCACGACGTTGAGCTGGTCGCCCGCGGCGGGCGTTCCATGCAACGCAAGCTGCCAGCCGTTGAACGTGACCGGCGTCCCGGCCGTGTAGGTCTGGCCCGTCAACGTGGTCACGCCGTCGCTGATGTTGTAGGTGTTCGCGCCGGTGAACGTGATCGTCGTGCTGTTGGCGACCGCCGGGTTGCGCACCGGCCCGACCACGCTGAGCGAATCCACGCCCACCGATCCGGTATTGGTCGCCGGCGCCGAGACGCGCACGGGGCTCGCCGCCGCGATCTGGCTGGGTTGTGAGATCGCGACCGACATGCTGCGTGCACCGCCGCGTACCGGCTGCACCATGAACGTATCGCCGTTGGCCGGCGGCGTGTTCGACAGCGTGATCGACAGGCCGTCCTGGCTGAAGCTCGGTGTGTTCGACGTCCAGGTCGTGTTGTCCGACAGGCGCGTCAGCGTGTAGGTGCCGCCCGAATAGTCGACGCGATAGTCGCTCGCCTGCAGCTGCGTCGTGTCGGTGTAGCTGGCACTGATCGTCGTCGCCGGGTTGCCGTTGCTGGTGGCCGGAAATGCGGTCGGTTGGATCGGCGTGAAGAGATTCACGCCGGCGTTGCCGTTGGCATCGTTGCCGAGCTTTTGTTGCGTGTTGACCTGGTCGGTCAGCGTCACCGCGAGCCGGCCCAGTTCGTTTTCAACCGTCGGCAGGTCCTGCAAGCGGAACTGCAGCAGTCCGCCGATCGTGCCGCCGCCGACCATCGAAGGCGATAGCACCGACGTGGTTGCGCCGCCCTTTACCGTGATCTGGATCGACTGCGGATCGGTCGGATCGACCTGCGAGCCGAGTTGCATCGACTGCGCACCGACGACCAGTGCCTGGCCGCTGCCGAGGAACACGTTGATCGAACCATCGCTCTGCGGCACCGTGGTGACGCGCACCGCCTGGTTCAGGTTGCGGATCGCGGTGTCGCGCTGGTCGAGCAGGTCGTTCGGTTGATGCCCGGAACCCTGCGCCAGCGCGATTTGGTTGTTCAGCGTCGCGATCTGGGTTGCGTAGCGATTGGCCGAATCGAGCTGCAAGTTGATCTGCGTGTCGGTGTCGGTGCGGTACTGCTGCAACGTCGAACCCGCATCGGCAAAGCCCGCCGCAAGCTGGTTCGCCGCGGAGAGCATCGCCTGGCGCGATGCCGGATCGGACGGCTGTTGCGACAGCGACTGGACCTGCTGGAAGAACGAATTGATCGCGGCGCCGACCCCCGAGGTGGGATCGGAAAACAGGTTGTCGACCTGGTTCATCTGCGCCGCGCGCGCGTCGGCGGAAGATGCCGCCGCCTGCGCGTTGTTCGCCGCGCTATTGAGGAACGAGTTGTAGACGCGCTGGACGTCGCTCACCGCGACGCCCTGGCCAACATACATGCCGCCGATCTGCGCGCCGGTTTGCGCGGAGAGCATGACGGTCTGGCGCGAGTAACCCGGCGTGCTCGCATTGGCAACGTTGTTGCCCGCCGTGCGCAGCGCAAGGTACGCCGCGTCCAGCGCGCTGGTGCCAATGGAGAAGATGCCGCTCATGGTTAGCCGCCCTTGACGATTTATTTCGGCAGGCTGGGCTGTTTCTTCAGCCCCTGTTTAGGCGATCGCACCCCAGTACTGGTTGCGCGGTTACCCGTGCGGCGTGCCTTGCCCGCATCGCTGCGCATCGGCTCCGCCGGGGTGTCCTCGGCGATGAACCGCGCGTAAACATTCATCTGCTGCTGCTTCATCGAATCCTCTGCGACGTTTTCTACCGGTCAACTCGAGCCCGCAGGCTTGGCGGCGATCGAACCGATCACACGCACCAGCTTGGCGCCGTAGTCCGGATCGGTCGCGTAACCGGCGCGCGCCAATCCGTGCGCAAAACCGGCGGCGTTGTTGTCGGTGCGACCGGCCTGCACTACTTCGCTATAACGTCTGTTCCCGCCGATCAGTTGAGCCCAATCGCGAAACGCATCCGCATAACTGTTGTAGGCGCGGAACTTTTCGGTCACTTTGCGCGCGACACCGTTCTCGTATTCAGTTGTAACGACGTCGGCCGTCTTGCCCTGCCATCCAGAGCCTGCCTTGACGCCGAACAGGTTGTACGTCGGAAAACCGGACGAATCCCGGATGTCTCGTTTGCCCCAACCTGACTCCAGCGCGGCCTGCGCGAGCACGAAGCGGGCGGGAATCCCGGTTGCTTGTTGAGCCGCAACCGCGTGCGGCCACATGTCGGTGACGAACGCCTGTTGTTGCGCACGGTTGGTGGGATCGCCGTTGGAATCGCTGCTCGCATCGGCTGCGGTCGTATCGGCACTCGTGGACGCAGCAGCAACCGTTGATGAATCGGCCGCGTTGTCGCGCTTGTCGAGATAAGCGGCGCGCGCGGCGGCATTGGTCCGACGCAGCTCGGCCTCGCGCAGCGCCGTGTTCGGATTTGCCGCGGCGATCTCAGCGTAGCGATCAAGCGCTGCTTTCGCGGGAACGACCGGCGTCGCGCTTGCGCCCGGCGCGATTTGCGGCGCTGGTTGCGGAGCGACTGGCGGCACCGTTCCATCGGTGCCAGGGCCATCGGGCAGGTAGCGTGCAAGCTGCCGCGTGATGATGTCGGCCAGCCCGGTGCCGCTCTTCGAGATCTGTGTCGCGAGCTGCTGGTCGAGCAGGCCCGTGTACATCTGTTCGCTGTCCGAATCGAGCAAGCCCGATTTCGGCACGGCGTCGCGCATGCTCTTCAGCACCATTTGCAGGAACAGCGCTTCGAACTGCTGCGCAGCGCCCTTCAATGCAGCCTTCGGATCGCGGTTCGCCGTGCGCTTGAGCGCGTCGAGCGAATGCGCATCCGCTGCAAGCCCCTGCGCGGTGGTGCCGATCAGTCGATTCGGATCGAGGGCGGTCATGCGGACGCCAAAGCGGTGTAGCGCAGCGGGCGGACGGCGCGTTGCGCGTGCCGGCGCGCCATCCGCGTCAGATCACTTCCAGGTCCGCGCGCAACGCGCCGGCGGCCTTGAGTGCCTGCATGATCGCGAGCAGGTCGCCGGGGTTGGCGCCGAGCGCATTGAGTGCGCGCACCACTTCCGCGAGGTCGGCGCCGCCCTTCATGTTCATCAGCGCGCCGCCGTCCTGCTTGATCTGGATATCGGTCTTCTCGGCGACCACGGTCTGCCCGCTCGAGAGCGGGCCCGGCTGCGAGATCACCGGCTGCGACGAGATCGTCACCGACAGGTTGCCGTGCGCAACGGCGGCGGGTTCGAGCGTCACCGTGCGGTTCATCACGATCGAGCCGGTGCGCGCATTGATGATCACGCGGGCCGGCGGCGACACTTGCGGGACGTCGATGTTCTCGAGCTCGGCGACGAAGCGCACACGATCGTTCGCGCCGGGAGGAGCCTTCACCTCGATCACGCGGCCGTCCACCGCCTGCGCCGCTTCACTGCCGACGCCGAGATGCTTGTTGATCGTTTCGGCCATTAGTGCGGCGGTCGAAAAATCGGTCTGGTTCAGTTCGAGACGCACACGGTCGCTGATGAGGAACGGCGTCGAAACCGCGCGCTCGACCGTCGCGCCGGCTGGCACGCGCCCGGCCGACAGATGATTGATCTGCACTTTGCTGCCGCCCTGCGACGCGCCCGCGCCGCCGACCAGCACGTTGCCCTGCGCGACCGCATAGATCTGCGCGTCGGCGCCCTTGAGCGGCGTCATCAGCAGCGTGCCGCCGCGCAGGCTCTTTGCGTTACCGAGTGACGAGACGGTCACGTCGACCTGCTGACCCGGCTGTGCGAACGCGGGCAGCGTGGCGGTCACCATCACCGCCGCGACATTCTTCAGCTGCAGCGTCGTGCCCGCCGGCAGCGTGATGCCGAGCTGCGTCAGCATCGCTTGCAAGCTCTGCGTCGTGAATGGCGTCTGCGTCGTCTGGTCGCCGCTGCCGTCGAGGCCGACCACGAGGCCGTAGCCGATCAGCTGATTGGGGCGCACGCCCTGGAACGACGCGAGATCCTTTATGCGCTCCGCGCGCGCCGGGCCCGCGGCCAGCAGCGCGTACGCCGTGAGCGTCACCAGGAGCAAAAGGAAACTCAGCCGCAGAAGAGCCAGTTGCCACCCCGCTGCACCTCGCGCCACCGGTCGGACACAGCACAGTTCCCCCCGCGAGGTCGTTCCGGTTTGTGGCGCAAAGATGTCGAGGTGTGGCATCTGCCTGCTTCTGCGGCTGAAAAACGGCGCCCTAGAAGGGCGAGAACGAATCGAAGAATCGCGACAACCAGCCCTTGATCTGCGCTTCCTCGATGTAGCCGCCGCCGCGATAGTCGAGGCGCGCATCGGCCACCTGGGTCGAGCTGATGATGTTGCCGGGCTGGATCTGCTCCGGGTTGATGACGCCGGAGAACTTGAGCACCTCCGAGTTGGCACGGATGCCGATCTGCTTCTCGCCGACGATGTGCAGGTTG
>Ga0335076_10008994_pt1 | contig 10065 bp, 7 predicted proteins | sample Lox_Sample_25_FD_206717 | JGI IMG/M metagenome (GOLD analysis project Ga0335076, IMG submission 206717) | Soil microbial communities from Loxahatchee National Wildlife Refuge, Florida, United States - Lox_Sample_2.5 | ecosystem: Environmental > Terrestrial > Soil > Wetlands | place: USA: Florida...
CCGCTGGTGGGCGAGCGCCGCCCCGCTCGCGGATGAGATGAGGCCGTCGATGCCGCTCGCACCCCGGCTGGCCAGCACCGTGACTCCGGCCCGCGGCGCCATCTGCTGATCGAGGTCGCGGATGGGCAGGCTGGAGGCGGCCCACAGCAGCGCCCCGTCCGGCAGGCCGGCCGCCAGGTCGCGGGCGAGCCTGGGCTCGCTGGGCGCGTCATCGGCGTCGAGGATCGCGGACGCGGCGTCGCACGCCGCCGCGTCCGCGGCCAGCCACGACGCCAGCCATCCGGCACCGGCCGGGCGGGCGCCCGCCAGCCGGACCGCCGCGGCGACGTCGGTGGCGGTCCGCGCCGGGTCCGCCCAGTGCCCCGGTCCCTGTGCGAGCACGACATGCCGGGGCGGCGCGCCGTCCGGCCCGGCCGTCTTCAGGTAGCCGAGCTGGGCGCGCGACAGCCCCGGCCGGCCGGCCGAGACGATCACTTCCGGCCGGTGCCGGGCCACGAACCCGGCGGATTCGAGCAGGTACGGGTACGCGGCCAGGGCGCCGGGCCCGGTCCGCGCGCCCGAGGACGGCTCGGCGAGCACTGGCCAGCCCGCCTCGGCGGCGAGCCGCCGCAGCGCGGCCGGGTCAGCGCAGCCGTCGCCGCAGATGACGACCCCGCGCTCCGTCCAGGGCAGCTCCAGCGCCGGGGCCGCCGGCGCCGCGCCCATCACCGTCCAGGGCGCTCCCGCGGGCCGGCCGGCCGGCGGCTCCGGCCAGCCGCTGTGCACGGTCGGGCCGGCCACGCCGGCATCCGCAGCGCCCGGGCCCGCCGCGCCGCTGCGCGGCGCGCCCGCGTCCGGCACGCCAGGGACCAGGGGCTCGCGCAGGGACAGGTTGAGGTGGACCGGGCCCGGCATGGTGCCCACCGCCCCCGATGCGTACGCCCAGGCGCGGCAGGCCAGCGAGCGCCAGTAGGCGTTCATCCCCGGCCGCGCCTCGGGCACGCCGACCTCACAGAACCAGCGCACCGCGCTGCCGTACAGCTTCAGCTGGTCGATCGTCTGGTTCGCGCCGGTGCCGCGCAGCTCCGGGGGCCGGTCGGCGGTGAGCACGAGCAGCGGCACGCCCGCCTCGCCGGCCTCGATCACGGCCGCGTGGAAATGCGCCGCCGCGGTGCCCGACGTGCAGACCACGGCGACCGGGCGGCGGCTCGCCTTAGCCAGTCCCAGCGCGAGGAACGCGGCCGACCGCTCGTCGATCCGCACGTGCAGCCGCAGTCCTGGCCCGGGCGGGCGGCCCGCCGGATCCTGCCGCGGGTTCCCACCGCCGAGCGCCACCCGCTCCCACAGCGCGATGGCCAGCGGCGCGCTGCGCGACCCGGGGGCGACGACCGCCTCGGCGAGCCCGCACCGGACCAGCTCATCGACGAGCGTGGTGGCGAGCACCGTCGAAGGGTTCACGGCACGTCCCCGCGCGACGGGTCCAGGTACCGGGCGGCGGCCAGCAGGCGGGCCCGCCACGGGGCCGGATCGGCCTGGAATTCCGCCAGCCGCCCGGTATCGACCGGGGGCCGCGCCGTCGGCAGGTACCCGCCCGCCTCCGCCAGTGGCGAGGCGGTCACGTCGCCGGTGAGCAGGTTCATCGTGGCCAGGCCGCAGGCATAGGGAAGCCCGGGCAGCGCGGCGGCGAGCGCCACCCCGGCCGCCAGCCCGACCGAGGTCTCGACCGCGCTTGAGACCACCACCGGCAGCCCGCAGGCCTCCGCCACCTGTAGCGCGGCCCGCACCCCGCCCAGTGGCTGCGCCTTGAGCACCACGATGTCGGCGGCGCCCGCCGCCCGCACGGCCAGCGGGTCCTGCGCCCGGCGGATGGATTCGTCCGCCGCCACCGGCACGTCCACCCGCCGCCGCAGCTCGGCCAGCTCGGCCAGGGTGGCACACGGCTGCTCCGCGTACTCCAGGCCGAACCGGGCCAGGTCGCCCAGGGCGCGCTGCGCCTGGTCCACGTCCCAGGCGCCGTTGGCGTCCACCCGGATCCGCCCATCGCACCCCAGCGCGTCCCGGACCGCCTCGACCCGGGCCGTGTCCGCCTGGGGCGGCTGGCCGCGCTCGGCCACCTTCACCTTGGCCGTGCGGCAGCCCGATCCGGCCACGATGGCATGCGCCTGCTCCGGGCCGACGGCGGGCACGGTCACGTTGACCGGCACCTGGGCCCGGACCGGGTCCGGCCAGCCGCACGTGGCCGCCTCCAGCGCGCACGCGAGCCAGCGGGCACACTCGCGCGGCCCGTACTCCGGGAAGGGCGAGAACTCACCCCAGCCGGCCGGGCCCTCGATCAGCGCGCCCTCCCGGAGCGTGATGCCGCGAAAGCGGGTCCGCATCGGGATCGCGAACGCCCGCAGGCCGGGCAGCAGCTCCGCCACCAGGTCACCGGCGCGGCCGGGCCCCTCGGTCACGTCAGCCCTCCTGATCCACCGGCGTTGCGCCCGTTAACCTTACGACGGTGAGCGACCGGCGCCTGCACGCACTCCTGCTCCCCCCCGCCTCCGCGGGCCGGCTGATGGACGCCCTGGCATCGGCGCTGGATGGCACCGGCCCGGCGATCCTGCCGCTGGATCCGCGGCTGCCGCAGGCCCGGGTCACCGCGTTGCTCGAGGCCTTCGCCCCCGCCGCCGTCGAAACGCCCGATGGGACCCGGCCCTGGCCGCGCGTGGGTGGCGCGGGCGCGGCGGGCGTCCCGTCCGAGGTGGCGGTGGTGATCGCCACCTCCGGCTCGAGCGGCGAGCCCAAGGGCGCGCAGCTGGCCGCCAGTGCGCTGCTGCATTCGGCCCGCGCCAGTCTGGACCGGATCGGCGCGCGCGCCGGCGAGCGTTGGCTGTGCCCGCTGCCGACCAGCCACGTCGCCGGGCTCGGCATCCTGGTGCGGTCCCTGGTCAGCGGGACCGATCCGGTGGTGACCGAACGGCTGCCGGACGATCTGGGCCCGGCCGCGGCCGGCTGCGCGCATATCTCGCTCGTCCCGACCCAGCTGCGCCGGCTGCTGGGCGCCGGGGCCGACCTGGCCGGGTTCAGCACGATCCTGCTCGGCGGGGCCGAGGTGCCGGCCGGGCTGCTGGCCGCGGCCGGGGCGGCCGGCGCGCGGGTGATCACGACCTACGGGATGTCCGAGACGTGCGGGGGGTGCGTCTATGACGGCGTGCCGCTCGCGGGCGTGGCGGTCCGCACCGGCGCCAGCGCCAGGATCGAGATCACCGGCCCGGTCCTGTTCTCCGGGTACCGCCTCCGGCCCGACCTGACCGGGCAGGCGATGACGGATGGCTGGCTCGTCACCTCCGACGTCGGCGCGGTGGACGCGGGCCGCCTGTCCGTCTACGGCCGCGCCGACGAGATGATCAACACGGGAGGCGAGAAGGTGGCGCCCGGCCAGGTCGCGGCGGTGCTGGAGCGGTGCCCCGGCGTCCGGGAGGCCGTGGTGATCGGGGCGCCGGATCCGGAATGGGGGCAGCGGGTCACCGCCATCGTGGTGCCCGATGATCCCGCTTGCCCGCCCGCCCTGCCGGACCTGCGCGCTGCGGTCGCCCAGCGGATGCCGCGCTACGCCGCCCCCCGGGCCTTGGTGCTGGTCGCGGACGTGCCGCTGCTGGCATCGGGCAAGCCGGATCTGGTTGCCCTGCGCAGGCTGGCCGGAGCGAAAGCCGGATGACCTGGGGCATGACTCACTGACACGGGAACAATTGCCCGCGCTGAGCGTTACTTAATAGTGCCCGCGCATCACAGTACCAAGTGAAACCGGAGATCGCCGCCAGTGAGGCCGTCCAGTTTGCGGCGACCGGCCACGCGCTGCGGGCAGCGCGCCAGGGAGGGAGGTGCCTCGTGCCGAGGAGCACAACCGCGGGACGCCGTGTTGCGGCTTTCCCCGTGACTGTGGACGAGCTTATCCAGCTCGGGCGCGAGCGCGGGCACCTGCCGGTGCCCGAGCTTCGCTCCGCGTTCGCCGCGGCCGGCCTGTCCCCCAGCCAGGGCCAGGCCATCCTGAGGGATCTGGCCGAAGCCGGGATTGACTTGGGGAATGAGCAGGGAGAAAACCTCGCTGTAGCCGGGGCACGAACGGGCAAGGATGAGATGACTGCGCAGACCGTGGAACCGACCACCCCCGAGGAGATCGCCGAGGTCGTCGGGCTTGACAGCCTGGACCCCTCCGAGGCGGAGGCCGCCGCGCTGAGCGAAAGCGCGCCGGCCGAGACCGCGCTGACCGAGACGGCGCTGACCGAGACCGTCAGCCCGGCCGGTGGCGCCGAGGTCGATCTGGACGACCAGACCTCGACCATGGGGGATTCTGTCCACACTTACCTCAAGTCCATCGGCCGCACCAGCCTGCTCACGGCCGAGCAGGAGGTCAACCTGGCCAAGCGGATTGAGGCCGGGCTGTTCGCGGAGCACAAGCTCGAAACCGGGGCTGAGCTGCCCGAGGAGTACCGCCGGGAGCTGGAGCTGGTGGCCGAGGACGGGCGCCGCGCCAAGGCCCACATGCTGGAGGCCAACCTCCGGCTGGTGGTGTCGGTAGCCAAGAAGTACAGCGACCGCGGGCTCTCGCTCCTCGACGTCGTACAGGAGGGCAACCTGGGCCTGATCCGGGCGGTCGAGAAGTTCGACTACACCAAGGGCTACAAGTTCTCCACCTACGCGATGTGGTGGATCCGCCAGGCCATCCAGCGGGGTTTTGCCGACTCCGCCCGCACGATCCGGCTGCCGGTGCACGTGCTGGAGATGCTCAGCAAGCTGAGCCGGGTCGAGCGCGACATGCACCAGCGGCTGGGCCGTGAGCCGACCCCGGAGGAACTGGCGGTCGAGTTGGACCGGACCCCGGACCAGATCGAGGAGCTGCTGCGCACCAGCCGGCAGCCGATCAGCCTGGACTCCACCATCGGCGAGGACGGCGAGACCAGCATCGGCGATCTCATCGAGGACACCGACGCCCCCGAGGCGTCCGAACTGGTGGACCGCCAGCTCATGGCCGACCAGCTGCGGCACGCGCTGGACGGGCTGACCCCGCGCGAGGCGACCATCATGGCGATGCGGTTCGGCCTGTATGACGGCAACCCGCACACCCTGGACGAGATCGGCCGCGCGCTAGGCCTGACCCGGGAGCGGATCAGGCAGCTGGAAAAGCAGTCGCTGTCCAAGCTGCGGCACCCGAGCCGGGCCCAGCCGCTGCTCGATTACGCCAGCTGACTCCCCCAAAGTAAAAGTAACTAGCGGTAAAAGTAACTAGCGCCCCGGCCTGTTACGGGCCGGGGCGTTGGCTTGTTCAGACGGGTCTGGCCGCAGGCCGGCCCGGCGGCGCCGCGCCCGCTATCCCCAGACCGCCGCCACGTCCGCCCGCGCCGCGGCCGCCTGGGCGTAGCCGGCCCGGGCCGACGGCGCCCGGGTCCGCGGGTCCAGCAGGTTGCGCCCGAAGGCAGCGACGGACGCCGCGTCGGGCGCCAGCAGGGCGACCGCCTGGCAGCTGCGGGCCAGCTCCGTCACCTGATCTATGACGTTGGGTATGGGCTTCAGCCCGCGCGTGATCGGAGCCACCACCACCACGCGGTCGTACCCGGCGGCCAGATCCGCGTTGGCGGGCGAGCGCATCCCGCCGTCCATCCAGCGCCGCCCGTTGATGGTGACCGGGGGCCAGACCCCGGGCACCGCGCAGCTGGCCCCGACCGCGTCGACCAGGTCCACGCCGCTGCCGGCATCGAACGTCGTCAGCTCGCCAGTGTCGGCGTCCACCGCCGTGATGAGCAGGTTCCCGGCGGGCCACTCGTGGGTGCCGAGCCGGGCGGCGACGACCGCGCGCCGCTCCGCCGCGGGCTCCGTGCGTGACCGCAGCGCCATCCGCCCGAGCCGGATGCGGGCTCTGACCGGGTTCCGGCGGGCCGGCGCCACGGCCCAGATGTACTTCGCGATCACTCGCGGGCCGAAGCTGGTCACGATCTCTTCGTCCGCGGGCGCCAGCTGCGTCTCATACAGCTCCGCCAGGGTGACACCGGAGTTGATCCTGGCCGCGACGCCCGCCCCTGCGGACGTGCCGACGACCAGGTCCGCGGCCGTCAGGTCGACACCCCGCTCGGCCAGCCCGGCCAGCAGGCCCACCTCCCAGGCGATCCCGGCCTCTCCCCCCGCGCCGAGCACCAGCGCCCTTCTCGTCATAGCGACTGTCTTACCTAATCGGCGGCCCTGTGGCCAAGAGCCGGGCCCGGACGCCACCGGCGGCGGCCAGGCGGTAGCCTGCCGGGCGTGAGTGTCAACGTTGAAGTGGTGCGCGAGGCAAACGACGAAGTCGCGCAGGCCATGCGCCGTTTGATGCCCCAGCTGTCCGCGAGCGCGGCGCCGCCCGACCGGGCGGCGGTGCAGCGCATCGTCGGGTCGGATGCGACCACGCTGCTGGCCGCGACGCTGGACGGCAAGATAGTCGGCTTCCTGGCGCTGGCGATGTTCCCGATCCCGACCGGCTTCCGCGCCTGGATCGAGGACGTGATCGTCGACGAGGCGGCCCGGGGCCAGGGCATCGGGGAGGCCCTCACCAGGAAGGCGCTGGACCTGGCCGAGGCGGCCGGCGCCAGGACCGTCGACCTGACCTCCCGCCCCTCCCGCGAAGCCGCCGGCCGTCTCTACGAGCGGGTCGGTTTCGCCGAACGCAGCACCCGCATCTACCGCTACACCTTCGGTCCGACCGCCTGACCAGCGGACGGGAGTGCGGGGCGCGGCCCGCCGGACGAGACTGGGACTCGCAGCCCGCTGGACGGGGCGGGGGACGGCCCGCCGGCAGGTGCTAGCCCGCCAGCCCGGCGAGCGCGGCGAGCAGGCGGTCCACGTCGGAACGGTCGTTGTAGTGGACCAGCCCGGCCCGCACCGCGCTGCCGGCGTCACGGATGCCGAGCACGCCGGTCAGCTCCCAGGCGTAGTTGTGCCCGTTCCACACGTTCACCTTGCGGTTGGCGAGATGCGCGGCCACTTCCGCCGGGGTCCGGCCCGCCACCGTGAAGTAGGCGGTGGCGGTCCGGCGGGGCGCCTTCCCGTACAGCGTCACCTTGTCCATGGCCCCAAGCCCGTCCAGCAGCACCTGGAAGAGGGCCTGCTCGTGGTCGTGCGCGGCGGCCATGGAGGCCAGCACCCGCTGCCTGCGGGGGCCGGTGGCCGACCCGTCCAGCGAGGCCAGGTGGTCCACCGCCGCCGTGACCCCGGCCAGATCCGCGAACGGGGGCGTGCCCTGCTCGAACCGCTCGGGCACCGTATCCGGGGACGGCACCAGCTTGTCCGGGTGCAGCGACTCGAGCAGCATGGGGTCGGCGACGACTGCCCCCACATGCGGCCCCGACCACTTGTAGGCGCTGGTCGCGTAGAAATCGGCGCCCAGCGCGGCCACGTCGGTGGGCCCGTGCGGCGTCGCGTGCACCCCGTCCACGTAGCTGAGCGCGCCCACCGCGCGCGCCCGGACCGTGATCTCGGCCACCTCCGGGCGGGTGCCGAGCACGTTGCTGGCCGCGGTGACCGCCACCAGCACGGTCCGTTCCGACAGCAGCGAGTCGTACTGCCCCACCGGAAGCTCGCCCGCGGGCAGTTCCACCTCGGCCCACCTGACCGCCGCGCCCGCCCGCGCTGCCGCCTGCACCCACGGCCGGACGTTGGCGTCGTGGTCGAGCCGGGAGACGACCACCTCGTCCCCCGGGCCCCAGGCCTTGGCCAGCGTGTTCGCGATCCGGTAGGTCAGCGTGGTCATGTTCGGGCCGATGATGACGCCGTCCGCGGAGCCGCCGACCAGGTCGGCGACCGCCTGACGGCATTCGGTGGTCACGGCCCCGGCCCGCGCGCTGGCGGGGAACGCGCCACCGGCGTTGCCCAGGCCCGACCGGTGGGCGGCGCTGATCGCGTCGATCACCGATCCGGGCACCTGCGTGCCCGCGGCGCCATCGAGGTAGGCGTATCCGTCGGCCAGGGCCGGGTAGGCGGCCCGGACTGCCGCCACGTCGAGCGTCATGACTGCGGCTCCTCCCAAGGCAGGTCTCGGGGATCCAGCCTCGCATGGATCCGCGGCCCGCGCCTCAGGCGGCCCACCGCCGGCCGGCTGCGTCACCCGCCTGTCAGGTAGGCCAGACGGCCGGAGACGCGCAGCAGCGTCCGCCAGGCCGCGCCACCGGCATCTCGCGGCGCGGCGCCGCCGCTGGCGGCCGCGGCGCCGCACGTGGCCATGACGGCCGGAACGCCGAGCGGCAGGTGGGGCATCCCGGCCCGCCAGCCAGCGGCCAGGATGTCGGGATTGGCGGGGGCGTAGTCCTTGCCCAGCGCCCGGGCCAGATCCCAGGCGTGCAGGTGCCATTCCGCGCAGGCGGCTCCCGCCATTCCGCCCACGGTGACCACGGTGCCGCGGTAACGGTGATGCGGCAGGTCCCAGACCGGCAGGACGCGCCGCGCGTAGGCCCGCGCGGAGGCGGCGAACGCCGCGGTGTGCTCGGGCCCGTGACCCTGGGCCAGGGCGGCCAGTTCGGCGGCGTTCTGCCGGGCGAGCTTGCGGTTCAGGCGTTCCGGGTCAGCGCCGGTGGCCATGAGCCGGGCCAGCCGGCTGGCGGGCGCGTCGTCGAGGTACTCGTTGAAGTCGTCGGCCACGCAGCGCAGATGGCCGGCCAGATCGGCGGCCCGCCACTCGGGGCACGGCGTGGGCGCGGCCCAGCTCTCGTCGGTGAACAGCGCGGCGAGCTCACAGATGACCGTCACGCCAGCGTGGAAAGCCGCCAGCGCGGGACCAGGTGCCCACTCCGTCATGCACTGCCCCCAGAATCCGTGCACCCCTCGGGTCCAGCCCCTGCCGCCGGCCGGGTCCGGGACGCGGGCCCCGGGCCTAGCCAGCGTGCCAGAGTCACCGGTCCTCCGCCACCCCGGAATGGCCAGAGATTTTCGCCCAGGAAAGCCGTAAGTTCGTGGCCGGTCATGAAACGGGCGCGGCCGGCCGGGCGCCCGGGGCGGGACACGGCGCGGAAAATCAGATGACAGCCGCCCGAATGCACAGTTAGCGTCGGGATAATGCCCCCCGAGCACGTTCGCGCCGACAACCATGCTCCCACGAGGGACCGGCCGCTGGCGGCACTGTGGCGTACCCGCAGTTATCTGCGGCCCTACCTCCCCCAACTCATCTTCATGCTGGCGGCCGCCTGCCTGGCGGTGGGGGCCGAGATCCTCATCCCGCTGCTGACGAAGTACATCATCGACGGGGCGATCACTCATCACCACCGGGAACTGCTCGTGCTGCTCGGCCTGGCCGCGACCGCGCTCGGCGCCGCCGAGGCGGTGCTGAACTTCCTGCGCCGGTGGGTGCAGGCTCGCGCCGTCACCGGCATGGAATTGGCCATGCGCGATGACCTCTACGCGCACCTGCAGCGGCTGGACGCCGGGTTTCACGACGAGTGGCAATCCGGCCAGTTGCTGTCGCGGGCGACCACGGACCTGTCGGCGATCCGGCGGTTCGCCGGGTTCGGCATCGTCTTCTTCATCACCAATCTGGTGACGTTCGTCATCGTCTCGGTGCTGCTGATCCACCTGAACTGGTGGCTGGGCCTGCTGACCACCTGCGTCTTCCTGCCGGTGGCCGCGGTCTGCACCTGGTTCGAGCGCGGCTACGGGGTGCTGTCCCGGCGGTCCCAGGACCAGCAGGGCGACCTGGCCACCTACGTGGAGGAGGCCGCCGCGGGCATCCGGGTGCTCAAGGCGCTCGGCCGCCGGGGCGAGGCCGCCGGCCGGCACACCGCGCAGGCGCAGGTGGTGTACCAGACCCAGGTGAGCAAGGCGCGCCTGCGCGGTTCGTTCTGGGCATTCCTGGATCTGATACCCAACGTCGTCATCGGCCTGCTGCTGCTGCTCGGCGGCATCGCCACCGCCCGCCATGAGCTGACGCTGGGCGGGCTGGTCGCGTTCATCACCCTGACCCTGCTGCTGGTGTGGCCGATCGAGGCGATGGGCTACATCCTGGCCAGCGGGCAGGAGGCGGCCACCGCCGCCCAGCGGATCTATGAGATCTTCGACACGCAGCCGGCCATCACCGGTCCCCCGGTGCAC
>Ga0335076_10008995_pt1 | contig 10064 bp, 8 predicted proteins | sample Lox_Sample_25_FD_206717 | JGI IMG/M metagenome (GOLD analysis project Ga0335076, IMG submission 206717) | Soil microbial communities from Loxahatchee National Wildlife Refuge, Florida, United States - Lox_Sample_2.5 | ecosystem: Environmental > Terrestrial > Soil > Wetlands | place: USA: Florida...
CCCGGTTACGGGGCAGGCGCTTTCGAAGATCGAAATCTCAATCGGGCCAGCGGAAGGTCCGGGGCAGACGCGGAGCATGGTTACAGCCGCGGACGGCCGCTTTAATTTCGATAATCTGGCGTCGCGAAAATACTGGCTCGCGGCGCAAGCCCACGGATTCTCAATGCAACGATTCGATCAGCACGGCGAATTTTCAAGCGCCATTGCCGTCGGGCCAGATAAGAATTCGGAGAATTTGGTGTTTCGCATTTTCCCCGATGCAACCATCGTCGGCACGATCACGGATGATCAGACCGATCCGTTGGTCGGGGCGCAAGTCATGCTCTTTCGCACAGCGGTGCAGAAGGGTGAGAGTTCGACTCGGCTCCGCACCCAGACCATGGCCGATGATCAGGGACGTTATCACTTGGCGCACGTGCCCGAAGGTACCTACTACATTGCGGTTTCTGCGCGGCCTTGGTATGCGGAGAATAATCCGTCCGGGCAGAGGGTTTCATTCAGCGTTGGCGGCAGAGCCAATCAGACGGCACTCTCAAATTCTGACTCGGCGGAAGAGAGTCAATTTGATGTGACGTATCCATTGACCTTTTACCCTGGCGTGACAGATCCGACTGCAGCGACATCATTGACGGTAAAACCGGGAGACCGGCTGACTGCCGACTTGAGTCTTTCAGCCGTACCTGCGCTGCAACTTCGCGTGATGGATTCCGACATAGCGCCACCAACTCTGGGTTCGCGACTTACCCCGCCGCCTTTCGGTGTAAATTTGAGCGAGCGAATTTTCGGCGCGACTGTGCCCATCCCCACCGATTTCGGCAGGGCTACGCCGGGTGAGATTGAGATCAATGGCCTGCCACCGGGTGATTTCACACTGAGGGTGCAGACCTTCGGCAAAAACCCGAGCAGCCGCGAGAAACAGATCTCAGTTTCGGACAGCTCGGAAATCGATACCGCAGATGCATCCGGCTTGGCTTCCGTCACCGGGATCGTTCAACTCGATAACGGAGGGCCGCTGTCAAGGCCGGTGGTGGTTCAGTTCGCGAATTCATCCGGAGACAATTTTGCGGTCCGGACGTCAGAGAAGGGTGAATTTCAACTCAGCGAAGTCCGGCCCGGAAAGTACGAACTCTCGGTATTCGGAATTCGAGCCGTGTTTGTGAAGAACATTGAAGCGACCGGCACGAATGTTATCGGGCGCCAGGTCGAAGTTGGGGCCGACGCCTCGATTCAGCTGAAAATTACTCTCTCGGAAGGTGTCGGGCGAATCGACGGTACCGCGCAGCTAAACGGCAAACCGTTTGCCGGCGCGATGATCGTGTTGGTTCCGCAGGATATTGTGCACAACGCTCCCCTCGTGCGCCGCGATCAAAGCGACAGCGACGGCACATTTTCTCTATACAGCGTGTTGCCCGGCACTTACAACGTCATCGCCATTCAAAATGGATGGGACCTGCAATGGATGAGCCCCGATGTTCTGCAGCCACATCTTAAGGGTGGAGAAGTCGTGACGGTTTCGCCGCATGGAAGATACGACATCAAAGTCAACGTGGAGTAGCTGCTCGCGTACGGAGCGGTGACCACGTCGAACCTCCTCAATCTCTGCTCGGGGGAAGCCAATCAGTCGTATCTGTATCATTAGAAGAACTCGTGAAGCTGCAAATTAAATCAGCCCGGAATCTGCGCGCAGTCCAGAGTGCCGGCGTATCTGAGAGCTAGCGTGACATCCAAGTCGTTTGCCATTACGATCGTCCGCACGCTGCGGGATCGCGGCCATCAGGCTTTCCTGGTAGGTGGCTGCGTGCGCGATCTGCTGCTCGGTCGCGAACCTGCGGATTACGACGTCGCGACTGACGCGACTCCTGACGAAGTGATGCGCATCTTCCCTGAAACTTACGCCGTCGGCGCGCAGTTTGGAGTTGTGTTGGTTCCGGTGCCCGGGCGCGGAAACGAAGCTTCTTCGTCTAATTCAGTTGATTCGTCCAAACGTCATTCCGAGCCGGCTTTAGTCGGCGAGGAATCTGCAGTTCCCGGTCATTGTCATAAATCCTGTGTCGAAGTTGCCACCTTCCGTTGCGATATCGGCTACTCCGACGGCAGGCATCCCGATTCAGTCCGTTTTAGCCGCGATCCGCGCGAGGACGTGCGGCGGCGCGATTTCACCATCAACGGCTTGCTGCTTGATCCGCTCACGAATGAAGTCCTCGATTACGTCCACGGGCAGCAGGATATTAAGTCAAAAATCATCCGCGCCATCGGTGATCCAGAGCTGCGCTTTACGGAAGACAAGCTGCGCATGTTACGCGCGATGCGTTTCGCTTCGCGCTTCGAATATGAAATTGAGTCGGCAACATTCGCGGCTATTCAGAAGCTGGCTTCACAAATCGATCAGGTCTCGCGCGAGCGCGTGCGTGACGAGCTTACGCGTATGTTGACCGAAGGCCACGCCCGGCGTGCGTTTGAGTTGCTCGACCACACTGGTCTTCTGCGCCAAGTGCTACCGGAAATTGATGCGATGAAAGGGGTCGAGCAACCGCCGGAGTTTCACCCCGAAGGCGATGTTTTCGTGCACACGTTGCTTATGCTCGAAAAATTGCTTCACCCCTGCCCGGCGGTTCTGGCCTGGGGAGTGCTCTTGCACGATGTGGGCAAGCCGCCGACGTTTCGCCGCGCGCCCGATCGCATTCGTTTCGACGAGCACGCGCGCGTCGGAACGAAAATGGCAGAAGCAATCTGCCGGCGGCTGCGTTTTTCGCAGGATGAGATCAAACAGATTTCGGCTCTGGTGGCGAATCACATGCGGTTCATGGACGTGGAGCGCATGAACTCCTCGACTTTCAAAAAGTTCATTCGCCTGCCGCAGTTTGATCAGCACCTCGAACTGCACCGCATCGATTGTCAATCGAGCCACCGCAATCTGCGGCTTTACAATTTCACGCGAGAAAAAATCAAAGAGCTTCCACCTGAGGAGATTCGCCCGAGACCTCTGCTTACAGGCGACGATCTGGTCGCAGCCGGATATTCGCCGGGCCCGTATTTTAAAGAAATTCTTTCAGCCGTGGAAGACGCGCAATTGGATGGCCGTCTACACTCCAGCTCAGAGGCGAAGCAATTTGTTCGCCAGGAATTTCCGCTGGAAGCGAAAATCTCCTCTTGAAATTGTGCTAACGCGGGCTTCTGCGCCATGCCTCGCGAATCAGTTTGCGCCGCTGCGGCGGCTACCTGCTGGAATACGCGGTCCGGCTTCACCTTTTGCGTCGATCTGCGTCCACCCTGTCCTCGAATCGAAGATCGAAATGTAACCGCCGCGGGCGATCTGAAGTTCTTTCTTTACGTGCTGCTTGAAATCCAGGCGGTCGGCGCACGTCGGTTCGAACCAGGCGGGCGTAACAAAATCCGAGACCAGCACGCCATCAATCATATAGCCGAGATTGTCGGCCTCGACGGCATCGCAAACTTCGAGGGCATAAATCCTGTTATTGCTCCCGACCGCGCACCAGTTGATCCACGGATCGGCAAGCATCTCGAGTAGTTCATGACTCAAAGTTGCAGTCCAAGACGATCCGCTTTCGAGATCGAGTTTGGCGAAAATCTTTCCCAGTGGCGTGCCTTGGCTGGTGAGCTCGTGATATCCCAGAGCGCCTGCCTGATCGGGATTATCAAGCACGACGATCTCCCACCATCCGTCGGTTAGCGCAGTGGTCTTCTGCAAAAAGTTCAAAACGCAATCGAGGTCCCAGTAAGCTTTGAACTCATTGCTCACTTGTTTCTGTAGCGCGGGAAGAACTGCCTCTACCCGCGAATCGCTGAGGCAGGTAGAGGCATTGGTAATTGCAATCATGGGAAGAGGCATGGGCGCTCCGAGAACGAGAGACAGTTGTTAGTAGTTTGGTTGCTGGCCTGCGATCATCGAGTTACACAGAAAAGTGGCCAGGCACTGACGAGAGATGGCAGAGTCTCAGCGCAACATGCTTGCTGCGAACGCGGCATCCAGCGCGGGGTTTCCAGTGGGCGCGCAGACTTGCTGGTTCCATTCTTTCTTGAGATCGGTGGAATGGAGGAGTTGCGCCGCGGGGGCTTTGCGGGCAGTCATCTGCGTAGTCTGCGGCATCAAAGAAGCGAAACTGTTCACCGTGGTTAGAATCAGATTTACTGCCGCCGCAATGCGCGCCGAGAGCGTCGGATTCGAAATGTGTGCTGATTGCAGCAACGCCGGCAGGTTCTGGTTGAGATCGGCGATTGCGTTCTCGATATTCTGCAGCGTAGTTGTGCTAGGGTTGGCCTTGTAATCGTTGTACAGAGTCTGCAGCAGGTTGAGATCGCGGCTGGCTTGTGCGGAGATGTTTTGAATCACCGCGACGTCGGCGGTGCTGGCCTGCTGACCTGAAGCGAGCGCGCTAACGAGCGTGGCGATGTTTAGTGCCATCTGGGTCAGCACAGGCAGATCCTGCAGGGCGACAGTAATCCATTGGGCGCTGCATCCGGTGGCGGCGATTGTGATCGCCAGCACCAGGGCAAGGACGGACTTCGCTTTAAAATTCATAAGGCTCCTTTTTTTGAGGTTTCAATGTTGCAAGGTTTCGAAGTTTCAGCGTGCTTGCCAAACCTTGAAACGTTGAGATTTTGAAACTTTGATACTTGGGTTTTCATGAAATCTCTCGACGAATACCTCCGCGAAGCCGAACAGGCACACGGACACCTTTGCGCCGGTCAGGTGCTCGGCGTTCGCATGGCGATGCTCGGGTTGCAGAAGTTGGGGATCAGTGATCCCGACGGTTTGGATCGAAAACGGTTGGTGACATTTGTGGAGATCGATCGCTGCGCAACTGACGCTATCGGCGTCGTGACCGGCTGCCGGCTGGGGAAGCGCGCGCTCAAATTTCGAGACTTCGGCAAGATGGCCGCGACGTTCGTTGACGTCGGCACCGGCCGCGCGATTCGAATTGCTGCTAAGGAATCGTCAAAAACGCTGGCGCGGCAAATGCACCCAGAACTCAAAAAAAATCAGCAGCAGATGCTCGCCTATCGTGAAATGGCGGACGACGACATGTTCACCACGCAATGGGTGCAGGTCGAACTGCCTCCGGAAGAATTTCCCGGATACAAAGGCGAACGAATTGTTTGTGATGAATGCGGCGAAGGGATCAACTTCCGCCGCGAAGTCCGCCGCAATGGCAAAGTGCTATGCCGAAGCTGCGCAGGTGAAAGGTATTACCTCGCGCCGTAGCGCGGTCCAAAAAATAACCACAAAGGACACGAAGTTTCACGAAGAGAAATTCCTTGGTGCACCTTTGTGACCTTCGTGGTTTGCGTGATCTTAAGCCGCGGTCTCGTACGCGTTTGCCACGCGCAGGATCGTGCTCTCGGCGAAGTGCTGGCTGAAAATCTGCATGCCGATCGGCAGCTTCTCTTTCGTAGTTCCCACCGGAATTGAAATTCCCGGAATGCCGGCGAGGTTTGCAGTCACCGTGTAAATGTCTGCCAAATACATCGCGAGCGGATCGTCGACCTTCTCGCCCAGCCTGAACGCGGCTGTGGGGCTGGTCGGCGCGACAATCGCGTCTACTTTCTTAAATGCCTCATCGAAATCACGGGTCAGTAGCGTGCGCACGCGCTGCGCCTTCAGGTAATAGGCGTCGTAATAACCCGCGCTCAACGCATACGTGCCCAGCATGATTCGCCGCTTCACCTCGGCGCCGAATCCCTCATTCCGGCTGCGGCGATACATTTCCGAAAGCGAGCGCACCGCCTTTGCACGAAATCCGTATCGCACGCCATCGAAGCGCGCCAGGTTCGACGAAGCCTCGGCAGTGGCCACAAGATAATAGGCCGGAATCGCGTATTTCGTATGCGGAAGCGAAACTTCCAGAATTTCGCAGCCCAGGTTTGCCAGCTTCTGAATTGCAGCTTCGACAGCGGCGCGCACTTCACCGTCGAGCCCTTCGCCGAAATATTCCTTTGCGACACCGATTTTCATTCCCTTAACGGGCCTATCGAGTTCGGCGACGTAATCCGGAACCGGAACTTCGGCCGAAGTCGAATCCATGGGATCGCGCCCGGCAATCGTGCGCAAGATGATCGCCGCGTCTTTTGCGGTTTTACCGAACGGACCGATATGATCGAGCGACGACGCAAAGGCGATCAAGCCGTAGCGCGAAACCCGACCGTACGTTGGCTTCAACCCAACCACTCCGCAAAACGACGCGGGCTGCCGAATCGAACCACCCGTATCGGATCCCAGTGTCGCTACCGCCATATCTGCAGCAACTGCGGCCGCTGAACCACCTGATGATCCTCCGGGCACACGCGTTAAATCGCGCGGGTTATGAACCGGCTTGAACGCGGAGTTCTCGTTTGACGATCCCATGGCGAACTCATCGCAGTTGAGTTTGCCGAGCACAACTGCGCCCGCCGCCTCCAGGCGCGCTACTGCCGTGCAATCATACGGCGGAACGTAATTGCCGAGGATCTTGGAGCCCGCGGTGGCGCGAACTCCCCTGGTCACCAGGACATCCTTGATTCCCACGGGAACGCCGGCAAGCGGCGGCAATTTCTCACCCTTTTCCGCCAGCCGGTCAATTTCCGCTGCCTTCTCCAGTCCACGCTCATGCGACAAAATCAAGTACGCGCCAATTTTTGGATCGTCGCGCTCAATCTTTGCGTAGAACGCCTCGGCCAGCGCAAGCGCGCTGGTTTTTCGCTCCGCAACCGCAGAGCGGGCGGAATCGATTGTGAGGCCTGTGAGGATCATGCGTTTGTTGTGGCTTGTGAATCGTGGTTCGTGAATCGTTCAGCATCGCTCGCGATTACCAGCCACGAATCACGAGCCACTGGTCACTATCTCTCAATCACTTTCGGCACTTTGAAAAACGTTCCGTCCGCGTCCGGCGCATTTGCCAGCGCTACCTCAGTCGGGAACGATTTGCGCAGGCCTTCCTTGATGTCCTCGCGGCTGGCATAGGCGAAGCGCTCGCTGCCTTTTTTCGATTCATCCAGGCCATAGCGGTCCGAAACCTGCGCCATTGGCGGAATGTTTGCGGTGTCCAGTTCGTTCAGAGAATCGACATGGCCAAGGATTGAATTCAAGTCGCGAACCATGCGGCTGCGCTCGTCCTCGCTCAACTCCAAGTTGGCCAGATCGGCGACGTAAACGACATCTTTTTCGGTGACCTTCATATGAAGTCAGAAGAACAACGACCGCGCAGGATCGAAGCTAGGAATTTCAGGCTCCTCACAATCCTGCATTCTTCTATCGGCGGGCGACTACAAACTCAATCCGCCCCACACTCGCTGCCGAGTATTTGTTGATCGCCAGCAGATACTGCGGAGCCAGGTGCGCAAGCTCCGACCTCCATCCAGCATCTGGGACTTCAACCCAGAGGACGCCGGCACGGAAACTCACTGCCCGTGTGCGCCCCGCCACCGCCGATCCGCACGCCAGGGGCCAGGCGAGAACCGCCCCTTCGTCGGCCTTCGAAGCGCTTGCACGCCTCAAACTTCCAGCGACAACTTTTTCGAGCGTTGCAGTGATGGGTTCCATGGGAACCTCGATTCTAGCATTTTGTGTTGGAGTGACTGAGGACGGGAACGCTGCGATCAGAAAAGCTTCTATATTCAGAATACCAATTTCACCGGGGCAATTGTGCCACCTTTTACAACTTTATTTTTGGATTATTTTGTTCAGCTTGCGAAGAATTGGGCTCGCAGAGGGGCTTGACAAAAGTTTTCCACAGATCGGGAGCGGTAAAGCTTTTAACCGCAGAGATCGCCGAGCGTGAAGGAGTTCGCAGAGAAATTCAGCCAACTATCCCGAAATGGAACTGTCGTTTGTAACCGCGCTTTGAATGTGCCTGGTAAGCTTGCCGATGCTATTTTCGCCGCCAACGAACTCCCTCTTTCGTTTGCTCGATCACAATTCCATTCGCCGTCAGTTCGGCGCGGATTGCATCCGAGCGCGCAAAGTCCCGTGCGGCCCGCGCGGCCTTCATCTGCTCAACCTTGCGGTTTACCTCGTCATCTGAGAGCCCCACCGAGCGCAGCGCCTCGATCAACTCCGAGCTAATGTCCTTCTCGCGCCCCTCCGCTTTTGCCCAATCCAGCACGCGCTGCATCTTGGGCGCATCGTCATCTTTTAGCACGGCGAAGATTTCATCAAATTGATCGAGTGCGGCGAGCAGCGGCTGAACGTCATCTTTCTTCAGATCCCCTGAAGTCATGGCAGCATTAGCGACGCGTACCATTTCAAAGATCGCCGCTTGCGCCTGCGCTGTATTCAAATCGTCACTGACAGCTTCACGAATATTTTTCTGAGCTTCCTCGGCAAGTGTCTTCGTGCTCAGGTTGGAACCTTCCGCAAAATTTGCCGTCGTCAGCCGTTGGCGGAAATTACGCAAACGTTCGACTGAAGCTGCGGCCTGCTGCAATCCCCCGAAGGTGAAGTTGAGCTGATGGCGATAGGGAACGGAAGCAAGCAAGAAGCGGATCGACGAAGGTTTGTGGCCCTTCAGAATCAGATCGCGCACGGTAAAGAAATTCCCCAGGCTCTTCGACATCTTCTCGCCTTCGACCAGCAGAAAGCGCGCGTGAAACCAAAAATGGGCAAAAGGCTTGCCGGTGGCCGATTCCGACTGCGCAATCTCGTTTTCATGGTGCGGGAAAATCAGGTCCTCGCCGCCGGCGTGCAGGTCGAAAGTTTCGCCGAGCTTCTCCATCGACATGACCGAGCATTCAATATGCCAGCCCGGCCGGCCCGGCCCGATCCTGCTCTCCCAAAAAGTTTCTCCGGGTTTCGCGGCTTTCCACAGAGCGAAGTCGCGAGCGTTATCTTTTTCGTATTCGTCCACATCCACGCGCGCGCCGTCTTCCATGCCGGCGAAATCTTTTTTCGAGAGCTTTCCGTAGCTGGGAAACTTCGCAATGCGAAAATAGTAAGAGCCATCTTCCATTCGATATGCGTAGCCTTTCTCGACCAGCATCGCAATAAACTCAGCCATTTCCGGAATGTGTTCGGTCGCGCGTACCAGTTCCGGCTGCTCGATATTCAAAGCCGCAGCATCCTCCAGGAAAGCTTTCTCGTATTTCGCAGTGAACTGCTTGAGCGGCACCCCGGCCTGAACCGAATTGCGGATGATCTTGTCATCCACATCGGTGATGTTCATCACGTGGTGCACTTTGTATCCGCTCTGGCGCAGGAAACGGCGCAGTAGGTCGACCGCAATAAACGTTCGGAAATTGCCAATATGGCCGTAGTCATAGACAGTCGGCCCGCAGGCGTACATGCGGACTTCATTGTCCTCGAGCGGCTGAAACGGTTCAATCTTGCCGGAAAGAGTGTTGTAAAGGCGCAGTGGCATGCGTAAAAGGAAACTTCAATGATATGGGGATGGAAGAAAGAGGGTCAAACAGCAGCTACTTGGGGGGGTAATCTCGACTTCAAAGCAGCCACAGATTTATTCGCACCGACACTTATCCCAAAACGCCAGCCCAATCGTTCGCAAGTGCGTCGTCGGCTCGGGTTTCTTCGTCTTCGGTTTCTTCGGAGGGATCAGCCTTCGCAGTAATGCTGAGAGTCGGGAGCCCGAGCACACTCCTTAAAAACAAAAAGGACGCCGCTCTGCGGCGCCCGGCTTTGTGCCTCTGTAAAGCCCTAATATTTGATACTACGCACGACCCCATTCACAGCTTGCATTCCGAAGTGGTTCGCCGCACCGCCTCCCATGAACAACTTGATATTGGAAAGTGTCACGATACTTCCGCCGGTGACGTTGATCGTCAGAGTAGACGGTGGCGGCTCAAAAGGCGGGCTGCCTCCGTTTGCCGTGATGGTGAGCGTCCCGCCGGAAATTTCAATTCCACCGGTGGATGGATACGAGACCGTCGCGCCCTTTAATGTGATGTGATGCGTATGAGCGTTGCGCTGAGTAGTACTGTTCAAATCTCCGCCCTCGAGCAGCAGTATGCCCTGGTCCGAGCGCTCCATGTTCAGCGCCGCGTAAAAGTCTGCTTTACCGTCCCACTTAATGTGTAAAGACCATTGACCCCGAACTTCCCACGGGCCCGATGGCATC
>Ga0335076_10008996_pt1 | contig 10064 bp, 9 predicted proteins | sample Lox_Sample_25_FD_206717 | JGI IMG/M metagenome (GOLD analysis project Ga0335076, IMG submission 206717) | Soil microbial communities from Loxahatchee National Wildlife Refuge, Florida, United States - Lox_Sample_2.5 | ecosystem: Environmental > Terrestrial > Soil > Wetlands | place: USA: Florida...
CGGGACCGTGCAGTGCAACGTCATGCTCGCCCAGGCCCAGCGCAAGATCTTCGACCAGATCCAGACGAAGGCGATGCTGCCGTTCCTGGACGCGGTCGGGTGGTTCCTGCTTCTCGCGTTGTTCTTCGTGCTGGTGTCGACCTACCGGATCTACGTGCGGCAGGTCCTCGAGATCCGCTGGCGGCGCTGGCTCACCGACCATTTCCTCGACGACTGGATGGGCTCACAGGCGTACTACCGCATGGAGCTGCACCGCGAGCACACCGACAACCCGGACCAGCGCATCGCGGAGGACGTGCGCGACTACGTGGCGAGCGCGCTCGGCCTCTCGCTCTCGCTGGTGCAGGCGGTGGCCACCCTGGTCTCCTTCGTGGGAATCCTGTGGTCGCTCTCGGGCGAGTGGATGATCAAGCTGGGCTCCCGGGAGTTCCAGATCCCGGGCTTCATGATGTGGGTCGCGTTGATCTACGCGGGGCTCGCCACCTGGATCACGCACAGGGTGGGCCGCCCGCTGGTGCCCATCAACTTCGACCAGCAGCGCTTCGAGGCCGACTTCCGCTACACGCTGGTGCGCTTCCGCGAGAACACCGAGGCGGTCGCCTTCTACCGCGGCGAGGACGGCGAGCTGCTCGGCGCCAAGAGCCGCTTCCACAGCGTCGTCAACAACTGGCTGCGCCTGATCCGGGCCCAGCGGGACCTCGCCCTCTGCACCCTGGGGCTCGGCCAGACCAACAGCATCGTGCCGCTCCTGGTCGCGGCGCCGGGCTACTTCCTCGGCCGGCTCACGCTCGGCGACGTGTATCTCACGAACAACGCCTACGGCCAGGTCTCCGGCGCGCTGGTCTGGTTCGTCAACGCCTACCAGGAGATCGCGCACTGGCGCGCGAGCGTCGAGCGGCTGTTCTCGTTCAGCGAGGCGATCGACGAGAGCCACGCGGAGCTCGCGCACAACGTCGGCATCGACTTCCGGGCGAATGCCGAGCCGACGCTCAAGCTCGACGACCTGCGCATCGAGCTGCCCAACGGCCGGGCGCTGCTCGACGGGGTGAACGAGTCGATCGCGGCGGGGGACAAGGTGCTGCTGACGGGGCCGTCGGGCTCGGGCAAGAGCACGCTCTTCCGCACGCTCGCGGGCCTCTGGCCGTTCGGGCACGGCCGGGTCGAGATCCCCGAGAAGGGAAAGAAGCTGTTCCTCCCGCAGCATCCCTACCTGCCGATGGGGACGCTGCGCGCGGCCGCGTCCTATCCGTCGTGCGAGGGCACCTTCTCGGACGAGCGCATCGAGGAGGTGCTGCGTCTGGTGGGGCTCGAGCGGTTCCAGGGACGCCTCGCGGAGAACGCGCACTGGGAGCAGCAGATGTCGGGCGGCGAGCAGCAGCAGCTCGGCTTCGCCCGCGTCCTGCTCCAGCGACCCGACTGGGTGTTCCTCGACGAGGCGACGGCGGCGCTCGACGAAGCCATGGAAGAGCGCGTCTACGAGCTGCTCGAGGAGCAGCTTCCCGACACAACGGTGGTCTCGATCGCGCACCGCCCCGGCGTGGCCCAGTACCACCGGCGCCGCTGGACGCTGGTGCCCCGCGACGGCCACATGGCCATCGACGCCGCGTAGCCATCGGCCGCGTCGCCTCCGGGGCAACGCGATCGCCCGGAGTATCCCCGCAAGCGCCCGGGAAGCGGGCGCGCGCAGCGAGCCGAAGGCGAGCGAAGTCCATAAGGACGTGCTGCAGCTCAGCAACCCAGCTCATACTCGGCGGCATCGCCGATCGGGCGGTAGCCGATGCGCTGGTAGATCGCGTTCGACGTCGGGTTGGCGAGGTCGGTGTAGAGGCAGCAGTAGCGGGCCCCTTCGGCGAGTCGCTGCGCCGAGAGCGCCGCGACGCAGGCCGTTGCATAGCCGCGCCCGCGGTGCGCCGGTGGCGTGTACACCAGGCTCACGCGCCAGCCGTTCGGTGTGCGGCCGGTCGTTCCGGCCATCGAGACCGGCTCGCCGTCCTCCCAGAGGAAGAGGCCGCGCGCGCCGATCCGCTCCCGGGCCAGCGCGTCGGGCGAGGAGGGATCGCTCGGGACAGCCTCGCCGAGGAAGCCTGCGACCCAACGCCGTACGGTGTCGAGATCGACGGCGACGGCAGGCCGCAGTCTCCCTGCCGCCCGCGCAACGCCGCGGACCTGGCGCAGCTCGTAGAGCCGCTGCCGGACCCGCACCCGCGAGGGGCGACCCTGCGAGGCCGACCAGAGTCCGGCGAAGTCACCCGCGGCGGGCTCCGGCCCGATCACGCTCGGCAGCGACGCCGCCTCGGGCCCGAGCTCCGCGAGCAGACACTCGAGAGCGTCGGGCGCGGCACGCGTGAGCAGAAGCCCGCGCGCAGGCGACCACCTCGCCGCGCGCCTCCACCGTGGCGAGCCACGGCTCCGGCGCGGCCGGACGCGCGCGCTCGCGCAGGGCCAGTGCGAGCCCGAGGATCACGTTGTTCTCGACCTCGGCGCGCATCAGCCACGGCTCCGCGCGCGCCAGGAAGGCGGCGGGGCTCGTCTCGCGCAGGGTCTGCAGGCGCGCGCCGGGCGCGCCGCTCACTTCGGCGGACCGCTTCGCTCGAGAAGCTTGGCGCGATCGGCGGGCGGGAGCGTCTGGAGACGCTGCCAGCGCTGCCGCAGCTGCTGCCGCTGCGCAGGAGTCAGGCTGCGCCAGCGCTCGAGGTTCTGCTCGACGCGCTGGCGCTGCGCGGGCGGGAGGTCGTCGATGCCTCCGAGCCGCTGACGCAGCGACTGGCGCTCCGCGGGCGACATCTCGCGCAGCCGGGACAGGTGATCGAGCAGGTCCTTGCGCTGATCGGGCGGGAGGGTGCGCAGGCGGTCGCGCATCTGCGCCCGGTCCTCGGGCGACATCGAGCGCACGTTGCGCCTCAGCTCCTGGCGCTGCTCGGGCGTCATCGAGCGGAGATCGCGGCGCAGCTCCTGCTGCTGTGCGGGGGGCATGCCGCGCACCAGCGGCCCTCCCGGCGCCGCTGCCCCCTTCGGAGCCCCGCCCTGCGCCTCGCGCTGCTGCAGCCAGCGGCCGAGCTCCTGCTGCCGCTCGGCGGGCGGGAGCTTCGAGAGGTGCTCGCGCATCTGCGCGCGCTGCGCGGGCGGCATGCCGCGCCAGCTCTGCATGAGCTCCCGGCGGCGCCCGGGCGGAAGCCCCTGGAACCACTGGCGCATCGCGGGGTCCGGTCCACGAGGACCCTGGCCCGCAGTCGGGGTGCCCGGCTCGCGCGGCTGCGCCTCGGCGCCGCCGGCCGCGGCCAGCGCCAGGAAGGCGAGGAGCAGCGCCGCCGCGCGTCTCGACACCTAGCCGTGTCCCGCCTGATCGAGCTCGTCGAGCGACTCGACCTGGTCGAGCTGCTCGACCAGCGCGAGGTCGTCGGCCGACTCGACGTCGCCGGCGTCCTGGACCGCGATCGCGAGCGCGAGGTCCTCGTCGCTGGCGGCCTCGAGCTGCGCCAGCGCGGGATCGCCGGAGGGCAGCGGCGAATCGGCCGCCGCCGCCCCGAGCTTGGCCGGCGCGGGCGGCTTGTGGACGTCGCGGGCGATCTCGATCGGGGCCGGCCCGGGTCCGCGCTGCGGCACCGGGAGCGGCGGAGCCTGGCGCGCGACGCTCTCGCGGCGCGCGACGTCGTTGGGCGGGGCTCCCTGCCCACCCGGCAGGCGGGTACGCTCGAGGGCGCGCGGCAGGACCAGGAAGGCGAGCACGGCAGCGGCCGCGAGCGCCCCGAGCCAGACCGGCATCGCGCCGCGGCGGACCCTACGGCCGCCGCCCGCGCTTCGAGCCGAGGGGTCGACGGCCGGACGGCTCGGCGTCCGGCGCAGCGGCTGGACCTGCGGCTGCGCCGGCGCGCCAGACGCCGCCCGCTCCGCCCCGAGCCGCGCCGCCATGCTCGCGGCCAGCTCCGGCCGCACCGCCGGCGCCACGAGGCCGCGCAGCGCGGCGTCGACGCCTCGCCACGCGGCGAGGCGCGCGCGGCAGTCGGCGCATCCGTCGAGGTGCGCGCGCAGCTCCGCCGCACGCGCGGCGTCGAGCTCTCCGTCGAGTAGCGCGGAGAGGTCCTCGTCGAAGGGCAGACAGCGTTCGGACACCACGCTCATGCTCATACCTCCACGTCACCGGCAAGCCGCTCGGCCAGCGCCGCGCGCGCCCGGTGCACCAGCGCCTTCACCGATTTCTCTGTCGTCTCGAGACTGACCGCGACCTCCGCGTAGGAGAGACCCTCGACGGCCGTGAGCCAGAGGGCAGCGCGCTGACGCTCCGGGAGGGTCCCGAGCGCCTGCTCGACCGACTTGCCGACCCGCCGCGCGTTCACCACGTCGTCTACTCCCGCCTGCTCTGCTGCGAGCACGAGCGGCGCGCCGTCCCCGTCGTCGTCCGTGCTCTGGTGCGGGCTCCGGTGCCGCGGTCGCCGGAGCTCGTTCAGGGCGAGCCGGTTCGCGATCGTGAACAGCCACGTCGAGAAGCGCGCGTCGGGCTGGTAGCGCTCGCGAGCCCGGTACAGGCGGAGGAAGGCCTCCTGGACCAGCTCCTCGGCGGAGGCAGCATCGCGCAGCATGCGCTCGAGATAGCGCAGCAGGGGAGCCGACCAGCGTTGGAAGAGCACGTCGAAGGCGGACTCGTCTCCGGCACGGAGGGCCAGCATCAGCTGGACGTCTTCATCCCCTGCGTGCACGCCCGTCCCCGTCACCCCATTCAACCCGCAGCTCCGCTCCGGGTTGCACGGCCCCGAGGGGTCAGTCCGCGCGCTCGAGCGTCGCCAGGAACTCGCGGAGGACCCGGCTCACCGCATCGGGCTCCTCCAGTGTGACGACGTGGCCGGCCCGCGGAATCACGACGCGCCGCGCCGCCGGCAGCCGCGCCGACATCACTTCGGCGGCGCGCAGATACGCCTCGTCCTGCTCACCCACGACGACCAGCGCCGGGCACGTGATCTCGGCGAGCCGGTCGATGCAGCCCGGTGCGGGGCCGGCGATGCGCCGGCCGAAGCGCGCGACACCGCCCACGCTCTGGCGGGCGATCGCGCCCGCTGCGCGGCGGGCGGCCTCGGTCTCCCGCCGCCGACCCACGGCCGTGTCGGAGCCGCGGCTCTTGAGGAAACCCTCGAAGCCCTTCTCCTCGAGGATCTGCGCGGTGCGCTCGACCTGCGCCAGCCAGCGGGCCTGCGCGTCGGGGCTCTTGAAGCCGGGGCCCGTGTCGAGCAGGGCGAGCGCGCGCACCCGCGAGGGGAAGCGGAGCGCGAAGTGGAGCGAGGCGAGGCCTCCGAACGAGAAGCCAGCGAGCACCGCGGGCGCGCCGCTCCGGCCATCCGCCCAGTCGAGCACCCGCGCCATGTCCTCGAGCACGTGTTCGAACGAGTAGGCGGCGGCGTCCTCGGGCGCATCCGACTCGCCGTGGCCGCGGTAGTCCCAGAGCACGACGCGCGCACCCGCGGCCGCGAGCGGCTCGACCTGCGGGCGGAAGTTCTCGCGCGTGGTGCAGTAGCCGCACGAGAAGAGCACGGGGATCCCGGCGCCGTGCGCCTCGGCCTCGAGCTCGGTGCCGTCGCTCGCGCGGATCCGCGCCACCGCGTCAGCCGGTGGGCTTCGTCGCGTCGGCCTGCGGCGCCCGCCGGCCGGAGCCCGCCGCGGCCCGCTGCGCCCCGAGGCGGCGCTTCAGCGCCTTCGCCATCTGCTCGAGCTGATCCTGCATCGGGCCCTTGATGGTGAACTCCGGCACCAGCACCTTCGTGCGCCCGTTCAGCTCGATGCGCACCCGCGTGCGCGTCTTGCGCTCGGTCAGCGTGACGGCGCCGCGCAGCTCGCGCCAGACGCGGCCGTCGCAGACCTTCTCGAAGCGGACGTCGCCGTCGGGCTCGAAGTCGAAGTGGAAGGTCGCGACCCCCTCGCGACCCAGTGCCGTGTAGTGGCTCCGGATGGTCTTGCGGCTTCCCTTCCTCTCGACGATCTCCGTGCGGGTATCGGGGAACAGCTCGCGGAGCACCTCGTCGTCGGCGAGGAGCACGGCCGCGTCGCTTCGCCTGCGCTCGACGTCGAACTCCTTCTCCATCCGCACTAGTGCACCTCCATCCAGACGGTCGGCGCCAGGACCGGCCCGTCCACCGACACCGCGTCGAGCCAGCCGGCGATGTGCTCGAACGCTCGGGGCAAGGGTAGTGCGGGAGCCAGGGACTGCACGACGCGCATGTGCATCGCCTCGCGCAGCTGCGCGGCGAGCGGCTTGGGGGCCGGGAACACGGCGAGCGCGACGTCGGCGTCCGGCGCGATCCCCACCTTCTCCTTCGCCTTCGCCACCGCGACGCGCATCCCGCCGAGCGCGTCGACCAGCTTGAGGCCGGCCGCCTGCGCGCCGGTCCACACGCGGCCTTCGGCCACCGGATCCAGCGCGTCGACGGGGATGCCGCGCCCCTCCGAGACGCGCGACAGGAAGCGGTGGTAGACCTCCATCACGTCGGCCTGCAGCCACGCGCGCGTCTCGGGCGACAGCTCGCGGGTGATGAGCTCCAGCTCGGCGTGCGGCGCGCGCGTCTGCGTCTCGACGCCGACGTCGAGGCGCGCCAGGAGCGGCGCGAGCGCGGGGCGCACCGCGAAGACACCGATCGAGCCGGTCAGCGTGCCGGGCTGGGCGACGATGGTGTCGGCCGCCGACGCCAGGTAGTAGCCGCCCGAGGCGGCGTAGTCCGAGAAGGAGGCGATCACCGGCTTCTTCTTCCGCGCCTCGCGGATCGCGCGCCACACGAGCTCGGACGGGAAGGCCCCGCCGCCCGGGCTGTCGATGCGCAGCAGGATCGCCCGCACCTTGTCGTCCTTGGCGGCGTCCTCGAGCGCCTCGATCACGCTGTCTGCCGCGAAGATCGGGCGCCCCGAGCGGGAGCTCGATCCGCGCCCGGTGGTGATCGTTCCGCTCCCGTACACGAGCGCAAAGGTGGCCTGCGGGTCGAAGCCGAGCGAGGCGGGATCGACCCGCGCGTACTCGTTGGCCTTGACGATCGGCGGCTTGCCGAGGGCATCGAGGAGCTCGCGCTGCGTCTCGACCCCGTCGACCAGGTGCAGGCGCTCGAGATCCTCCGGCTTCGAGGTGGCCTCCGCGAGAGCCGCGCGCACGGCGGCCTCGTCGATGCCGCGTCCCTCTGCGATCCCGGCGACGAAGCCCGCGTCGATCGAGTCGAGCAGCGCGGCGGCGTGCTCGCGGTAGGCGGGGCTCATGCCGCGACCGGCGATGCTCTCCGCCGCCCCCTTGTAGGCGCCCGCCTGCGCCACCTCGACCTTGACCCCGAGCTTGTCCCATAGGCCGCCGAGGAACAGGAACTCCTGCGCGAGGCCGATCAGCGGCGCGCCTCCGCCCGGCGCCGTGTAGACCTGCTCGGCCGCGCTGGCGACGTAGTACTCGATGTTGGCGCCGAAGCCGCCGACCTCGAGATACGCGATCGGGTGGCGGCCCTTCTCGCGCAGGGCGCGGATCTCGTCGCGGAACTCCTGCGCCTTCGCCCAGCCGATCTGCAGGTCGCGGATGACCAGGACCACGTGCGAGATGCGCTCGTCGCGCTCCGCCTTGCGCAGCTCGCCGAGCGTGCCGAGCAGCGAGCGCTGCTCGAAGCCGAGGAGCTGCGCGAGGATCGGTGCGTCGGGCGCCTCGACGTAGTCGCCCGACAGCTCGAACAAGAGCGCGCTGCCGGGCTGGATGCCCGGCGACGCGATGCGCCGCGCCAGCCAGCCGACGCCCGCGAGCACCACCAGCGCGATCACCGCCCAGCGGATCGTGCGCAATTCCGGCCCCTCCCAGGCCGAGGCAGGAGAACCTGCGCCGGCCAGCCGCGCGCCGCGGGCTATCCTTCGACTCCGTGGCGCGAGAGGTGTACATCGCAGCCGTCGGTCTCACCAAGGTGGACCTCACCGGCCGCATCTTCGCCTCCGTCTTCGACCTGTTCGCCGAAGCGTACCACCGCGCGATCGAAGACTCTCCGGTGCGGGCCTTCGAGGCGCTGCAGGTGGGCATCATGGACAGCGAAGAGTTCGAGAACCGCGCGAACGTCGCGGCCAAGGTCGCCGACCGCATCGGGCTGACCGGCATCCCCGCGATCCGCTCCGAGACCGCCTCCTCGACCGGTGCCGCCGCGCTGCACGAGGCGTGGGCGAAGGTCGCTTCGGGCCAGTGCGAGAGCGTGCTGGTGCTGGCCGGCGAGCGCATGAAGAATGTCACGACCGAGGTCGCCACGGCGATCATGTCGAAGACGGTCGACCCCGTGGAGCGCAACTTCGGCTTCACGATGCCGGCGCTGATCGCGCTCGTCACCCAGGCCTGGCTGCACGAGCGCAAGCTGCGCGGGAAGGCCGTCGCCGACCTGCTCGCACGGCTCATGGTCCGCGCCCACGCGCTCGGCGCCGAGAATCCGCTGGCGGCCTTCAGCGGTCGCCGCGAGCCGCTCGAGGCCTACTTCGACGCCACCAAGAACCTGCCCGTCGCGACGCCTCTCATGCGCAAGGACTGCTCGCCGATCTGCGACGGTGCCGCCGCGCTGATCCTGACCTCCCGCCCCCAGGCGGTGCGCATCGCGGGACTGGGCTCGGCGACCGAGACCAGCTCGGTCCTGGACCGCGACCGGCTCGCCTGCCTCGACGCGACCCGCGCCGCCGCGCGCGTGGCGTACTGGCGCGCGGGAATCGCCCGGCCGCGCGAGCTCGAGGGCCTCGTCGTCGAGTGCCACGACGCCTTCAACAGCCTGCTGCCCATCGACCTCACCGACCTCGGCCTGGTCGAGCCGGACGAGGCGATCGAGGCGGTCGTCGGCAGCCTGCGGCGCGAGCCCGGAGATCCGCTCGAGCACCCGGTCACGGGGCTGCGCGGCCGGCTGCCGGTGAACCTCTCGGGCGGGCTCAAGGCGCGCGGCCACCCGGTCGGCGGCACGGGGCTCTTCCAGATCGCCGAGTGCTACCTGCAGCTCACGGGCCGCTTCCCGAACCCGCGGGCGCAGGTGCCCGGCGCGAAGATCGGCATCGCGCACTCGATCGGAGGGCCGGGCAACAACGTGTACGTCACCGTGATCGAGCGCAGCGACGCGAAGCGGCGCCCGGATCCGGTGCCGCGCCCGCATCTCACCTTCCGCTCGGCGGAGACGGCCCGCGGCCGGCGCGCAGCCGAGAGCCTGCACGGCGCGACGGCCGTGCTCGAGGCCTACACGACGATCCACGTCACGTCGGGCGCGCAGCCGGGTCCGATCCACGTGGGACTGGTGCGAATCGCCGACCGCCGCGCATTCGCGAAGCTCGACCGCGCTCCCGACGAGGGCGAGCCGGCCGAAGCGGTGCTCGCGGGCCGCCGCGTGAAGCTGCTCGTGAAGGACGACGGCGACAACTACTTCCAGATTCCGCGCGCGCGCGGCTTCGACCTCGGATCCCTGGTCGAGCGCGTGCGCGGCGCGGTCGGCCGGCGGCGCGCCGCCGGAGACGACGCGCCGCCGCTGCCGGCGCCGCCGCCCCAGGCGAGCGCGCCCGGAGCCGACGCCGCCCCCGCCTCCGAGGAGGCGGACGGCGAGGACGAGCTCTCGCGCGACGCCGTCTAGAAGACGATCACCCCGCGCGCGTTCACGCCCGCGACCAGGTCGTCGAAGGCGCGCGGCGCGTCGTCGATCGAATAGGTCGCCGTCACCAGCTCGTCGAGCTTGAGTCGCCCGCACTTGTAGAGGTCGAGCAGCCGCGGGAAGTCGATCGACGGGCGCGCCGAGCCGTACATCGAGCCGGTCAGCACCTTCTCCTGGAAGGGCAGCAGGAAGGCGCCGAAGGTGACCGTCTCGGTCGGCTTCGAGACGCCCACCACGACCGCGGTGCCTCCCTTGCGCACGCAGCCGAAGGCCTGCTGGATGGTCGCGCCGAGCCCGATGCACTCGAAGGCGTAGTCCGCACCGCCGCCGGTCAGCGCCATCACCTTGCCCACCGGATCGCCGTCGGTCGACGGGTTGATCGTGTGGGTCGCGCCGAAGGTGCGCGCGTACTCGAGCTTCTTGTCAGCCGTGTCGACGGCGATGATCTGCTTGGCGCCCGCGATCGCG
>Ga0335076_10009000_pt1 | contig 10062 bp, 9 predicted proteins | sample Lox_Sample_25_FD_206717 | JGI IMG/M metagenome (GOLD analysis project Ga0335076, IMG submission 206717) | Soil microbial communities from Loxahatchee National Wildlife Refuge, Florida, United States - Lox_Sample_2.5 | ecosystem: Environmental > Terrestrial > Soil > Wetlands | place: USA: Florida...
GCGCTACGCCTATTCCTTTCCCAAACTGCCGGTGGAGCTGTCGCACGAACGCTACGTGCTGGACCACAATCGCTGCATCCTCTGTACCCGCTGCGTGCGCGTGTGCGACGAAGTGGAAGGCGCCCATGTTTTCGATGTCGGCTCCCGCGGAATCCGCGCCATGATTGCCTGCGATATGAATCAGCCCTGGGGCCAGTCGCGCAATTGCACGTCGTGCGGCAAATGTGTGCAGGTGTGTCCCACCGGGGCGCTCGCCGAAAAGGGCTTCGGCGTGGAGGAAATGGTCAAGCACGACCGTAAGATCACGCGCCTGGCCGCCAGGCGGGGAGTGCATGCATGAAGAAAACGCGGCTTGCCACGGTGTGGCTGGACGGCTGCTCCGGCTGCCACATGTCGCTGCTCGACATGGATGAAAACATCATCAACGTAGCCAAGCGGGTGGAGGTGGTCTACGGCCCGCTGGTGGATGCGCAGGAGTTTCCCAAGGCAGTGGACGTGACCCTGATCGAAGGCGCGGTCAGCTCGCAGGCCGATCTGGAGAAGGTGCGCACCATCCGCCAGCGCAGCAAACTGGTGGTCTCGCTCGGCGATTGCGCGGTTACGGGCAATGTGCCGGCGCTGCGCAATGCCCATCCCGCGCGCAAGATGCTGGAGCGGATTTACCTGGAAGGCGCGCAGGCCGGCCGCGTGGTACCCGGCGAGGGAGTGCCGCCGCTTTTGCGCCACGCTTTGCCGGTGCATGAAGTCGTGCGTGTCGACCTCCACGTGCCGGGATGCCCGCCTTCGGCTTCGGCCATCGCGTACGTGGTCGGGGAACTGCTGGAAGGCCGCGTTCCGACGCTAGGTTCCGCGGCGAAATTCGGGTAAAACGCTCATGAAGAAAATTGTCATCGACCCGGTCACCCGCATCGAAGGCCACGCCACGATCGACATCTACGTGGACGACCAGGGACAAGTCGCCGACACCCACTTCCATGTGACCCAGGTGCGGGGGTTCGAGAAGTTCACCGAGGGGCGGCCGTTCTACGAGATGCCCTCGATCACCGCGCGCATTTGCGGTATCTGCCCGGTGAGCCACCTGCTGGCCTCCGCCAAAGCCTGCGACGCCATCATGGCGGTGGCTCCTCCGGAGGCCGGCGCCCGGCTGCGCGAGCTGGTGCACTGCGCCCAGTTCGTGCAATCGCACGCGCTGAGCTTCTTCCATCTCTCCGCCCCCGACCTGCTGCTGGGCTTCGATTCCGACCCGGCGCGGCGCAACATCTTCGGCCTCATCGAGGAGCAGCCCGAACTGGCGCGCACCGGAATCGCGCTGCGCAAATACGGCCAGGAGATCATCGAAGCGCTGGCCAAGGAGCGCGTGCATCCTTCGTGGATCGTCCCCGGCGGAGTCAACGCGCCGCTGACGCGCGACGTGCGCGACCGCATCCTGGCGGGTCTCCCCGCGGCTCGCGCGTCGGCCACCCGGACTCTCGCGTTCTTCAAGTCGGTACTCGACCGGTTTCCCGCCGAGATCGAGAACTTCGGTACCGATCCCACGATGTATGCCGGCATGCTGGACGATGCCGGCGGATTGCAATGGTACGAAGGGCTGCTGACCTTCGTGGATTCCACTGGGAAGACTGTCGCCGCCGGTATCCGCGCGTGCGACTATTCCCGCTTTATCGGCGAAGCGTCGCTGCGCGATTCCTACCTGAAGGCGCCGTATTACAAGCCGGCCGGCTATCCCGAGGGCGTTTATCGCGTGGGCCCGCTGGCGCGCCTGAATGTGGCCGGGAGCATGGGCACCCCGCAGGCCGATGCGGAGCTGGCCGAATTCCGCGAGCGATGCGGCACGGTGGCCCATAGCTCCTTCCACTACCACTACGCGCGCCTGGTGGAGCTGCTCCACGCGCTGGAGAAGATCGAAGTTCTGCTGGCCGATCCCGTGATCCTCGACACGCACGTGCGCGCTCGCGCCGCGGTGAACTGCCTGGAGGGCGTGGGCATGATCGAAGCGCCCCGCGGCGTCCTGATCCATCACTACAAAGTGGACGAGAAGGGCGCCATCCGCTGGGTGAACCTGATCGTGGCCACCGGCCACAACAACCTGGCCATCAACCGGGCGGTGGGCCAGGTGGCGCGCCACTTCGTCGAAGGCGACCAGATCAGGGAAGGCATGCTCAACCGGGTTTCCGCGGTGGTCCGCGCCTACGATCCCTGCCTGAGCTGCTCCACCCACGCCGATGGAACGCTGGCCCTGCGGATCGCAGTGCGGGACCGGAGCGGCGCGCTGATTAGAATAGTGGATTGACGCCCCCAGTCCCCCTACTCGACTTTCAAAACGTCACCGTGCAGCGCGGCGATCGCGTGGTGCTCGATGGCGTCACCCTGTCCATCGCGCAGGGCGAACACGTGGCCATCCTGGGCCCCAACGGCTCCGGGAAATCCACGCTCATCAAGGTCATCTCGCGCGAGCTCTACCCGCGGCTCAAAGACGAACCCTGGTCGCTGCGCATCCTGGGCCGCGACCGCTGGCACCTGTTCGACCTGCGCAATCACCTGGGCCTGGTCTCGAACGACTGGATGCAGATGTGCACGCGCGATTACTCGGGCTACGAGATCGTGCTTTCGGGATTCTTCGGCAGCGTGGGCATTTGGCCGAACCATGAAGTCACCGCCGCCATGGAGCGGAAGGCGCGCGACGTGCTGGACCTGCTCGAAATCGCCCACCTGGCCGATCGCAACACTAACGAGATGTCCTCGGGCGAAGCGCGCCGCATCCTGATCGGCCGCGCCCTGGTGCACGACCCGCAGGCCCTGGTGCTCGACGAACCCACCACCAGCCTGGACCTGCGCGCCACCTACGAACTGCGCGAGGTTCTGCGCAAGCTCGCCGCGAGCGGCATCAGCATCGTCATGGTGACCCATCATCTGCCGGACATCATCCCGGAGATGCGCCGCGTGGTGCTGTTCCGCGCGGGGCGGGTGTATTGCGACGGGCCCAAGGAAAAGCTGCTGCAGCCCGCGCCGTTGAGCGAGGTCTTCGGCATTCCGGTCGAAGTGCTCGAGCGGTCGGGCTACTACCACGTGCTGTGAAGGCGCCTTACAGCAGGTGCCGATACTCGTCGGCATCCAGTCCGAATCGTTCCATCTGCCGGGGCAGGTCGGCGCGCAGCGTTTCGGGAGTGTGGTGTACCCATGCCGCGATGACGGTCTCCACGCCCACGCGATTCTTGCCATCTTCTTCGGCCATGGCTTCGGCCGTTCCGCGAAGCTGCGCCTCGGTGTCTTCGCGCACGGGCCGCGGGGTTTGCGACAGCACCTGGTTCAGGAAATCTTCGGCAGCGTCGTTCCAGTTCATTCGTCCCATGATACTCGTGTAGAATAGCGCCGTGAACCATCAGCGCCGAAGATTCCTCGCCACGGCCGCGGCGGCGTTCGTCCCTGCTGCGGCGCAGACGCCGGTACGCTATCCCGATCCCGATGTGATCGCGATCGACCCGCGATTCAACAAGTATAAGATCAACAATGCGCCCATCCAGAAGCTGTATACCGGCACGTTCTGGGCCGAGGGTCCGGCGTGGAACGGGCAGGGGCGCTACCTGCTCTGGAGCGACATCCCCAACAACCGCCAGATGCGCTGGATGGAAGAAGACGGCCACGTCTCGGTGTTCCGCGATCCCTCGGGGTACAGCAACGGCAACACTTTCGACTACGAGGGCCGCCAGGTATCGTGCCAGCACGGCAATCGCCGCGTGGTGCGCTACGAGCACGATGGCTCGGTCACCGTGATCGCCGATAAATGGCAGGGCAAGCCGCTGAATTCGCCCAACGACGTGGTGGTCCATCCCGACGGCGGCATCTGGTTCACCGATCCGACCTACGGCATTCAGGGCAATTACGAGGGCTTCCAGGCCACGCCCGAGGTGAAGCAGGCGGTATATCGCGTGGACCCCAAAGCCGCCAAAATCGAGATTGTCAGTACCGACTTCGGACAGCCCAACGGCCTGTGCTTTTCGCCCGACTACAAGAAGATCTACATCGCCGACACCGGCGATGCCAAGGATGTTCACGTTTACGACGTGGTGGACGGCAAAACCATCCGCAATGGAAAACGTTTTACCAACATGGTGACGCCCAAGGGCTCGGGCATGGCCGACGGCATCCGCGCCGACGTGGACGGCAACATCTGGGCGGGCGCGGGATGGGTGGGCGCGGGATACGATGGGGTTCACATCCTTTCGCCGGCGGGGGAGTTGATCGGGCAGATCCTGCTGCCGGAGATCTGCGCTAACCTGTGCTTCGGCGGCGCCAGGCGGAATCGCCTCTTCATGGCCTCCAGCCAGTCGTTGTACTCGGTGTTCGTGGGCACGCGCGGCGCGCACATCACGTAGGCGCGATCAGAGCAGAAGACGGATCAGCAGCAGGCTGGCGGCGCACAGAATCGCGCTCGCGACGGTGCCGGTGAGGACGGCACTCGCGCCGGTGCGGGCCAGGAAGCGGACGTTCACCTCCAGCCCCATCGCGGCCATCGAGAGCGTCAGCAGCAGTTCTCCCAGGCTGGCCAGCAGATCGGCCAACGGCGCCGAGCCGAAGCGGAACTGCAGCACCGGAAACAGTCCCAGCGTATTGCACAGTGCCAGGGCCAGAAAGCCGTACACAAAAGGAGGAACCAGCCGCGCGTACTGGATGGCGACAGCGGAGCCGCGCCGCCGCGCGTGCAGGAATCCGAGAATGAAGAGAAACGGCGCTAATAGGGTGACGCGCACCAGCTTCACCAGGGTAGCCAGCGCGCCGGCGGTGGCGCTGTACGCGAACCCCGCCGCCACCACCTGCGGCACGGCGTGAATGGTGGTGCCCGCCCACACTCCGAAAGCCTCGTCGCGCAAATGCAGCATGCCGCCGGCGGCCGGCAGCAGGAACATGAGCACCAGGCCCAGGATGTTGACCGTGCCGATGGAGAGCATCAGGTCGTGATCTTCGGCTTCAATCAGCGGGGCCACCGCCACAATCGCGCTGGTGCCGCAGATGGCCGTGCCCGCGCCGATCAGCAGGCCGGTGCGATGCCAGACGCCGAACCAGCGGGCCAGCCAGACGGTGGCGGCCATCGATACCGTCATGCACACCAGGGTGATGAGCAGAGCCGTGGAACCGACCGAAGCCACGCGCACCAGGTTGAGCCCCGCGCCGGTGAGCACGATGGTGACCGGGATGATGCGCCGGGCCAATCCTTTGGCGCTCTCAATCGTGGCGGCCGGCAGCGGCAGCAGATTGCGCACCAGCACTCCCGCGACGATGGCGATGATGGCGGCGCTTACCGGGTAGCGCGCCCCCGAAGCGCTCACCACGCGAAACGGCGGGAACGGCAGGTAGTGGATGGCGTATGCCACGCCGCTCACCAACACCGCCGGAATGTAAGCCCACCAGGGCGGCGCCGCCGGTTTGGCCTTGACTCTCGGCCGGGTGGGCAGCTCGTGGAGGCCCTCCATGGAGTCGAGAGACAGCAGTGCTTCGTCGCTGATATATCCGTAAGAAGAACTTTGGTGCAGCGTATCCCCCGGGCGATTGAAGGCCGCTCAGACAGTATAGCGCGCGAGCGGCGCCCGGCCCGATCCGGTCTCTTTAGCCGTTGCCCAGGAACTCGACGTGGACGTACGTGCCCAGGCGGACGTTATAGGCGAGATACCAGCCGTCGTGATCGGGGTCTTCGTAGACCACGATCTGATCGGAATCCCAGAGCCATCCGTTACAGAAGGCAATGTCCGGGTCTGCGACGCGAAAGTAGACGCCGTTGAACCAGAAGCGTGCCGGACCGCCGCCCGCCAGGTGGAAGACATGCTTCGGACCAAAACCCAATGTGAAGTGCCCGTGCGCCCAGGGATGATCCAGATGAAAGCGCGCATCGTTGCGGCCGGTATCGTGCCCGACCCAGGTCTTTCCGGCGTCCACGTGAGGGGCTTCGGGGTGGCCGGGCTTGTCGCTGAAATGGTGATCGGCGGCCGGAGGCGGAGCTTCATGACGTGCCGGAGGCGGACCGTGAGCGGGGGGTTTGCCGGGAGTGAAGTGCCCCTGCTCGCCGCCATGTCCTTTGTCTTTTTCCTGCGCAACAAGAGGGACCGCGGCAATCAGCACGAGGCTCACAAAAAGACCAATGGCGTTCTTCATGTCAGTCTAATCCTACCTCATGGTCGCGCGCGAACAACTGTTACTGCCGGGCGAACTGTAAGTAAACGTAGCGTGCCGCGCGAAAACAGGTTCGGGAATGACTCGAAAGGGCTACCAGAAGTGTGTCGCCACGACCTTAGGCGGCCCCGCGGAGCCCGCCACAATCGCGGTTTCGAGCACGACCTGGATGTTCTTCCGCCACCAGTTCGCCGGCGCCTGCTGGAATGCCTGGCGCAGGTAAGTCGGGTTGGTGAGAAAATCTCCGCCCGCGGCCGTGCCCATGTAAGTCATGCCGGCGACCGCCACCACGGTCTTCTCGGTAGCGGCATCGAAAACGCGGCTCACGATCACATACTCCGACGGGCGTCCGGCATCCTGGGAGGCCGCTGCTACCACCTGGTCGCCCCGCTGGCGGTCGCGCACCTCATAGACGCGCTTCTCCACGTTCTTGTCCAGGTAGTAGCGCAAGCCGGTGGTCAGGCCGATAGTCCACTGATTGTTGAACTGGCCGAGCAGCACGGCGGGCCGGCCGCGCAGGTCGTAGTACGACGTGAAGCGGTCGCCCAGCACCTGAAACACTTTGCCCTTGCGCGCCAGCAAGGCGCCCAGCCGCACCGCGGCCATGGTGTCGCCAAAAGTGAAGTAACGGCTGCCGGACGGTTTCAGCTCCGAGAGCGGAACGCGGGTATGCCGGCGGACTTCGTCGCTCGCGCCCGGGGCGGTTCCATCGCCCACCATCTTGCGGTTCCACGCGTCGGCGTCCGGCCCGTCGAAGGTGTAGATGCGCAGCGGCTGCCCGATGCAGATCACCGCTTCGGAACGGTCATCCACCAGCGGCTGCCAGAATGCGTCCAGCTCCGTCGGGCGGAAATGGAGGAAAAGCCAGAGCCCGGTGGTGAGGAACACGATGCACGCGATGCCGGCCACCAGGGTACCGGTCGCGATCCAGGGGCGCGCCAGTTCGACCGGCGGCGGCGATTCGACGGGCACCAGGGGAGCCACCGCGGGTGCGGCCGAGAGCCGGAATTCCGGCACATAGGATCCCTGCGGCAGGCCGACGCGCAATTCGTTCTCATGGCCCGGCTCGAGGTAATACTGCGCCAGGCGCTTGCGGATCTCGGCGGCGGTGGTTCGGACCACCGAGTCCTGGTTCGTGTCGTAACCCGGATCGCGCCCGAATACGGCGCAGCCGATGTTGCGCTCTTTGACCTTGTCGAGCGATCCCTCGAGGTAGGCATCCACGGCGTAGCGCAGCAGGGCCTGGCAGCGCCGGCTGTTGCGGAATTGCGAGCTGGCGAAAATCCGCTCGATCTGCAGCCGGATGGCGGCGGGCTCGAGAGACGCGAGTTCACCCGCGATGCTGGCGGCTTCGGCCTCCGGGATCGACCCTCTGGGTATCATCACCGTTTACTTTTAAACCGATTCTAACCCATCGCAGCGACGTAGACTACGTTTACCTTCGGCTATCCCTCTACAACCCCAATCTGACGGACAAACCAGCTCTTAACGGCGACTATACTACCCTTGAACGTTTAGTACCTAGACATACTCCACAGCAGGCGTTACCGTGGACCCGACCATTCAGGGCTTATGTTCCGTAATTCACTGATGTTGCTACCGGGAGTTCTGGCATTCGGCCTCGGAGTGTCTTACGGCGGGCAACCAGTGAAGGTTGTGCTCGTGGGTGATTCCACGGTCAACGATCAGGGCGGTTGGGGGCCCGGATTCCGGGAGTCTTTCGGGCCGGAAGTCGAAGTTGTAAACTTGGCCCGGAACGGCCGCAGCTCGAAGAGCTTTCGCGACGAGGGAGCCTGGGCTCCCGCCATCGCCGCTAAGCCTGATTACATTCTGATTCAATTCGGTCACAATGACGAACCCGGCAAGGGCCCCGACCGGGAAACCGATCCCCGGACCACTTATCGCGAGAACATGGCGCGGTATGTGGACGAGACTCGCGCGGCCGGTGCGATTCCTGTGCTGGTCACTTCCATCGTCCGGCGAAATTTTACTCCGGACGGCAAAATCAAATCGGACTCCCTGGTACAATATGTGGCAGCAGTTCGGGAGTTGGCAGTCCAAAAAAAGGTCTTTCTGGTGGACCTCTACGCTCTGACTCTGTCCCAGGCGGAAAACCTGGGGCCGGAGGGTTGCAGCGATATCGATGCACGCGACAAAGATGGGAAGCGCGACCACACCCATCTCGGGCAAAAAGGGCAAAAGGAGATAGGCGCCATGGCTGCACGCGAGTTCGTGCGCGTGATCGGCGCCGGAGCCTCATCTCCACCAGTTCACCTGCTTCAGGAGATTAGATAAATGAAGTTCAAGTTCCTTGTCTTCGTGTTACTGACGTTTCCTCTTGCGATCTTCTCGCAGGAGTTTCGCGGCACCATTAGCGGCGCCGTAACCGATCCAACCGGCTCGGCGGTTCCGGGAGTGAAGGTAGTTGTTACCGAGACCCACACCGGAACCAAAGTTCAGACTCAGTCCGATTCCGCGGGTCAATACACCGCTCCGTTCCTGCAACCCGGCGACTACGAGATCAGCGCGCAGATCCAGGGTTTCAAGGAATTCGTGCGGAAGGGTGTCACGGTGGGATCGGGAGATCACCCGGTCATCGACATCCGCCTCGAAGTGGGCGATGTGAGCCAGGCGGTGGAAGTTTCCGCCGATGCTCCGCTGATCAACACTGAGAATGCCACCGCCGGACAGGCGATCACCACTAAGGAAGTGGACGAGCTGCCTTTGAACGGCGGAACTCCGATGGCCTTCGCGGCCCTCACCCTGGGCGTGATCGGCACCGGGCAACCCGGACTGATCCATCCGTTCGACAGCGGCGGGGCCGCCGGATGGAGCGTGGGCGGCGGGTATGCGCAGACCAGCGAGTTACTCGTGGACGGTTCGCCCAATGCCACCTGGGACGGACGTTTGGCTTATAGCGTTCCCAAGGACGCCGTGCAGGAAGTGCGCGTGAAAGCGTTCGACGCCGATGCGGCTTATGGACACACCGGCGGCGGCACCTTGAACCAGGTGATGAAAACCGGCACCAACACTCTGCGAGGAACCCTCTACGAACAGAATCAGCCGAATACTCTCACTGCGAATGACTTCTTCAACAATGCCAAGAACGTGGCGCGTCCGGTGAGTCACTATAACCAATATGGTGTCACTGCCGGCGGGCCGATCTTCCTTCCCAAGGTGTTTGACGGCCGCAACCGGCTGTTCTGGTTCTTCGCTTTTGAAGGACTGAAGGACGGCCAGCCCAATCCGACGTTCACCACGGTTCCGACGGATGCCGAACGCCAGGGCAACTTCTCGCAAGTGCTGGCTGCCGACGGTGCTTCTAACCAACTCTACGATCCTTACAGCTCGGTGTTGAACGGCACGGCGATTGCGTCGCGCACGCCCTACCCCAACAATGTGATCCCGCAAAGCCAGTTGAGCCCCATCGCTTTGGCTTATCTGAAGTTCTATCCCGAGCCAAACATCGTGGCCGCGCGGGCGGATGGCTACCAGAATTTCGGCAACAGCGCCACCACCAACGACGACTACAATAATGAGCTGGGCCGCGTGGACTATAACATGAGTGACCGGAGCCGCATCTTCTTCGATATCCGCCGCACGGGTTACAGCCAGCTCAAGAACGACTACTTTGGCAACCAGGCGGAAGGCTCGTTGCTCTATCGCAACAACTGGGGCGGCACGGTGGACGAAGTTTACACCATCAACTCCGCCAACGTATTCGACGTCCGCGTGAATTTCACCCGCATGGCCGAGGTGCACTCCAATCCGAGCGTGGGCTTCGACCCCAGCTCGCTGGGATTCCCCTCGTACCTCACCACCCGGTCGCAGTTCCTGGAAATGCCGGTGATCACCTTCAGCAGCAACACCAATTTCCAGAACCTCAGCTCCAGCGGCAAC
>Ga0335076_10009001_pt1 | contig 10060 bp, 12 predicted proteins | sample Lox_Sample_25_FD_206717 | JGI IMG/M metagenome (GOLD analysis project Ga0335076, IMG submission 206717) | Soil microbial communities from Loxahatchee National Wildlife Refuge, Florida, United States - Lox_Sample_2.5 | ecosystem: Environmental > Terrestrial > Soil > Wetlands | place: USA...
TTGATCAGCACCAGCCGGGCGATGCTGCCCGCTTGCGGGCTGCTGACGGTGAACGCCGCCCGGTAGCCGAGGGTGGCCGGGGCCTGGGTGATCACCGGCCGGGCGCCCTTGAACAGGTAGGGCGGGGAGAAGATTTCGCCGGTGTTCTCGTACTTGCCTGAGCTCTGCCCGGCCGACAGCACCCGGCCGTCCGGCAGCAGCAGCGCGGTGGAGTGGTACATCCGCGGCGCGGTCTGTGCCGCCATTTCGGTCCAGGTCCCGGTGGCCGGGTGGTAGATCTCCGGGGTGAGCACCGGCCCGTCGTAGTAGCTGGCGGCGCCGCCGCCCACCACCAGCACCGTGCCGTCGGGCAGCAGCACGCTGTTGGCCCACAGCCGGGCGAAGTGCATCGCGCTGGTGTACGCCCAGGCCGGTTGGCTGGCCGAGAGGTTGAGCAGCTCAGCCGTGCTGGTCACGCCGGCTGACGTGGTCCCGCCGGCCTGCAGGATCTCGGTGAGCCCGGGCAGCAGCACCGACATGTCGGTGACGCAGCCACTGCCGGTCTTCTGCTCTGGGCCGGTGGTCCACGTCGCGGTGGCCGGGTTCAGGTAGTACGTGGTGGCGCCGTTGGTCCAGGCGAGCAGGCCGCCGGTGGTGAGCTTCACCCGCGGGTAGGTGACCATGGCCCGGTCGGCCGTGGCCGGCAGCCGGTTGATGGTATTGCTGACCGGGTTGTAGCGGTCCACGTTGATCGCGTTGGTGCCGGTGTTGATTGTGCCACCGCAGATGATCACCGTGCCGTTGCCGAGCAGCGTCGTCGTCGGGTACCAGCGGGCCTGGGACATCAGCGGGCCCTCGGTCCAGGCGTTCGACGCCGGGTCGAAGATGGTCGTGTTGATCACACCCTGGGTGGGGTTGAGTGCCCCCTGCCAGATGTGGCCGCCCGCGATGAACACCCGGCCGTCGGACAGCACGGTGGTACCGGAGCAGAAAACGTCCCGCTGATAGGTGAGTGCGATGTTGGTGGTGCGGCCAGTCACCGGATTCCACAGCACGGCGTCGCTGCCCACCGTGTCGTTGGGCCAGGAGAACAGCAGCACATTCCCGGTATGCAGCAATATCGCATGGATGGAGACCAGGCCCAGGTCGAACGGCGCCGTCCACGAGCCGGTGACCGCGGGATCTGCGGCCAGTAACCGGGCCGGGAAACCACCCATCAGTGCCGCGGCCGTCCCCCCGGTGGCCAGGAACCAGCGCCGGTCCATATTCAGTCCGTCGCGTCCAGAGACATTCGTCATTCTCCGACTCTACTGGCGGTGGACGCCATTACCTGCCAGTAATTCTTTTACAGCGCTTGTATATATTTAATGGCGATGTGGCCCATTTGGTCGGGGGCTATCCGGCCGGGTCCGGGCCGCCGGGCGGGTCCGGGCCGCCGGGCGGGTACGGCGGGCGGGCACTGGCGTTCAGAATGAAGAGCATGAAGCTCAGCAGGGTGGCCGGCCTGGCCGGGATCGCGGGGCCGGTGCTGTTCACCGCGGGGTGGCTGGCCAGTTCGCTGCGCCAGGCCGCACCCATGGCCGAGGTGCAGCTCAGCGGGCTGGCCGCGGAGGACGCGCGGGACCCGCAGCTGATGATGGCCGCGTTCATCGTGCTCGGCGGGTGCTCGATCTGCCTGGGCGCGGGGCTGCGCCAGGTCTGCCCCCGGTCGGCCGGTCCGTGGCTGGTCATGCTGGCCGGCGGCGCGACGGTGGCGGCCGGGGTGTTCCGCCGCGACCACCTGCTGCTGACCGGGCCTGGGTTCACCGGTGAGTCCTGGCACAACCAGGTGCACGACGTGGTCAGCGGCGTCGCCTACGTGGCCATGCTGGCCGCGCCGCTGCTGCTGGCCTGGCGGCTGCGCCGTGATCCGCGGCTACGCCGTGAGCCGGGCTGGGCCGGGATCAGCCGGGCGGTCGCCGGGCTGGCCGTGGCCAGCGCGGTGGGCCTGGCGGTGTTCGCGTCCCGGGCGCTGGATCCGTGGAACGGCCCAGTGTTCGCCAGCCTGGTACAGAAGGGCACGGTCACCCTGGCGCTGGCCGCCGAGGTGGTGCTGGCCGCTGGGTTGCTGCGCTACCGGGGCGCCAGCGCGGGGCCGTTGGCCACCGCCCACTTGGCCGCGAACGAGGCGAATCCGTCCACGTCGGACTCCAGCACGAACAGCCCGCGCACCGGCACCGCCGCGCCCAGTTCCAGCAGCAGCGGCGCGAAGTGGAGGTCCACCGCGAGCTGATGGTTGGGCGCGCCGCCGAGCAGGATCGGCACCGCCGCCTGGCCGGCCAGGCGGCCGGTGCCGAGCCGGTCCAGGAACGACTTGAGCAGCCCGGAGTACGTTGCCTTGTACGTCGGGCTGGCCAGCACCAGCACGTCCGCGTCCAGTACCTGAGCGACGGCCGCGCTGACCGCCGGGTCGGCCGGGTCGAGCACGGCCGGGCCGAGCACGGCCAGGTCCACGTCGGCGACGGTGCCGTTCAGGACGTGGCCGAGTTCTGCCGCCAGGGTCCGGGCCAGGCTGTGCGTGCGCGACTCCGGGCGGGGGTTCCCGGTGATGGCGACGATCCGAACTGCGCTCATGCTGGCTACCTCCATGCTCGCCGACAAGCCGCTATCCTACTATGCGGATCGATAAAACAGACTTATAGGATGATCGGGCTCAGTGTGGTCATGGCCGTAGGGAGGCAGACGATGGCGGACGACCTCTGGCACCGGCCGCTGACCCATGTCCGGGCCGGTGAACTGCGTGCGGACACCGGGCAGACCGGGGGGATGACCCGGCGCGAGGCCATCTCCGGGAAGAACGCCGGGTCCGAGCAGATCTGGATGGGCCAGACGCAGGTGGCCCCGGGGGTCAGTTCCGGCGACCATCACCACGGCGCGACCGAGACCGCGATCTACGTGCTGTCCGGGAACCCGGTGTTCGTATTCGCCGAGGGTGGCCGGGAGATCCGGCTGGAGACCGAGCCCGGCGACTACATCTTCGTGCCGCCATACGTGCCGCACCGGGAGGAGAACCCAGGTGGCCAGGAGGCGGTCGTGATCATCGCGCGGAGCAGTCAGGAAGCCGTCGTGGTCAACCTGGACAGCCTGTGGCCGGCCGACCCGCCGGCCTAGCCGCCGGCTTGGCCGCGGCCGGCCCGTTGCCGGGCACAACGGGGTGACATCGACAGCACTTGTGCCCCAGGGCATACTTGTTGCTTATCTGTCCTGGTCAAAATCGACTAAGTCGATCGAGATAGTGGAATGCCCAGCTCACGGGTTGGGGGGAGCACGGCCGGCTGCCCGCTCTGGCCGGCGCCGGGGCAGCGCAGCCTGGACCACAACAAGACTCGGAGGAGAACATGGCTCTCGCGCTTGGGGACACCGCTCCCGACTTCACCGCGCAGACCACGGAGGGGCCGATCAGCTTCCACGACTGGATCGGTGACTCGTGGGCGGTGCTGTTTTCACACCCGAAGGACTTCACGCCGATCTGCACGACCGAGCTGGGCTACATGGCCAAGATCAAGCCCGAGTTCGACAAGCGGAACGTGAAGATCATCGGGCTGTCGGTTGACCCAACTGACAAGCATGAGCAGTGGGCCAATGACATCAAGGAGACGCAGGGCACCGCGCCGAACTACCCGATCATCGGGGACAGCGACTTCAACGTCTCGAAGCTGTACGGGATGCTGCCGGCCAGCACGTCCGGGGACCCGGCGCAGCGGACCCCGGCCGACAACCAGACCGTCCGCAACGTGTTCGTGATCGGCCCGGACAAGAAAGTCAAGCTGATCCTCGTCTACCCGATGACCACCGGCCGCAACTTCGACGAGGTGCTCCGGGTGATCGACTCCCTGCAGCTCACGGCCAAGCACAAGGTGGCCACGCCGGTGAACTGGCAGCCGGGTCAGAACGTGATCATCTCCGGCTCGGTGTCCAACGACGACGCCGAGAAGCTGTGGCCGGACGGCTGGGAGTCACCGCGGCCGTACATCCGCATCGTGCCGGACCCGACCAGCTGAGACCGCGAAACTGACCCCCTGGCCCGGCTGGGCCAGGGGGTCAGTGCTGGCTGGTCAGCATCAGGTCACCACCCGCAGGTGGGCGCGGGTCCGCTCGGCCTGCTCGGCGCGAGGCGGCACGGACGGCTGGGCCGGGGCCCGGCGGCGGGCGCGGCGGATCTGCCGGGCCCGGCCGGCCGCGCCGGCCGCGGCGTGGTGCTGCCTGATCTGCTCGGTGGCCATGGCCTGGATCACCGTTGCGTACATGACGTCCTCCTCCGGTGCGGCCGTCCGGTGGCGGCCTGTTACGAGTTGGACGGAACCCGGCCCGGCGTTCTCATCGGCTGGGCGCCGGCCAATATTTCCAGATCGGGGACCGATGAATCCGGGCCGCTGGCCCCGTCCTGAAGCAGAGGCCCCGTGCGCTCAGGAGGTTGAGATGGCCCTTCCCGACGTGGTGACCCGCGAGCAGTGGCTGGCCGCCCGGACCGAGCTGCTGGCGGCCGAGAAGGAGGCGACCCGCAGCCGCGACGCGCTCAACACGCGGCGACGGCAGCTGCCCATGGTCCGGATCGACCAGGACTACACGTTCGACGGCGAGCAGGGCACGGTCCCACTGACCGCGCTGCTCGACCTGACCGCGCTGGGCCGGCAGGAAGACTGGGAGCAGCCGGCCGGGCGGGCACCCCGGCTGCACGGCGCCGACCCGACGTTCACCGACTGAAAGCCAGCATGAGCACCAGCACCGACGAACAGGCACTGCTCGACCGGGCCCGGTCCGGCGACGAGGGCGCGTTCACCGAACTCGTCCAGGCGCACCATGGCGAGCTGCGCGCCCACTGCTACCGGATGCTCGGCTCGGTACACGACGCGGACGACGCGGTGCAGGATGCGCTGGTCCGCGCCTGGCGCGGGCTGCCCGGGTTCCAGAGCCGCGGCTCGGTGCGCTCCTGGCTGTACGCCATCGCCACCAACACCGCGCTGGACGTGGCCCGGCACAAGTGCCGCCGCGAGCTGCCGGTCACGTTCGGCCCGGCCGCCGATTACGGGACCCCGGTGGCCGGCGCGGTGACCGAGCCGGTCTGGCTGGAGCCCTATCCGGACCACTGGCTGGCCGGCGGCCCGGAGGCCCGGTACGAGCAGCGGGAGGCCGTGGAGCTGGCGTTCATGATCATGCTGCAGCAGCTGCCCCCGCTGCAGCGGGCCGTCCTCATCCTGCGCGATGTGCTGGGCTTTTCCCCGGCCGAGATGGCCGGCCAGCTCGGCACGTCGGAGGCGGCGGTGAACAGCGCGCTGCAGCGGGCCCGCGCCGCCGCCCGGGCCGGCCTGCCGGCCCGCAGTCAGCAGGCCGAACTGCGCGAGCTGGGCGGCCAGCGGGTCAGCGAGATCGCGGCCCGGTACGCCGACGCCATCGAGCGCGGTGACGCCGACACCCTGGTCAGCATGCTCACCGAGGACGCGACCTGGTGCATGCCGCCGATGCCGACCTGGTACCAGGGGCATCAGGTGCTGCGCGAATGGCTGGTCCGCGACCCGCTGACGGAACGCTGGCGGCACCGGGCCGCCCGGGCCAACGGGCAGCTGGCCGTGGGCGGCTACCTGTACGTCGGCGGCACCGGCCGGTACCGGGCCGCCGTCATCGACGTGCTGACCCTGGACCGGGGCCGGATCGCCGCGGTCACCGCGTTCGTGACGCCCTGGGTGTCCGGGGTGCCCGCGGGCGGCGCGGACAGTGCGGAGATCTTTGCCCGCTTCGGGCTGCCCGCCGAGCTACCGTAGACCGGTGTTCGAGCATGAGGTCACCGTCCGCTGGCGGGACGTGGACGCGCTGGGTCATGTCAACCACGCGGTGTTCCTGACCTACCTGGAAGAAGGCCGGGACGCGTTCTACACCCGCACCCTGAGCGCCGACCCGAACTACGTGGTGGTCCGGCTGGAAGTCGACCTGCGGGCCGAGGTCCGCTACCCGGACCGGCGGGTCACCGTGCGGATCGAGGTGGAGCGGATCGGCACGACCAGCCTGACCACCCGGGAAACCATCGTCACCCCGGCCGGGGAGACCGCCGCGCAGGCCCGCGTGGTCACCGTCCGCTGGGACGCTGAGCAGCGCAAGCCGGTCCCATGGGACGACGCGGACCGGGCCCGGCTCAGGTAGTCACCAGGTGCCGGGCGAAGAAGCGCGCGGAGCTGTCCACCTCGAAGCGCGGCACGTCCATGTGCCCGCCCGCGTTGGCGTGCAGCGACTTCTCCGCCGAGCCGAACGCATCGAACAGCGCGAGCGCCGAATCGCGCGGCACCATCTCGTCGTCCCACTGGACCAGGAACTCGACCGGGATGGTGATGCTGGCCGCCGCCTCGGTCAGGCCGTCGCTGCGGGCCAGGCCCAGCACGGCCGCGGTGATCCGCGGTTCGGCCGCGGCCAGCCGCACCCCGATCGCGCCGCCCATCGATACCCCCCAGTAGCCCACTGGGCCGCCCGGGCTGAGGTGGCCCAGCCGCTGCAGCGCGTCCAGGGTGGCCCGCCATTCCGGAATCGCCCAGGCCGCCATGGTGGTGTTGTAGCCGGGGAACATCGGGCCGAGCGGCTCGCCGTGCGCGGCCCGGTCCCGGATGGCTTCGGTCATCCGCCGCTGCCCCTCGGCTGGCGGGCGGCCGCCGTGCCCGGGCGCATCGATGGCCACCACCGCGAAGCCATCGGCGGTGAAGCGGCGGGCCCGGGCGAGCAGGCCGGGCGCCTTCTTGTGCTGCCCGCCACCGTGGCCGAGCAGGATCGGCGGGCCGGGGGCGCCAGCCGGTTCCCACAGCACGCCGGAGATGTCACCGAGGGTGAACAGCCGTTCCACGGCGCCGTTAAAGGGAGTTTTCGAAATGAATTGCATAGCTGCCTTCCGGGATGCCTGCGTGGCTCCCGGGGCGGTCTATGCCGAAAGCCGCGCCAGCGGGAGCACCCAGCCTGATCGAGCGGAAATGGGTCTCACCTCCCCGGGCCGGTTAGCTTCGCGGCCAACGTATCAGGTTTCCCCGGGCGGCTGGCCGCCCGGGGTGACCAGGCCGGTCTCGTAGGCCAGCACGACGGCCTGGACCCGGTCGCGCAGCTGCAGCTTGGCCAGGATCCGGGCCACGTGTGTCTTGACCGTGGCCTCGCTGAGCACCAGCCGGGCGGCCAGTTCGGCGTTGCTCAGGCCGCGGGCCAGCAGCCGGAACACTTCCAGCTCCCGGGGACTGAGGCTGGCCAGCTCACCGTGGTCCGGCACCGGGCTGGGCACCGCGAACCGCTCCACCAGGCGGCGGGTGATCGATGGGGCCAGCAGCGCGTCGCCGGTGCGCACCAGCCGGATCGCGGTGATCAGGTACTCCGGTGAGACGTGCTTGAGCAGGAACCCGCTGGCCCCGCTGGCCAGCGCGGCGTACACGTACTGGTCCAGGTCGAACGTGGTGAGGATGATGATCCGGCAGTCCGGCTCGGCGGCCAGGATGCGCCGGGTGGCGTCCAGGCCGTCCAGCTCCGGCATCCTGATGTCCATCAGCACCACGTCCGGGTGATGCTGGGCCGCCGCGGCCACCGCCGCCGCGCCGTCCGCGGCCTCGGCGACCACCGGTATCCCGGCGTCCCGCAGGATCATCCGGAATCCGGTGCGCACCAGGGTCTGGTCGTCGGCGATCAGCACCCGAGGCGGCGCCACAGCGTCCGGCGCGGCTGCGTCCGGCCCAGCGTCGCCGGTCATGCCGGCAGCACGGCCAGCTCGTCCGGGATCCGGGCCCGGACCAGCCAGCCGCCGCCCGGCCGCCCGCCCGCATCCAGCTCGCCGCCGTACAGTGCGACCCGTTCCCGCAGGCCGAGCAGGCCGCGCCCGGTACCGGGCCAGCTGGCCGGGCCCGGGCAGCCGTCGTCGGCGACTTCGATGATCAGCGCACCCGGCTGGTAGTCCAGGGTGACAGTGGTCGCGGGCTGCCCGGCATGCTTCAGCACGTTGGTCAGCGCCTCCTGGACCACCCGGTAGGCGGCCAGGTTCAGGCCGGGTGGCAGCGGCCGGACCGGGCCGCGCACCCGCAGTTCCACCGGCAGGCCGGCGGTGGCCACCCGGTCGATGAGCGGGCCGACTTGGGCCAGGCCGGGCTGGGGCGGGGGCGGCGGCTCGTCCGGGGCCGCGTCCGGCGGGGCCAGCAAGCCGAGCAGGTGCTGCAGCTCGACGATGGCCGCCCGGCCGCTGTCCTCCACCGCCAGCAGCGCGGTCCTGGCCTCGTCGGGTGTGCTGCCGAGTACCCGGCGGGCCGCGCCCGCCTGCACGACCATCATGCTGACGTTGTGCGTCACCACGTCGTGCAGTTCCCGGGCGATCCGGGCGCGCTCCTGCTCGATGGCCTGCCGGGTGGCCGCCTCCTGATCGGCCTCGACGCGGCGCAGCCGGGCCTGTGAGTCGCTGGCCCGGCGCCGGCCCAGCCGCACCGCGTTGCCCACGATCAGCGTGGCCACGAACACCAGCAACGCGGTGAGCAGCTGGTAGTTGCCGGACTGGCCGTTGTTCACCGCCGCGGTGGCCAGCACCAGCAGCGCGGCCGGCATGCCGAACATCGCGAGCAGCCAGTACGGGCTGTACAGCACGGCGGCGTACGCGGCCGGCGCCAGCACGACGAGGTTGATGATGCTGCTGCCCGGCAGCGCGGCCAGCACGCAGCCGGCCAGGCACAGCCAGAACGCGGTCAGCGGGAACAGCCGCCGGATGGCCAGCGGCGCCGTCCTGGCCAGCACGGCCAGCAGCACAGTGTGCGAGATCATCGCGTACGGCGCGGGCGGCGAAGGGACCAGGCTGTCGTGCATCCGGACCGAGAGCATGTTCAGCTTCAGGCAGGCCAGCGTGACCGCGGCGGCCAGCGCCACGTCCAGCATGATCTGACGTGGACTGGGCCTGGCTGGCGGATCGGCGGAGCGCCATTTCACCTGCCCATTGTCGCGCAGCGGCCGGATCATGCCATCGGCACTGTGAGCTATCCGGTTAGCCCGCAAGGATGACCGGCCGGGCCGGGCAGATTACCGACCCGGGCCGACGCGGGCCGGGCCCGGCCCGGCCTAGCGTGCCCGGCATGGACACGCTGATAGAGCTGCGCGACGTCACCAAGCGCTACCCCGGCCAGGCGGCCGTGGCCGGGGTCAGCCTGGACGTCGCGCCGGGTGCGGCGGTCGCGGTGATGGGCCCGTCCGGCAGCGGCAAGTCCACGCTGCTGAACCTGATCGCCGGGCTGGACCGGCCGACCAGCGGCTCGGTCACGGTGGCCGGGGAGCGGATAGACACGCTCAGCGAGACCGGGCTGGCCCGGTACCGCCGCCGCCAGGTCGGCATGATCTTCCAGTTCTTCAACCTGCTCGATGACATGACCGTGCTGGACAACGTGCTGCTGCCCGCCCAGCTGGCCCGGATGCGGACGGCGACGGCCCGGGCCAGGGCAGCCGAGCTGCTCCGGGCGCTGCGCATCGAAGGCCACCGGAACAGCTACCCGGCGCGGCTGTCCGGCGGGGAGCGGCAGCGGGTGGCGATCGCCCGGGCCCTGGTGAACCGGCCCGCGCTACTGCTCGCCGACGAGCCGACCGGGGCGCTGGACAGCGCCACCGGGGAGCAGATCGGTGCGTTGCTGCGCGACCTCAACCAGTCCGGCCAGACCATGGTGCTGGTCACCCACAATCCCGCGCTGGCCGCCCGGTACGCACGCCGGACGGTGCAGCTGACCGACGGCCGGGTGGTCGCCGACGCGGTCGCGGAGGCCGGGTCATGACCCCGGTGCTGCGCGCGGTCCGCCGCGGTTCCCGCCGCCTGGTGACGCTCGTGACCGGCCTGGTGCTGCTGGTGTCCAGCGCCGCCTCGGTGCTCGGCCTGGCCCTGGCGGTGGACTCTACCGCCCCGTTCGACCAGGCGTTCGCCGCGCAGCGTGGCGCGGACGCGGTGGTCACCGCGCAGGCCACGGCGGCTGAGCTGGCCGCAACCAGGCGGCTGCCCGCGGTGACCGCGGCGGCCGGGCCGTTCGCCACCTCGACCGTCACGGCCCGGCTGGCCGGCCGGCCTGGGCCG
>Ga0335076_10009002_pt1 | contig 10060 bp, 4 predicted proteins | sample Lox_Sample_25_FD_206717 | JGI IMG/M metagenome (GOLD analysis project Ga0335076, IMG submission 206717) | Soil microbial communities from Loxahatchee National Wildlife Refuge, Florida, United States - Lox_Sample_2.5 | ecosystem: Environmental > Terrestrial > Soil > Wetlands | place: USA: Florida...
AGCTGACGGTCGCGTTCCAGAGCCTGCCGCAAGGCCCCACTTACCCCGCGCAAGTGGATCTGTCCTATCCGAAGAAAGAAATCCAGGTAACCGTCACCAACTCCAACTACCAACGCCTTCAGGCAGCAGGACCGTCAACCTCCGCGGCCCCCAACAGTGCCCCCGCACCGCCCGCCGATGAGGGTTGGCCGCGCAAGAGAGTCATCGATGGAACTACGCTGATCTCCTATCAGCCCCAGGTCGACGACTGGAAAGAGTTCCAGACACTGGATTGGCGAATGGCTTTCAGCCTGACTCCCAAGGGTGGCAAGGCCGTCATTGGAGCCGCCAGCATGGAGGCTCAGACAAATGTCGATAGCGACACCCATACCGTCCTGATTCACGACATCAAGCTGCGGCACACCGACTTTCCGTCTCTCGACGCCGGCACCGCAGCCCGCATGGAGCAGTCGCTGCGCACGTTTCTGCCCCCCACGGTCACGATTTCGCTGGAGAGAATCATTGCCTGCACTCCGAAGAAGGACAGCGCGCCCACCGTGCAACTGAAGAACGACCCGCCGGTCATCTTCGTCAGCTACAAACCAGCCGTTCTTCTCGACATCGATGGCGATCCGGTCAGCGTTCCGATTCAAAACACTAATCTCGAATTCGTGCTCAACACCCCTATGCGTATCATCCGGGACAAGTCCGATTCGCGCTACTATTTTCTGGTCGACGAGCAGTGGCTCACGTCCGCCGACCTGAAGGGCCCCTGGTCCGCCGCCAGCAGGCTTCCGAAAGACCTCGAAGTCGCCGCGCAGGACGAGCATTTCGCCGACATCAAGGATTTTGTCCCGCTCCGGCCGCCCAAGGCTGGCGCAGTTGTGCCGGCCGTTTTCTACAGCACCGGCCCGGCAGAGGTGATTCTCTTCGACGGCCAGCCCGCCTATGCGCCCATTCCCGGGACCCAGTTGTCCTACGCCTCCAACACCGTGAGCTACGTCTTTACCCACACCTCAACGAATCAGGTCTATTTCCTGACCACCGGGCGCTGGTTCAGCGCGAGCAGTCTCGGCGGACCGTGGACCTTTGCCACGCCCAATCTCCCGCCGGACTTCGCCAAAATTCCGGCGTCCAGCCCGGCTGCTCAAGTGCTCGCATCCGTGCCGGGCACCGAAGAGGCCAAAGATGCCGTCCTCATGGCCCAGATACCGACGACGGCGGTCGTGGACCCCAAAGCCGCGGCCGAATCCGCCAAAGTGGCCTACGATGGCAACCCCAAGTTCGCGCCTATCCAAGGCACCTCCATGCAGTACGCCACCAACACCAGCCAGAAGGTGGTCAAGGTAGGCGACGTGTACTATCTCTGTCTTCAGGGCGTGTGGTTTTTCGCGACCACGCCTCAGGGGCCGTGGCAAACCGCGCCTTCCGTGCCTCAGAAAATCTACACGATTCCGCCCAGTTCCCCGGTCTATAACATCACTTACGTCACCCAGACCACGACTTCCGGCGGAGACATAGAAGCTAGCTATACCGCGGGATACGTGGGCGCCTTTGTCATCGGCGCGGCGACCGGAGCCATCATCGCCGGCGGCACTGGATATTACTACCCGCCCTATGTCGGCTATTACCCCGGTTATGTCGGCTTCCCACCCTATTATGCCGCGCCCTATACGTATGGCGCCGGAGCTTACTATAACTCCGCAACCGGCAGGTATGGCGTATCGCAGACCGCCTACGGACCGTACGGCTCCGCGACCCGAGGCGCGACTTACAATCCCTACACCGGCACCTCGGCCCGGTACGGTTCTGTGTCCACGCCATACGGCCGGGCCTCCGCCGGCCAGGCCTACAATCCATACACCGGTGCGTACGGCGCAACCCGGCAGGGTTCCAATGCCTATTCGCAGTGGGGCAGTTCCGTAGTCTCGAAGAACGGACAGACCGCATACACCCAGCACTATTCCGACGCGCGAGGAACGGCAGGCTCGGTTCAAACCAGCCAGGGCGGAAAAGCCGTCGGAGGCGTCGGCGCGGGCGGCAACAGCGGATTCGCCGGCAAGACCGCGAGCGGCGACATGTACGCCGGCCACGACGGCAACGTCTACAAGAACACCGGTTCCGGCTGGCAGAAGTACAACAACGGTTCCGGCTCGTGGAGTTCGGTGAACACGCCCAGCCAGGAGCGGACATCCGGCGCCGCGTCGCCACAAGCACGTCCGGAGAGTTCCGGCGCCGCGCAGCGAGCACCCTCCCAGGGAGGCGGCGGCAGTCAGATGCAAAGCCTCCAGAGCGAGGCCGCAAACAGGCAGCGCGGAGCGCAATCGAGCCAGCGCTTCCAGCAACGCTCGTCCGGAGGCGGCGGGTTTGGTGGCGGCGGACGGTCCTTCGGCGGTGGCCGCCGAAGGTAGCACCTGTACCCATCCGCTATTTCTTCTTCTCGCGCCCCGGGCGGTCGATCGCCTCCGCCACTACGTTCGATACCGACTGGAATACGATCTGCGAATCGTAACTCTTCATGTACCCGAATCCTGCCGGCTCGCCTTCCACGGTGTCCTTTTTCTGCACGTGCTCGAACCGCCCCACCAGCGTAGCCGTCACCTTATACAGCGGGCACCTCGAGCAGATCGCCCCGTCTTTCGGCTTGTACTTCTTGTCCAGCGATTCCCGCATCTTCTGGTACTGGCGATCTTCCCTCAGGCTCGCGTTGGCTTCCGCTCCCTCCGCAAGATCCGTCCCGGCAAGCCAGACATAAACGGAACACGTGTCGTCCCGAACCAGAGTCGTCTGCAACCCCGTCTGCACTGTGGCCCGAACCTCGACCACCTGGCCCTGGAACCGTTCCGGTGAGGCGGCCAACTCGCAGAGAGTGGTGCGGACCGGTGCCGGCGGAATGGAACCGCCGTCGCCCGCCGCCAATGCCAGTCCCCCGGCCGTCATCACCAGGACAATCCAATCCATTCGTATCATTGGTTGCCAGCCTTCCCACCGGCTATCCATTTCCATCCGATCGGAGGCCGGCGCGCAACCGGACGGCCGGCCCCCGCATCCGCGTTCAGAACGTCAGCTTCAGGCCGCCCTGTATCTCACGCGAGTTCAGAACTCCCACCGGGGCGCCGAACCGCAGCTGCGGGCTTGGCGCGACCGACAAGCTCGGGTTGCCCCACAGCGTCCCGATCTCCGTGACGTTCATATGGTTGAACAGATTGAACGCGTCCACCGAAAATGTCAGGCTCGCGCGCTCCCCTAAGTGAAAGGCCCGCGAAAGCCGGAGATCGATGTTTTCCATGCCGGGCCCTTGCATCGTGTTGCGCCCCAGCGTTCCGGGCCGGTCCGAGTTCGGATTTCCATCGCCGTTCGCGTCGCTGCCCGCAAACACCGTGTTGAAACGGCCGCTCTGCAACGCCACCACCGAATTCAATTGCCATCCGTGAATCAGCGGCGCACGCTTCGGAAACTCCGCCATCCACCCGAGCGTCAGCCGCTGGCCCACGTGCTGCCGCGATAGCCCGAATTCCAGCGCCGGGTTCCACTCCGGATTGTCCGCGAAATTGGCGATCGAATCCCCGTTGGAGATGGTCTTGGAAAAAGTGTAGCTCGCCTGGAAGCCGAGCCCCTTCGTCAGGCGCCGCGAAATCTCCACCGTGGCCCCGTTGTAGTCCGAGACGCCGCAGTTGGTCGCCGCGATAAAATCGCCCATGTCGGCATATTTCCGCGCTCCGTAGTAGGGCTTTCCCGTCGGCAGAATCGAGGTCTGCACCGCGTTCAGATTCGGCCCGAAGCCGATCAGGTCGCGCGCCGCCACCGATTGGTACCCGAGCGATACCACCATGCCGTGAAACTCGTGCTCGATCGCAAAACTGCCGTTGCGTGCAAACGGCGTCTTCATCTCCCGGTCCAGTGTGTTCGACATCCCGTTCCGCGTGAGCGCCGGATATTGCCCCGTTTGCAAGAACGTAATCGCCGCCGCCTGAGCGGCCGGTCCAGTAATCGTGTTCTGGTCGAAACGGCCCGGCAGCGGCAGCGCGTTGGGGTACAGCAGTTGTGCGTCGGGAAGATTGCCCTTGCTCGACCATTCCGTGCTCGTGAAAAGCTGCGCCACGCTGTTCGCAAGTCGGGTCTTGAAGATCCCGTATCCGCCCCGGATCACCGTGTGCCCCCCGATCCGGTACGCAAACCCCGCGCGCGGCTGGAAACCAGTCCAGTCCACGCCGCTGTGATATTGCGCCGGCCAGGCTTCGAAATCGTCGCGAATCCCGTAGGTCAGGCTCAGTTTCCCAAGCGTCCACGCATCCTGCAGGAAGAAGCCGTACATGTCGTGCGTCATCTGCCAGTTCGTGGCGCTCTGCCATCCCGGCGGAACTGCCTGCTTCCAGGTCGTGTCCGCCGGAGGCGCCGAGGTCGCGCCCTTCAAACTCGGAAACCAGAACAGCACCGGCGACATCGTGCTGAAAGCCGCCAGGTTCGGAAAGACAATGCGCGCCGGGAAGAAAAGCGGGTAGATCGTGGAGTCGTCAAGATTGCTGAAGTCGAACCCCGCCTTGATTTCGTGCGCGCGCCAGGCGTGTGTCAGGTTGTCCGTAAACTGCCGCCGCGTCTCGCCATAAAAACTGGGATCGGAGGTGCTCTTGCCCATCGCGATCAGGTTGGAGATCTCCAGGTTCGGTTCATTCACTACCGGCTCATAGTGGTAGGAGCGCCGCGCCCACTGGAAGCGGGCCTCGTTCACCGTGGTCCCGCTGAGCACCGACGTCGGGCTCACTACCAGCGTCTGGTCCTGCAGGTCCGTATTCCGCGCTGCGCTCGAGGTCGGCGCGCCCCGTCCGAATAACCCCGGGAATCGCAGCGCCTCCGCCGTCTGATAGTTGTAGCGCGCCATCAGCGAGTTCGCCTGGTTGATCTGGTAATCCACCTTGAACATCGCCAGGTCGTAGTCGCTGGTGCGCTTCTGGTCGTTGGTCTCCGGCGAAAGGCCGTAGTGCGTACGCACCTGGTTGATCATCGCCAGGTTGTCCTGCACCACCTGCGGAACGGCGTTCGATTGCAACCGCCGCTGCCCTTCCCAGTTCGCAAAGAAGAATGCTTTCTCTCTCTTCAGAGGTCCGCTGGCCGTGACGCCATACTGGTTCTGCCTCAGCGTGCTCGCCTCGGGAGTATTCAGAGCCGGCCGCGCAGCCAGCAGGTCGTTCATGCCGTAGTAGTAAACCGATCCATGAAATGCGTTCTCGCCCGACTTGGTCACGATGTTCACGAAGCCGGCCAGCGCGCCTCCGTACTGCGGCAGGTACGGGGTCGAAAGCACGCGGAACTCGCCCGCCGCTTCCTGCGACGGCGTGGCCCGCGGCAGGCCGGTCATCGTCTGAATGTTGTCGGCGCCGTCCACTTGTAATACGGTGTTCAATTCCGATTGGCCCGCGAATGACAATCGCGGGACCGCCGATGCGCCAACCCCCGTGTCCGGCTCCTTGAACGGACCGCCGCCCACATTCTCCCGGCCCTGAACCGCCTCGCCGGTCAGTTTTACGAAGTCCACGAAGTTGCGGCCCCGGTTCGGCAGCAAGTCGATTTCCTGTCGCCGCACAATCCGGCTCCGGTCGCCGCTCGTATCGTCGATCAGCGGTTGATGGTAGGCGACCACCGACTGCGTTTCCCCGGCCATCGACACGCCCAGTACCGTCGTTCCGCCTACGCTCAGCACGATCGCTTCCACCGTCACTGGAGAATAGCCGTCCGCCGTGCCACGCAGAAAGTACTCGCCTGGGTCCAGATTCGAGATCACGTAATTACCCGACTTGTCCGTGGTCACGCTGCGCGATACCCCGGTAGCCGTGGCCGTCACCGTCACGGATGCTCCCGCAAGCGGCGTTCCTTCCGGATTGCTCACCACCCCCGAAATCGTACTCTTGGCGGTCTGTGCGTTCATAATTCCGCCGAACATGGCCAGGAACGTAATCAGGCTCAGTATCGGGAAAGGACGCCGCGAAAACTGCGGCATCGACTTGGAATTCATACGACGTCTCCTTGTGCGCCGCCAGGAGCCCACGGCCTTGTGCGCCGGGCTCCGGAAACGGTGCGTGATCTGCGACAGGTTCGGACCCGGCGGCCGGCCCTTCACAATCGTTTGCGATTCAAATCGTCAGACAAAATTCTAGGAGGAATGCGGAGAAGCACAAAGTCTCGTCAGTACCGGGCGTTAGGAAAACCCGTTTACTTTCGCTAAGTCGTTGTTACATGTGGATGGAAAGTTAGTAATAGGACAGCCGCAATGTCGCGTAACGTGGCAGTATTTACGCTCGTCGTGTCGCGAATATCGTCATGCGACGGCGGCCTGCCACTCAGAGGTCGTGCACGAGTCGATCGATAGCATCGTCCATGGTGGACTTGCCTTCGAGGTAAGGCTGCCAGTAGAGGCCAAGCAGCTCGCGGTAGCGCGTCCAGCCGCGGTTCCATACGCCATAGTGATCGGGGTACGGAACACGACCCGGAATCAGAGCCCTCACCGTATCGGCGACGGTATAGAAGAGAATGGTGTGGGAAACGTCTCGCGAGAGCTCTTTGCCGGCGGTCTTGGCACGGGATCTCAGGGCTGTATCCACCGTGTGCATCATCAGGTGGGAGCATTCGTGGAAGAGTTGCTCCAGCCCATCCACGCCCTGGTGCTCCGGGTTTAGGCTGGACATGGTGATTAGAGGAGGATCTGCCGTCGTGTAGCCTCCCCGCGGGTCGGCGTACGCGACCGCCTCCACCCGCAGCGGAAGCGTGGGCCAGGAAGCGCGGAACACCGTCGCGAGCCGCTCCTTGATGCGCGGACCGTAGCGCTCCACCTGCGGTGTGAGTTGCGCTATCCACTGGAGGTTTGCGGCGTCGTGGCGAGGCCACCAGAGCCCGCGGTAGACCGCGCCGGCTTCGGCCAGCGCAGCACGAAGCTCGTCGGGTATCTCCTTCGCGTCTTCGATGCCCCCGCCCGCGGGCAGATCGGCCACGGCGGAGTTCACATCCACCAGGCTGCCGTAGCCGATATCGAGCGGCGATGCCTGCGCCTGGTATACCCCCACGGCGTGCTCCCAAGCCTTGCGCTGCGATTCGGGTAGCGCGTCGAAGCCCGCGATGTCGAGCGGCGCCTGTTTCACCGCGACGCGCCCGCTGTCGAAAGCGCCATTGCGGGCGCGCCCCAGGATGTAAAGAAAGTGGTGGAGATTCGGCCACAGTTTCGATTCGAACTGGAACTGCTTCAGCAGAGCGGCGCCGGACTGCTGCGATTGGCCCGCCACCTTGAGAGCGCGCGCTGAGGCCAGGCCGAAACCAAGAAAGGCGCGCCGTCCGAAACCAATCATGGCTGGTTGGACGGCGGGCTGCTGGCCGGGTTAGGACTATTGGCCCTTGTCGTGTAGCACCGTGCAAGTGCTGGTGACCGTCGCTGCATTCCCTGCCGCATCGGTCGCTGTCGCTGTCAACATGTATATCCTGCCCGTGCCGGTGCCCAGGCGATCCGCCTGCAACGCGATGACGTATCCGCCGGAACCGTTCGGTGTGATCGAAACCTCCGGCGCGCCGGCCGGCTCATTGCTTGTGCCCCTTACCTGGAATGATGCGGGGACAAGGCCGGAAAGCGCATCGGCCGCGGTGACGGTTGCAACTGGAACCATCTTGCCGTTAGGCGGCCAGAGGGTGCAGCCGGGGGCGGGCATTCCGGAAATGGACGGCGGAGTTTGATCGATGTTGATTGTCTTACCCTGAGGAGTCTCCTGGCCGGTGGCATCCACGCTGTAGAAAGAGAGCTGATGTGCCCCATCGCCGGCAATGGAGAACGGAGCGAGATAGGTTCGGTAGGACCCGCCGTCCACACTGTAGTGTGTGGCTGAAATGGGCTCCCCGCCGGCTGTCGCGCTGAGTGTGACCGTCACGGGACCGAGGTACCAGCCGTTGTTGCCGAGCAGCCCGCTGATCGCCGCGGTGGTGACCGGAACGGCGCCCATGCTGAATTTGCTGACGAAAGTGGCGCAACAGCCACCGCTGTAAGTTGTTTGGTACGCGCCTTTGGTGGTCACGAAATCGGAAGATCCGGTTTGCCCCGTGAGGTAGACGTCGCCCGAGCCATCCAGAGCGATGCCGAGGCCATCATCCCCGCCGGTTCCGCCTAGATAGCTGGAGTATAGAAGAGCCGAACCCGTTGCGTTCAACTCGGTGAAGAAGGCGGTATACGACGCCGTCGAAGAAGGCTTGAAGGCGGTCTGGAGGGCGTTGGGCGTGGTGGGAAAACTGGTAGATGAGGTCAGGCCTGTGAGGTAGGCGTTTCCCCAGCCATCGACCGCTATGCCACCACCGTCATCGCCACTGCCGGAGGAACTGCCGCTCAAGAAGGTGGAATACACCAGGACCGAGCCGGTGGCATCCAGTTTGGTGACGAAACTGTTGTACCAATTACTGGAAGCTGTCCGGAATGCGCCCGGCGTAGTCGGGAAGTCAGGAGCAGCGTTTCCTGTGACGTACACGTTTCCACCACCGTCGAGCGCCATGCGAGACGGCCCGGCTCCGGCAATGTATGCCGAATAGACTAGGGCGGAGCCGGTGGCGTTCAGCTTGGTAATGAAAACCCCGTACGCCCTGGTAGCGGTTTGGAAAGCGCCTTGTGTTTTCGGAAAATTAGTCGAGTGAGTCTCGCCAGTGACATAGGCAGACCCGGAGGTATCGACCGCGATGCCGGCCCCGGCATCATCGCCGCTTCCACCGAGGTAGGTGGAATAAACGAGCGCCGTGCCAGTGGGGTTTAATTTGGTGACAAACGCATCCTCCGACCCGCCGTGAGCGGTCTGAAACGCGCCCGGCGTCGTCGGAAAATTTGCAGATATGGTAAATCCAGCTACATAAGCGTAGCCCAGCATATCGACTCCGATGCCGTTGCCCTGATCGTAGTTGGTTCCGCCCAAATACGTCGAAAAAACCAAAGCCGATCCCGTGGCGTTCAGTTTGGTGACGAACGCGTCAGGGTTGTTGATTCCACCCAGGAAAGTGGTCTGAAAAGCCCCCGGCGTGATCGGGAATCTGCCGGAGGTAGTAAGGCCGGTAACGTAGGCGTTGCCCGAAGCGCCAACGAAGATCGCATAGCCTTGGTCGATACCGCCGCTCCCCAGATGCGTGGAGTAGACCAAGCGTGATCCATCGGGACTCAGCTTGGTCACAAACGCGCCGTTACTGCTGGCCCCCGTCATGTAGACGTTACCGGCTGCATCCGCCGTGCTTGCCCGGAAATAGTCGGGCGAAACATATGTAGAGTAGACCAGCGTTGGATCAATCACCAGCGGCCGGCTCCTGTCATAGTGAGGCACGCTGAATCCCACGCGCCCCCGGCCGCGCAAAACGTATCTTCCTGGCACGATCTGCCGCCTCCCGCCGATCTCCTGGTACACGACCGGCGCGGGCTCGATCGCCTCACTGCCGGCAAGCGTGATCACCAGGGCTCCCTCGCGGTTGATGCGCAGCCTTCGAGCTCCCTCGAAACCAATATCGATAGCCCGGGGATCCGCCTCCGGCGCCACCACGAAATCGTATTCCAGCAGCCCCCGGTTGCCGTGGTAGACCAGGTCGATTCCGGGATAGACGCCCGCATACCGGACCGCGGCATACGTCGGGACATTCGTGTGCCACTTGCCCGGATCGCTGCCCGAGAAATAGTTACTCTTGCCGGGCAATTCATCGGTTCCGCTGATTGCAGCAGCGGCATTTGCGCCCAGTAACATGATCCGTAACACGCTGTCCGCGGCGTGTTCAAGACGTGCCGAAAGGATAGCGGAGTCTTGAGTGAGATACACACCATAGTCGGGACCGTGTGTTAAGAACTTCACATCATGATCGGCCTGTCCCTGGTTGGCCTCGAAACTCAATGGGAGTTTCCCATAGGATTCCACCAGTACCGGGCGTCTCGTCAGCTCGGTCTGGGTCATCTGCTGTGTCGAGCCGGTAACTGCTTCTGCCAGTAGCCACAGAAGCCCAATCGGATATCTTCCGAATTGCGCATACATGATGATCCTCCTCCTTGTACAGCTCACAAGGTGAACACGCTCCACTGAACGGCTACGTGCCG
>Ga0335076_10009003_pt1 | contig 10058 bp, 6 predicted proteins | sample Lox_Sample_25_FD_206717 | JGI IMG/M metagenome (GOLD analysis project Ga0335076, IMG submission 206717) | Soil microbial communities from Loxahatchee National Wildlife Refuge, Florida, United States - Lox_Sample_2.5 | ecosystem: Environmental > Terrestrial > Soil > Wetlands | place: USA: Florida...
CAGCGACTCGGCAAAGTCGTAGTACTGCTCGACCAGCAGCACCGCCATCTTGTGCTTCGTCAGCGTGCGGATCACCGAACCGATCTCCTTGATGATCGAAGGCTGGATGCCTTCGGTCGGCTCGTCGAGAATCAGCACGCGCGGATTGGCTGCCAGGGCACGCCCAATCGCAAGCTGTTGCTGCTGGCCGCCGGAAAGATCGCCGCCGCGCCGCTTGAGCATCTGCTTGAGCACCGGGAACATCTCGAAGATCGATTCGGGGATCTTGCGCGCCGCCGTGCCGTGGACCGGTGCGAGGCCCATCAGCAGGTTTTCTTCGACCGAAAGGCGGTTGAAGATCTCGCGGCCTTGCGGCACGTAGCCGATCCCGCGCCGCACCCGTTGATAAGGGGCGAGGCCGGTGAGGTCGGTGGCGTCGAATCGCACCGCACCGCTGCGCGAGGCGACCAGTCCCATGATGGTCTTCAGCAGCGTGCTCTTGCCGACACCGTTGCGACCGAGCAGCACCGTGCAGGCACCCTCGCGCACGCTGATATTGACGTTGCGCAGGATGTGGCTGCCGCCGTAGTACTGGTTGAGGTTTTCGACGCGCAACATCTCGCGCGGGGCGTCGCCCGCTGTTTCGCGCGTTGCCTCGCGCATGGGTTCACGCATTGCCTCGATCTTTGCGGTCATCGTCGTCATCGCCCGAGATAGACCTCGATCACCCGCTCGTTCTCCTGCACGTCGGCCATGCCGCCTTCGGCGAGCACCGAGCCTTCGTGCAGCACCGTGACCTTGCGGGCGATCTTGCCGACAAAATCCATGTCGTGCTCGACCACCACCAGCGAATGCGCGCCCTCCAGCTCGAGGATCAGCTCCGCGGTGCGCTCGGTTTCCGCGTCGGTCATGCCGGCGACCGGTTCGTCGAGCAGGATCAGCTCGGGCTCCTGCACGAGCAGCATGCCGATCTCCAGCCACTGTTTCTGGCCGTGCGACAACGAACCGGCGAGCTGGTGTTCGGCGCCCTCCAAGCGGATCGTCTTCAGCGTCCGGGCGATCAATGCGCGCTGCTCGGACGACAGGCGCGCGAACAGCGTGGCGCGCACCTGCTTGTCGGTCTTCATCGCCAGTTCGAGGTTCTCGAACACCGTGTGGTTCTCGAACACGGTCGGCTTCTGGAACTTGCGGCCGATGCCCAGCCGCGCGATCTCGGTTTCGGGCAGGCGTGTCAGGTCGAACGTCTGGCCGAAGAACGCGGTGCCGGCATCCGGGCGCGTCTTGCCGGTGATCACGTCCATCATCGTCGTCTTGCCGGCGCCGTTCGGTCCGATGATGCAGCGAAGTTCACCGCGCTCGATCGTCAGGCTCAACGCGTTGAGGGCCTTGAAGCCGTCGAACGAAACCGTGACACCTTCGAGATACAGGATCGGGCCGTGCGACGTGTCGACGCGGTCCGGATCGACCACGTGCCCGTAGCCCGGCGCGGCGGGGCCGGCACGCATCGCGGGCGCGTTCATGTCTTGCCCTCCATCGCGATGCCGGGCGGAATCGAGGGCGATTGCGTGTGCACTGGCTCGGTCGCGGGCAACGGCGCCGGTGCTGCGACTTGCGGTTCCACGGACGGCTCAACGGCTTCCGGCGCTTGTTCCTTGACGGCAGGACGCCGCCGCAGCATCTCGAAGAGGCCCATCAGCCCACGCGGCAGGAACAGCGTGACCAGCACGAACAGCAGGCCGAGGAAGTAGAGCCAGAACTGCGGGAACGCCACGGTGAACCAGCTCTTCGCGCCGTTCACCGCGAACGCGCCGAGGATCGGGCCGAACAACGTGCCGCGTCCGCCGACCGCCGCCCAGATCGCGATCTCGATCGAGTTGGCCGGACTCATCTCGCTCGGGTTGATGATGCCGACCTGCGGCACGTACAACGCGCCGGCGATGCCGCTCATCACCGCGGCGAGCGTCCACACGAACAGCTTGTACGACAACGTGCGGTAGCCGAGGAACATAAGGCGCGACTCCTGGTCGCGAATCGCGGTCAGTACGCGCCCCAGCTTCGAGGTCACGATATAGCGACACATCACCAGCGCGAGCAGCAGGTAGACGCCCGACAGGATGTAGATCGTCGTACGCGTGCCGGGCGCGGTGATCGGAATGCCGAGCACGCGCTTGAAGTCGGTGAACCCGTTGTTTCCGCCGAAGCCCATGTCGTTGCGGAAGAACGCAAGCATCGCGGCGAACGTCATGGCCTGCGTGATGATCGAGAAATAGACGCCCTTGATGCGCGAACGGAACGCGAAGAAACCGAAGATGAACGCGAGCAGCCCCGGCACGGCGACGATCTTGACCAGCGCCACCACGAACGAATCGGTGCCGGCCCAGTACCAGGGGAACGCCTTCCAGTCGAGGAACACCATGAAGTCGGGCAAGTCGCTCTGGTAGACGCCGTCGTGGCCGATCTGGCGCATGAGGTACATGCCGAACGCGTAGCCGCCGAGCGCGAAAAAGACGCCCTGGCCCAGCGAGAGGATTCCCGTGTAGCCCCAGATGAGATCCATCGCCAGGGCGACCACGGCGTAACACATGAACTTGCCGATCAGCGTGATCCAGAAGCTCGATACGTGCAGCGGATGCCCCTGCGGTACCGCGAGGTGCAGCACCGGCAGAACGACCAGCAGCACGGCCGCCACCGCGAGGATCGCGAGCCAGGTGCGCGGCGCGAAAAAGCGCGTCATGCCTCCGCGCTCCGGCCCTTCAACGCGAACAGCCCCTGCGGGCGCTTCTGGATGAAGAGAATGATCATCACCAGCACGAAGATCTTCGCGAGCACCGCGCCGGAAAACGGCTCGAGGAACTTGGCGATCGATCCGAGGCCGAGCGCCGCGATCACGGTGCCGGCCAGCTGGCCGACGCCGCCCAGCACGACGACCATGAACGAGTCGACGATGTAGTTCTGCCCGAGATCCGGTCCGACGTTGCCGATCTGCGAGAGCGCGACGCCGCCGAGCCCCGCCACGCCCGAGCCGAGGCCGAACGTCAGCATGTCGACTCGGTGCGTCGGCACGCCGGTGCAACTGGCCATCGAGCGGTTCTGGGTCACGCCGCGCACGAACAGGCCGAGGCGGGTGCGATTGATCACGATCCACACGGCAGCCAGCACCGCAAGCGCGAACCCGAGGATCACGATGCGGTTGTAGGGCAGCACGAGTCCGCCGGCGAGCTGGATGCCGCCGGACAGCCACGACGGGTTTTCGACTTCGACGTTCTGCGCACCGAAGAGGGTGCGCGACGCCTGGATCAGCAGCAGGCTGATGCCCCACGTGGTGAGCAGCGTCTCGAGCGGCCGGCCGTACAACCAGCGCAGCACGCCGCGCTCGAGCGCCATGCCGATCACGGCGGTGACGGCAAAGGCGACCGGCAGTGCGGCGATCACATACCAGTCGAACGCATGCGGAAAGTAGCTGCGGAACAGGTCTTGCACGACATACGTGGCATAGGCGCCGATCATCAGGAACTCGCCGTGCGCCATGTTGATGATGCCCATCAGGCCGTAGGTGATCGCAAGGCCGAGCGCAGCGAGCAGCAACACCGAACCGAGCGACAGGCCGGTGAAAAGGCTCACGCCGAGTTCAACCGTGCGCAGGCGGCGGTTGATCTCGTCGAGCGACCCTTGCGCGGCGTTGCGGACGCGTTCATCGGCCTCCGGATAGCTGCCGTCTTTCTGCTTGGTCAGCATCGTCGAGAGGATCTGGCGCACTTGCGGATCGTCGCTCGCCGCCAGCGCCTTGGCCGCCCGCAGGCGCTGCTCGACGTCGCTGCTCTTCAGGCCGATCGAAGCAGCGGCGAGCTGCAGGATCGCTTTGACGCCGGGATCGGATTCCTTGGCGAGCGCGCCTTGCAGGATCGGCAGCAGGTCGTCGTTGTCGCTGCCTTGCAGTTCCTTGGCGGCGGCCAACCGCGTTTCGCGATTGGGCGAGGAGAGTTTCAATCCGGCAAGCGCGCTGTCCAGTTCGCCGCGCAGGCGATTGTTCACCACGACGGTTTCGAGCCCGGACGGCGCGGCTCCAATGGCTTCGCCCGTCGCGGCATCCACCAGGTTGTTGTCGGAAACGATGACGGCGCGGCCGTTGGTGACGGCAAGCGCATCGCTGGCCACCGCCTGGAGCACGACGGTCGCACGTGGATCTTCACTTGCACCGATCTTGCGCACCGCCGCCACGCGGACATCGGGATCGTCGCTGCCAAGCTGCACCAGCAGCGACTGATCCAATGCCGCACGCGCGGATGCAATCCCGGCGAGCCAGAGCAGGCACGCGACGATGACGAACATCAGCGCGCGCGAGTTGATCAACGAAAAATCATGCCGTTGCGCTCGGAATACCTGGGCGCGCATCGTCGCTTTCCTTGTTCATCCGCGGCGCGAACGCGCCGCCTGTGCCGCAGCAAACACGGCGACGGCACCTGCCGCCGCCGTGTCACCCACCGATCAGACCGGCGTGTCGGGCTTCTTCTCGTTGCCCGGGATGAACGGGCTCCAGGGGGCGGCGCGCACCGGACCTGGCGTCTTCCAGACGACGTTGAACTGGCCGTCCGCACGCACTTCGCCGATGAACACCGGCTTGTGCAGATGGTGGTTCTTCTCGTCCATCTTGACCGTGAAGCCGCACGGCGCCGCGATCGACTGCCCGCCGACCGCTGCGATCACCGCATCGGGCTCGGTGCTCTTCGCCTTCTCGACCGCCTGCTTCCACAGGTTCATGCCGATCCAGGTGGCTTCCATCGGATCGTTGGTCACGACCTTGTCTGCGTTCGGCAGGTTCTTCGCCTTGGCGTAGTCCTTGTACGACTTGATGAACGTCTCGTTGACCGGGTTCTTCAGCGACATGAAGTAGTTCCACGCCGCCAGGTGGCCGATCAGCGGCTTCGTGTCGACGCCGCGCAGTTCCTCCTCACCGACCGAGAACGCCACCACCGGCACGTCCTTCGCTTTCAGGCCTGCGTTGCCGAGTTCCTTGTAGAACGGCACGTTCGAGTCGCCGTTGATGGTCGAGATCACGCAGGTCTTGCCGCCGCCTGCGAACTTCTTCACGTTGGCGACGATGGTCTGGTAGTCGCTGTGGCCGAACGGCGTGTAGATCTCCTCGATGTCCTTCTCGGAGACCCCCTTGCTCTTGAGGAACGCGCGCAGGATCTTGTTGGTCGTGCGCGGATAGACGTAGTCGGTGCCGAGCAGGAAGAAACGCTTGGCGGCGCCGCCGTCCTTGCTCATCAGGTATTCGGTCGCCGGGATCGCCTGCTGGTTGGGCGCCGCACCTGTATAGAACACGTTCTTCTCGAGCTCTTCCCCTTCGTACTGCACCGGGTAGAAGAGCAGGTGATTCAGTTCCTTGAACACCGGCAGCACGCTCTTGCGCGACACCGACGTCCAGCAGCCGAACACGACGGCCACCTTGTCCTGGGTGATGAGTTGGCGCGCTTTCTCGGCGAACAGCGGCCAGTTCGATGCGGGATCGACAACGACAGCTTCGAGCGGACGGCCCATCACGCCGCCCTTGGCATTGATCTGATCGATCGTCATCAGCGCGGTGTCTTTCAGCGCCGTTTCCGAGATCGCCATCGTTCCTGACAGCGAATGCAGGATGCCGACCTTGATCGGCTCCTTGGATTGCGAGAAGGCGGTCGAAATACTGGTGCAGGACAACGCGACTGCACCGGAGGCCTGCAATAGCTGGCGGCGATTCATATTCATGAGTGTCCCTCCGTGGGCTCGCGTCACCACGACGCGCTCGGAGATCCACTACAAGAAACGTGCCGCCCGATCTGCGCGGTGAGACAGGGCGCAACGGCGATTTCCGGGTCGGGCGACGCACCGCGCTGGGGCGAAAGAAGCGACTCGCCGCACGCAGGCGGTGCGACGTGGCACGAGATTGGGCGTGCGCCTACTCTGAATGCGCTAGGGTGAATCGAATCCGGTGCGCGGCCGCACCGGCCACCAAAGCATCAAGTCGGCGCCGCTCATCGGCTTCGCGCAGTAATAACCTTGCACCACGTCGCAGCCCATGCCGCGCAGCATGGCGAACGTTGCGGAGTCTTCGACGCCTTCCGCAACGGCGCGCAAGTCGAAGTTGTGGGCCAGATCGATCACCGAGCGCACGATCTGCAGATCCTCGCGGCGCGTCGTCATCGCAGCGACGAACAAGCGATCGATCTTCAGTTCGGCGAGCGGCATGTCGCGCAAGCGCGCGAACGACGAGTGACCGGTGCCGAAATCGTCGATAGAAAGGCGCGTGCCGAGTTCATCCAGCCGGCGCATCACCGCAAGGGTTGCTTCGCCATCGCGAATGATCGAGTTCTCGGTGACTTCGAGGATCAGCCGGCCCGGCTGGAGATCCCAGGTGGCCAGCGCTTGCGCGACGCGGTCCGGCAGCGCGCTGTCGGCCATCATGCTGGGCGAGAGATTGACCGCGACGTCGAGCTTGGCGCCTTGCCGATCGAAGGCCGCCGCCTGGCGCATTGCGCTGTTCAAGACCAGACGCGTCAGTCCGTCCATCAGACCGTGCCGCTCGGCGAGATCGACCAGGCGTCCCGGCGATAGCGCCGTCTGGCCGGGCGCGTGCGGCCAGCGGATCAGCGCTTCCATCGCTGACCAGGTTCCGTGTTTGAGGTCGTATTGCGGCTGGAACGCGAGCGTGAGCGCGTTGATCTGCAGTGCGTGTTGCAGGGCCGGCAGATGAATGTCGTCGTCATGATCGGCCATGTCGGCGGTGGCGAACGCGACGCGCGGGTAGGCCGTCGCTGCGCTTTCGCATGCAACGTCCACCGAGCTCAGGATCGTCTCGATGTTGCGTCCTGCGGCGGGTGCGATCGCCGCGCCGATCTGCGGACGAAGCGATGCGCCCAGGCTCACGCGTTCGAGCGCGCGAAAGATCCGGTCGGACGCCAGTCGCGCTACGCCTTCCTGCACGACCTTGGAAAGGAGGATCGCGACTTCGTCGCGACTGCACGCGGTCACGAGGTCGTCGTCGTGAAGCACGCCGGCCACCCGCTGCATCGCTTCGCGCAGCACCCCGTCAGCGCCTTCGGTTGCCAGCAGCTTGATGCGCCGGTCGCTGCGCCGCAGGCGCAGCAGCAGCACCGTGAATCCGCATCCGGCCGATGCGTCTTCGCTCGCCAGCGCGACGCAACGATGGCTGACCTGTGCTTCGAATGCCGACCTTCCGACGATGCGTGCCGCCGGCTGCGGATTGCGTGGCGCGAGCGGCCGTGTCGGCGCTGTGCTCGTGTTCTCGGATGACTGCTGCCCGAACATCGAATGATCCGCTTCAGCCTGCGTAGAGCGCGGCGAGATTGAGGCCGTACGCGCCGTCCGCGAGGCCCTTGTCGATGCGGACCGGCTTGCTGTGGAGCGTGCCTTGCGATTGCGTCATCAGGTCAAATTCGTAGGGCACCGCGAGTTGCTTCTTCGCCGTGTCGGTCACGACGAGCACGCGCGGCTCGAGCCGGCGCACGCGGTTGTGGCACACGACGATCGCGACCTCGCCGGTGGAAAGCTCGACCAGTGCACCGGTCGGAAAGATGCCGAGCGCCTGCACGAACTGTTCGACCAGCGGCGCGTGGAACTTGGTGCCGGTCTCGCCGTACATCACCTTCATCGCTTTGAAAGGCGCCAGCGTGGACGCATACGAGCGGCGCGACGTCATTGCGGCGAAGCTGTCGACGATCGCCGCCATGCGCCCGTGGATCGATATCGCGTCGAGCGAAAGCTGGTTCGGATAACCGGTGCCGTCGGCGCGCTCGTGATGTTCGGCGATCGCGTCGATCACGATCTTCGGCAACGAGCCTTCGCCGGCAAGCGCATCGACGCCGACCTTGACGTGCGCCTGCACGCGGGCGAGTTCCTCGTCGTTGAGCGGGCCGGCGCGATGCAGCAGCTCGTGGTCGATGTAGATCTTGCCCACGTCGAGCAGCAGCCCGATGGTCGCCATCTGTACCAGCTCGCCGGGTGCGAAACCCAGATGGCGCGCAAACGTCATCAGGTAGACGGCCACCTTGACGCCGTGCGTGTAGATGTCGTTGTTGGTGTCGCGCATCCGTACCAGCCACTGCAAGGCGTCGGGATTGCGCACCACGCTCAGAGCGAGGTCCTCCGCGCTGGAACGCAGCTCGACCAGGTTGAGTTCGCCGCCCTTGTCGAGATCGCGGAGCAGTGTCTTGAGCGCATCGTCGGCCACCGACGCCGCGTCATCGGCGGCCTCGATCTCCTTCTCGAACGGCGTCTCGTACTTGTAGCGGACGAGCGGTATGGTTTGAGGAACGAGTGGCGATCGTTCGTTATCCGGTATGGCAACGAAAGGTGGGCCGCTGGCCTTGCGCTTCTTGCTCGCCTTGCGTTTCTTGGCCGAGGAGCGACGCAACCAGGGAACCGGCTCGCCGCGTGGTGTCGTCTTTGGCGCGACTGATTCGGTCTTCCTGCCCGGCGTTGCCGCGCGACGGACCGGTGTTTCCGTCTGCGACTCCTCCGGTATCCGGCCCTCCAGGATCGGGCGTACTGCGTCGGCGTCCGAGAGCGCGGGATCGATCGCGACCCACGCGCAGAGCTTGCTCAGGTCGGCAATCTCCTGGTCGCCTTCGATCAGGAAGCCCTGGAAGATGAATGGCGTCTCCGACCAATCGCGGTCCAGGCCGGAGACGAACAAGCCACGGCGCAGCGCCTGGATCGGGATCTGGATCTCGCGGGACTTGGTGGCGGAGGACATGCGGACGCGCCGAACGCGGCGGGGTTCGTGAACGCAGTTTCGCGTGGCGGCCCCTGTGTGTTTTGCCGAAGATGTCCGGAAAACGATCCGCATTTCGCCTCATGGCCGAGGGCAATATTCCAAGCGGTTATTGAGGAACGCCGTCGCGCCGCGTCGCGGGGTATCGCCCCGCCTACAATCGCGGATCCCGAACGTTCCGGCCGAGCGGCGCGCGTGTTGATCCAGCGTGTTGCCGGCGGCCTGCTGTGATGACCAGCGCGACAACCAGCGGCGACATCCGCCGATCACCGTGACCGAAACCGAACGCCGCCTGCGCGAGCTGCTCGCGCGCCGCATCCTGCTGCTGGACGGCGCGATGGGCACGATGATCCAGCAACTGCATCTCACCGAGGAGCAGTTCCGCGGTCTCGACCGCACCCAGCGCTTCGCCACCCATGCCATCGACCTGCGTGGCAACAACGACCTGCTGTCGCTGACGCGGCCCGAGGTCGTGCAGCAGATCCACGAGGCCTTCCTCGACGCCGGTGCCGACCTGATCGAAACCAACACGTTCGGCGCAACGCGCATCGCCCAGGAGGACTACAAGCTTGGCGAGATCGCGTACGAGTTGAACGTGGCGGCGGCGCGCATCGCGCGCGCTGCGTGTGAAAACTACTCGACCACGGCCTGGCCGCGCTTCGTGATCGGCGCGATGGGTCCCACGCCGCGCACCGCCTCGATATCGCCGGACGTCAACGATCCGGGCGCGCGCAACGTCACGTTCGACGAACTGGCGGTCGCGTACGGCGAACAGGCGCGTGGCCTGCTCGATGGCGGCGCCGAATTGCTGCTCGTCGAAACGATCTTCGACACGCTCAACGCGAAGGCCGCGATCTTCGCGATCGAAGCCGAGTTCGAGCGCCGTGCGCAGCTGGGACTTGCGCGCGTGCCGGTGATGATCTCCGGCACCGTCACCGACGCATCGGGGCGGATCCTGTCGGGCCAGACCGTGGAAGCGTTCTGGCACTCGGTGCGGCATGCGCGGCCATTGACCGTCGGCCTGAATTGCGCACTGGGTGCGGCGCTGATGCGGCCGTATATCGAAGAACTGGCGTCGCTCGCCGATACGTTCGTCAGCGTCTATCCGAATGCCGGGCTGCCCAACCCGATGAGCGAAACCGGCTTCGACGAGACACCCGATGTCACGTCCTCGCTGCTGGGCGAGTTCGCGCGCGCCGGCTTCGTCAACATCGCCGGCGGCTGCTGCGGCACCACCCCGGATCACATCCGCGCCGTGGCCAAGGCGATCGAAGGCGTGGCGCCGCGCGCGGTGCCGCAAGCGCCC
>Ga0335076_10009004_pt1 | contig 10057 bp, 10 predicted proteins | sample Lox_Sample_25_FD_206717 | JGI IMG/M metagenome (GOLD analysis project Ga0335076, IMG submission 206717) | Soil microbial communities from Loxahatchee National Wildlife Refuge, Florida, United States - Lox_Sample_2.5 | ecosystem: Environmental > Terrestrial > Soil > Wetlands | place: USA...
GCTTGCCCGGCCCGGAGCTCACCAACCCGAGCCACACGGCGGGGGCGGCTGGGAGGGGGCTCGCCCCCTCCCACTAACTAATACCCTGTGCATAAGCCTGTGGATGACTTAGGTAAACACGCTGGTCGGCCGCCATCGAGCTGTGGACGAGCGATGCTGTGGAAAAGTGGATAATCATTGACACACAGATCGCAAGCCTTCCACCGTCCACAGGCTGAGAAGACCATCCACAGGCGAGTCTGTGGATCCTGTTAGTAACTGCGGCAAGTGCAGAACTGTAACGGCGGGGAGGCGCCATGGCCAGACGAGTTGTGCTGATCGTGCTCGGGGTCGTGCTGCTCGTGATCGGCGCGCTGGCCGCGATCGGTGGCGGCGCGCTGATGGCATTGTTCGGGTCGAGTGACACCTTGAGTTCAGGTGTGCAGCAGGTGTCGACGCCGACCCGCGCGCTGGTATCACCGGCTGGCTCGATTCAGGGCGCATCCGGCACGCAGACCGTCGTTGGCAGCATCCGGTTGGGCATCACGGCCACGCCGACCGGCGCCGGGCATCAACTCTTCCTGGGCATCGGCCCGCCGAGCGCGGTCGACCGCTATCTCAGCGCGGTCAGCCACGATGAGGCAACTGATGTGTCCGTTGCGCCGTTTCACCTGACGCTGGCCCGCCACGGCGGCACCGCCGCCCCAGCGGCGCCTGAATCTCAGTCGTTATGGGTGGCCAAGGCGAGCGGAAACCATCCGACCCTGACGTGGACCGTTACTTCCGGCTCCTACTTCCGCGCTGTACGGTGTGCCGCATCAGCAGCTCAGGGCGCGCAGTTGCCCGGATCGATTCAGGCTGGACCCACGAGCTTGATCGGTTCTCCGTGCACGGCGCCCCACGGCATTGAACTGCAACCCCAATTGCAGTCATGTGCCTGATCGGGGGGCATCCCGCTGTCGCTGGTTTGTGCCGTACAACGGATCGGAGTCTCATGTAGTACCTCGCTGCTGCGGTGCAGGTCATGGCGTGATCGCGATCCCCGCAGGAGGCCCCGGGCCGACGCGGATCGACCGGCCGGGCGTGTTGGTGGCCGTGCTGATCGGAATGACCGTTGCCCACGTGGCGGGCTATCGAGCGCCACGGCTACAAAGTCACCATCCAGGCCATAGACCCCGGCGCCGGAGAACTCCAGGCAGCCGTCGGCTAACCCGCTCACCCCCGAGCCGACGACGCTCCGCGCCGTCGGCAGCTGCCGCCTGCCCACCAAACGTCTTACTTTCGGACCAGGACCATAGCGATGCCGCTAGGCCACCGCGAGCAGCCCCACCCGAGCGGCAGGCACTTGATCCATAGTCTCGTGCCGGGGGTGCGGGGAGTCCGGCAGAGTCCTGTTGGCGCAGGTCAGGGTCTATCGGCTGTCCGTCGACTGCGCCCGGTTCCGGTGGCACTTCGCGCAGCCTGTGAGAGGGCTGCAAGAGGCGGCGGGCCCATCGGGCAGGCAGCGAGCATGCCAGGCGGACCCGTGAGCACGGCAGTATAACGACCCCCGAGGATCAGGACTTCTGGCCCTGACCGGGCCATGGCCGCCGGGCGACCGTTGATGCGAGACTGGGGCCTGATCCGGCCTCAGGACGACCGCGCCGATCGGTCCTGACAGATGGACGAGGAAGATGACCATGACCAAGTACGCCGAAGGAACCGTCCTGACCTGTACCCATCAGGAGTGCAACTGCCGGGTGCTCATCCAGGCGGAATGCCATTGCCCGGAGGTGACTGACGAGTCGGCCTACCAGTGCGTATGCGGCACTGAGCTAGTACCGGCCGAAGCGCTGGTATCGGCCGAAGCGGGCTGAGGGCAAAGGACCAAGACGCCACTGACGGTAACGCTATGCCGGGGGCGGCGGAGTACCCGGCCAGAATGGCGGATCCAGCGGATAGAGGCACTCGCAACGCGGGCTCCCATCGACCGGTCTGCACATTCCAGGGATTGGCCTGTGTGTGCGTGCTCGGCTGTGCCTGGGCCGACGGTGACGGGGTAAACCGGCTGCCTTCCCCGGCCGATCGAAGGTCTTGAGGGTTTGTGGCCGTCCATCCTGGAGCCCGAGGTCCCCCCGGGGGCATTTGGGTGATCGTCGGCGGAGCGGGGTGCGGGGTTCCCCCGCGTCGGGGTGCGGGGTCTTCCTGCCGCTTTCCACGGAGAAAATCAGGGGGCGGTCGAGCGCGGGGACGATAAGTCCCCAGTTTCCGGCGGGGTGCGGGGCGGCAGCCCCGGTGCGCGAGTGGGCGGTGGTCTGGCGTTGCAGGGCGTCCGGTGTGGCACACCACGTCCAGCCTGCTCGCGGCGGCGGGGGTGCCCGACGACATCCGCCCGGCTGGGCCGGTCACACCGCCGCTGTCCAGGTGGGCACGTACACGCACGCCCGTCCCGACGACCTGGGGTCGCGTCGAAGGCGCTGGCGGGCATCCTGGCGGCGGGTGAGTGACCCACGGTGACTCAGTTCCGGCTCCGTATGGGCTCGCGGTGGCCGGGATGACAACTGAATAAGGCCCTGGCCTGAGAAAACAGAAGCGCGCTCGGAGGGACTCGAACCCCCAGCCTTCTGATCCGTAGTCAGATGCTCTATCCGTTGAGCTACGAGCGCAGTCCCTGCAGCATACTGCACTCCGCACCTTCACGGTGCGTGCTAGCGACCAGCGCCATGCCCCTACAGCGGTGAACGCTCGCAGCGACCGTCTACCCGCGATGCCGACCTGATCCAGTACGAAGTCATCGGCGGCTTGGCCTCGGTTCAGGGTTCATTCCGCCTGGATCCAGCTGACCAGGTCTTCCCGGCTGACCGTATTCAGCAGGGCCGGATGGTCGGCGGACATGTGCCCCCTGATCATCCCGACCACCTGGTCGTCGCTCTCGCCGCGGGCTACGAACCCGCATTCGCATCGGATCAACTTCATCCTTGTGCCTCCTGCCCTGGCTGCCTGCCTCAGCGTAATGCCAGGATGTTGGCGTGACCTTGGCGTCGTCACACCTGGTGCGGATCCAGGTCTGCGGGGCGCTGGCCGTCGAGCGAGACGGCGAGCGGCTGGAGACCCGGCTGCCCGGCCGCCAGGGCCGGCTGCTGTTCACCTACCTGGTGGTCAATCGTCACCGCCAGATACCCCGGGACAAGCTGGCCGAGGCACTGTGGCGTGAACCCGATCCGGCGGCGGTAGATGCCCGGCTCAACCCGCTGCTGTCCAAGCTGCGCCGGGTCTTCGGCGCCGATGCGGTGGACGGGCGCTCTACGCTGCGGCTGTGCCTGCGCGACGCCTGGGTCGACCTGGAAGCCGCCGCGGCGGCCATCCACCGGGCCGAATCCGCAGTCGCCCAGCACGACTGGCCGCGGGCGTGGGGGCCGGCGCTCACCGCGCTGTTCGTGGCCGAGCGGGATTTCCTGCCCGGCGAGGACGCGCCCTGGATCGATGAGATCCGCCACCAGCTGACCGAACTGCGCCTGCGGGCCCTGGAGTGCTATGCGGCGGCCGCGCTGGGCATCGGCGGGACCGAGCTCACGGCCGCGGTCCGGGCCGGCCGGCAGCTCACCCGGCTGGCTCCGCTGCGGGAAAGTGGCTACCGCTACCTCATGCAAGCCCTCGCCGCCCAGGGCAACCTGGCCGAAGCGCTCGGCGTTTACGGCGAGCTAAGTGAGTGCCTGCGTGACCAGCTTGGCGTTTCGCCCAGCCCGGCCACCCGCCAGCTCTACCAGCGTCTTGTCGCCACCACTTGACCGTTCACCCCCGCCGCTGGCCCGGCTAGGACGCCAAGGTCTCGCCAACTCCGCGGCAACGTTGCGACAAGGGCGCTGTCGTAGACCTGTGTCCAAGAAGCCGAGGACAGGGAGATTCACATGAATACCGCACTGGATGCAGTCATACCGCGCCCGGGCACCGCCGACGGGGTGCTGGCAGATCCCGGATGGCTGCAGGCTCACCTATCTGACCCGCGGGTGCGAGTGGTCGAAGTCGACGTCAGCCCGGCCGCCTACAACGACTGGCACATTGACGGCGCAGTGCTGTGGAACATCTACGCCGACCTGAAGGACGCCGATTACCGCCTGGCGGGCCCCGCCGCGCTGGAGCGGCTGGTCGCGCGGTCCGGGATCGGGCCCGGCTCCACGGTGGTGTTCTACGGCTACGGGCCCGCCTTGGGCTTGTGGCTGATGAAGCTGTACGGGCACGGTGACGTGCGTATCCTGAACTGCTCACGCGACACCTGGCGGGCCGCGGGCTACTCGTGGAGCACCGCGCCGAGCGAACCGCCGACGGCCGGTCTCCGCCTCGACGGCGAGGATGCCCGCCTCCGGGCCGACCGGGCGGCGGTGCACGCGGCCATCGGCCAGCCGGGAACCCTGGTGGACGTGCGCTCAGCGGCCGAGTACCAGGGCGAGCGCTTCTGGCCGTCGGGCGGCATGGAACCGGGCGGCCGCGCCGGGCACGTTCCGTCCGCCGTCCACCAGCCTCTCGACAGCCTGTACCGGGGGGACGGGTCGTTCCGCTCCACCGCCGAGCTGCGGCAGGTGTTCGCGTCGGCCATCCTGGAGGGCAGCGGGGAGTTGATCACCTATTGCACCATCGGCGGGCGGGCCGCTACTGCCTGGTTCGTGCTCACCTACCTGCTCGGCCGCGACCGGGTCCGGGTCTACGACGGATCCTGGGCCGAGTGGGGCCGCCTCCCCGGCACCCCCGTCGAGGGCCCGTGACCGGCTTCCGCCGGACAGCAGGTCGCGCTGTGGGGCACGGCACCGTGCCCCACAGGCGGCCCGATAGCCGCATTAGCGAGTTGATGGAGTTCAAGCGTCACCGCGCCCAGGCGGCCGCCACCGGCGATCGCGGTAACTTCGGGATCTGCGGGGCGGCTCCGAAGAAGGACCCGGTGAACGTCCGCCGACCGTCAGGCGCGCCGTGGGCCGGGCCGCCGGTCGGCCGTCATCGTGCCCGTCCGGTCATCCAGGAGCCATATCGACAAAACGGGAATAATGACCCTGGAACGCCACTGTCAGGGTGGCGGTCGGGCCGTTCCTGTGCTTGGCCACGATCAGGTCCGCCTCGCCCGCGCGCGGCGACTCCTTCTCATAAGCGTCCTCGCGGTGCAAGAGAATTACTACATCGCTATCTTGTTCGATACTGTTATGGACGCTGATACCGTTAGCAAGGAAATTATGCGTTTCCAGAACAGTCGCATCATAAACCGGTTGATACCCGATGCTCTCGATGGATGAGACTGTATCCCAGAACACGTCATTCGTGGCTAGCGCCTCTAGCTCGACGTCACCGAGGACCTGCGCAATCCGCCCGATTCGCGTTCGCGTCGGATTGATATTTGCTTTGAGATCTCCTCGGCTCCGACTTCCGATGGCTAGCTGCATGTGAGATCGCGTTATAGAACGCTCCCTCATTTCTTGGCCAACGCGTTTCCAGACATCGCTCGGAATCGTGTCAAACCGACCCGCAGCGGTCATATCAGCAAGTCGCTGTCGAGCCTCTACCGCAGCCAGCCCGCGCTCGCCGTGCACGCCGATCTTATCAAGGAACGTGCGCTGATCTCCGACCCCCGTTATGTCGATCGTCCATTGTGAGTGGCCATAGCCGTTACCCACCGCCCTTAGCCTGGCGATAATCCTGAAGCGGAGCAGCAGGCTCTGTATGTCACGAGCGAGTTGCTCACTCGTGGTGCCGTAATAGATCCTCACCGCTCCGGACTTGGCGATGGTCACTGAACCGTCCGTAGCCCACAAATGACGGAGGAAGAGCGCAAGCTGTTCGTTGGAGAGCGAGAAGATATGCGGCGGGATAAATTTCTCGTGGCTGCGCAGGCCGAACAGGCCTATTGAGTCGAGCCATGCCGCGATCGGGTTGCGCCGTCCGCGGGTGAGTCGGTAAGATGCCGGGAGCCGCAATGACGTGCATCGAGCAGCCTTGTGATCATCCCGTACCGCCGTAATCCCGAAATAGACCGCCGCGTGTCTCACAGCCGCCAGGTTCGCCTCATCGGTGCTGGCATACCGGATTGGTTGCCGCCTGACGAATGACCCGTCCCCTATTAGGTGGGCCAGCATGACGAGTTCAGGCTCAGGCATATCCCGCACTTCGAGAGGCGCCGGCACGCTCCGCGGAACAGCGACCCGTGACCCCACCTTGAGATCACTCAGCGGGCGCCAGCCATCGAAATCGAGGAACGGGTGGTTCGCGGTGGCCTGAACCTCGCGGCCTGATGCCAGCCGGACTCGGAATACCTCCTTGATTCCACTCGGGAAGGCGTGCGTCATGATCCGCGGAACGAGCCGCAATCGCTCATCGAGAGACCAGACGGGAACGTTCTGTTCGCCGGATGCCAGCAAGTCGCCGAGGGTGATCTCAGTTCCCGTGTCGGCACGCAGGATGCGCGTGTCAGCCGTCAGGCAGCCTGATTCGCGAAGGTCGGAGAGGAGGGGCCTCTTATCGGTGCGCTGCTCGGGGCCGCGGTTAAGCTGGGACAGGGCGATAACAGGGACATCGAGTTCCTTAGCCAGCAGCTTGAGCGACCGAGACATCTCGGAGACTTCCTGCTGCCGGTTCTCGACCCGCCTAGGCGAGGACATCAGTTGCAGGTAGTCGATGAGGACGAACTTCAGGTCGTGCCGCTGCTTCAGCCGACGGCACTTGGCCCTGATCTCCATCATCGACATGTTCGGCGAGTCGTCGATGAACAGCGGCGCGTCCGCGACCTCGCTCATCCGCCGGGCCAGCCGGGCCCAGTCGTCGTCGTTCATCTGCCCGGTGCGCATGGTAGACAACGGCACACGCGACTCCGCCGACAGCAGCCGCATCGTGATCTCGTTCCGCCCCATCTCCAGGCTGAACAGTACGGTGGAAATGCCGTTCTTGATCGCCGCCGCCCGGGCGAAGTCAAGCGCCAGAGTCGACTTCCCGATGGCGGGCCGGGCTGCTATGACGACCATCTGGCCGGGGTGCAGGCCGTTGGTGAGGGCGTCCAGGTCGGAAAAGCCGGTGGGCACGCCGGTGAGGACCCCGTTGCGGCTGCCGATGGCCTCGATCTCGTCCAGGGCGCCCGGCATGATCTCCGACAGCGAGTGGTAGTCCTCGCCGGCCCGGCGGTCGGTGACCGCGAACACCTCGGCCTGGGCCCGGTCCACGAGCTCGTCGGCGTCGGCCTCGCCCGCGTAGCCGAACTGGACGATCCGGGTGCCGGCCTCGACCAGGCGGCGCAGGATCGCGCGCTCCCGCACGATGCGCGCGTAGTAGCCGGCGTTCGCCGCCGTCGGCACCGACGCGATCAGGGTGTGCAGGTAGGGACCGCCGCCGACGCGGGCGATCTCGCCGCGCCTGGTGAGCTCGTTGGCGACCGTGATCGCGTCAGCGGGCTCCCCCCGGCCATACAGGTCGAGGATCGCCTCGTGGATCAGCTGGTGGGCCGGCCGGTAGTGGTCGGCCGGCCGGATCACCTCGATCACGTCCGAGATGGCGTCCTTCGAGAGCAGCATCCCGCCGAGCACGCACTGCTCCGCCGCCACGTCGTGCGGCGGGGTGCGCTCGAAGTCGTCGTTCCGCGGAGCGATCTCGGCGACGCTCACCCGGCCCTCCTCCCCGTGCGAGTTACTGTGTTCGCCTTACCCTGCTGGCCGGCATACGGGCACGAACACGCTTTTGCTGCCGTCTGACACTGTTCTAGCCGACGGCTCTGACATTTTGCCGATCCGCCACGCCGGCCACCAAGTCACGCCGTGGACGATGGTGTGGACAACGTGTGCAGACACGCCGGACACGTTGTGCGCAGCCTGGGGACAGAACTGTGGAGAGGGTGACCCTCGATCCAGCTGTACCCTTATGAACAGGGAAAACGCGATCCACCGGTTGTGTGCAGGAAAAACTTCGCGGGGATTTTCCCGGCCCGTAATCCACAAGCGTTATCCACACACGGGTGGATCAGCTTGTGGATACCGCACTTTCCGAAACGCGCGTGCAGGCACCGTCGACCTGATAACCTTCGACGGTGTGTTCGATAGACGAGTCCGCTCTCCGGCGCGTGGCTGAGGCCATCGACCAGCTCGACGCCGACCGTAAGAGCGCGGACTCTTCCGATCTGGAGGCACGGATCGCCGCGGTCTGGGCGATGGTGCGCGACATCGACCCGGAGCTGGCCCGGCTGGCCGCCAAGTATGTGAACCCCACCGGCTAGCGCTCGTCCGGTACATCCTGAGACAGGGACGCGGCCAGCCGGGCCCGGAGGCACCCGGACCCTTTGGGCCGAGGGCTAGCTGACGGCCCGGACGAGGCTAGCCCTATATTTCGAACATAGCCCGCTGACCTGCGGTGATGATCGGGGCGGCATCTCGGCGCGTGCCGTTGGCCAGCCAAAACATGGTCATGTGCGGGAAACGGGGCTAGCTGGCGGTGATCTCGATGTCCACCGGGGCGCTGACCTCGGGGTGCAGCCGGACCCGGACCTGGTGCGTGCCCAGCGTCTTGATCGGGTCGCGGACCTCGATCCGGCGCCGGTCGAGCTCGGGGCCGCCGGCCTCGCGCACGGCGGCCGCGATGTCCGCGGGACCGACCGAGCCGAACAGCCTGCCGCTGCCGCCGGCCCGCCGCCTCATCCGCACCTGCAGGCCCTCCAGCTGGGCCGCCACGGCCCGCGCGTCCTCGACGCCGCGGATCTCCCGGGCCGCCCTGGCCCGCCTGATCAGCTCGATCTGCTTCTCCGCGCCACGGGTCCAGTTCATCGCGAAGCCGCGCGGGATCAGGTAGTTGCGGCCGTAGCCCGCCGCCACGTCTACCACGTCGCCGGGGGCGCCGAGACCGCTCACTTCCTGGGTGAGGATGAGCTTCATCGGTGTACGACTCATCTGCCCTGACTCCCTAGCGCGCCGTGCTCGTGTACGGAAGCAGCGCCATCTCGCGAGCGTTCTTGATCGCCGTCGCGACGTCCCGCTGGTGGCGCGTGCAGTTGCCCGTCACCCGGCGGGCGCGGATCTTGCCGCGGTCCGAGATGTACTTGCGGAGCAGGCCGGTGTCCTTATAGTCGACGTAGACGATCCGGTCCTGGCAGAACACGCAAACCTTCTTCTTCGGCTTGCGCAGTGGTGGCTTGGCCATCGTGGTGCTCCTCAGAGCCCCGCCCTCGGCGGGGATGGTCGGTTTCTGTGTGTCTGGTTTGTGTTTTCGTCAATCAGAACGGCGGCTCGTCGGAGTAACCGCCGGGGCTGTCGGTCGCCCACGGGTCGGCCTCCCCGCCGGCGTAGCCGCCGCCCGAACCGCCGGACGGGCGGCCGCCGCCCGAACCGCCGGACGGGCGGCCGCCGCCGTAGCCGCCACCGCCGTAGCCGGCACCGTCCCCGCCGCCGGAGCGGGCGATCTTGTTGACCTTGGCCGAGGCGTTGCGCAGCGACGGCCCGACGTCATCGACCTCGACCTCGTAGACCGTGCGCTTCTCGCCCTCCTTGGTCTCATACGACCGCTGCCGCAGCCGCCCCGAGACGATCACCCGCATCCCCCGGGTCAGCGACTCGGCCACGTTCTCTGCCGCCTGCCGCCACACGTTGCAGGTCAGGAACAAGCTGTCCCCGTCCCGCCACTCGCCGGTGGAGTTATCCCGGAACCGGGGCGTGGACGCCACCCGGAACCGCGCCACCGGCTGCCCCGCCGGGGTGAACCGCAGTTCCGGGTCGTCCACGAGATTCCCCGCGATCGTGATCTGGGTATCGCCTGCTGCCATGGGGTTTACTCCGGTCGCTAGCGGATTAATGGAACGGTCAGTGGTGCTCGGGCCGGGTGACCTTGGTCCGCAGCACGGTCTCGTTCAGGTTGAGCTGGCGGTCGAGCTCGAGCACGACGCTCGGCTCCGCCGTCAGGTCCACGATCGCGTAGAAGCCTTCCGACTTCTTCTCGATCTGGTAGGCCAGGCGGCGCTTCCCCCAGATGTCCACCTTGTCTACCTTGCCACCGCCGCCGGTCACGACCTTGAGGAACTGGTCGAGCGACGGCTGGACGGCGCGCTCCTCGAGGTTGGGGTCGAGGATGATCATGATCTCGTAATGGCGCA
>Ga0335076_10009005_pt1 | contig 10056 bp, 9 predicted proteins | sample Lox_Sample_25_FD_206717 | JGI IMG/M metagenome (GOLD analysis project Ga0335076, IMG submission 206717) | Soil microbial communities from Loxahatchee National Wildlife Refuge, Florida, United States - Lox_Sample_2.5 | ecosystem: Environmental > Terrestrial > Soil > Wetlands | place: USA: Florida...
TCTCCGCCCCCCGCCCGAGTCGCGCGCGGAGACGACCTCGGCAGCCGTGACGCCCGCCGAGCGCTCCTCGGAAGGCCGACCCAGGGGTCGGGCCGACGAGCGCTCAGAGGGGTCTGGAGAGGACGGACCGAGCGGGGCCGGCGAGACTCCCTCGGAGCCCCCCCGCACCGACGCTCCTCGGGATGCCTGCGTCTTCCAGCGCCTGTGGAGCCACAGCCACTGCTCGGGCGTCTCCCGCACCCAGTCCTCGATGATCGAGGTCAGGCGCTGGGTGAGGCCGGCGACGTCCTCGTCTCGGCCCCCGGTCGCGGTCCATTCGACCGGTGGGCCGTACACCATGCGGTAGCGGCCGTTCGCCTGCAGCAGGCACCGCACGGGGACGATCGCGCAGCCCGTCTTCAGCGCGAGCGCGGCGGCCACCGTCGTCGTGCAGGCGGGCCGCCCGAAGAAGCGCACGAAGATCCCGTCCTTCTCCTGCACGTTCTGGTCGATGACGATCGCGACGATGCCTCCCTCGCGGATCGCCTTCATGATTCGCGCGAGCGCCCTCTGCTTGTAGATGACGGTGTTTCCGGTCGAGGTGCGAAGGCCGACCAGCCTCCGGTCGAGAGCCGGGTTGTCGAGGGGGCGGGCGACCACGGCCGTGGTGCCGACGAGGGGGACCGAAGCGATGGCCTGGAGCTCCCAGTTCCCGAGATGGCCGGCGGGGGCGATGACCCCGCGTCCTCTGGCACGCGCCTCGACCAACCGCTCGACCCCTTCGAGGTCGGCGAGGGCGAGGAGCTCCTCGGCGGAGCGGCCCTCCATCCACAGGAGGTCGAGGAGCACCGCACCGAAGTGGGCGTAGACACCCCGTGCGGTCTTCCTCACCCGGCGCTCGTCCCATTCCGGGAACGCCTGGCGCAGGTTGTCGGCGGCGATCGCGAGGTGCCGCCGGTCGAGGGCGCCCCACAGTCGGCCCAACGTCCGACCGAGGGCGAGCACGGCGCGGCGCGGCAGGCGGCGCACGACGGCGGACGCCGCGCTCGCGGTCGCCGCTTCGAGGGCGTGACGCCGCTCGCGCTTCAGGCCGTCCTCCTCGCGGCCGCCAGCACCCGCTCCCGCAGCCGCCCCTCGTCGGCGATCACGGCCGCGATGCCCAGCACGAGCACGGGCAGGCACAGGTCCCCGGCGGGGAGCCGGACGGCGTCCTTGGCCGTCGTCACGATCGCGTCCGCTCCGGCGGCGCGCGCCTCCCGGGCCGCCGCGGCGAGCTCCTCCGCGCGGTAGCGGTGGTGATCGCGGAAGAAGGCGCGCCCGACGACGGCGACGCCGCCCCCGGCCACGTCCCGCTCGAGGCGCTCCGGCCGCGCGATCGCGGCGAGGAGGTAGGCGCGCGCGGGGGCGGGGGCGGGAGCGCCACCGGGCGTCCGCCAGCCCGTCGGCCGGCGCGCCACCCGGAACGTCCGCTCGGGACCGAGTCTCGCTTCGAGGGCCGCGATCTCCTCCTCCGACGCGGCCTCGAGCCGGGTGAGGAGGAAGGCGTCGGCGCGGTCGATCGCCGACGGCCACTCGCGCAGGCGCCCGGCCGGCATGGGCCGGTCGCCGAGATCGCGCACGTCGAGGCAGAGGAGGTCGAGGTCCCGCTCGAGCCGCAGGTGCTGGAAGCCGTCGTCCAGGACGTGCACGAGCCGGCCGAAGCGGGCCTCGACTGCGCGGCCCACCGCGTCGCGCCGCGGCCCCACCGCCACGACCACCCCCGGCAGGTCGCGGGCGAGCATCACCGGCTCGTCACCCGCCTCGTCCGCCCCGGCGAGGACGGATGCGCCGTCGCTCACCACGAGGGCCTCGCGGCGGAAGGTCCCGCCGTAGCCCCGGCTCAGCACGGCCACCTTCAGGCCGGCGTCGCGCAGGATCTCGGCCACCCGGGCCACGACCGGCGTCTTTCCGCTGCCTCCCACGCCGAGGTTGCCCACGCTGATGACGGGGCCGGCGAGGCGCGACCTCGGCGCGAGGCCGCGCCGATAGGCCGCGGCCCGGAGGGAGCCGAGCGCGCCGAAGGCCGCTCCCAGGAGGCGCCTCACGCCAGGAGAGAGGAGAGCGCGTCGGTGGTGCGGCGGAGGGCGCCGCGGTTGCGGTCCACGAGCTCGCGCGCGCGATCGCCGAGGCCCCGGCGGCGTTCCTCGTCGAGGAGCAGGGCCGAGATCTCCGAGGCCAGCTCGTCCGCGGAGGCCACCTGCACGAGCGCGCTCTCGCTGCGGAACTGGTCGGCGATCTCCTGGAAGTTCTCCATGTGCGGGCCGACCACCACCGGCTTGCCGGCCACGGCGGGCTCGAGGATGTTGTGGCCGCCGGAGGGGACGAGGCTGCCGCCCACGAAGACGACGCTGGCGAGGGCGTACACCTGGGCCAGCTCGCCGAGGGAGTCGAGCAGGAGCACCTCGCCGTCCCGCCAGGCCCCGGGGTCGAGGGCGCTGCGGCGCAGGCAGCGGAAGCCCGCCGCCTCCACGAGCGCGGGCACGGCGGAGAAGCGCTCGGGATGCCGGGGGGCGACCAAGAGCCGCGCCTGCGGCACCCGCTCGCGCACGTGGTGGAACGCGGAGAGGACGAGCTCCTCCTCGCCCCCCACCGTGCTACCCGCCACCCACAGCGGACGGTGGGCGGCGCCGCCGTGGATGAGACGGACGAGCCGCTCGGGGAGCTTCCCGGGCTCCACCGCGTCGAACTTCAGGTTGCCCGCCACGTGCACCCGGTCCGCGGGCGCCCCCATGGCGCGAATCCGCTCGGCGTGGGTCTCTCCCTGCATGAGGAAGAGGTCGATCTCGGAGAGCACGGCGCCGACGAGGCGGCGCACCCGCAGGTAGCGCGGGAACGAACGGGCCGAGATGCGGCCGTTCGCGAGGGCGACGCGCGTGCCGCGGCGCCGCGCCTCATGGATGAGGTTCGGCCAGAGCTCGGTCTCGACGAGGACGAGGAGCGACGGGTTGAGGACGTCGAAGACCCGGCGCACCGGGCGGGGGAAATCGAGGGGCGCGTAGAAGAGCCCGTCCACTCCCCGGACGCTCTTCTTCGCTACCGCGTTGCCGGTCATCGTCGTCGTGGAGAGAAAGAGGCGGTGGCCGGGGAAGCGCTCGCGGAGCGCCGGGACGAGCGGCCGCGCCGCCAGCACCTCGCCGACGGAGACGGCGTGAATCCAGATCGACCGGTCCCCGTCGACGTTGATGTAGACGGGCAGCCGGCCCATGCGCTCGCGGAAGGTGCGCAGGTACTTCCCGGTGGACCGGCCCTTCCAGAGGAACCACGGCAGGGCGAGAACGAAACCGGCCGTCAGAATCAGGGAGTAGAGGAAGTGCACCGGCAATCGCTCCGCGGGCAGGTCCCGCTCGCTCGTCCGGCTGTAAGTATAACGTCAGACGGATCGGAGAGCCTCTGGGCGCTCAATCCGCCCAAAGTGGCAGGAATCGTGCAGCACCATCATGTGGACGGGTTTTCGGCCCGCAGGAATTGCGCATGGCCGCGGGCCCTCAGGAGGACTGGATTCCATGGCGATGAAGATCGTGGCCGAGTGCATCAGCTGCGGCGCGTGCGAGCCGGAGTGCCCCAACACGGCCATCACCGCGGGTGATTCCATCTACGTCATCGACGCCGAGAAGTGCACCGAGTGCGTGGGTGCTTACGACAACCCTCGCTGCATCGAGGTCTGCCCGGTCGACGGCTGCATCATCCACGACCCCGAGCACGCGGAGTCGAAGGACGAGCTGCAGGCCAAGTACGCCCGAATGCACTGACGCCCCTGGGGATGCGCCCCTTGGCGCGCATCCCCAGGTCTCTGATCCTCTCCTCCCCCAAGCGCGCGCCCGGTCGTTCCGGCGCGCGTCTTTCCTTCCGAGAGTCGGTCCGTCGGTGTTCGTTCCGTTCAAGGCCGTGACCGCAGGTCCGTCGTCTGCCCCGGCCGGAGCAGCCTGATCTCCAGCCGGTCGGGCCCCTTCGCGTCGACCAGCATGACGAGCCCTCTCCCCACGACCTCCGCGTGACGTCCCCGCGTCACGAGGAGAGCCGCGTCCTCGTCGATCCCGACTCCGCGCTCGCCGGGGTGGTCCAGCACGAGGCCGAAGAGGCGGTTCTCCCGCTGCCTCTTCACGAAGTGCTGGTCCACGATCACCCCTTCGACGAGCCCGAGGCCGGGCCGCTCGCCCACCTTCTTCCCGTCGATCACCGTGAAGTCCCCGTCGCCGGTGATCATGCGGGCCGACATCACGGCCGCGCCGGCGCTCGTCCCCCCGAAGACGACCCCGGCGGCGAACCGGTGCTGGACCGCGGCGAGCAGCTCGCCGTCGGCCAGGACGTCCATGATCCGAGCCTGGTCGCCGCCGGTGAAGAAGACGCCGGTGGCCCTGGCGAGCCGCGCGAGCGTCTCGGCCTTCGCCTCCGCGCCCAGAGGCGCGGCCCTGCCCTGGGCGTCGAGCGTGGCGGGCGGGCCGCAGCTCGCCTCGCCGGGACCGTGCGGCTTCAGCTCCCCGAGGAGGGCCTCGCAGCTCTCCCGGGGCTCTCCGCTCGCCCACGGAACGACGAGGAGGCGGGCCGCGGGGCCGCCGGCCCATTCGACGAAGCGGGCCATCGCGACGGGCGGGCGCTCGCCGCCGCCCACGATCACGAGCCGCGTCTCGGCCAGGGGCGGCGCCGCCCGCGACGGCGTCGGGACACACAGCAGGGCGAGCATCAGGGCGAGGGCGGTTTTCATCATTCGTTCCTCCGGCGTCGGCGCCGCGTCCGCACGACCTCGGCTGGCCAGAGCTTCGCCTCCAGAGGGTCTCTACGGCAAGCGCCCTCCGGGTTGCAGGACCCCCTCGGCCGTGGCCTACTTGTGGCGGGAGCGGAGGGCGGATGAAGCCGGCGCTGGTCGTGCACGGCGGGTGCGGCACCCCGCCGCCCGGCGAGGAGGCCGGGCGACTCGCGGCCTGCGAGCGGGCCGCCGACGCCGGGTGGGCCGTGCTGCAGGCGGAGGGAAGCGCGCTGGACGCGGTCGAGACGGCCGTGCGCGCCCTCGAGGACGAGCCCCTCCTCAACGCGGGGACGGGCGCCTACCTGCAAGCCGACGGGGTCGCACGCCTGGACGCGAGCATCATGGCCGACGACGGCCGGGCGGGCGCGGTCGCCCAGGTGCCGCTCCTCCCCCACCCCGTCCGCCTCGCCCGCTACCTGCTGGAGCTGGACGCGCACGTGATGCTCGCCGGCCCCGAGGCCCTCGCCCTCGCCGCGCGGCTCGGCCACGAGGTGGGCGTCGTCGCGACTCCGGCCCGGATCGCCTACTGGCAGGAGCACATCGACGACGCCTGCCGGCGCCTCGACTACGCGGCCATGGCCGCAGCCTGGAAGGCGGAGCACCCGCGGCTCGGGACGGTCGGCTGCGTGGCGGTCGACGCGCGTGGCCGCCTCGCGGCGGCCACCTCCACCGGCGGGACCGGGCAGTGTTTCCCCGGCCGCGTGGGCGACACGCCGATCATCGGCGCCGGCACGTACTGCACGCCGCGGGTCGGCGTCTCGATGACGGGCGTGGGCGAGCGGATCCTCGTGAAGCTGGCCGCGAAACGGCTGGCCGACCTCGTGGGCGACGGCGTCGCGATCGAGGACGCAGCCCGACGAGTGCTCGACGAGGTCGGCCCCGGCGCCGGCCTCGTCGCCCTGGACGCGGGCGGCGAGGTCGTCGAGCGGCGCAACACGCCCTTCATGGCCGCGACGCGCCGGACCGCTTAGGGGCGCCGTGGTCCTCCACCGATCCGGACCGCTGCCGAACCCGGACGGGCTCGCGGCACAGGGCCGCTACTCGGAGGCCGTCGACGCCTTCCAGGCGCAGCTCCGGGACCGGAACGCGACGCTCGCCGAGCGCCTCCGCCTCGCCGACGAGCTCGTGCGCTGCGGTCTCGCCAACCGGGCCCTGGAAGCGCTTCGCCGGGCCGATGCCATCGCTCCCGGACACCGCGAGGTGCGGGACCGGTTCGCGGCTCTCGCGCGGGCGTCGCAGGCCCGGACCGCCGCCGCGCGGCGGCTGGCCGACGAGAAGACCGACCCCTACATGAAGAACGCCGTCGCCGGGGTACGTGCGAGGCCCGGGGTACCGGCCGGCCCCGAGGCCCTCGTCTCGGGGGCCTCCATCGCCGGCCGTACCCCGCGGGCGAGATCGTGGTCAGCGAGGGGGATCCGGGGGACAGCGTCTTCCTGATCGCAACAGGAAGCGTCCGCATCCTCGTGTTGGGGGGCCACGGGCGCCCCCTCGAGATCCGGAGGCTCGACGCGGGGATTTCTTCGGCGAGGTCGCAGCGCTCTCCGGCAAGCCCCGCACGGCCACGGTCGTGGCGACGACGGACTGCGACCTGCTGGAGATCGACCACTGGGCCCCGGAGCGCCTCGTCGAGACGAGGCCCGCCGCCCGGGCCGTCCTGGAGGGCGCGCGCGACGGGCGCGCGCAGAGCGCCGAGGAGACGGCGGTCCGCTCGCTGCCCGAGGCGGCGAACCCCGAGCGGGCGGCGGCCGTCCTCGCCGCGCACTTCGGCGGCGCCGCGTGGAGCCCGCGGGTGAGGCTCCACCTCGCGAAGCAGATGCTCGACGCCGGGCAGGAGGGCGACGCCCTCGCCGGGGTCGTGAACGTGGCCGAGGAGCTGGCCGAGAGCGTCCACCCCGAGACCGGCATCGCGATCCTCAAGAGGGTCGAGAAGGCCCGCCGGCGCGATCGCGGGGCGAAGCACCCCTCCTCGCCCGCCGCTTCCGAGGCGGCCTTCCGCGTCTGGCTGAGCTGCCTCGCCTACGGCGACGATCTACTGCGCACGGCCTCGCCCCCCGCGGAAGAGAAAGAGACAACAGGCGAGCGCGACCGCTAGGGCGGCCGCCTCCCCGGCGAGGCCGCCGAGCCGCGGCTCGAGGGACCGCGGCGCCACTCCGGCGGCCACCAGCCCGGCCACGACCACGCCGGCCAACCCCTCCCCTGCGACGAGGCCCGAGGCGGCGAGGACGCCCGGATCGCCCTCCCCGTCTTTCGGCTTCCCGAGGCCCCGCTCGGCGAGAGCGCGCACGCAGCCTCCTACGTAGAGGGGGGCCATCGATGCGAGGGGCAGGTAGACGCCGATCGCGAAGGCCAGGCCGGAGACCCCACAGAGCATCGCCCCGATCGAGAGCCCGGCCCCGGTGAGGACGAGGCCCCATGGCAGAGCGCCGGCGAGGACGCCCTCGATGATCGTCTTCATGAGCGTCGCCTGCGGGGCCGGGATCTCCCTCGAGCCGAACCCGTAGGCGCGGCCCAGCAGGATCACCGTCGCCGCCACCGCCCAGCAGGCGAAGGCGGCGCCGATCACCTGCCCGATCTGCTGGCGGGCGGGGGTGGCTCCCACGAGCCACCCGGTCTTCAGGTCCTGCGAGATGTCGCCCGCCTTGCTGGCCGCTATGGCCACGATCGTACCGACGGTGAGGACGGCCGCTCGCGCGCCGGGGTCGACCCACCCCGCGGCGGCGAAGACCGACGCGGTGCCGAGCAGCGTGACCAGCGCGATCCCGGAGGTCGGCTGCGAGGAGACACCCACGATCCCCACGATCCGCGCCGCGACCGCGACGAAGAGCACGCCGAAGACGCCCACTCCGGCCGCCAGGACCCCGCGCTGCAAGGGCGCCATGCCACCGGCGAAGACGCCGGGCACGAGCCCGGCCACCAGCACCACGGCGGCGATGCCGCCGAAGACGAACGCGGACGGCAGGTCGCGATCGGTCCTCTCGCTGGCGAGGGCGTCGTCCCGGCCCTCTCGGCGGAGCCCGCGGACGACAGCCAAGAAGGCGCCGGCCATGGTGGGCAGCCCGCGGAGCACCGTGAGGATCCCCGCCGCGGCGACGGCGCCCGCGCCGATGTAACGGACGTAGCGTCCCCAGATGTCGTTCGCGTCCATCTGCGAGACGAGCTTCTCGGTCTCCGGATAGAGCGGGGCCGGGAGCCCCGACCCCAGCCACGCGATGAGGGGCGTGAGGGTCACCGCGGAGATGAGGGCGCCGGCCACGCAGACGGCGGACTGCCGGTAGCCGAGGATGTACCCCACGCCCAGGAGGGCGGGGGCGATCTCGAGGGCCAGCTCGGCCTTCGGCAACACGGGCAGCGCGGCGTGGACTTCGCCGGGGATGAGGGAGGCGAGGGAGACGAGCACCTTCACGAGCGCGCCCACCGCCATGCCGCGGAAGATCCAGGCGCTGCCGGAGGCCGCGCCCGACTTCTCCGCGCTGGTGGCCCGGAGCACCTCCGCGCAGGCCGTGCCCTCCGGGTAGGGCAGCTCGTCGTGCGCCTCCACGATCAGGAGGCGCCGCAGGGGGACCATCGCCGAGAGGCCGAGAAGGCCGCCGAGGAAGGCGAGGGCCACGACCTGCAGGTACGGCGGCACCATGCCCCAGAGGAAGAGGGCAGGGATCGTGAAGATCGTGCCGGTGGCGAGGGACGTCGAGGCCGAGGCCACGGTCTGGGAGATGTTCGCCTCGAGGAGGGTGCCGCTCGAGCGGAGGAGCCGGAAGGCGGCCACCGTCATCACGGCGGCCGGGATCGAGGCGGAGACGGTCATCCCGACCCGCAGCCCCAGGTAGGCGTTCGCGGCCCCGAAGACGATCCCGAGCACGACCCCGGTCGCGACGGCCTTCAGCGTGAGCTCGGCCGGACCTTCCGGGCGTGACACGCGCCGGATCATCGCCCGTCACGGCGGGCAGCTGCAAACGCGGCCCGCGGCCGCGGCCTTCCGGGTGGGACCGGGACGCCCCTGCTCAGGCCACGGAGCCGCAGGAGCGGCGCACGACCAGCCGCGTCGGCAGGATGACGTCACGCGCGGCGGTGGCCTCGCCCTCCATGAGCGCGAACAGGAGATCGGCCGCGGCCTGGCCCAGGTCGTGGACCGGCTGGCTCACCGCCGTGATCGGGGGGTCGAAGTGCTCGTAGTACGGGTGGTCGTCGAACGCGCCGAGGGCGAGGTCGGACGGGACCCGGAGCCCCATCTCACGGGTCGCGGCGAGAGCGGGGATGACGAGGTCCCCTGCCGCCACGAAGAGGGCGGTCGGCCGGGGCTCGGCGCCCAGGAGATCGAACAGCAGCTCCTTGATGTATCGGACCGCGGTCTCGTCGTGGTAGGCGCTGTGGTAGGCCCGGGGCTCGAGGCCCGCCGCGGCCATCGCCGAGCGGTAGCCCTCGAGGCGCTCGTGGACGCAAGGGAAGTGCGCCGGCCCGCCGAGCATGGCGACCCTGCGGTGACCGAGCCTCAGGAGGTGCTCGGTGACGAGGCGGGCCCCGCCGGCGTTGTCCACGTCCACGTGCCAGTGCGAGACGAACGGGCTCTTCCCGACCATGACGAACGGGAAGCCCTTGAAGAGGAGCTCCACCAGCTGCTTCTGGCCGAACTGCTCCGCACCGACCACGAGGCCGTCCACCCGCCGGCCCCTGAGGATGGACTGGTAGGCCGAGTCCACGTCCTCCTCGGAGCGGGCCGTGGACAGGAGCACGTTCTGGCTCCGGGCCGCCGCCGTCTCGGTGATCGCGGTGAGCAGGACCGGCCAGTAGCTGCTCGCCATGGAGTAGCTCCCGGTGTGCGGGATGATGACGCCGATGCTGCCCGTCCGCCGGACGACGAGGCTGCGGGCCGACGCGTCGGGCTGGTAGTCGAGGTCCTGGATGACCTTGAGCACGCGGGTCCTCGTCCCGGCGCCGACCCCGGGTGCCTCGTTCAGGACCTTGGAGACCGTGCCCTGCGACACTCCCGCCAGGGCCGCGACGTCCCGGATGGTGAGATGGGTCTTCGCTCCGTCGGCGGCGCTCGCGCGTCGCCGGCGGGCGGAACGTGGTGGGGCGACCCTCATGGAGGGCCACACTACCCCAGGACGAGCCTCCTCGGGAAGGACGTCCACCGGAGGGCCGAGACCGCCTCCGCGGCCCCCGCACGGCGCGGCCTCAGTGGCTGCGCAGGAGCTCGAGCATCTTCCGGTCGAGCTGCGAGCCCTTGTAGCTCTCGTACCGCACGTCGGCGCGCTCGCTGTCGAGGACGCCGAAGCTCCCCCGCAGGTTCCAGAGCG
>Ga0335076_10009006_pt1 | contig 10056 bp, 8 predicted proteins | sample Lox_Sample_25_FD_206717 | JGI IMG/M metagenome (GOLD analysis project Ga0335076, IMG submission 206717) | Soil microbial communities from Loxahatchee National Wildlife Refuge, Florida, United States - Lox_Sample_2.5 | ecosystem: Environmental > Terrestrial > Soil > Wetlands | place: USA: Florida...
CTCAGGGGATCTGTCGCTTACGGTGAGAGCTCGACGGAACGGACGCTTGGGGCTCCCGGGGCATCTCGCCCCCCTCACGCGCCCCCCTAACCTCTCCCCACGAACGGCATCTTCGTCGCCATCAAGGTGACGAACAGCACGTTCGCGTCGAGCGGGAGGCGCGCCATCTGCAGCACCGCGCGGCCGACGTGCGCGACGTCGATGAGCGGCTCGGCGCGCGTCGAGCCGTCGGCCTGCGGCACGCCGCGCGCCATCTTCGCCGCGAGCTCGGTGCGCGCGTTGCCTACGTCGATCTGCCCGCATGCGATGTCGAAGGCTCGGCCGTCGAGCGCCAGGCTCTTCGTGAGTCCCGTGATCGCGTGCTTGGTCGCGGTGTAGGGCGCCGAGCGCGGGCGCGGCGCGTGCGCCGAGATCGAGCCGTTGTTGATGATGCGGCCGCCCCGCGGGCGCTGGCGCTTCATGACGCGGAACGCCTCCCGCGCGCACAGGAAGGCGCCCGTCAGGTTCACGTCCACGACCCTCTGCCACTGCTCGCGCGAGAGCTCCTCGAACGGAACGGCGGGGGCGCCCACGCCGGCGTTGTTGAACAACAGGTCGACGCGGTCGAAGGCGTCGAGGGTGCGCGCGAAGAGCCCTTCGACCGCGGCCGGATCGCTCACGTCGGCGGGCACGACGAGCGCCCGCGAGCGTGCGCGGCCCGAAAGGCGCGCGGTCTCGGCGAGCGCCTCGCGGCGGCGGCCGGCGAGCGCGACGCGATAGCCGTCGCCGAGGAGCGCGAGCGCGGCGGCGCGGCCGATGCCGCTGCCGGCCCCGGTGACGACGGCGACGGACACGCGATGCTTCGCCATGGCCGCGATCCTTGCACGACTGCGAGCGGCGGCCAACGCGCTCCGGCCGGTGAGAGCGGCGGGTGCCAGCCGGGGCTATTCCTTGAACGCCAGCGTGACGGACCAGCTGCCCTCGAAGACGATCGTGTCGCCCGAGCGCGCGCGCACGTCGATGCGGTCGACGCTAAAGGGCGCGGCGCACTCGACAGTGGCCTCGTGGAAACCCACTCGCGTCGGGGCGCCCGCCGGCAGCGTGAAGCCGTCTCCCGGCGAGTCGTGCTGCGCATAGAGGCAGCGCGTCGCGCCCGGGGCCGTACCTGCGATCGATCGCGCGTCCGGCCCTCGAGCGATCCGTCTGTCGATCAGGGACATAGAAGAGTGGTGCCGAGTGGTGCCGGGAGCGGCGGGCCCCGCGCTCGGCCAGGCGCTGTCGGCGCTCCGGCCGCGGCGTGACGGGATTCCGGTCGAATCGAACGCACTCGTTCTGTTCAGGCGTTAGTCATCCCGCATGCGACACGAGGATACGAATTCCGACAAGGGCGCGAGTCGGGTAAGCCACTGTTCAAAAAGGGCTTGACAGGCAGCGCTGCAGGCTCGCATGATTCCGCTCCCCTGCTCTCCAGAGGGACGTAGCGCGGCGGTCTCCGGGGCCTTTTTCGTCGGCCCTTCTCCCTCCCGCTCGGCGCGTGGCTGGACGGGATTGTCGTCGGAGCGGTGAGTTGTCCGAGGTCAGTACTTCACATCCGCAGCGGCGTCAGGAAGCGCCGAAGTCCGAGCGTCGGCTCGTCGTGCTCGAGCGCGACACGATCCACCGCTTCTCGACCGAGCGCATCCTGCGCCAGGCGGACTACTGGCTGTTCGTGACGGAGAACGTCGCCGCCACCGTGCGGCTGGCAGCGGTGTCGGCGGTCGACCTGGTGCTCGTCGACCTCGGCCTCGGCCTGCTCGAGGCAGTGCCGGCGAGCGCGCGCCGGCGCGGTGACGTCGGCGTCGGGAGCCTGCCCGAATCGCTCACCGAGGGCTACGCGATCCTGCGGCCGCTCCACCTCAACCCGCAGCACCACTTCCCGATCGTGGCGCTGCGCATGGGAGACGGCGACGACCCTAGGCAACCCGGACGCTTCGCGCTCGTGGGCCTGCTGCCGCGCCCGTGGAACGCGACCGGGCTCGTGGACGGCCTGGAGGAGAGCTTCCTCGACGTGATCGGGCGCGAGGCTGCCGCGGTGCCGGCGGCGTCGGAAGCATGGCCGAAGACCCCCGCGCCGCGCGGCGTGCGCACGCCGACCCGCGCGCGCCCGTTCGACAGCACGCCCCAGGCGCTGCGCTCCGCGCTCGTCGTGGACCCTGACGACGCGCAGCGCCGCGCGCTCGCCGATTGCCTGATCCGCCACGACTTCACCGTGCACGAGGCCACGAGCACAGAGTCCGCGCTCCGGCTCGCGGTCGCACGCCGGCCCTGGCTCATCATCACCGAGGCCCAGCTCAGCGACGGGAGCGGGCTCGAGTTCTGCCAGCAGGTGCGCTCGCACAGCCTGCTGTGCCGGACCCCCGTCGTGTTCCTCTCCGAGAGCGACGACTGCGAGAGCCGGCACCAGGCGCTGAAGGCGGGCGGCGACGACTACCTGGTGAAGCCCGCGCCCTCGCGCGAGCTGCTGGTGCGGCTCGAGCTGGTGCTGAAGCGCTTCGGCGGCGAGGAGAACGAGAGCGAGGAGCCGGGCGGCGGACTGCGCGGAGCGATCGAGCTCATGGGCGCGCCGGCGGTGCTGCAGATCTGCAACCTGAACCAGCTCACCGGCGTGCTGCTCGCGCGCCGCGGCAGCCAGTCGCTCCGGATCGGCTTCCGCCACGGCCAGATCGTCTCGGCCACCGGGCCCGACCGGCGCGGGGCGGACGTCGTCTACGACTTCATCGCCTGGCCGCAGGGGCAGTTCGAGTTCGACCGGGGCGCCCTGGTCGCCGAGGGCGCGCCGATGCAGGACGACTTCAACGCGCTCCTGCTCGAGGCCTGCCGCCGGCTCGACGAGCGCCGCAGCGGCAGGCCGATCGATCCAGCGCGGCCCTGAAGCGGCCGGGGTATCATCCCGCTCGCATGCCGACCAAAGTGATGATCGTGGGCCTCGGCCCGATCGGCGCGGCCGTCGCCCGCCAACTCGCCGCGCGCAGCAACTTCAAGATCGTGGCGGCGGTCGACGTCGACCCCGCGAAGGCGGGCAAGGATCTCGGGTCGCTGCTGGGCCTCGAGCGCAAGACGGGCGTCACCGTCGCGGCGGACGCGCGCCAGGCCGCCCGCAAGGCCAAGCCCCAGGCCGCGGTGCTCTGCACGAGCTCGACGCTCAAGAGCCTGTGGCCGCAGCTCCAGGACCTGCTCCCGCTTCGGCTCCCGATCGTCTCCACGACCGAGGAGCTCGCCTACCCGTGGTTCTCGAACCGGCCGCTCGCGCGCAAGATCGACGCGGCCGCGAAGAAGGCAAAGGTCGCGGTGGTCGGCACCGGCGTCAACCCCGGCTTCGCGATGGACGCGCTCGCGATCACGCTCACGGCGATCTGCGAGCGCGTCGACAGGATTCGCGTCGACCGCGTCCAGGACGCGCGCATCCGCCGGCTGCCGTTCCAGCAGAAGATCGGCTCGGGCCTGACACCCCAGGAGTTCGCCGAGAAGGTGAAGGCGCTCACCGTGCGCCACGTCGGGCTCACCGAGTCGGTGGCGATGATCGCGGACGCGCTCGGCTGGAAGCTCGACCGCGTCATCGACGAGATCCAGCCGAAGATCGCGGCGGCGCCGGTCGAGAGCCAGTTTCTGAAGGTGCCCGCCGGGCGCGTGTGCGGCATCGTGCAGGACGGCGTCGGCTACGTCGCGGGCGAGCCGCGCATCGCGCTGCACATGGAGGCCTACCTCGGCGCTCCCGAGACCTACGACAGCGTGCAGGTCGAGGGCTCGCCGCGCCTGCACGTGAAGGCGACGGGCGGCTACCACGGCGACATCGCAACGGCCTCGATCGCGGTGAACACGATCCCGAAGGTCCTCGGGGCGGCCCCGGGGCTGCACACGATGCGCAGCCTCGCGCTGCCCTCCTTCGCCGGCGGCAAGTAGCCGCTCAGTACTGCCGGAAGCCGCCGAGCGTCCAGGCGGCGACGCGCGGACGGCTCTTCTCGTCGGTGAGGTCGAGCATCAGCGGGGTCACCGACACGCGCTTGTCCCGCAGCACGACGTTGCAGTCGCTGCCGGGGATGTCCTCGTGCTGGTACTCGTTGCCGCCGATCCAGTAGTACGGGCGGCCGCGCGGGTCCTTCATCTCGACCACGTCCGAGCCGTACGAATGCTTGCCGAGACGCGTGACGACGTAGCCGTCGGGATCGACGCCCGGCGGCACGTTGACGTTCAGCAGCAGGTTCGCGGGCAGCTCGTTCGCGAGCGCCGCCGCCGCGAGCGCGCGTGCGAAGCGCGCCGCCGGCGCGAAGTCGAAGCTGCCCCGGCTCGCCAGGCTGAACGCGATCGCCGGGACGCCGATGATCGACGCCTCCATCGCCGCGGCGATCGTACCCGAGTAGGTCACGTCGTCCGCGAGGTTCGGCCCGTGGTTGATGCCGGAGACCACGAGCGCGGGGCGCCGGCCGCGCAGCACGTGGTGGATGCCCATCCAGGAGCAGTCGGTCGGCGTGCCGTCGACCGCGTACCAGCGCGGGCGAACCTCGCGCATCCGCAGCGGCCGGTGGATCGAGATGGCGTGCGAGGACGCGCTTTGCTCCGTCTCGGGCGCCACCACCCAGACCTCTCCGAGCTCCTCCATCGCGGCTGCGAGCGCGCGGATGCCTTCGGACTGGTGGCCGTCGTCGTTCGACACCAGGATCCGCGGGCGCTCGCTGGGGTTCATGGAGCGCCATGCTAACCCGTTCGGGGAGCGCGACGCCGGCGCGAGCGTCCACGTTCGAGGCGTTTGGTCCGGAAAGAGGACGGCTCATGTGTCGGAGCGGGACGCAATACGGACCAGTCCCGGACCTCATGCAGTCGACGCAACCGGTTGCGCTGCATGGAGTTCGACGACAGAGCCGCCGGCAAGGCGGGCGCCGGTACGGCATTTGCTCTCCATCAGGGCGAGATGGGAACCGAAGCGCTGGACGACACGATCGCGGTGAAGCACAACTGCCAGGCTCCCGGATGCGGGCGGCCCTTCGCGGTCGTTTGTCGCCGTTCCCTCCACGACGTGCCGCTGCCCATGGCGGTCGCCTGCCCACGCTGCGGCGGCTGGGCCTTCGTGATGGTGCCGACCGGCGCCGTGCGCGAGACCGAGGGCTCGTACGTGCTGCCGATCGAGCCCAAGATCGCCGCGCTCACGGTCTGACGTCCTTCCCGACGACCCCGGCCAAAGCGCCGCTCCACGCGAGTCATAATCGCCACCGATGCGCCTGAGCCTCGTCGTGCTGGCGGCCGGCGTCGGCAGCCGCTACGGCGGGCCGAAGCAGATCGACCGGGTCGGCCCCGGCGGCGGCACGCTGATCGACTACGCCGCCTACGACGCGCGCCGCGCGGGTTTCGAGCGCCTCGTCCTGGTCGTCGGCGAGGGCAAGGAAGCGGACATGCGCGAGGCGGTCGGAGACCGCATCGCCCGCCGCATGCCGGTCGCCTACGCGCAGCAGCCGCGCGGCCTGCCCGAGGGCTTCTCCGCGCCTTCCGGACGCACCAAGCCGTGGGGAACGGGCCCGGCCACGCTCGCCGCCGCGCCGCTCCTCGACGGGCCGTTCGCGGTGATCAACGCGGACGACTTCTATGGCGCGTCGAGCTACCAGTCGCTCGCCGACCACCTGCGGCGGCCGCAGGCGGGCCCGGTCCCCGAGCTCGCCCTCGTCGGCTTCCCGCTCGCCGCGACGCTCAGCCCCGACGGGGCCGTGAGCCGCGCCATCTGCACGGTCGACGGCTCCGGCCACCTCAGCTCGATCCGCGAGGTGCTGAAGATCGAGCGCGACGGCGCGGATGCGCGCGAGCAGGATGCGAGCGGCGCGTGGCACAAGCTCGCGCACGACACGCCCGTGTCGCTCAACTTCTGGGGCTTCGTGCCGGGCGTGCTCGAGCCGCTCGCGCGGGGCTACGCGCGCTTCCTGTCGGCGAACGCCGCGAGCCTGACGGCGGAGTACTACCTGCCGGGCGCCGTCCAGGAGCTGATGGCCGAGGGGCGCGCGCGCGTGCGCGTGCTCGGAGGCGGCGGCGCCTGGGCCGGCCTCACCCACGCCGGCGACCGGCCTCGGCTCGTCGAGCGGCTGCGCACGCTCACCGCTCACGGCGACTATCCCGAAGAGCTCTGGGCGTGAGCGGGATGTGAGCGCCCCCGGAGAGAACGAGGCGCGCGCGGCGGTCGAGCGCTTCGCCGCCGAGGGGCGCCTCGCCTCGCTCGAGGCGTTCGCGAAGGGCCTGATCAACCATAGCTGGGTCGCCGTGCTCGAGCACCGCGGCGCGGAACGCCGCTACCTGCTGCAGCAGATCAACCGGCACGTGTTCCACCGTCCCGAAGACGTGGTCGAGAACATGCAGCGCATCACGCGCCACCTGGCCGCGCGCATCGCCCGCGAGGGCGACGGCGACGCCGCGCGCTCCGTGCAAACGCTGGTGCCGACGCACGAGGGACGGCCGGCGCACCAGGACGCGCGCGGGGAGACCTGGCGGCTCGTCCCATGGATCGAGGGCACGCTCGCGCTCGACGGCGCGGGGAGCGCGGCCGACGCCTACGAGGCGGCCCGCGCGTTCGGGCGCTTCGAGCGGCAGCTCGCCGACCTGCCCGCGCCGAGCCTCCACGCGACCATCCCCGGCTTCCACGACACGCCGGCCCGGCTCGTGGCCTTCGAGCGCGTGCGGCTGGCGAACCCGGCCGGGCGAGCGGCCGGGACCAAGGACGAGATCGCGGCGGTGCTCGACCGCCGGGGGCTCGCCGAAGCGCTCGGCGGCGCGGCGGCGCGCGGCGAGATCCCCGAGCGTCCGGCGCACAACGACGCGAAGATCGCGAACGTGCTGTTCGACGCCGCGAGCCGCACGGCGCTCTGCGTGGTGGACCTCGACACCACGATGCCCGGCTTCGCGCCGCACGACTTCGGCGACCTGGTGCGCTCTGCGATCAGCGAGAGCGCGGAGGACGAGCCCGACCTCGGCCGGGTCCGGCTGCGTCTGCCGGTCTTCGAGGCGCTGGCTCGGGGCTTCCTGGCGGGAGCGGGAGACGGGCTCTCGCCCGCCGAGCGCTCGCTGCTCGTCGCGGGCGCGCTCGTGATCGTCTACGAGCAGGCCGTGCGCTTCCTGGGCGACTTCCTGGACGGCGACCGCTACTACCGCACGACGCGTCCGCTCCACAACCTCGATCGCGCGCGGACGCAGCTGCGCCTGCTCGAGCTGCTCGAAGCCGAGCGGCCAGAGCTCGAACGCATGGTGGCGGCCGCCGACGGATAGCAGGCCACTAGCTGCGCGCGAAGCCGCATTCACTGCGGCGTAGCGCGCGGGGGGGTTGGAGGGGGGACACGACGCAGTGTCCCCCCTAAGAAAGTAGCTAGCGCAGCTGCTTGTCGAGGAACGCGGGCACGTCGGCCGCGGCGAGCGGCGGGCTCAGCAGGTAGCCCTGCAGGCCGCTTGCGCCCTTCGACTCGAGAAACGCGCGCTGCGCCTCGGTCTCGACGCCCTCGGCCACCACCTCGAGCCCGAGGCTCTGGCCGAGCGCCAGGATCGCTTCGACCTGCGCGGCCTGCTCCGTGCTCCCGGGCAGCTCCGTGATCAGCGAGCGGTCGATCTTGAGCCGGCGGAAGCCGAGGTCGCGGATGCGCCGGATCGAGAAGTAGCCGGTGCCGAAGTCGTCGAGCGCGAGCTGGACGCCGAGACGCCGGAGCTGGCGCAGCCGGTCGGTGATCTCCTCGCCCTCGGTCATCACGGAGGCCTCGGTCAGGTCGAGCTCGAGCCGCGAAGCCTCGAGCGAGCTCGCCTCGAGCGCTTCGCGCACGCTGTCCACCAGCCCCGGCTGAAGGAACTGGCGCGCGGACAGGTTGACCACGACGCGCACCTCGCGCTGCGCCAGCGAGGCGCAAAAGCGCGTCGCGCCGCGCAGCACGCCGGCGCCGATCGGGAGCATCAGGCCGCTCTCCTCGGCCTGCGCGATGAACGAGGCCGGCGCCACCAGCCCGAGCTTGGGATGGCGCCAGCGCAGGAGCGCCTCGAGCGAGGGCGCCTGGTGCTTGTGCACCACCGGCAGGTAGACGATCTCGAACTCGTCCCGCTCGAGCGCGCTCCTCAGGCTGTCGAGCAGCAGCATGCGCTCGAGCGCGCGCTCGCTCATCTCGGCGGTGAAGAAGCGGTAGGTGTTCTTGCCCTCCTGCTTGGCGCGGTACATCGCGAGGTCGGCGTTGCGGAGCAGCGTGTCGGCGTCGGTGCCGTCCTCGGGGTAGACGCTGATCCCGGCGCTCGCGCTGAGCGTGACGTCGTGGTTGTCGGTGCGGCAGGTCTTGGCCAGCCGGTCGAGCAGGCCGCGCGCGACGAGCGCGGCGTCGTCCGCGCGCGAGAGGTTCTGGAGCAGCACCGTGAACTCGTCGCCGCCGATCCTCGCCACCAGGTCGGAGGTGCGGGTGCCGGCGCGCAGGCGCTCGGCCATCGTCTGCAGCACGGTGTCGCCGGCGGCGTGCCCGAGCCCGTCGTTCACGCCCTTGAAGCCGTCGAGGTCGAGGAACACGAGGGCGCTACGCGTGCGCTGGCGCCCGGCGCGCGACAGCGTGCGCTCGAGCGTGTCGAGGAAGAACGAGCGGTTCGGCAGCCCGGTCAGGCTGTCGTAGCGAGCGAAGCGCTGCAGGTCGGCTTCGGCGCGCTGGCGCTTCAGGAACAGGGCGAGCAGGCTCGCGACGTCGGCGAGCGCCGCCACCCAGTCGAGGTCGCGCTCGCGGGCCTTCTCCCAGCGTGCCTCGAGCACGCCGAGCACCGCGCCGCCCGCGCGCACCGGCACCGCCAGCTCGACGCCCATCCGCGTGCCCGCGGCCGGACCGTCCCAGACCGCGGCGCCCTCCTCGAGGCACTGCTTCGCGAGGGCGCTCGCGCCCGCGCCCGCCGAGGTGGACGCGTGCGACGCGCCCGACGACGTGCCGCCGAGCGTGAGCGCCTTCGGGTCGCCTTCGAGCACCCAGAGCCGGGCCTCGCTGCAGGCGAGTCCCTGGACGAGCGCGTCGAGCACGGCCGGCGCCGCCTCGATCATCGAGATCGAGGCCGTGAGCGCCTGCGTCGCACGCTGGCGCGCGACCGAGAGCCGCTCGCTGCGGCGGCGCTCGCTCAGATCGCGGATGTAGGCGGTCAGGATCACGCGGCCCTTCACGAACGCGGGCACAACGACCACCTCGACCGGGACGAGCGAGCCGTCGGAGCGCATCGCCGTCGCCTCGCGCCGGCGGCCGAGGTCCTGGCTGTCCCCTGTCATCACGAACTCGCGCAGCATCCTGCGCATCTCGTCGCGCAGCGCCGGCGGCACGATCGTGTCGGCGACCTCGCGCCCGAGCACTTCCGAGCGGCTGTACCCGAACAGCCGGCGCGCCGCGGCGTTGAACTCGATGATCTTGCCTTCGTGGTCCGCGGTCAGGACGCAGTCGAGCGCGGAGTCGAGGATCAGTGCCTTGCGGATCTCGCTCGCCCTGAGCTCCTCCTCCCACTCGCGCGTCTCGCTGAACGAGCGCAGGGTGAGCGCGAGCGTCGGCGCCCCCGGCCGCGCCGGCCGCGGCTCGGCGTCCACGAAGGCCACGATCCGCTCGCGGGCGTCGGCGCGATAGACCAGGAACTCGACCCCGACCCGGTGCAAAGCGCCTTCCTCGCCGGCCAGGCGCACCACCTGGGCGACAACGGCCACGGGAGCGGCGCTGTCGGGGAGCTGGAACGAGAGTCCCACCTTGGTCCCGAGCTCCAGCGGGCGCGGGGTCTCGACGAGCGCGCCGCGCGCCCCGATGTTCAGCACGGCCGCGTCCACCTCGTCGGCGTCGCTGACGAAGCGCGACCAGTCCCGAAGCCGCACCGGGATGCGGTGGCCGCGACGGGCGGGCACGCTCAGGAGCTCCTCGAGCCGGCGGTCCCACAGGAACGGGTCGATCGGGACCTGGATCACGACGTTGACGCCCGAGTCCTTGAGCTCGCTCTCGGCCTCGGGCCGCGCCCGCGACAGCGCGACGATCGCGGTCGGCCTGGTGGCTTCGTTCTCGCGCAGCTGCCCGGCGAGCGAGCGGGTCTCGCCGAGCG
>Ga0335076_10009007_pt1 | contig 10056 bp, 10 predicted proteins | sample Lox_Sample_25_FD_206717 | JGI IMG/M metagenome (GOLD analysis project Ga0335076, IMG submission 206717) | Soil microbial communities from Loxahatchee National Wildlife Refuge, Florida, United States - Lox_Sample_2.5 | ecosystem: Environmental > Terrestrial > Soil > Wetlands | place: USA...
GACGATCTGCTGCGCCAGTTCGACCGCAACGCCCGGCGCTTTCTTGCGCACGATCGCGAGCTCTTTCTCGTAGTCCGGGTAGTCGATGTACTGGTAGAGACAGCGCCGACGCAGCGCGTCCGACAGCTCGCGCGTTCCGTTCGAGGTGATGACGACCAGCGGACGTGTCTTCGCGTGTACCGTGCCCAGCTCGGGGATGGAAAGCTGGAAGTCCGACAGCAGTTCGAGCAGGTAGGCCTCGAACGCCTCGTCGGCGCGATCGACCTCGTCGATGAGGAGCACCGGCGGCTCGTCGCACACGATCGCTTCGAGCAGCGGCCGCTTGAGCAGATAGCGCTCGGAGAAGATGTCCTGCTCTTTCTGGGCAATCCCGCGATCGTCTTGCTCGAGCAGCTTGATCGCGAGCAACTGGCGCTGGTAGTTCCATTCATACATCGATGCGTGCGCGTCGAGGCCTTCGTAGCATTGCAGGCGAATCAGGCGTGTCGTGCGGACCGTGGCGAGCACCTTGGCCACTTCGGTCTTGCCGACGCCGGCGTCGCCTTCGAGCAGCAGCGGGCGCCCGAGATCCTGCATCAGCAGCAGCGCGGCGACGAGCTGCGGCTCGGCGATGTAACCGGCACGCGCGAGATCGTGTTGCCAGGCGGCGAGTTCCTGCGTGCGCTCGGTCATGCGCGCTTTGCTCCGAGAAGAGACCGCAACCAGTCCCTCAGGATCGCCCAGACGAATGCGAAGCCGTTGAGCTGCGTTGTCGAGGCTTGTGTCGCGCCGCTACCTGCCGCGGCAGCTTGCGCCTCTCCCGGCGCGGCAGGTGGCTGCGCTTGCAGCGCCTGCGCCTTGTTCGCGAAGTTCGCCGCGAATTGCTTCAGCACCTGGTCCGCTACCGTTCCCATCATGCGTCCGCCGAAGGCAGCGGCCTTGCCGCTCATCGACACTTCGCTGTTGCCGACGAGATTCGACGTTGCACCATTGACTGCATCGATGCGCGCAGTGAGATCCATCGACGCACCCGAACTTCCTGTGCTGTCGGTTCCTTTGCCGATCAGATGCACGCTCTTGCTGCCGGGCTCGATCGACACGACCTCGATCTCGCCGCGAAACGCCATGCTCGCGGGACCGAACTTCACCGCCACCGTGCCTTTGTAGTGCGTCGCATCGATGCGCTCGGTGATCGCGGCACCGGGCATGCAGGACGCGACGCTTTCGATGTTCTGCAGGAGCGCCCATGCCGTGTCGGCCGACGCCGGCATGGGGAAGGTCTTTTCGAGCTGGACTTTCATCGACCGCCTGGCGTCATCGCTTGTTCACCTCGAGCTTGTTGAGCGTCTGCCACATCCGATACGCGCTGTGCGGCATGTCGATGTGGGTCACGCCGAGGTGCGCGAACGCATCGATCACCGCGTTGCTGAAGCACGGAATGCCGCCGACGTGCGGCGACTCGGCGACGCCTTTGGCGCCGAGCGGATGGTGCGGGCACGGCGTGACGGTGTGATCGGTCTCCCACTTCGGTGTTTCCATCGCGGTCGGCAGGAAGTAATCCATCAGGCTGTTGCCGAGATGGTTGCCGTTCTCGTCGAACGGCACCTGCTGGCCCATCGCCACCGCGAACGCTTCGGTGAGTCCGCCATGGATCTGGCCTTCGATGACCATCGGATTGATGCGCGTGCCGCAGTCGTCCAGCGCATAGAAGCGGCGCACCTTCACCTCGCCGGTGAACTTGTCGATGTCGACCACGCACAGATAGGCGCCGAACGGGTAGGTGAGGTTGGGCGGGTCGTAGTACGCCACCGCATTCAGGCCCTGCTCCATGCCGGCCGGCAGGTTGCCGGTGTGCGAGATCAGGCAGATCTCCTTCATCGTCTTGGCCTGGCTGGGATTGCCTTTGACCTTGAAGCGGTCGATCTCCCATTCGAGGTCGCCTTCGGCGACTTCGAGCAGGTGGGCCGCGATCTTGCGCGCCTTGTCCTTGATCTTGCGCGCCGCCATCGCGGTTGCCGCGCCTGAAACCGGCGTCGAACGCGAACCCCACGTGCCCGCACCGTATGGCGCCTTGTCGGTGTCGCCTTCCTCGACGACGATGTCGCTCGCCGGCAGCCCGAGCTCGGTCGCGATGATCTGCGCGTACGTCGTCGAGTGGCCCTGGCCCTGCGTCATCGTGCCGAGCCGCGCGATCACGCCGCCGGTCGGATGGATGCGGATTTCGCAGCTGTCGAACAGACCGATGCCGAGGATGTCGCACACCTTGGTCGGACCCGCGCCGACGATCTCGGTGAACGTCGCGATGCCGATGCCCATCAACGTCGTGCTGTTCTTGTCGGCGCGTTTCGCGGCCTGCTCCTTGCGCAGCCCGTCGTAGTCGACCGCCTTCAGCACCTTGTCGAGCGCGGTGTGATACGCACCGCTGTCGAGCGTCCAGCCGAACGACGTGGTGTACGGGAACTGCTCGCTCTTCACGAAGTTGCGGCGGCGGATCTCCGCCTTGTCGACACCGACCTTGAGCGCCAGCACATCCATCATGCGTTCGATCAGGTACACGGCCTCGGTGACGCGCAGCGAGCAGCGATATGCCACGCCGCCTGGCGCCTTGTTGGTGTAGACCGCGTCGACGCGCGCGTACGCGTTCGGAATCGCATACGAGCCGGTACAGATCGAGAACAGGCCCGCGGGCAGCTTGGTCGCCGACACATGCGAGTTGAACGCACCGTGATCGGCCAGCGCGGTGAAGCGCAGTCCCTTGATCACGCCGTCCTTGGTCGCGGCGAGTTCGCCGGTGCAGTGATAGTCGCGCGCGAAGCCGGTGGTGGAGATGTTGTCGATGCGCGACTCGATCCACTTGATCGGCAGCCCGGTGACGATCGACGCGACGATCGCAACGACGTAACCCGGATAGACCGGCACCTTGTTGCCGAAGCCGCCGCCGATGTCGCCGCCGACCACGCGGATCTTGCTTTCCGCGATACCGGACAACATCGCAAGCACCGTGCGCACCAGGTGCGGCGCCTGCGTCGTCATGTAGACGGTGAGATATCCGGTCGCTTTGTTGAACGACGCGACGCAGCCGCACGTCTCGAGCGGGCACGGATGCACGCGCGGGTTGAGGATTTCCTCGCGCACCGTGATCTCGGCTTTCGAGAACGCCGCGTCGGCCGCCGCCTTGTCGCCGGCTTCCCAGGTGAAGATGTGGTTCGGATGGGTGCGCGGGCCGTGGCCGACTTCCTTCTTGTCGACGATGTCCTCGCGGATGATCACTGCATCCTTCGCCATCGATTTTTTGGGATCGACGATCGCAGGCAGCTCTTCGTAGTCGACCTCGACCGCCGCCGCGCCGTCATACGCAGCGTAGCGATCCGCGGCGAGCACCATCGCCACTTCCTGCAGCTGGAAGCAGACCTTCTTGTCGGCGAGCACCGCCTGCACGTCGCCGCCCAGCGTGGGCATCCAGTGCAGGTTCACCGGCTTCAGGTCGTCCGCGGTGAGCACCGCGATGACGCCCGGAACCTTCAGCGCCTTTTCCTTGTTGATCGACTTGATGCGCGCGTGCGCGTACGGACTGCGCACGAGCGCGCCGAACAGCATGCCCGGCAGCTTGATGTCGTCGACATAGTTGCCCTGGCCGCGAATGAACTTGGCGTCCTCCTTGCGCAGCAACGAGGTGCCCATGCCTTGCAGTTTCTGTTCGCGTTCCTTGAGGTCCGACAGGTCGCCCATCAGGATTCTCCGATGTGATCAGTGTGAGATCAATGAATTGGGCGGGCCGCGTGCGCAGCCCGACAGGTTCTCTCAGGCTGCCTTGGCGGCAGGGATGGCCGCGAGCTTTTTCGCGGCGGACTGCACGGCCTTCACGATGTTCTGGTAGCCGGTGCAGCGGCAGAGATTGCCGGCGATCCCGTAGCGGATCTCCTGCTCGCTTGGATTTGGATTTTCCATGAGCAGGCGATAACAGCGCGTCAGCATGCCTGGCGTGCAATAGCCGCATTGCAGTCCGTGCTCTTCGTGGAACGCCTGCTGGATCGCGTGCAGCGCGCCGCCTTGCTCGAGTCCTTCGACCGTCAGCACCTGCGCGCCGTCGCACTGCACGGCGAGCATCGTGCATGCCTTGACCGACATGCCGTCGACATCGACGGTGCAGGCCCCGCAGTGCGACGTCTCGCAGCCGATGTGCGGGCCGGTGTGCGCCAGCTTCTCGCGCAGCGTGTGGATCAGCAGCTCGCGCGCCTCGACCGAAACCGCGACGTTCTTGCCGTTCAGGTTGAATGCCACGTTGTGTGTCTTTGCCATCTCCGCGTCTCCGTGATTACTTCGCGCGCTCAGCCGCGACCTTCAGCGCGCGCCGCGTCATCTCGCCGCACATCGCGGTCTTGTATTCGGCATCGCCACGCTGATCGGGCGTCGGCTCGCAGATGCTCATCGCGAGGCGCGCGGCTTCAGCGAGGGTCTTCTCGTCGAGCGACTTGCCGGCGAGGAAGCCTTCCGCTTCGCGCGCCTTGAGCGGCGTGGCGCCGACGTTGGTCAAGGCGATGCTGACCTTGGCGACACTCGAGCCTTTCATCTGCAGCAGCACGGCGGTCGCGGCGGTGGCGAAGTCGCCGGTCTTCCGCTTCAGTTTCTGGTACGACCAGCCGCTGCCCGCCGGTGGAATCGGTACGCGGATCTGAGTGAGGATCTCGCTGGGATCGAGTTGGGTCGAATACAGGCCGAGGAAATAGCCGTCGGCCTTGACGACACGTTCGCCCTTCGGGCCCTTCAGTACGAACGATGCATCGAGCGCGATCGCGAGCGCCGGATGATCGTTGCCCGGATCACCGTGCGAGATGTCGCCGCCGATCGTGCCCTTGTAGCGCACCTGCGGATCGGCGATCCACCCTGCGCCTTCGACGAGCAGCGGCACCTTGTCGGAGAGCAGCTTCGAACGCAGTATGTCGTTCTCGGTGGTCATCGCACCGATGCGGATCTCGTTGCCTTGCTGCTCGATGCCGCGCAGCTCCCCGATGCGGCCGAGATCGATCAGGGCGCTCGGTTCCGCGAAGCGCAACTTCATCATCGGCAGCAGGCTGTGCCCGCCCGCCAGCAGCTTGGCGTCGGGGCCAAGATCGCCCAGCAGCTTGATCGCATCGGCGACCGAGCGCGGCGCGTGATAGTCGAATCCGGCCGGAATCATCGTGGGGGTCTCCTCGTGAGTACTCCGAGGGTGACCTTAGCGCGATGCGGCGCAACAAGTCGGTCCTCTGCACGAACGGCGATACCGCATTCACGAATGGCGCGGCGTGCCGCACAACCGGGCCAGCCGCGTTACCCGAGTGGCCCGAACAGTACGTACCCCGCCGTCTTTCGCAGCGCCTCGCGCCTCCCGGCGGGTGCGAGCCCGTATGACAGCTTGATCCACAGGCGCAGCAGCGCCGGCAACGGCGGCGGACGGTTGAGGCGTTGCGCCTCGATCGCCAGATACTTCGTCTCGCGCCGCGTCCAGCCATGTGACGCGAAGAATCGGTCGTAGTCGTCCGGCCGGAAACGCCACGGCGCGTTTTGCATCCCGTTTCTGAGCGAGCGAGCGCGGAACTTGAGCACCCGTGGTGAAAAGTAGTCGACGATCCACGCGCGGAACGCCGCACAGACGCGCAAGTCGTCGGCGAGCTGGCCCGCTTCGTCGACGGTCAGGTAAGGAATCACGCCTTCGGTAATCACGAGCACGTCACGTGCTTCGCGCTGAACGTCGGCGAACAGGGCCCGGCGCGATGCGCGATTGGTGAGGTCGAGTCCGATGCGCTGCAGCTTGCAACGCGGAGTCTCGGTCGCCAGCTGACGCTCCTTAAGCTCGATGAGCTTCGTGTAATCCACCTCGATCCATTGCAACGCGGCCGGCAGGTCGAGGCGATAGGGACGTGTGTCGAGGCCGGCGCCAAGGTTGAGGACTGCGTCGGCCCCCTGCGCGATCGCCTGGTGGATGAACGCATCGATGATGCAGGTCCGGATCGCAACGGCCCAGCCAGTCATGCGCGACATCGCGGGCAGACTGCGCACCACGTCGGTTCCATGTTGACCGGCAAGTCTTGCGGCAAACGGGTCATGGAACAACGCATCGGGGCGACTGGATTCGGTCGCCCGATGCGCGGCGATCATGAAGGCGGTGTCGGAGACGTTCTGTATGACGGGTGCGGCCATTCACGGGCGATCAAGGCGAGCGTTACAGGTCCGACCGGCGACGCGCCGTACCGGTTCCGCGCTATCGCGACTGCCGCTTGTCCCTCGCGATCGGGCGATTGCGTCTTCACCAGTGCGGCCACCATGCAATGCACGCAAGGTTCCTGCCCGGCGTTTGTCGAATAGTCATGTGTGCGTGAGGCGATGATTCGACACACAGACGGCCCGCTCTTAATCGTCGCGGGGAATCGGCGCCGGATAATTGCTCCCACTGAAGGGAAACGCGGGAAGCGCCGCACGAGGGACTCCAAATGGCGATCATCGAGCACAGCGTCGACCAGATCACGGATCCGTTGGTTCGCGAGCTCGCGATGCGCGGCGAGATTCGCAGCTTCGCCAAGAACAGCCTGATCATCAACCAGGGCGAACTGGGCGATTCGATGTATGTGATCGTCTCCGGCAGGGTGGAGATCTTCGTCTCGGACGCCAAAGGCAAGGAGATGGTGATCGACGAGTACGGCTGCGGCGAATATTTCGGCGAGATGGCGCTCGACGGCGCTCCGCGCTCGGCATCGGTGCGCGCCAAGGGGCGGGTGGTCTGCTCGGTACTCAATGCTGCGACGTTGCGCGAAGCGATCCGCGATCCGGACGTCGCCCTCAACCTGATCTTCGTGCTGATCGAGCGGGCGCGCGCCGCCACGTCGAGCGTACAAAGCCTCGCGCTGTCCGACGTGTACGGGCGCGTGCGCACGTTGTTGCTGTCGCTCGCCCAACCCGGGCCTGGGCAGGTCACGATCATCCCGGAGCGCATCACCCAGCAGTGGATCGCAGACCGGGTCGGCGCGCATCGCGACATGATCAGTCGCATCTGCAGCCAGCTGATCAAGGGCGGTTACGTCTCGATCACCAACCGCCGCTATTCGATCCTGAAGGCATTGCCGCAGCGGTTCTGAAGGAGGTCGGTTCGCGTCGCGCGGCCGGCGCGAAGCTCGCGCATCGTGCGGTGATCGGCCCCGCCTGCATTCTCAGATCGATCGTTCGTCAGATCTCCAGGCGGCAATCCGCCCAGGCCTTCTTGCGCGAGCTTTCCACCACCGCCTCGATGAAGCGGATCCCGCGTGCTCCGTCGACTGCGGTCGGGAAGTCGAGCGCGAGCGGATCGCAGGGCTGGCCGCTTCTGCGCGCGACGATCGCATCGGCGGCGTCGCGATAGAGATTGGCAAATGCCTCCTGGAACCCCTCGGGATGTCCGATCTCCACGCGCACGTAACGCTCCGCCGCCGGATGCAGCGCGCCGTGCATTCGCCTCGTCAACACCTGCTCGAAGCCGCCGAGGCGACGGTGGCGCAGTTCGTTCGGATGCTCCTGGTGCCATTCGAGTCCGCCCAGGCTGCCGAAGATGCGAAACGCGAGCCCATGTTCCGCGCCGGCCGCGGCGTTGGTGACCCAGATCGTTCCGCGTGCGCCATTCGACCATCTGAGCAGGACGCCCGCGTAGTCGTCGGCCACGCGGCCGGGAACGGTGGCGCCGATATCCGCCATCACGGCATCGACGCCGAGGCCGGCGACGTAGCAGCCAAGATGAAACGCGTGCGTGCCGATGTCGCCGGTGACCATCGACTGTCCACCCTGTTGCGGATCGAAGCGCCAGTTGCCGCCTTCGGGCTTCGCTTCGACCAGCGTTGCGTTGTGGCTTTGCACGTAAACCATGTGCGCCTGGCGAATCTCGCCGATCTCGCCCGCCTGCACCATCGCACGCGCCTGGCGCACCATCGGATAAGCGCTGTAGTTGTGGGTGAGGCAGAAGACGAGGCCGCTCTCGCGCACCTTGCGCACCAGCGCCAGCGCATCCGCGAGCGTGGTGGTGAGCGGCTTGTCGCAGATCACATCGAGGCCCGCATCGAGCGCCGCCATCGCCGCGGCGAAGTGCTGGTCATTCGGCGTCATGATCGCGACCACTTCGATGCCGTCGGGGCGCGCACCTTCCGCCGCGAGCATCGCCTGGACGGTTGCGTAGGCGCGCTCCGGCGCAATGCCGACGCCGATCGCTGCGGTGCGACCGCGCTGCGGGTCGGAGGACATGGCACCCGCGATGATCTCGAAACGGTCGTCCAGGCGTGCCGCCACGCGATGCACGGGCCCGATAAACCCGTGGCCGCCGCCGATGAGGCCGAGGCGCAGCCGTCGCGGGTGCGGAGTTGGAGCGCCCATCGAAGTTTCCCGCGATCGCCGCGCGTCGCGCTTACTCCGGGCCCGTATGCCAGAGCGCGACCTCATGGCCGGTCGCGAACCAGTTGTTGTTGATCGCCGGGTTGCGATTGACGAGGTAGCGCCCGTGCAGCGGGTGGCGCAGGCTGCGCACCTCGTGTTCCAGCGAGAGGAGCACCGCGCCGGTATCGAGGTCGACGATGTTTTCGAAGCGATACTGGCTCTGGCTGCTCTCTTCGGAGATCAGCCCGCGTTCGCCCAGCTTGCGGTGCACGCCCGAGAAATCGGCCACGGTGATCTGCAGATGGTGCCCGTCGTACGGCGGGATCGCGCGCGTGGTCTCGCGATACACGAGGCTCTCGTTCTTGCCGGCGTTAACGCGCACGAAGTCCGTGCCGCTGGAAGTGAGCGCGCCGAGCATCTCGCGATAGAAACGTTCGATGCGTGCCGTGGTGCCGCTGGGAACGTCGAGTTCGACGTACGGCATGCCGAGCAACAACGGGCCGAAGCGCTTCGGGTCGGGCGCGTGGACACGGATGCGATTGCCCCACGGGCAGGTTACCTCGACCTGCGCGCGATCCGCAACGAATCCGAAGCGCGTGCCCGTCAGCCGCGGACGCACTTCCTCGAGCCGTTCGACCAGCGCTTCGAGGTCGGGCATCACCAGTCCGATCGCGCCGCGCACCACCTGCGCGGGACCGACAGGGAGATGGAACTGGCTGGTGCCGACGTTCATCCAGGCGTTTTCGACGCCGGTCACGAGGTACGGATCGCGCGTCAGGCCGAGCCCCATCACGTAGAAGACGATCGCGATCTGCTGGTCGGGAACACGCACGTTGACGTGGCCGAACTCGACGATGTTGCCGACGTCCTCGATGCGGCGGTCGAAGGGAGAGGAATGAGTGGGCGAAGTCATCGGCTTGAGTTCCAAGGTTCCAATACGGGGAGGGAGCGGAGTTTGCGCGATGGCGGGATGCGGATGCAATTGTGCCGAGCTTGCGCCTGGCATGCGCGCCTACCCGACTCTCATCAGCTTCACCGCCAGCGGCGCGAGGATCGCGGTCGCGACGCCGTTCAGCCCCATCGCCAGCGCCGAAAACGCGCCGGCGGTTTCGCTGCGCGTCACCAGCGCCACGGTCGCAGGTCCGATCAGGAAATGGATGAACCGGGCGCCCTCGAAGTAGGTCGGATACGGCGTCTTGGTCGTGAGCAGCGGCACGGAGACCAGCAGCACGACCAGCGCATTGAGCATTCGCGAATTCTTCGGGGGCGAGAATCCGCGAGGTTACTTCGATCGAGCGATCGCGCGGTTTGCCGCGCTGCCATGACGCGCCGGTCTGCTCCGGACCGGCGGTTTGCCCGGGTTTACTGGCGGAGCGCGGCCGCTTCGTTGGTTCGGTTCAGCGAACCGGCGTGGGCCTCGTGCATCTGTGCGTCTTCGTTGGTCGGGCGCCAGCCAAAGCGCCGCCAGGTCTGGTCGACGTTGGTGGCGGCCGACGGGACATAGAGGAACGAGCGATCGAGAATCGACTTGGAAGGCTTCATTTACGGTTCTCCGCGATGGATCCTTGAGCGGAATCTTCACGTCTGCAGGCGCAATTCGCAGCGGATATTTCGTGCCCGCGGACGCGGATTTTTCGCCTCGGCACATGTCCGGTCCGACCGGTCGCCATCCCGGCGGCCCTGGCGAACTCAGTAGGAGGATTCCGG
>Ga0335076_10009008_pt1 | contig 10056 bp, 11 predicted proteins | sample Lox_Sample_25_FD_206717 | JGI IMG/M metagenome (GOLD analysis project Ga0335076, IMG submission 206717) | Soil microbial communities from Loxahatchee National Wildlife Refuge, Florida, United States - Lox_Sample_2.5 | ecosystem: Environmental > Terrestrial > Soil > Wetlands | place: USA...
AAAAAAAAACCTTCGACATGCCCGGCCGGTCCGCCGAGCGCTTTCCTCGACGCCGGGGCGCGCGCGCCGCAGCCTTGCGCGGCCGCGAAATGTTCGAGGCGATCAGAGGTATCGTCTCGAATAGCCGAGGACGGCGGAGATGAGGAACGCGAGCAGAGCCACGATAAAGATGAACTTCGCCGCTGCGAAGGCGGTTCCGGCGACGATGCCGAATCCGAGCGCGCCTGCGATCAGCGCGATGATGAGAAATGCGATCGCCCAGCCGAACACTTTGGTCTCCTGAGGCAAGCGGGTGTGCGCCGCCTAAACGCGGCTCATCCGCTGTGGGGTTCCGCCTGTGGCGCCGTCAGTCGGCGAGCGGATCGAACATCGCAGGCGTGAGCGCGTTTGAAGTGGCTGGAAAGAGGTTCGCAACCAAGAGGAGAGCAGCCGTGGACTGGGATCGGATCGAAGGCAACTGGAAGCAGATGAAGGGAAAAGTGAAGGAGCAGTGGGGCAAGCTGACCGATGACGACCTCAACGTCATCGATGGACAGAAGGACCAGCTCGAGGGCAAGATCCAGGAGCGCTACGGCCTGGCGAAAGACAAGGCGCGGGCCGCGGTCGAGGAATGGCGGGTGCGCCAGACCCTTTGACGGCGAGTCCGTCCCGGATGAATTTTCGCTGAAGCCCCGCCTCGAGAGAGGCGGGGCTAATTCACTGCATTCAGGATTTGCGGCTTGACTTCGCTCTCGAGCGTCGCCGCGGTCATAGGTCCCACGAGCTTGAACGCGAGCGACCCGTCGCCCCGGACGATGAAGGTTTCCGGCACGCCGTAGACGCCCCAGTCGATGCCGGCGCGCCCATCCTTGTCGAGGCCGACCTTGGCGTAAGGGTCGCCCTTGGCGCCGAGGAAGCGGCGGATGTTCTCTTCTGAGTCCTTCTGCGCCACGCCATAGATCGCCACCCCCTTGGCTTTCAGCGTTGGGTCGGCGGCAAGCGCCATCAGATATTCGTGCTCGTAGTGGCACGGCTCGCACCAAGAGGCGAAGATATTGACCACGCTCACGTGGCCTGAGCGCAAATCGGCGTCGGTCAGGCCGGCTGCGCCGTCAATGCCGGGCAGGTCGAGCCGCGGCGCGGACTGGCCGATCAAGGCCGAGGGAATGCTGGCCGGATCGCCGGCGTTGAGTCTCAGGAACAGGAGCCAGGCGAGCGCGGCGAAAACCGCAAGCGGCAGATAGATGAGCCAGCCGCGGGGGCGGGGAGCGGCTTCGGTCTCTGCGCTCATCGGCGCCCGGCGCCGTTGGGCCCGCGCGCCTCCTCGAGGGCGCGCGCGGCCTTCTCCATCTGGGCCTTGAGGCGACGCCCGTCGAGGATGACCGCGCCGATCATCGCCGCAATCGTCGCTGCGGCGACCGCGTAGGCGGCAACGACAAAGCCGATGTGCGCGTCGACCATCACGCGCCTCGCGCCGCGAATTCGGGCTCAAGCCGATCGCCCTCGGCCGCCGCCAGTATGGTGGCGCGGGCGATGCGGCGGCGCAGGATCTCGTTGCGGATCGCCATCACATGCAGGGTCAGAAAGAGGCAGGTGAAGGCGAGCGACATCACGATCAACGGCAGGAGAAGCGAGGGCGCGATGGTCGGCCCGCCGAGCCGGAACACCGAGGCCGGCTGATGCAGGGTGTTCCACCAGTCGACCGAGAATTTGACGATCGGCAGGTCGACCGCCCCGACCAGGGTCAGGATTGCCGCCGCGCGGGCGGCGCGGGAGGGATCGTCGATCGCCCGCCAGAGCGCGATCAGGCCGAGATAGAGGATGAACAGCACCAGCACCGAGGTCAGGCGCGCGTCCCACACCCAATACGTGCCCCACATCGGCTTGCCCCAGAGCGAGCCGGTGGCGAGGCAGATGAAGGTGAAGCCAGCGCCGAGCGGCGCCGCTGTCTTCTGCGCCGCGTCGGCCAGCGGATGTCGCCAGACTAGCGTGCCGAGACTGGCCACGACCATCACGCCATAAATGAAGGTCGCCATCCAGGCCGCCGGAACATGCAGGTACATGATTTTCACCGTTTCGCCCTGCTGGTAGTCGGGCGGGGCGGCGAAGGAAAGGTAAAGGCCAACCGCAAACAGGGCGGCCGTCGCGCTCGCGAGCCACGGCAGCACGCGGCGCGAAAGGTCGATGAATACCGTCGGATTGGCGAGACTGGCCATTTGAAAGCGCCTTCTACCGCCGAGCGAGGGGAGGGGCAATGCGAGCCCGCGCCAACATCATCCTTCGAAAACGTCGCCAACCCGTTTCCGGCTGTCGCTGGTATTTCAGCCGTTCGCCCGCCACTCACGCAGGGCAGCGTCGACCGCCGGCGCGGCCGAGCCACGCAGCGACCGGGCGAGCGCCTCGAGCGCAGCCAGACGCGGCGAGCCGCGGCGGAAGACGAGCCGGACCTCTCGCGAGGCGCCGCCGCCGACGACCTTCAGTCCGTCAAGCCCGGCGCCGAGCCGGCGCCAGTCGGCGTAGGCGAGCAGCGGCGCAAGCGTCGCGCCCTGGCCGGCGGAGATCAGGTGACGCAGGGTCTCGAGGCTGGTCGCCCGCACGTCGGCGCGCCGCGCCGCGGCTTGCGCCTCGCCGCAGAGGGCGAGCGCCTGATCGCGCAGGCAGTGGCCCTCGGAGAGCAGGAGGAGGGTTTCGGGATCGATCTCCTCGATCCGGATCGAGGCGCGCCGGCGCCGGTCAGCGCGTCGGCCGGAGACGAGAAAGAACGGTTCGTCATAGAGGGCGATCTGGGCGAGCTTGTCGTCTTCAGGGTCGGTCGCTATCACCGCGCCGTCGAGCGCGCCGGAATGAACGCCCGCAAGCAGGCGATCGGTCAGGTCCTCGGCGAGATGCAGCGGAGTCTGAGGCAGCGCCTCGATGGCGGGGGTCAGTGCGAGCGGCAGGAGATAGGGTGCAACCGTCGCAATGACGCCGAGGCGGAGCGGCCCGGCGAACGGGTCGCGCGCCGCCCGAGCGGCTCCACTCACCGTAGCCGCGGCGGCGAGCGTCGCGCGGGCGCTGGCGATCACCGCCGCGGCGCGGTCGCTGACCCGCGCCCGCCGACCCTCGCGCTCGAACAGACGAAGGCCGAGCTCGGCCTCGAGCTTTAGGATCTGGCCGCTCAGGGTCGGCTGGCTCACGTTGCAGGCCGCCGCCGCGCGGCCGAAATGGCCGTGGTCGGCGACGGCGACCGCATATTCGAGGTCCCGGAGGTTCATGACATCGTGATAGGACTCAACGATTAGCGCATAAGAAACTATCGATTTGAACAATAGTCAATGGCGCGCTATTGCAACCCCGGCGGAATTCGAGGAGGCGACGGATGACCCGCATGACGGCGCAGACCGCGATGCGGCGGGCGTCCGGTTTCGTCGCCTTGATCCAGATCATTGTCGGCGCCGGCGACCGCGTCAGCCTTGGAGTCGCAAGGCGTCCGATGTCGAAGCGCGCGTTGATCCCTCGATCACGGGAACGGAACGGAGAGGAACATGGCACAGGAAAGCAAATGCCCGGTCGCAGGCGGCGGCCGCGGACGCTCGAACCGGGAATGGTGGCCCGACCAGCTCAACATCAACGTGCTGCACGGAAACTCCTCGCTCTCGGACCCGATGGGCGAGGATTTCAACTACGCCAGGGAATTCCGGACGCTCGATCTCAAGGCGGTGATCAAGGACCTGCACAAGGTCATGACCGACTCGCAGGATTGGTGGCCGGCCGACTTCGGCCACTACGGCGGCCTCTTCATCCGCATGGCCTGGCATAGCGCGGGGACCTACCGCATCGCCGACGGGCGCGGCGGCGCCGGCGCCGGCCAGCAGCGCTTCGCGCCGCTCAACAGCTGGCCGGACAACGCCAATCTCGACAAGGCGCGCCGGCTCCTGTGGCCGATCAAGCAGAAATACGGCGCCAAGCTCTCCTGGGCCGATCTCATGATCCTGGCCGGCAATGTCGCGCTCGAATCGATGGGCTTTAAGACCTTCGGCTTCGCTGGCGGACGGCCGGACGCCTGGGAGCCGGAAGAACTGTACTGGGGTCCGGAAGGGACGTGGCTCGGCGACGAGCGCTACAGCGGCGAGCGCCAACTGCAAAATCCGCTGGGCGCGGTGCAGATGGGCCTCATCTATGTCAATCCGGAAGGGCCGAACGGCAAGCCCGATCCGGTCGCCGCGGCGAAGGATATTCGCGAGACCTTCTTCCGCATGGCGATGGACGACGAGGAGACGGTCGCGCTGATCGCCGGCGGCCACACTTTCGGCAAGACCCATGGCGCCGGCGACCCGTCGCTGGTTGGGCCGTCCCCCGAGGGCGCCGCGATCGAGGATCAGGGCCTCGGCTGGAGGAGCAAGCACGGGACCGGCCACTCCGCCGACGCCATCACCGGCGGCCCGGAAGTGACCTGGTCGCAGACGCCAACCAAATGGAGCACTCGCTTCTTCGACAACCTGTTCAAATACGAGTGGGAGCTGACCAAGAGCCCGGCGGGCGCCTATCAATGGAAGGCGAAGAACGCCGCGGCCGACGTTCCGGACGCGCACGACAAGTCGAAGAAGCATGTGCCGACCATGCTAACCACTGATCTCGCGCTGCGAATGGACCCGGCTTACGAGAAGATCTCGCGGCGGTTCTATGAGCACCCGGACCAGTTCGCGGACGCTTTCGCCCGCGCGTGGTTCAAGCTCACCCATCGCGACATGGGCCCGATCCAGCGCTATCTCGGCCCGCTCGTGCCGGGGGAGACGCTGATCTGGCAGGATCCGATCCCGGCTCTGAACCATCCGGTGGTCAGCGAGAAGGACATCGCCGGCCTCAAGGCGAAAATCCTGGCCTCCGGCCTCACAGTCTCCGAACTCGTCTCCGCCGCCTGGGGCGCCGCTTCGACCTTCCGCGGCTCCGACAAGCGCGGCGGGGCGAACGGCGCGCGCATCCGCCTGAGCCCGCAGAAGGACTGGGAGGTCAATAGCCCGGCCCAGCTCTCGAAGACGCTCAAGAAGCTCGAGGCGATCCAGAAGGAGTTCAACGCCTCGGCCGCCCGCGGCAAGAAGGTCTCGCTCGCCGACCTGATCGTGCTTGGCGGCGGCGCGGCGGTCGAGAAGGCGGCCAAGGACGCCGGCGTTGACGTCAGGGTTCCATTCACCCCCGGGCGGATGGACGCCTCGCAAGCTCAGACCGACGCCAAATCCTTCGCCCCGCTCGAGCCCTACGCCGACGGCTTCCGCAACTATTACCGCAGCAGCGACATCATGGCCCCGGAGGAGGCGCTGGTGGACAAGGCCCAGCTGTTGAAGCTGACGGCGCCTGAGATGACCGTGCTCGTCGGCGGCCTGCGCGTACTCGGCGCCAACGCCGGCGGCTCGAAGCATGGCGTCCTCACCAAGACGCCGGGCAAGCTCACCAATGACTTCTTCGTCAACCTGCTCGACATGCGCACCGAGTGGAGGCCGAAGGCGGGCGCTGAAGGCGTCTACGAGGGTCACGACCGCAAGACCGGCAAGGTCAATTGGACTGCGACCCGGGTCGATCTGATCTTCGGCTCGCATGCGCAGCTGCGCGCGCTCGCCGAAGTCTACGGCAGCTCGGACGGCAAGACCAAGCTGGTCAAGGATTTCGCCAAGGCGTGGGCCAAAGTGATGAACCTCGACCGGTTCGACATCGTCGCCGAGACCGAACCCGCGCGGATGGCGGCGGAGTAAGCGTCAGCCGTTCGCCGGATCGACGGACGAAAGGAAAGTCGCGCGAGACCAAGTCCCGCGCGACTTTTTCGTGGGGTTTCAGCGACCATGACGATGCCGAGCCTTGTGCCCGAACTCGATGTCCATGATCTCGCCCGCTCCTTGGATTTCTACTGTCGGGTGGTTGGTTTCCGCGTGCGGTTCGAACGGCCCGAGGAGCGTTTCGCCTATCTCATCCTCGACGACGTTCACCTCATGCTCGAGGAAGCGGCGGGACCGGGCCGCCGGTTCCGCACGGCGCCCCTGGAATATCCTTACGGCCGGGGCGTGAACTTCATGATGAGGGTGGCCGACGTTTCCGCGCTTTGCGCGCGCATCGAGGCGGCCGGGTTCGTTCCTTATCTTCCGCTCGAGGACCGCTGGTACAGGCAGGATCGGGTTGAGAACGGAAATCGACAGTTCGTCGTCGCCGACCCGGACGGATACCTCCTGCGCTTCTTCTCCTACCTGGGCAAACGACCGGTCCAGACGGACGACGCTTGAGGTTGGCGCTATTGAGCAATCTCCTCGAGGGCGAGATTCGTGGTGCGCGGGCCGAAGAGCCCGATCGTCGCCATCACCACCCCCATCGCCGCGGCGATGAACACGAAGACGCCGAAGGCGCCTGATGTGTTGAGGATGAAGGCGATGATGAACGATGAGAAAATCACCGAGAGCCGGCTCCACGAATAGACGAAGCCGGCGGCGCGGGCGCGGATTCCGGTTGGGAACAATTCCTGCTGGTAGGCGTGGAAGCTGAACGACATGATATTTGCGGCGAGCGTGAGCGCGACGCCCATTGCGATGATGAGGGCCGAATCGCGCGCCTGGCCGAAAATGAGGCCGCAGACGAGAATGGCGCCCGCCGCGAGCACGATGATCCATTTGCGCTCATACCGATCGCCGAGAAAGAAGCCGAACAGCGGTCCGAGCGGCGCGGCGAGCGCGATCAAGGTCGTATAGCCGAGGCTGGTTGAGATGGTGATCCCCTGCTTGACCAGCAACGAGGGGACCCAGTTGTTGAAGCCATAGAACCCGATCGTCTGGAAGATGTTGAAGACGCTCATCAGAATGACGCGGCCGCGTATGCCCTCCGCCCAGAGATCGACGAATCGGCTCGCCGGCGCGACCGGCCCCTCGGAGCCCGGCGGCGGCAGCGGTCTGCCGAACTCCGCGGCGACCTTGGCTTCGATCTCGCTTAGCACCCGATCCGCCTCGTCGAGCCGGCCGCGCTTGGCGAGCCAGCGCGGACTCTCCGGCAGGCCAAGCCGCAGATAGACGACCACCGGCGCGGCGAGCGCCCCGATCAGCACCACCCAGCGCCAGCCTTCGAGTCCGAGCGGCGCGGTTGGGACGAGCAGCCAGGCGAGGAATGAAATGACCGGCACGCAGACGAAGCCGATCGCCTGGTTGACCGCGAAAGCACGCCCCCGAATCGCCTTTGGCGCAAGCTCGCTCAAGTAGGCGCCGATCGTCACCATCTCGACGCCGAGGCCGATGCCGGAGATGAGGCGCCAGAAATTGAGACCGGCGGCGTCGCTCTGCAGCGCGACCATGATGTTCGCCGCCGAGTACCAGAGAAGCGACCAGGTGAAGATCGCCCGGCGTCCGAACCGGTCGGCGAGGAAGCCGCACAAGATTGTTCCGATAAAGAGGCCGGTGAACAGGGCGGCGATGAAACTCGCGACCCCGGTGGTGCCGAAGAGGCCGGCGGTCGTGGCGGTCAGCACGCCCGATTTGACCAGGCTCGGCGCGACATAGGCCGAGAACAGGAGATCGTAGAGCTCGAAGAACATGCCGAAGCCGAGCAAGACGACGATGGTCCAGATCGTGCGCGTCGCCGGCAGCCGGTCGATGCGGGCGGCGATCGCTCCGGCGGTGAGGCGCGCCGGTCCGCTCTCGTTCATGTTTCCTCGCCCTAACGCCGCCCGCGCGCATGCCTCGCGCTCTCGGCCGCCATAGAGACGCGCGTCCGGGGCGGGCTGTCAAATGCGGTCGAGGCGGCCCTTACTCCCGCGTGTGCCTCAGCGCAGCCGCGGCGGCGAACGGGGCGGCGGCGATGGCGAACAAAGACAACGCGCAGAGCATAAGGAACGGCGTGAGGAAAGGCGCGGCGCCGCCGCTCGCGGCCGACGCCGCCGCGACGCCGAAGATCAGCACCGGGATGGTCAACGGCAGCGCCAGAACCGCCATCAGTAGGCCGCCGCGCCGCAGCGACACGGTGAGCGCCGCGCCGATCGCCCCGATCATGGTGAGCGCGGGCGTCCCCGCGAGCAGCGTCGCTGCGATGAGCGCGAGCGGCAGCGGCGTCATCGCCAACATCAGCCCGAACAGGGGGCTCACGACGATGAGCGGAACCGCGCTCGCAGTCCAATGGGCGGCGCATTTGACCAGCACCGCGATTTCGAGCGGCAGCGCGCCGGTGATCAGAAGGTCGAGCGAGCCGTCCTCGTGATCGGCCTGGAACAGCCGGTCGAGTCCGAGCAGGGTCGCGAGCAGCGCCGCGATCCACAGAATCGCCGGGCCGAGCCGCGCCAGCAGATTGAGGTCCGGCCCGAGCGCGAACGGCATGACCGCGACGAGGATAAGGAAGAAGACCGCGCCGATCGACGCGCCGCCGCCGATCCGGCGCGCGATTCGCCATTCGCGGACGAACAGGGCGAGGGCGGGGGTCACGCGCGCGCCCCGCGGACGCCACGTTCTCCCCTTGCGGGAGAAGGCGCCGCCGAAGGCGACGGATGAGGGGCCCTGCCACATATTCTGCCGATGTGAAGCGGATCGAGGGGCGCGGACCCCTCACCCCCTGCCACTCTCCCGCAAGGGGAGAGGGGCGCTTGGCGCCGCCTTCCGTTCACCCCGCGATCCTTTCTATCGCTCCCAGCCTCACCTCCTGCGCCCCCTCGAGCCCGAGGGGCGCGTGGGCTGCCGCGACGATGATTCCGCCGCCGCGCAGATGGGCGCGCATGATGGCGAGCAGGGCGGCCTGGGCGGCGGCGTCGAGCGCCGTCGCCGGCTCGTCCAGCAGCCAGAGAGGCCGTTCGGCGACGAGGAGGCGGGCGAGCGCGGCGCGCCGTCTTTGTCCGGCTGAGAGCAGGCGCGCCGGGAAATCGATCACATGAGCGAGTCCGACCCGCGCCAGCGCCGCTTCCTGCGCCCGGCGCGAGGATTGGCCGCCGAGCATCGCGCCGGCGAAGCCAAGGTTTTCGCCGGCGGTCAGGGCGCCTTTGACGCCGTCGGCATGGCCGAGATAGTGCGCCTGCTCGCCGACGGTGCGCTCGGGGTCGCCGCCTTCGAGCGCGAACCCGCCTGCCTCGACCGGCAGAAAGCCGCACAGCGCCCGCAGTAGTGTCGATTTTCCCGCGCCGTTCGACCCGGTCACGATCAGGCTCGCGCCCTCGTTGGCCGCGAACGAGAGCCCGGAAATGACCCGCCGCCCCCCGCGCTCGATCGTCAAATCCCATGCGCTGAGGCGCATCGATGCCCCCGAGCGGCGCGCCCCGCCGCGGTCCGGCTCTTGCTAGGCGTTAGTTTGTGTATCCTGCCCCGGTGATTTTATCTATAACTCGCCGATCCCCCTCAAACGTCTTCTTTCGGGAGCGCTAGCATGGCCAGCCTCGACAGTTTCAAGTGCCGCAAGATGCTCACCGTCGGGGCCAAGTCGTACGAAATCTATTCCCTGAAAGCTGCGGAAAAGAACGGGCTTCACGGCGTCTCCAAGCTTCCGTTCTCGCTCAAGATCGTGCTCGAGAACCTGCTGCGCAACGAGGACGGACGCAGCGTCAAGAAGGAGGACATCGAAGCGGTCGCGGCATGGACCGGCAATCGCGGCAAAAAGGAGCACGAGATCGCCTTTCGCCCGGCGCGGGTGCTCATGCAGGACTTTACCGGCGTGCCGGCGGTCGTCGACCTCGCCGCGATGCGCAACGCGATGGTCGCGCTCAGCGGCGATCCCGACAAGATCAACCCGCTGGTCCCGGTCGACCTCGTCATCGACCATTCGGTGGTCGTCGACTTTTTCGGCACCCCCAAGGCGTTCGGTCAGAACGTCGCGCGCGAGTACGAGCAGAACCAGGAGCGCTACCGGTTTCTGAAGTGGGGCCAGCAGGCTTTCTCAAATTTCCGAGTCGTGCCGCCCGGCACCGGCATCTGCCATCAGGTCAATCTCGAGTATCTCGCTCAGACCGTCTGGACCGCCAAGGAGAAGCGCGACGGCAAGATCGTCGAGGTCGCCTTTCCCGACACCCTCGTCGGCACCGACAGCCACACCACCATGGTCAACGGCCTCGCCGTGCTCGGCTGGGGGGTCGGCGGCATCGAGGCGGAAGCGGCCATG
>Ga0335076_10009009_pt1 | contig 10056 bp, 9 predicted proteins | sample Lox_Sample_25_FD_206717 | JGI IMG/M metagenome (GOLD analysis project Ga0335076, IMG submission 206717) | Soil microbial communities from Loxahatchee National Wildlife Refuge, Florida, United States - Lox_Sample_2.5 | ecosystem: Environmental > Terrestrial > Soil > Wetlands | place: USA: Florida...
CGGATAGCAGCAGGAAGATACACGCCGCACCGAGCGCCACTATCGTCCCCGTTCTTTTGTTAATTGCAAGAGTCATTCGCCGTCTTTTGATGTTAGCCGCGTCGCGGCGGTTTTCTCGTCGCGTGCCGCGTGGCAGAATAACGCCGCAGGTCTCCACAGGAGATTGTCGCATGCTCTCCAATCGCTCTTTGCCGACCGACACTATACTGCCGCATGTTTTCTACCGCAGCGTCGAAGACGCGATTGCCTGGCTCACCAAAGCCTTCGGCTTCACCGAGCATTACCGCCACGGCGAACCGGGCGCCGCCAGTGGCGCGCAGATGTATCTCGGCAAAGCCGTTCTCATGCTCAAGCGGACGCGCGACGACAGTTCCACGCCGGCGCAGCTCGGTTTCAGCACGCAAAGCCTAACGATGTTCGTCGAGAACGTCGAAGAGCATTTCCAGCGCGCCAAAGGCGCCGGCGCCACCATCGTCGAGGAACCGCACGAAACCGTTTACGGCGAATTTCAATACGCGGCACTCGATCTCGACGGGCACCACTGGCTGTTCTCCCGCCACGCGCGCGACCTCAGCCCCGAGCAGTGGGGTGCCACCGTGGCGCAGCCGCCGCGTTCCGCTACCAGAAGGCGGCCGTCGTTCTGCTATATCGAAATTCCCGCGCTCGACGTGCACCAGTCTGCGGCCCTTTACCACGCCGTCTTCGGCTGGAACATCCGCCATCGCGATACCGACCGCCCCAGCTTCGATGATGCCGCGGGCAATATCAGCGGCGCCTGGGTGACTGGCCGCCCCGCGTCCGCCGCTCCCGGCCTGCTCCCGTACATTTGGGTAGACAGCATCAACGCCACTCTCCAACGAGCCGAGCAGCACGGCGCCAGCGTCGTCGAACCCGCCCATCCCGATCATCCGGGCAGCACCTGCCTGATCGCTACCTTCCACGATCCCGCCGGCAATTTGCTCGGCCTCTACGAAGAACCAGCCGGCTGAAATCCTGCCGCTTTCCACTGTCCGGATTGTCATGCGTCAGCAGTCACAGCAGCAGGTGACTCGCATCACCGTCCCGCCGTGCCCAACGAGCTAAACTGGATCGTGAGCGCAGAGAGTTCAGATGCCCGCCACCCTCGCAGCCCCCGAACCGCTTACCGAGACTCCTGCACCGCAATGCGCGCCAGCGGAAACGTCTCCTGCCGTCGCTCCCGACGAATACCGCCTCCTCTACCTTCCCACGATGCTGGCTGTTTATACGGCGCGCCATCTGTGCATGCCCGAATCGCCGGAGGCCTTGCGTCTGCACGTCTTCGGTTCTGCGGACCACCCGGGCTGCGGCGCTTGCCGCGAAGAGACCGCGTTCCTGGTTGCGCATCAGAAACAGTTCTTCTAATGACCCGGCTCGCGCTCTTGGGGTACATTGCCTTGCCCCAGCGGTTTCACCAATGGAACCCATGAGCGATGTCGGGATCGTAATCGTCGGTGCGGCTGGCGACCGGGGTGCGGCCGCCCTGGAAATCCTGCCAAAGCTCCATGCGATAGAGCGCAGCCAGGGCATCAACGTCGAGCTGGTGTGTCTCGCGGAAGCGAACGAAGCGTCGCGGGCGGCTCTTGCGTCGCGCGCGGCTGCTCTCTCCGGCGCTTCCTGCCCGGTGGTGAGCATGTTGGCCGAGGCCATTCCGCACGCGCTGCGTTGGCTCGCGACGGGAGCGACGCCGCGCAAGCTCCTCGTCTACGATGCCACGCCCACCGCTCACCACTATCTGCACCTCATGACGGTGTTGCCGCACAGCGAAGCCGACCGCATCTACTACTTCGGCGAGAAACCCCTCTTCACCAAGCAAGGGCAGGTTAATTTTGTGGAGCGGACTTTCCCGGGTCGCACGTTCTTTTGCGAATTCATCGAGACAGAGAATCCCGCCGTTCGCGCAGCTCGAGAGTTCCTGCGCTCCGAGCGCCTCCATCTGCAGCGCATGTCTTTCTGGCGCGCCAGTTGTATGGGCGTGTCCATCGCCGCAGGGGACGGCCGCGGCGGCGTCGAAGGCGGCGCCTTGCTCGACAAAGCTCCCCATGATCTTTCCGTGGCCGTCAGCCTGCTCAACGCACGCCACATCCTGCAATGGTCCGTCCGCGACGTTCATCCCCACCTGCTCGCCCTGCACGAGTCCGCCCTCCTTCTCGGCACCAGGAACTTTCTTTCTGTCGCGAACACACCTCTCGAGGACATCAGCCGCCCGCCAACCATCCCGGAGCATTGGCCAGCCAGCGCGTTGGCTTCTTTTGATCTCGATTTAACCCTGCAAGGCGGCAGCGTGGTTCCGGTCTCCTGCATCGCCAGCTGGCTGGGCATTCAGGAAACGGCGCCCGAACGCCGGTTTCGCGACAAACTCACGAGTCTGGGCATCACGGCTCAGGAATGGCTCAACACCGAGGAGCCCCAGGTCTCGACAGATCGCCACTATCGCTACGAGAATCAGGAGGCCCGCGTCGCCTTGCTGGAAGGTCTTTCAGCAGGCGGCAAAGTCTATTTGGTGTTGAACCTCCTCGCCAAATTTGCGGGGCGGCGCTTCGTCTACCTGATAGACGAGAGCCACCGGCGTGAAGTGATTTTTGCGGAAAATGGCGGTCAGAATTATCACCGCCAGAAAGACGCCGACTTGCTGCGCGTTTTCCTGCGCGTCGTCGAACATTGCGCGGGACATAGCCATGCCGATAACGTCGGCCCCGAAGCAACGCTGCTTGTCCACGGCATCATGTTGCGCGCGCTCGAACAAGCGAATGAGCAGCTTTCCGCAATGGATCAGGACCAGGCCTTTAGCGCCTCGCTCCTGGCCTACCGGAAATACCTCGCACCGGTTGCGAGCTCGCGCCATCGCGTTTCTGGCTGATTCCCGTCCAGCGGCCGCCGGCGGTTCACTCGATGCGCTTGGCGTGCTGGTCCTCATCGCCTTGATGCAGGATCAACTCCGTCGCGCGGCCGGTGCTGTCGGTCACAAACGTAATTTCCGCTTCAATCTCCTTCAGGAAGTACTCGCGCACACCTTCGGGAAACAATTGCAGTTTGTTCGGCCCGGCGGCTTGCACCAACAGATGGTCTCCTTCGCAGGAAACCGTCAGGACCACGTCCGGGCTCAGTTGATAGCGGCCCACGTAACCATCGAACACCTTGGGATCGACGGCGACCTCTTTGTGTTGTTTTGGAGGAGGAGGCTTCAACGCGGGATTCAGCAAGCCCGCGACCTCGTGCGCCATTCGCTCCGGTTGCGCGTGCGCCGCATCCAGGTTCGCCAGGACCACCACGGTGAGGTTGTCGTCGACATAGCGCGAAATGTCGCAAGTAAAGCCTTGCCACGCTCCGCCGTGTTCTATCAACTTGTGCCCATTCATCGCGGTGATGGTCCAGCCGAAGCCGTAGTGGCCGCGGTTCGGTTTGCCGTCGTTCTGGGGATACACGGTCCAGATGCGATCCAGGCTGGATTGCTTGAGCAGTTTCGTTCCGTACAGCGCTTCGTCCCACTTGGCCAGGTCCAGCACGTTGAAATACAGCGCGCCGTCAGCCGTCGAATTGAACGTCGGGGAAACCCAGCTTTGGTTTTGTAGCTTGTCGCCGTGAAGTTCGTAGCCCGCCGCGCGATTCGGGATGATGTCGGCATCGCTGATGAGCCGCGTGGACGTCATCCCCAGCGGCGCGAAAATCCGCTCCGTTAAATAGTCCGCGTAGAATTTCCCCGTCACTTTGTGAATCATAATCCCCAGCAACAGGTAGTTCGTGTTGCGGTAATTCCACTTCTCGCCGGGCCCGAACTCGATCGGCATGGCCTCGGCCTTTTCCAGCAGTTCGTCTTCGGTGAAGTCGAGCCGCAAATAAAACGGCCCTTTCGGTCCGGTGCGCTCATCACTTTCGTACTCCGCCAGGCCCGACGTGTGCGAGAGCAGATTCTTGATGAGAATGGGCTTCCAACTCGCCGGCGCATTCGGAAGATATTTCGTGATGCTGTCGTCCAGCCCGACTTTGCCTTCTTCCACCAGCATCATCACCGCCGCGGACACAAACTGCTTGCCCACGGAACCCGATTGAAACAGCGTCTCCGGCTTCACCGGCACGTTCAGCTCGACACTCGCCAGACCGTAGCCCTTCGCCAGCAGGATGTGCCCGCGCTGGTAAATGCCCACCTCCGCTCCGGGAACGTGCTCCCGGCCCATCTCTGCCGCCATGTACGCGTCAACGCGGGCTACCTGTTCCGCCGGCAATTCGTCCGCCATCGCACTGCGGGCCGGGCTCCGCCCACCCGACAACAACAGGGCTCCGGCGCCGAGCAGAGCTCCCACCAGCCTGGCCCAATCCCTTCTTGCTGCTCTTCGTCCAACGCCCATTGCTCCTCCTTGTGCAAAGCGGTCTATCCCTTTTCGCCGCCCCCCGCGATGCGCTGCCCCGTGCGGCCACTACATTCTCTGCGCCGAAGTATATATAGTGCTGCGCACCATTCCGCGAGGAGAATTCGCAATGCGTTTCAACCGCAAATTCGGCTTGGCTGTTTTTCTCTTGACTGCTCTGGGCCTGCCACTCATTCTCCGCGCGCAAACAGCGGACCCCAAAGCCGACTTGCTTCTGTTACACGGCCACATCCTCACGCTCGATGCCGCCGACTCTGTAGCGCAAGCCGTTGCGATTCGCCACGGCGTCATCGTCAAAGTCGGCACCGATGCGGAAGTCCTTGCCTGGGCCGGCCACACTCCCGGCCTGCGCATCCTTGACTTGCGTGGCCACACCGCGACGCCCGGCCTCATTGATACGCACGCGCATATCGCCGACGGCGGCGTCGAAGAGCTCTACGGCGTCAAGCTCTCCGACGCAACCTCCGTCGCCGACGTCGTCGCGCGCGTCCAAGCGAAAGTCGCGCTCGTCAAACCCGGCGAATGGATCACCGGCTCCGGCTGGGACGAAGGCAAACTTGCCGAGCGCCGTTACGTCACCGCCGCCGACCTCGACGCTGTCGCGCCTGACAATCCCGTCTGGCTCGTGCATACCACTGGGCACTACGGCGTGGCCAACTCGCTGGCGCTCAAACTCGCGCACATCACCGCCGCCACGCCCGATCCCGTCGCCGGCACGATCGATCGCGATGCCCAGGGCAATCCCACCGGCGTCCTTAAAGAGCAATCCGCCATGGATCCGGTCACGCGCCTCATCCCGGCCACGACGCCCGCGCAGATGCGCGAGGGCATTCTCTACATTCAGAAAATTCTCCTCAGCGAAGGCATGACCGCTATCAAGGACCCCGACATTTTCCAAATCCACTGGGACGCCTACAAAGCGCTGCTCGACGCCGGCCAGCTCAAAGAGCGCGTCTGCGTGTTGTGGGACGCCGGCGCCACTGTCGACTCCGCGCGCCATGCGCTGAGCCAGATCAACGCTGTTCCGCGCTTGCCCGCTGCTCTCGGCAACGACCATCTGCTCTCCTGCGGCGCAAAAATCTATATGGATGGCTCCGGCGGCGCGCGCACCGGCTGGGTCTACGACGACTGGCTGCGCAACGCCAAAACTCCCGACGTCACCAGCTCCGGTGCCGGCAACAAGGGCTACCCGCAAACCGACCCGACGGTCTACCGCGACATGGTCCGCCTGCTGCACCAGAACGGCGTTCCCGTCGGTACGCACGCGGTCGGCGATCGCGCCATGGATTGGGTGGTGGACACCTACGCGCTCGTCGAGCACGAACAGCCGCATCCGGGCCTGCGCCACAGCATCATCCACGCCAATCTGCCCACGCCGCACGCTCTCGACGTCATGGCCGAGTTGCAAAAGAAGTACGACGCCGGCTATCCCGAAATGCAGCCCGGCTTTCTCTGGTGGATTGGCGACATTTACGCCGCCAGCTACGGTCCCGCGCGCGGCCAGCACCTCGAACCGTTCAAGACGCTGCTCTCGCGCGGCCTTCTCTGGTCCGGCGGCTCCGATTACTTTGTCACGCCGGTTGCCGCGCGCTACGGCCTCTGGGCTTCCTTAGCGCGCCAAACTGCAAAAGGCACCTACGGCGACCATCCGTTCGGCACCGCCGAAGCCATCGACATTCACACCGCCCTGCGCAGCTACACCGCCTGGGGCGCCCGCCAGATGTTTCTCGAAAATAAAATCGGCTCCCTCCAGCCCGGCAAACAAGCCGACATCGCTATCTGGGACCGCGACCTTTATTCCGCCTCCACCGGCGAAATCAAAAATCTGAAATGCCTCATGACGCTCATCTCCGGCGAAGTCGTCTACACCGCTGCCGGTTCGCCCGTCACACTCAGCGCTCCCTGAGCCGTCCTGAGCTGCCCCGCGGCAACGCCTGGCTACTAATCTTTTCCTGCCGCTTCGTTGAGCCGCGCCGCCTGCAGCATCAGGTAGTTTTGCTCCGGAATACTCGTAGCGCGGCTCGCCGCCATGCGGTAATGCACGATAGCCGCGTTCCGCTCGCCCGCCATTTCCAGCAAATGCGCGCGCACCGCCTCGAGCCGGTGCCTCTCCGTCAGCCGCGCATCCGCATCGAGCGTGGCCAGCAGTTCCAGTCCTTTCCTCGGTCCATGCACCATCGCCACCGCGATCGCGTGGTTCAGCACAATCACCGGATTGTCCGCCATGCGTTTCAAAAGCTCGTACAACGCCAGGATTTGCGGCCAGTCCGTCTCCTCCGCCCGCGCCGCCTCGTCGTGCACTGCCGCGATGGCCGCCTGCAATTGGTACGGCCCCACGGCGCCGCGCGGCAGCGCGCTCGACAGCAGCGCGATGCCTTCCGCGATCTGCTGCCGGTCCCACCGCGCCCGCTCCTGTCGTGCCAGCGGAATCAACTCCCCGTTCGCCCCCGTGCGTGCCGCGCGCCGCGCATCGGTCAGCAACATCAGCGCCAGTAGTCCCGCCACTTCCGTGTTCTCGGCTTGCCGCGTATACACGAGCCGCGTCAACCGGATCGCTTCCTCCGACAAGTCCGCGCGCCGCAACTGTGGCCCCGCGCTGCTCGCGTACCCCTCATTGAAAATCAGATAGAGCACGTGCAACACCGCCCGCAGTCGCTGCGCGCGCTCCTCGGCCGTTGGCAATTGAAACGGAATGCCGGACTCCTTGATGCTCTGTTTGGCGCGGCTGATGCGTTGCGCCATGGTCGCCTCCGGCACGAGAAACGCATTGGCGATCTCCCCAGTCGTCAACCCGCCCACTGCGCGCAGCGTCAACGCAATCGCCGAACCCGGCGTGAGCGCCGTATGGCAGCACATGAAAAGAAGCACCAGCGTGTCGTCTTCCACGCTCTCCGGTGCGGCTTCCACCGGCACCGCCAGCCGCTCGGCTTCTTGCGCGGCTACTTCTTCCCGCCTCCGCCGCGCCACTTCGCTGCGAATGTGGTCCGCCATCCGCCGCGACGCCACCTGAATCAGCCACCCGCGCGGATTCTCCGGCACGCCCTCTCGCGGCCATTGTGCGCTTGCCGCGATCAACGCTTCCTGCACCGCATCCTCTGCCGCCCCGAAGTCGCGAAACCGGCGCACTACCGGGCTCAGCACCTGCGGCGCTAGCTCGCGCAGCAGTTGCTCCATCCGCAGCTCCGTTGGATCCGCCATCGCTCCGCCCGGCTCTTCCCAGCCTCAAAGTCCCAGGTCCGCGTGGCTGCCGAGCACGGGCCGCACTTCGATCAGCATGCTTCCCGGGTTACCTCCGGGTCCCGGCGCTGCCGAAGCCCGTGCCGCAATCCGGTACGCCTGCTCCGGGCTCTCCACATCAATCACCCAATAGCCCGCGAGAAACTCTTTCGATTCCGGGAAGATGCCGTCCGTGATCGGCTCGCCGTCTTTTCCCGCGCGCACCAGCTTCGCCTGGCCCGGCCACCCCAGCCCCTCCGTACCGACGAACACTCCCGCTTCCTTCAACTCCCTGCTGAAGCTGCGCATGAACGCGACGTTGCGCTCCAGGTCTTCCTTGGACCACTTCGCATATCCTTCCCAATCCGCTTTCGTCGCCGTCATCATCAAAATGAATTTCATGGGCTTCGCTCCTTCCGCGGTTTCCGCTTCTCTCCTGATTTTTCTAGCCGTTCCCGGCCCGCACTTCCTCCGCACATTTCACCGGGGCTCACGCCGAGCCCCGGCCCCGCTCACCCTAAGCCTTCTGCTCCCCTTGACTCGCAAACCGCCGCACTTCTATCGGCATGTTTGTGGGTACGCCGCCTGCCCCCGGCGCGGCCGAAATGCGCCCGGCGATGGCGTAAGCCCGCTCCGGACTTTCCACGTCCACGATCCAGTAGCCCAGCAAAAACTCTTTCGCTTCCGGAAACACGCCGTCCGTCACCGGCAAGCCGCTCTTCTCCCCGCGCACTAGCTTCGCCTCGTGCGGCGGCGTCAATCCCTGCGTGCCCACGAATTCCCCCGAAGCGCTCAACTCCTGCCCGATCCGCTGCAGCACCGCCATATGCGCTTCCCGGTCCTTCGACGGCCATGCCATGTAGTTCTCCACGCCTGCTTGGGTGCCCGTCATCAACAAGATGTATTTCATCGCTTTCCTGCCTCCTGGCTTAGCGGTTCTTCCGCGCTTTCACAGGTAGGTCGGAGCCCGCTCGTCCTTCTCGACATCCCTCCCACCATTTTTTTCAAAAAATTCTCGCCCCCGCGCGTCGATTCGCCCCTCTCAGGATCGACTTACTGGCAGAAGCAGAAAGCGAGGTACATACAAAATGATTGACGCCACGGTAGTGGACGTAAGCCAGGACTGGGTCACCGCTTGCGATGTTCAACAGGGCTTCATGCGCCACCCCGCCCCGGCCCCGGAAGGCCTCAGCTACGACGCCCGCTGCCAGCAACTCCGCGCCCTCGGCGGCGATTGCTACGACTTTCTGCCCCTCTCCTGCCACCAGCTTGCCTTCGCCATCGGCGACGCCTCCGGCAAGAGCCTTCCCGCCGCTCTCATGATCGCCAACGTGCAGTCGTCCCTGCGCACGGCGTCCTATTTTGTCGGTCACCAGCCCGCCGCGGTGCTCAGCACCGTCAATCGTCAATTGCACGACGCGTCCCTTGCCGACCGCTTTGCCACGCTATTCTATGGTGTTTTCGACGCGCCAACCCACACCCTGCGCTACGCCAACGCCGGCCACAATCCCCCGCTCGTTGTCCGCCCGGACGGCTCCAGCCTCTCCCTCGCCACCACCGGCCTTCCTCTCGGCCTCTTCCCGGATTCGCTCTACGACGAGGGCGGCGTCCGCCTTTATCCCGGCGATACCGTCATCGCCTACTCCGACGGTGTCATCGAAGCCGTGAATCCCTGCGGCGAAGACTGGGGCCTCGCGCGCCTCCTGCAAGCCGCCGTCGCCAGCCAGGCCTGCCACGCCTCCGCGCTCGTAGACGCCATCTTCGCCTCCCTCGACGCCTTTTCCCACGGCCGTCTCCGCGACGACGCCACCGTCGCCGTCTTGCTCGCCCACTGACGTCGGCCCTAACACGCCGCCTGTGTCCGCGCAGCCTCCCGTTGTGTCCTGCCAAACCCGCTTCACGCCGAGTCCGCCTGCGCACTCCCGCTAAGTCACGCACCCACTACGCTTTCCGCGCCCATCCCTGCGGACCCACAATTGCTCCCTTGCTCCGCTCGAGTCACCACTACACCAACACTAGGAGCCTCCTGGAGGCCGCCATGACCAGAACCGTCTCCTTTTCCTCGCGACTCGCCCTCGTTCTTTGCATCTTCCACGCGCTCTCGATCAGCGTGTCGCCAGGCGCCGCTCAGGATTCGCCCCCTCCCGCTACGGCGCCGACTCTCGATCCGCTAAAGGCCGACCATCAACGCGTCCTGGATCAATTGAACATCAAAGACGAAAAAGGCAACCCTCCCGACCTCGACGATCCCCGCGTTCCCGGCCTTCTCCAACAGGGCTGGGCCCTCGCTGGCGCCTGGGCCGCTGCCTATCTCGAAGCGCACCCCGCCCCCTCCAAGCAAGCCTTGCAGCACCTCTTTGACGGATTCGCTCCTCCTCCGCACGGCGTCAAATCCTCCTTCGGCGACTTTCTCGAATACCACGATTACTACTTCACCGGCAGCGCCGTGCAGATT
>Ga0335076_10009011_pt1 | contig 10055 bp, 11 predicted proteins | sample Lox_Sample_25_FD_206717 | JGI IMG/M metagenome (GOLD analysis project Ga0335076, IMG submission 206717) | Soil microbial communities from Loxahatchee National Wildlife Refuge, Florida, United States - Lox_Sample_2.5 | ecosystem: Environmental > Terrestrial > Soil > Wetlands | place: USA...
CGCTAACCTTCCAAATACGTATCAGTACTCCAAACCGAAATGGCTGGGCAGGGACGGCCCCGACGTGCTCTGCCACCACACGCTGATGGTCTGCTGACTCGCCATCTCAAGAGAGACAGGTTCGGTGCAGGTTTGGTGCTGAACTCTTTCCGTATTCCGGTACAGTAGATTTCAGCGCGGCACGGGGATACGCTGTTTCCAGCCAGGGCGAGTGCCCGGCGAGAGTTAGACTGGCCAATCTGCGCGAAGCTGTCCCCCCGCGACCGGAAACCCGTCAAACTCTCGACAAGAGCAATCTTCTTCTTGGACACCTCTACTTCCGCATGGTTTTTCTCCACGACACTTTCCTCCTGATTTGATGGGAATGATCGTCGGCTGCGGAATTCTGCATCATTTCTCTCGGACGAATTACGCGTTTTCGCGCATTCCTTGCTAATTTCCTGCTGCCCCGGTAAACTCAATAGTTTGCCGGACATCAAAGGACCCAAGTGAGATGCTGCTGAACCGCGATTATGTCGGCCACATGGCTTCCGAAGTCGTCAAGAAACTACTGGATGGCAACCTCGTTGAAATCAAGGAAAAAGACGTCGATCCGGTGATTGTCCGTCTCCGCCTGCGAATGATGGAGGAGATCACCGTCGAAGACAAAGTGAACGAGGAAGTTCGCAATATTCTGACGCAATATCAGGATGAAATGCGCCGCACCGGCGTCTCGTACCAGGAAATGTTCAAGAAAGTGAAGGGGCAAATCGCCCGCGATCGCAAGCTCATTTTGCGCTAGGGCAGGGAAGAGGAACCGCACCAGACATGCGTTTGACGCGCGAAAAAATTGTCCGCATCTCTCACCAGTTGGTCGATCTTCTCGTTCAGAGCAACGAGGTCGAATTTATCGAAGACCGCGACACCATTCGCCAGCACATGGTGCAGACCATGACCAACGTGCTTAAAGAAGAGGAAAAGGTCGAGGTCGAGGTCCGCAAGCGCATTACTTCGCAGAAAAAAGAAATTCTGGAAGGCAGCGAAGAGTGGGACGTCCTCTTTCGCAAATACTATTCCGAAGAACTTCGCCGGATGGGCATCGCTGCCGCCCCTGAAGAACACCAAAAGGCCGGCCACCGCTAGCAGAACGGAGCCGCGAGCCAGCGATCATTCGTAGCGCAAGGCAATGATAGGGTCCACTCCAATCGCCCGTCGCGCCGGAACATAACAAGCCAGAAAAGAGACCAGCAGTAAGCAGACCGGCACCAGCGCAAAGGTTAGCGGGTCGTACGCGCTGACTCCGAACAGCAGGCTCGTCAGCACGCGAGCTGCTGCAAACGCTCCACCCAGGCCCAGCATCAACCCCACGAGTGCCAGTTTCATCCCTTGTCCGATCACCAGCCGCAATACCTGTTGCCGCTGCGCGCCAAGCGACATGCGGATGCCGATCTCCTTCGTCTGCTGGCTCACGGAATAGGAAAGCACGCCGTAGACTCCCACCGCCGCCAGAATCAGCGCCAAAGCGCCGAATACGGTGAGCAATCCGGCTCCGGCCCGCGGCGCCCACAGTCCCTGATTCACAATTTCCCGAACCGTCTGCACATTCGTAATCGCCATTGTCGGCGCCAGTTCCTGAATCTGCGCTCGCACTCCTCCAATCACGGCGTCCGGCGGTCCTGCTGTGCGCACCTGAATCGTCGCGGCGGGCGAGTAATCCTGCGTCATCGGAAGATACGCGAGTGGTTGAGGCGCTTCGCCAATCTGATCGACCACCGTGTCTTTCACCACACCCACAACCAGGCGGAGCTCCGGTTCTCCGAAGAAATGGAACCGCTTTCCCACAGCATCCTGGTCTGGCCAGAATTGCTTCGCCATCGCCTCGCTAATAACCGCCACTTTGGCCGTTGTCTGCCGGTCGTTTTCGTCGAACAAGCGCCCATGTAGCAAGGGAATGCGCAGCGTTTCGAAGTAGCTTGGCGTCACGTCGTCGAGTTGCGTCAGTGTGCCGCGGTAACCAGTCGTTTCGTCCTGGCCTTCCGGGAAAACAGTCCGCTCCAATCCACCGCCCAGCGGAAAATTGGACGCGATGGTCGCCGCTTCCACTCCGGGGGTAGCCTTGGCGCGCTCCACCGCCATGCGGAAAAACTGTTGCCCCTGCCCTTCCGTGTATCCGGTCCCTCCCAAATCGAATGCCATCATGAATAGCTTTTCTGACTCGAAGCCTAACTCGATCCGCTGCGCATACTGCATACTTCGAACAAAAAGGCCTGCGCCGATTAATGCTACGAGTGCCAGGGCAATCTCCGAAACGACCAATATGCTGCGTAGCGGACTCCTTTTCCAACCGACGCTTCCGCTTCTTCCGCCCATGTTCAGCGTTTCAGCCAGATTGGGCGTGGCCGACTTGATGGCCGGCGCCAGCGCAATCACCACTGCCGTGAACAGGGAAATGCTTGCTGTAAACAACAGCACGCGCCAGTCGAGTGACAGGTCGATATCCGTTTCCTCGAGAAAAGGCGGACGCAAGGACCACAGCACGGTTCGTCCCGCGTAGGCGATCGCCAGCCCCACCATGCCCGCGATTCCCGCCAGCACCAAACTCTCCGTTAACATTTGACGCATTAACCGGCCCGGATTCGCTCCCAGCGCGGCGCGCAGCCCTAGCTCTTTCTCTCGCCGCGCCGCCTGCGCCAGCAGTAAGTTCGCCAGGTTGGCGCAAGCGATCAGCAGCACAAGCCCTACGATCGCCATCATCAGCCCGCCGGCTGTGTTCATCTGTTGGAAGTTGTTGGCCCCGAGTGCCGCGTCAGCCAAGCGCGTTAACGCCACGGACCGTCCTCCGTTATCTTTCGGGAACTCGGTCTCAAGATGTTGGGCGATGGTTTTCAGCGAAGCTTCCGCCTGGCCCAGAGTTACTCCGGCCTTTAACCTCCCGTAAGTGGCCGAATTCAAGAACCGCCGATCGTTGAAGTTATCTTTCAAAAACCCAGACAGTGCCTGCCCATACATACTGTCGGGGATCCATATCACTTCGGCAGGTCCCAGGGAGAACGTGCCTTTGAATCCGCGCGGCGCGATGCCAATCACGGTGTACGATGTTGCGTTCAACGTGATCGGCTTGCCCACAATGTTCGGATCCGCGCCGAACTTGTTGCTCCACAGGCCAAAACTCAGCACCGCCACATTGTTTCCGCCAGGCTTTTTGTCTTCGTCAGGATAAAAAAATCGGCCGGCGCTGGGGCGGATCCCCAGCACGTCAAAATAGCTAGCGCTCACTAAAAAGCCTGCAAGCTGTTTCGGCTCGCCGTTGCCGGTCCAGGTGAGCTGCGTTCCGTCCACGACCGTCAGGCCGCTGAAAACCTGGTTCAGCCGGACGTAGTCCTCGTAGTTCTTATGAGACATCCCCAACTTCGCGGCGTTGGCCTGCGTGACCTTGGTTTTGGAATCGATCGTGTCCAGCTCAACCAGCGTCGTAATGTCCTTCACCGGAAGGGGATTAAGAAGAATCGCGTTCACCACCGTGAATATTGTGGTGTTCGCGCCAATCCCCAACGCCAACGAAAGCACGGCGATCGCGCTGAACCCCGGATTTTTTTGAATGATGCGAAATGCGTAGCGGATGTCTTGAGCGAAATTTCCCATCGCTCCCCCCTGCCAGAAGGTAGCCGACAGCATACCCGAATGCGCGTCAATGTTCGATGGGATTAAGTGGCCTTAGGATGGTCGTGGAGTAGGGCGGCTCACCACGCCGCTGTCCAGCGCATACTCCTCTGGCTCAAACATTTGCCGGATTTCCGTTTCGCCTTCCCAGCCCGGCCAGTGTTTCCTGTGCAGTTCCATGAACTCCAACGCGCTTTTTACGGCCGCTTCCCTGGAGGAGAATTCCATCACAGCGTATCCACCGACCACTTCTTTGGTCTCGACGAACGGTCCGTCTATCACCGTCAGCTTGCCATCGGAGAGCCGCACCCGCGAACTCATCGCCGTAGGCGCCAGTCCGCCTGCCGTCACCAACCGTCCTTCCTTTGACTTTGACTGCTCGGCGGTAAGTTTATCGATCGCTTCCATTAATTCCTTTGGCGGAGCGCCGGCGTTTTCCGCGGACTTTACCATCATCATGAATCGCATATCCATGCTCCCCTCGAATATCCCGCTGCATAACCACACTCATTTCTTGTCGTGCTTCAGCTCAGCCCGCAATTCCATCCGTCCCGTTTCGAAGGTAATCTCCTCGGGCCCATAAATCTGCCGTACTTCGGTCTCGCCCTTCCACTCCGGCCAATACTTCCGGTATAGCTCCATATATTCTCGCGCGCTTTGCACCGCTTCTTCCTTGGACTTGAATTCCATAATCGCAAAGCCACCGACCACCTCTTTCGTTTCGGTGAACGGTCCGTCGGTCACGTTCAGCTTGCCGTCGGCGATGCGCACGCGCGAACTGGCCGCGGTTTCAGCCAGCGCTCCACTCGCCAGAACCGCTGGAGGACTCTCGCTCTGGCTCAAGCGGGCGATCGCATCGGAAAGCTCTTTGGGAAGCTTTTTCAGATCCTCGGAGTGCTTGATCATCATCAGAAATCTCATTGTCCCCCCGACTCTTTCAACCTGGTGCCGATTCTATCCTTTAGTCGAACGGCGGCGCCCGAAATCGACACTGTTCTTTTCCGCCTGACGACTGCCTATAGCGCGCCGCAGAGTACTTTGACGGCCGCCCCGATTAAGCTGAACCAGGGGCATAGCCCGCCCAGCCATTCTCCGGCCGGCGTCCAACTCACTGCCATGTGGCAAATCGATGCCGCCGGCAAAAAGTGTACGAACTGCTCGCCTGACCAGTTCCAGCCATATTGTGAAACCGCATGCAACGACACTCGCGCGAACAAGCCCAACAGACTAAACGCCACCAGGAATGACCCATCGTTCCGTGGATTCTGGAATTTCACCGCGATCGCCGCCATTTCAGCCTCCCGTTATCCTGCTTTCATGGATAGGTCGAACGGGGAAGCCGTCTATCGACAGTTGTGGCGACGCGGGTCTGATAGGCCCCGCCCCATCGTACCCCTCATCTCTTGTGTGAGGTTCAATCCGTGGGCGCTTTGTGAACGGCCCCGAATTCGCCCGTTACGGATGTTCGTCCACACTGCGCATCGTTGAACGAACCGACCCGGAACATCAACCGGATCTGAAGCTCGCTCGTACTTTCAGGCAACACGACCAGCGCTCCATTTTCTGGTGCTGCCCGCAGGAGAACTTCTGGCTTGTCTGCGAAATCGATTGGTTCAATGTGCCCATCAACCATGACCAGGCAGTTCGCAAGGCCTCTACATTCAGGATTAACGGAGTTCGCTCCGGAAAATTCCAGCCGCAGAAAACTATATATGTCTGCTGGCGCGGGCGAATTCGCCAGCAGCAACTCCGTGTCGGAATCACTCATTAGATCGATCTGCTGCGGTTGGGCATTCAGTTTTGGCAACAGTTCAATCCAACCTGCGGACTCGTCTTCGCTTGTCGTAGCCGCGTGAATCTGCACTCCCTTTAACGCGAGGTAGATGTGCTGCACAGATATTGCAGGCGCGCAGTTCGCGCACGCAGCAATCTTCGCCAACCTTACGCGGACCATGCCCTGGGCCTGGTTTAAAGTGCAAGCCGGAGGCGGATTTCCAGCCTTAATGATGATTCCACCGTTGCCGTTATTCGAAAAACCGAGGAAACACGAGTTGCCACACCCCGCGATGCCGGCAACCACATACATCGTTGCGAAGAGAGAGAGCTTTCGGGGAATGCCGTGCGGGTACTGCATGGGCCTGTCCGTGCCGGGATTCTACTCCCTATTTTGGCCTCTAGCTAGGCTCGGGGGGAACCTTGAATCCATCGCTCCGCACAGGCGTAGACTATTGCATGGGAGGTCGTCATGGACAAGCCTCGCCACCCTCAAGTTGCCCGTCCTTGGAAAACTCAGCAGTCGCAAAAAACGAAATTCAACGCTCCGCTGGTCGGAGATCCTCGCCACCCGCACACTTCCAAGCTTGAACTGCATTGGAAAACGCAGAAGACTAAGGAAGAGTAGACGCAAAAAAAAGGGCGGCCTCGCGCCGCCCTCTTCTGCTGATCGAGTTTTGCTCTTAGTGCGGTAAAAACGGCGAGCTCGAATCCGAGTCCGGCCGCCGCTTCAGCGTCGGGCGGTCATCGTCGGTGCTGTTGGGATCGGTAGTCTGCCCTTGTTTTTGCTTGTCGGTCTGTTCGGTCTTGGTGCGCAACGTCGGCTTGCCGGGACCGTTGTCCACCTTCCGGGCAAACATCACGTTCCTCAAGCGAGCTTTTACCGAATCGAACTCAGAAGTGGTGACGATATACTCGTCCTTTTCCGGTAGAATCCGCGCGATTTCCTTTTGAGCGTCAGCGATACGCTCTGGCGTTGGCGGATGTGTCGAGAAGAGCTTCGGAATCGTGCCAGGCCGCCGCTTCTCGTCAGCCTGAATGCGCTCGAAGAACGTGACATAGGAGTTCGGATCGTATCCGGCTTTGTACATGTACTGAATGCCCAGGAAGTCCGCTTCCCGTTCCGCATCCCTGGAGAACTTCAGGTAAGACAGCGGAATCGCCAGTTGCAGCGCCTCATAGATGCCGTAACCTGCCCATCCACCAGGACCGAGCAGGATCAGCGGAATGGTTGCCAGTTGCATAATCTCGCCCTTGGTCGCCTGTTTGGTCCCGTGGCGCGCCGTCACGTGCGAAATCTCATGCGCCATCACTCCGGCGAGTTCTGATTCCTCTTGTGCGCGGAGAATCAAGCCGCTGTTCACATAGAAAAAGCCGCCGGGCAGAGCGAACGCGTTCACCTCGTCAGAGTCGATCACCTTGATGGTAAAGGGAACCTGCGCGTCCGAGTTCCGGACCAGGTTCTGGCCCACTCGGTTCACATATTCGGTCACCACCGGGTCGTCAATCATCTTCGACGTGCGTTCTACTTCCTGCGCCAGTCCCTTGCCGAGCGCAATTTCGTGCTCCAAGGAATAGAAATTCACGCCTTTCCCGACGCTCCGGTTGCCAATCGCTTCTACGTCCTCTTTGGAGTTCTTCGGGTGGACCGTCTGTTGTTGCTGCACAGGCGCATCGGAACCGGGCTGCCCGGATTTGGCTGCTGGCTTCGCGGCGGAGGAATTATCAGGGCAAGCTGGGTTTGTGCTAGATGTACTGGCGCTGGCACCCTTGTTGTCCGTCGGCGTTGTCGAAGCCTGGTCCTTACCCTGGGTCTGGCCCTGCTGCGCGCAGGGATCCTGGGGCTGCGTGGAGGTCGCGGAGGGGGGTGGAGGCGGTGGAGGGGCCTGGTTCGGTATCTGCGCTCCGGAGAACGATGGCCAGAGCAAGACGCTCGCGATTAGCAGCAAACCGACAGAATACTTCGGCGGATTTCTCATTTTGCTACCTCCCCCGTCCCTCGGAGTATACACCCCTGACCATCCTTGGCGTCATTCCGTTAACTAGGATGTAGTGTATTTGGGGAAGGTTTCCTCCACGTCCGCGCCTAATTCCCACAACTTCCGATTTGACAGGGAGTTGACACTTCCGGCTGGCCTATCTACAGTCAAAGGGCGACGATGAGCCTTCGAAAGATCCAGATTGGCCAATTATGGAAAAAGCTAGACACTGGCGAGACTTTTCTGGTTACCCGTGTCTATACGGAGGCTCTCAGCACAATGGTGGTCCTTCGGAAGTCGGGTGCCGAGGACCAAAATTTGGTTCGAATCAAGATCGAAAGCACCACACAAGGCCAGAATATACCGGGCTTCGCACCAGCGATGGAAGACGACTCGCTCTAGTATCTGGTCGGCCGAACTTCAATTCACCATTTGCGCCAAGCTCCAACTTTCACATTATCCGCCGGTATGGCCCTGCCTAGCGCGCAGGCTCTTGAACGATGCACGTTGGCGGTTAATTCGTTCCGTTTGTGAGCACAAAAATCAGCGAATCGCCGGTGTTGGGTATCGCAAACAACGCGTTCCCATTTGTCACAAACGGAAAATTTCCCCCATCCAAGTTTCCGGAACCATCGGTGTTGATTGCGATGCTTCCAGCTTGAGGCGGGTTCGGAATAGAGCCTGTCGTTTGAGACATCACGGTGTAGCCGCCGGTTCCGCCGAACGTAAACATTCCCAGGAACGCCCCGTTTGCGCCGTCAATGTCCTCTGCCGTGCTGCAAGCAAAATCGCCACTGACACTCGCCAACGTGTAGTCGGGCGGACTCGTCGTCTGACTCACGAGCAATCCAGATAGCGACATCGCATCGTTACCGATTGCGAACCCAGCGATTCCATGGTCGGCCGCCGTATTTGCCGTCAGATAAATTGCCGGAAGCGTCGTGGTTCCCGCCGTCAACGAGGCGCGGCCTGACGCAGGTTCCACGATGTACGTTCCGTCGGTATACGTGTGGCTCGAGTACGTTCCGGCATCGTTGATATAAAAAGTCGCCAAGGGCAGCGCTCCACTCGCGGTAGCATTCACGGTTGCGATCTGCGCAACGTTCTGGCCTCGACTGCCGCCACCCATGTCGTAACCTTGCGCCGCCAACAGATAATTTCCATTCAGTGCGGTTGTGCTGAATGACGCGCTGGAAACTAGCGCTTGGCCGGCGAGCAAGGATGGCCCACCCACTCCAATGGGTGAATTCGCAGAGATTAAATAGACCGCCGATCCGTCGATGACATAGAAGTTAAACGCGAATGTGTAGGTTGATCCTCCTGAGGTAGGAACCAGGAAGGTCCCGCTGCCACGTCCAGTAGTTGCGTCGATCGCTCCCAATTGGCCGCTACCCGCGCTGAGTTCACCCGTGCTGGTTCCGCCTTGATTGAGGTCCGCAAAACCCGACGAGATTGTGCCGTTCGCGTTACGGAACGACCCGGCAAGAGTATTTCGATATAAACCCGAATTTCCGGGCGCCACCGACCAGCCGTCCACTCCGAATGCGTATCGCGATTGCAGAGCCGTCAGCACGAAGTCGCCAGGTGTTTGCATCTGGATACTGCCGGCCGCATTGGTGCCTGCGCCGCTGGTGTTATCGGATTCCATGATTCGACCTGCAGGGTACGCTCCGCCCCCGTCCAACCCCGCAAGGCGGAAGCTGAATGTCACCCCCGAAACGCCTCCACCGATGCCGCCAGCAAAGGAGAGGCTCAAGCAACCGAGAGCGGATGCTGCAAACCCGTAGGAGCTTCCCGAAAGCACAATCTGCGGCTGCTGCGGGCCATTCGAAAATCCGTTGTAATCGATTGCGGCGGTAGTGATACCGCCGTTTCCATCCGGAGTGAAGCTGCCCGCTATATCAATTGGATTCCCGCGGCCGTCACGTCCTTTAAGCAAGAAAGCGTAGGGAGTTGCGGCGTTCAGGGCCGCTTCGTTGCCAAGAGGTGCGCAATTCGTTGCCGCGGTCCCGTTAATTGTGATGGTCAGACTCGCCGACGCTGCGGTCGCGCCTTTCGAGTCGGTCACGGTAAATACGAATGGCCCGTAGCTTCCTGGCGTCGTCGGCGTCCCGGCGATGACACCCGCGGTGGTTACGTCCGAGATTCCTGGTGGCAGCGCCCCTCCGGAAGTTTCTGCCCAAGTGTATGGCGCGGTGCCCCCAGCAGCTGTCAGAGTGACCGAATACGACGTGCCAACCGTTCCACTTGCAAGACTCTTTGTCGCGACCGAAAGCAACGCGCCGACGATCGTAATGCTCATACTCACAGAACTTGCCGTCGCAGCGGTGGGACTCGCGGAATCCGTCGCCTGAAACACATAGGGCCCAAAGGTTCCGGCAGCCGTCGGTGTCCCGCTGAACTGTCCGGCGCTGCTGAGCGTCACGCCATCCGGCATCTCTCCGCCCGATGTTTGCGACCAAGAGTATCCCGGTGTGCCCCCTGTGGCCTGCAAAGTCGTCGTGTAGGGAGTTCCCACCGTGCCATCTGGCAATGAGGTGGTTGTAACCGCTAGCACAGTGGAAGTGCTTCCACCTCCACAACCCACCAGTCCGATTTCGACAAGAATCGCCGCCGCAAACACACCTAACCCGTATCCACGCATAGCAGCCTTCCTGGCTCCGT
>Ga0335076_10009013_pt1 | contig 10055 bp, 9 predicted proteins | sample Lox_Sample_25_FD_206717 | JGI IMG/M metagenome (GOLD analysis project Ga0335076, IMG submission 206717) | Soil microbial communities from Loxahatchee National Wildlife Refuge, Florida, United States - Lox_Sample_2.5 | ecosystem: Environmental > Terrestrial > Soil > Wetlands | place: USA: Florida...
ACTTCGCAAATGCGGCATCGCAATACGCAAAGCCCTCCTTCAGCCCCGCCAGGATCTCGATTTTGGTGTGCAGCGATTCGTGGAAGCCTTTGTCAATGGTCTTTTCCCCCATGGCCGTGCTGCACTGGTAGAACTGCGCGTTGGCGAGGTGCGCCAGCACCAGCCCGTAACTCATCACCTCCGGCGCCGGCTTAAAGGGATACTTATCCTCGGGCATCTTATCGGCCGACTTCAGGATCAGACTCTTCACGTAGTCGAAGAACTTTTTGGCGCTCTCGATCTGCGGATTCGCGGTTGCAGTTTGCCCAGTGGCGGAAGCCGTCAGCATGACGATCAAAACCAGCACGCGCATGGGATGCTCACCCTCTCTTTTGGCGAACCATCATATCACCGCCGGAAGCGAGTTGCCGAACTGATTCCGGCTGATTCCGAGGCTGAGCGAGGCCGGGTCGGCATATTCCAGGCGATCCCGATCGATCGGCGCCTCTCCCGATTTCCGGCGCCTCCCCCGTCCTGCGAGAGGACGGAAAATCAAGTGAATCCGCCTCCAGATCCCGCAAGCTGACCTTGCTTTCCGCCGGGGCGACTATTCCGTGGCGCGCCGGAAACTCGAGCCGTGGGCCGTACTTTTCTGAATCCCGGCGCGGACTTTTTTGAGCGCCTGCGTTTCGCCGGGCTGGCAAGGGCTCTTTCGGTCTCCCCTCCGGGGAGGTAAAGCAGCGCGATGAAGCCTATTGTCCCGCAGCCGCCAGATCCTTCTGCTCTTCGCGCCTCGTGTAGCTGGTGGCCGGCCACGAATGCCAGATGGCGGCGCTGGTTATGAAGGCGTGGCGGCGCTCCGGACCGCTGGTGAGGGACGCCAGTTCGCGGTAGCAGTTGGAAACATAGAACAGCGGGGTGAGATCGGTCGGGTGGCCGGCGCGCAATTTGTCCGTGTCCCGTATGAGTTCCTCGAGTGCGTGTCGGGCTTCCGCCGGCTTGCCTTCGGCCATCAGCAGAGGCGCCCAAAGCTGGCGGGTTGCCGCTATACCGCGTGGAGGCAGACATGCAAATTGCAACTTACATCAACCAATCGCCGATTTCGCCCTGTTTCGAGGCCACACTGCTCGACCAGGTGGAAGACGAACTGAAAGCCGGGCGCATCCCTCAGGCTCTGGACAACCTGTTCGACGATCTGAGCGCGCGCAGGGAAGAAGACCGCGAGAGCTGGACCGGATTTGCCCGCCATTGCGCGAACCACCCGGTGCGCCAGTTGCTGCATGCCGATCCGTTCACCTACCGCGCTTTCTCGAAGCCTCGCGGCTACGCCGGCGACGCGGTCATGATGGACTATATCTATGGTTTGGGCGAAGCCGGCCAGGCCGCTCATGCCGCCACACCGCTCGGCAGGGCCATCTTCCGGTACATGGGGAATCGCCCGTCGGCGCGGGCCGTGCGATTCCGTCGCATGCTCATCGCAAGCCTGCTCGATCGCGCGGCGCAGTCGGACGATCCGCGCGTGCTCGCCATCGCCGCCGGACACCTTCGGGAAGTGGAGCTCTCGAAAGCGGCCCAAAGCCGGCGATTCGCGGAGTTCGTCGCGTTCGATCAGGATGAAGCCAGCCTCGCGGTGGTATCGCGCCATTACGCCCGCCTGGGAGTGACCGCGCGGCCAGGGTCGGTGCGCCAGATCCTCGCCGGTAAAGCGGCGCTCGGACAATATGACTTCGTTTATGCCGCGGGTCTCTACGATTATCTGAACGCGCCGGTTGCGGCCGCCCTTACGCGCCGTATGTTCGACGCCACCCGCCCGGGAGGGATGCTGCTCATTCCCAACTTTCTGACTCGTATCGCGGACTCCGGGTACATGGAAGCCTTTATGATTTATCGCAGCCAAGCGGAAATACACGGTCTGGCGGCGGCGCTACCGGGCAACGAAATCGCCGATCTGCAGGTGTTCAACGACCCCGACAACACCATCGGGTTCCTGCTGATTACCAAAACGGACCGGATACGATAGACCGATAGAACGGGCGGGTTGGCAACCGGCGGCCGCCTCTTCCTCGCTGTGACCGGGGCGTTGGCGCAAACTCCGAAGCCTAATCCGCGCCGAGCTCGCGCAAGGGAATCCCGATGCCCGTTCCCGGCACTTCGCAGCGTGGCGTCGCTAACCGGCACGCGACCGTTCGGCGCGCTTCCCGGCCGGCGCGGCGCAGCCCAGCGGCGAATCGAGCCAGCTCCATCGCTTGGCGAAACCGCTCTTCCACCAAGAACTTCCGATTCCCGCGAATCAATGTGGGATCGAGGTCCTTCTTGCAGGCGTCCACAACCGGATCGATGTCACGCTGGCCGGACTCCGTGTCCGTGTGCCAGCGCCCGGTGAAAGCCTGCGTAGACGGCCTTCGACCATTGCATCAAAGTCGAACGTTCACTCCCCCGCCCTCGGGGCGTTATTCCCCCGCAATCGTTTCCCGATCGCGGCCGCTCCGGCGACGATGGCGCTAACGGCGCCCCGCGAGCGAGACGTGGGACGCGGCGCGGCGCCGGCCGCCTCCTGATCGCGCGGCGCTGCGGATGGCGGCATCGCGGCTGGCGCGTCCAGGTCTTCCCTGACAGTCATCAACTCCGCCTGCAGATCGTTCATCGACGCCTGCCGGTCCTCCGCCTTCCGAGCGAGCATTTTGCCGACGATTCGCTCCAGCTCGGCTGGCACTTCGGGCATGCGCGCCGGTATCGGCGGGACAGCCGCCTGCAGGATCAGCGCCAGGGTGTCCGTCCGGGTTTCTCCGCGGAAGGGCGGCCCGCCGGCCAGAAGCTCGTAGAGCACCACGCCCAGGCTGAAGATGTCGCTGCGCGCGTCCACCGGCCGGCCGCACGCCTGTTCCGGCGACATGTACTCGACGGTTCCCACCAGCGTTCCCGGAATGGTCGCCATGGGGTCCTTGGGTTTGGCGCCGGCGGGCGCGGTTTCGGTCAGTTTGGCCGTTCCGAAGTCCAGCACCTTCACAAATCCGTCGACGCGGACCATAATGTTCTCCGGCTTAATATCGCGATGCACGATCCCGGCCTGGTGCGCGGCGGCGAGCGCGCCGGCTGCCTGCATGACGATCTCCAGAGCGCGCGATGCGGCGATCGGGCCGCCGGCGATTTCGGCGTGCAGCGTCCGTCCCTCCACCAATTCCATGCCGATGAACTGCCGTCCGTCAATTTCGCCGAGTTCGTGCACCATCAGAAGATTCGGATGATTCAATGCCGATACCAGGCGCGCCTCCCGCTGGAAGCGATTCAGACGGAAGCTGTCGGCGGTGTATTGCCGCGCCAGCACTTTCAGGGCGACATCCCGCCCCAGCCGCGTGTCAAAGGCCCGATAAACATGTCCCGTGCCGCCGCTGCCGAGACGGCCGGTAATCTCATAACGGCCGAAGCGCTGGCCGGGCGCGGGGCTGGACTCGGGCGTCGAGATGTAGTCGGCCGCCGCGATGCCGACCGCTTCGGCGAGCGGCGAACCGTCCGTCGATGACGCCAGCAGTGCCTCCACTTCCGCCCGCAGCGTGACGTCACTCGCGCAAGCCTTGTCGAGAAACGCGGGCCGCTCGGACTCCGGCAGTTCCACGGCGCCTTGGAAGATCTGATTTAACAACTGCCAGCGTTGTGGTGTCATTCGGCGAGGCCGTTTTCGACAGGATACCAGTACTAAACGAGTCCCGCCCGATTTGACCCGGAGCCGCGCGGAGCGGGAAAATGACGGCAAGCGTGTCCCCGGAAGCTTCCAGCCTCACTCAATTGTTACGGCGATGCCGAGACGGCGATCGTGCGGCCATGGAAATCCTGATGCCCCTGGTGTACGAGGAGTTGCGCCGGCTCGCGGGCAGCTATCTCCGGAGCCAATCGCCAGGCCATTCACTGCAGCCGACCGCGTTGGTGCACGAAGCCTACCTGCGCCTTGCCGATCGCGCCCAGCCGGACTGGCAGAATCGCGCCCACTTCTTCGGCGTCGCCGCCAACATCATGCGGCAGATCCTGGTGGACCACGCCCGCAGCAAGTACGCGGCCAAGCGCGGCGGCGGCGCCGCCAAGGTCGAATTCCAGGAGAGCATGGAGTACTCCGACGAACGAGCCCGCGACTTGATTGCGCTCGACGACGCGCTGAGAGCCCTCAACACACTCGACGAGCGGAAAGCCCGCGCCCTGGAGCTTCGTTATTTCGGCGGCCTCAGCGTGGAAGAAACCGCCGAGGTCTTGGGGGTTTCGATGGCGACCGTGGGGCGAGAGATTCGTTTTGCCGAGGCATGGCTGCGCCACGAAATGGGGATGTAGTGGATCTCCCCGTCAATCCGCCGATCCTGCCCATGCTCGCCAAGCGCGTCGATGCCCTGCCTGCCGCCGGCGGCTGGATCTTCGAGCCCAAATGGGATGGATTCCGCGCCCTGGTTTTCCGCGACGGCGATGAAATTCAGATTCAAAGCCGCGAGGAGAGGCCGCTGAACCGGTATTTCCCGGAATTGATCGAACCGATCCACGCACTGTTGCCGCGCCGCGCCGTGCTCGATGGCGAGATCGTGATCGCCACCGGCGAGGGCTTGGATTTCGACGCGCTTCAGCTCCGGCTGCACCCGGCGGCATCCCGCGTTAAGCTGCTTTCGCAGCAGACTCCGGCGTCGATCGTGTTCTTCGACCTGCTGGCGGAAGGCGATCGCGACCTGCGAAGCGAGCCCTTCGAGGCGCGCCGCAGCCGTTTGGAGTCGCTGCTACGCGGCGCCGTACCGCCGATCCACCTCACACCGGCTACGCGCGATTCCGCGGTGGCGGCCGACTGGTTCCACCGCTTCGAAGGCGCCGGCCTGGATGGCGTGATGGCCAAACCCGCCATGGGGATTTACGAGCCGGACAAGCGGGTCATGCTGAAGGTGAAGCACGAACGGGATTGCGACTGCGTGGTCGCGGGATTTCGGTGGTATCGCAAAAGCGAGAAGAAAGAAGTCGGCTCGCTGCTGCTGGGGTTGTTCGACGATGCCGGCAACTTGCAGCACGTTGGCGTCTGCGCCAGCTTCACCGATCAAAAGCGTCGCGAGTTGGTCGAGGTTCTGGCGCCCTATCGCGAGAATGCGCTGGCAAATCATCCGTGGAAGGAATGGGCCGATTTGGGCGGCGACGGCAAACGAATTCCGGGCGCGCAGAGCCGCTGGAGCCAGGGGAAGGACCTCTCGTGGGAGCCGTTGCGGCCGGAACTGGTCGCCGAGGTGGCGTACGAGCATATGCAGAACGGCCGGTTCCGTCACATGTCGCATTTCCGGAGATGGCGCACCGACAAAAGGCCGGCCGAGTGCACCTATGCGCAGCTTGAAGTGGTTCCTGCGCACGAACTGGCGGCGATTTTCGCGGCTGGAAGATAGCTTGATAAGCCGCAGATAAACGCCGATAAGAACTCTTCACATATCAGTGTTCATCGGCGGCCGATTTGCTTTTTTTGGATTTGGCCCACGCCTCCCGCCAGGCTCGTGTCGGATCGTCGTCCGGATCGGGCGTTTCCTGCGGCGGACGCGCTTCCTCCGGCACGTGCCGCAGGTTGACGCGAATGCGCGTCCAGGTGGACGATCGGCCACGCATCGAGTCCACCAGCACATCGTCGATGGCAAGCAGCGCGGCTGCTTCGGGATGCTTCTGCTTCCATCGCTCCAGTCCGGCCAGCGCGGCCTGTTTGTCGGGCGAATTCGCAACCGTCAGCAGAGGCATCTTGACTCGCGGCTTCTTGGTCCGCTTCTCGGCCGATTGCGCCCGTGACGGCGCCACTCGCGGCGCTTCTTTCTCCATGCGCCGAAAATGGGGGGGCCAGGGCGCATCGGCCAAACCGTCGGCTTCATCCCTGTCCGCCATTTCCAGGAGTTTTTCGAGCGATCCGGCGCACGCATTCATCTCGGCGTGCGGATCGGCAATTTCCGCAAACCGCTTGGGCACCGTCAGGATCGTGAAATCCTCGGGAGCGCAAACGGGGACCTCGCTCCAGGCGAGCGGGGTCGAGACTCGCGCATCGGGAAGCGGACGGACGGAATAGGCCGAGCAGGTGGTGCGGTCCTTGGCGTTCTGGTTGTAATCGAGAAACACGCCGTGCCGCTCTTCCTTCCACCATTTCGAGCTGGCGATGGCCGGCAGACGGCGCTCCACGCCGCGCGATAGGGCGACGGCCGCGCGGCGAACTTCCGTGAACGTCCATTTCGGCTGGATGCGGATATTGATGTGCATGCCGCGCGATCCGCTGGTTTTCGGCCAGCCGCGAAGGCCGGCCTCATCGAGTAGCGCTTTCACTTCGAGCGCAACGGCCCGTACGTCGGACCAGACGACTCCCGGACCCGGGTCCAGATCGACGCGCAGTTCGTCGGGATGATCCAGATCGGACGAGCGGACCGGATGCGGGTGCAACTCAATGCAGCCGAGATTGACGATCCAGGCCAGGCCCGCGGGATCGTCCACCACAACTTCTTCGGCGGTTCGACCCGATGGAAAAGAGAGCGTCACCGTGCGCAGCCATGCGGGACGGTCGGATGGCGCGCGCTTCTGGTAGAAGGCTTCGGCTTCGGCGCCGTTCACGAAGCGCTTGAGCACGATCGGCCGGTCACGGATGCCGGCAAGAGCGCCGGGCGCGACTGAGAGGTAATAGCGCACCAGATCGAGTTTGGAGAGCTTGATTTGCTTGGAGAAATAAAGCTTGTCGGGGTGGGTAATACGGACTTCGCGGCCTCCAAGCACCAATGTCTCGGCAGCTTCTTCCTTCTTCACAACATCAGGCTACACAAGAACACACGCCAAAACCAATCGCCGGCTGAGGTACCATGGGTCCGATGCCAACCGGAATCGAAACTGCACCGCTGCGTGAGGTCCGATACGAGGGCGTGCACTGCGACCTGGTGTTGAGCCAGTTGTCAAGGAGCGTAGTGCTTCTTCGGATCAGCGGAACCGATGTCGGCGAGTTCGGGGAGGCGCCGATGAACGCCCTCGACGCATGGATCAGTGAAAGCACTCCTTTGCAGTTTTTCATTGACGCGAGGAACGTCCGTGGCGCTTCCGTCTCGGTGAGCGGGGATTGGGCAGTATGGCTGGCAGCGCGGCGCCGGGCGCTGCGGTCGGTGACGATGCTCACCGGATCGCGGTTGATTCAGGTCACGGCAGAGTTCGTGAGGCGGTTTTCGAGCCTGCAGGAGGTCATGCGGATCAGCGCCGACACTCTGGTTTTTGATGCGGCACTGGCGGTTGCGCTCAGCCCCGGGCGGGAATCGTAACGGCCTTCCGGCCCGGCTTATCGATGGCTGGCCTGGTAGTGCTGCGCCAGCAGATCGAGTCCGAAATCTCCGTCGAAATCACGCCAGACAGTGTGAATATGATTGGCGTCGTTCTGCGTGTCGTCGTACTCGATCAGGAAAATCCGCGTCTGCACGCGGTAATAGTGCGGCTGTCCGCGCTCGATTCCGCCGGCCCAGGCGAAGAACAGATTCCCTTCCGACTTGCGAAACTGTTCCATGCGCGCGGACGCCAGTTCCGGCGCCAGATTGTTGGCATATTCGGAAACCAGGTCGGTAAGGATTTGTTTCTGCTTGGCATTCAGCCTGGAAAATGGCAGGCCGCTCGGTTGTCCGTTCAACGCCGCCTTGCGCGAATCGAACGTCAGGATGTCCTTGGGCGCGGTCTTATCCACGATGGCGGTGTTGCGCTGCGCGTCGTCGAGCGATTTCACGAACTCGCGGCCCAGGTCCTCTTCGCGGGCCAGCGCCCTCAGCCCGGCTCGCGACCCCTGGCGGACCTCGGCCGGGTTGGCGCCGAAGAAATTCGGGCTGGACGCGATTTTGCCTTCGACGACCGTGAAGTTGAGGCTGATGTGATGGCCTTCGAATCGATAGCCCCAGGTTCCGTGGTCCGCCGGCTCGCCGAAAATCGAGACGTAATATTTTTCGGGATCGCGCTCCGGGCCGGTGCCGTGCTCCATCTCCTTCAGGATCTGGTCGAGGCTCATGATGGTGTGCGCTTTGATGATGCCCTGCTGCGACAATCCGGCGGAGAGCAGCGCTTCGGCCAGATGTTTCTGCGCGGATGTCATTTCGCGCAATGCCACGCCCTTGCGCTCCAGGGGCACGAAATGCCAGTTCATCCGCTCGTCGGCGTTCATGGGAAAGATGGCGCGGGCGCGCAATTCGGGCGTCAGCGCGTTGAGATAAGCGCGCGCCGACGCGGTCATCAGGCTTTCGGTGGTGGTGCGCTCGTAAGCGACCGCCAGCAGCGCGAAGCCGCACGCGGCCAGGAGCAGTCGTTTGGCGCTGTGCATGGATGAGATGATACACCAGTGTACGTGGCGCGGGCACTCGTGCCTGCCGCGCCGAGACTCATCCCGGCGCTCAGGGTCCGCATACCGAACGCACGCCAAGCGTCGGCATGAGCGTCCGCGCCACGGGATCAGTGCCTTCCGAACCGTCTTGGCGCGCTCGGTGGATGGAACGATGGCGCCGGCCGCGATGGAGCCGGCCGGAATCCGCGCGAGGGCGGCGCATGCGGCTCGCTTCCGCCCGATCCGCTGCCAAAGCGGTGCGGCGTATTGTCCCCTCCGCCGGACGAGTAGGGCGAATTGCGAAATCCACCGGGTTTGCTGGCATACGGCGAACTCTTGAATCCGCCGCGGCGGGCGTAGTCGCTGCCCGAATACCGCTCCTGCGTGGCCGTGCCCTGCGACCCGTACCGCGGCGTCCCGCTCGATTGGTCGGTCCCGTAGTAGGTGCGGCCATGCCTCCAGGAATCGTAGTAGCCGTCATATTCGTAGCGATCGAGCGGGCGGTACGAGTGATTGAACAGCAGATCGCGCAGCAGCGCGTACTGGCCATAGAAGACCCAGAAATCGCGGCCGTCATGGTGCTGCCAGTAGCCGTACTGGTTGCTCTGTCCAGGCGGCGCCATGTAAGCGAACCCGGCCGGCTGCGCCACGTGCTCGGCTTCGGAATCGTAGAGGCCCTCGTTCTTATGCTCCACCGCCATGCCGAGATCGTTCTGCATGGCCTTGTAGGTGGGCTGCGAAACGCTCACCCAATGGTCTTCCGAAGTGGTGTCGCCGGTCTTGGCGGCCGCGTCGGGAAAGCGCGTGGTGACGGTGCGAATGTCCTGCTCGTATTGACCGTGGGGGTCGCGCATGTCCACCAGCAGCTTGTCCCACGACGTGTACAACTGCGCGCTGAGCGCTTTGATCTCGGTGGATGTCTGCGGCAGGGACGCGGCCGTGGAATGGAGCGCGTCAACATCCGAGGCGAACGCCGCGAAGTCGAGATGCGCGAAGTCCTGCGCGGCAGCGGCGCGACGCGCCCCGGCGCTGTTCTGCCAGACCGTATCGGCCTGAGCGATGCTTTGGCGCATTCCGGCGAGCCGTCCGTCAAGGTCGGACTTTTTACCCGGCCAATCGGTCTCGGTCTTCTGCACCACCAGAACCAGCGGTGCCGTATCGAAGCCGTGAATCGCGTTGTAGTCGCTCTCCATCTGCTTCAGTTCGGTAGGCAGGTTCTGCTTGACGAAGATCCAGTGCGCCGCGTCCTTCTCCACCATCTCCGAGTTGCGGACGGCCGATTCGCGCTCGCCGCGTTCGCGCAACAGCACCTGCTCCACGCGGTCGCCGTCGGCGCGGCGGTTGGCTTTTTCGAGCTTGGTCAGCTCCGCCATATCCGTCGCCGCGGCTTGCAGGGTGGTGCGTTCGCGGCCCAGCATTTTGGGCCACTGCTGGCTGGGCGCGATGGAATCGAAGAGCTCCGGCTCGGCTTTCAGATCGCCGGCAACTTCGGTATTGATCGCGTCCAGTTTCTGTTGGGCCGCCGCCAGCTCGGCGCGTTCCGGAGCGATCTGCGCGCGCAGCCCGCGCGGCAGGTCGTCCAGGCCGGCAAACAGCACGGCCACAATGGAAACGCTGAGGAGTACTGCGAGAAATTTTAGTCCTGATCGGCTCATAGCCGCCTACCTTCCCCGGTAGACTGTTACATTTTCCGGGGGAATCGACTGGTACAACACCACCGCGAACGGATCGTTCTGCTCCTTGCGGACTGCCAGAATGCCGCCGC
>Ga0335076_10009015_pt1 | contig 10053 bp, 8 predicted proteins | sample Lox_Sample_25_FD_206717 | JGI IMG/M metagenome (GOLD analysis project Ga0335076, IMG submission 206717) | Soil microbial communities from Loxahatchee National Wildlife Refuge, Florida, United States - Lox_Sample_2.5 | ecosystem: Environmental > Terrestrial > Soil > Wetlands | place: USA: Florida...
GTTCCTGCGCCCGGCCAGGTCACCGAGCCGCCCGGCCCGCAGCAGCAGGCCGGCGAACGCGATCAGGTACGCGTTGACCACCCAGGCCAGGCTCGACTGCGAGAAACCCAGATCGGCCTGAATGGACGGCAGCGCCACATTCACGATCGTCATGTCCAGGACGATCATCAGCATCCCGGTGCACAGCACTCCCAGGGCCACCCAGCGAGAACGGTCTTCCATGGCTCTTCCACTCCTCGATTTATTCGCCTCTCGCTAAGTAGGACGGGCCCCGGAGTGAAAACTCACCGCTGCCACGGGCGGCGCAGAGCCTAGGCGCAGGGCCTAAGGGAGCGGCGGCAGGTAGAAGGCGGTGGTCTCCGCGACGGCGGCGGCCGCTTCCGCCTCGGACGCGCCGGCCTGGCCGGCCGCCACGCCCCAGGCCTCGCTGCTGCGGGTGATGAACTCCCGCGCGTCCGGGTTCGCGGCCCAGGCCGCGGGATCCTCCGGCCGGTCCTGTCCCGTGCTCAGGTACAGGAACAGGCCGAGCAGCGCCAGGTCCCAGCCGACGCCCACCGCGCCAGGCCCGTACTTGGTCCAGAACGGCGGGTCGACAACCGCGGTGTGCGCCAGCTCGAGCACGGTTTCCGCGCCGTCGCCCGGTGACAGCCGAACCTCGACTTCTGACGCCGGCCCCTCGCCCATGACCCAGGTCACTCGCAGCAGCCGGGGCGGCTCGCAGCTCAGGATCTCGCCGCCGGCGTTGCCTTCGAGCTGGTACTTGCCGCCCAGCCGCAGGTCGCCGGTGACCGGCATGAACCAGCGGCCGATCCGGTCGGCGGTGGTGCAGGCGTCCCATACGTCCTCGATCGGGGCCGGGAAGGCGCGCCGGACCACGACCGTCCTTGTCACGGTGTCGCTGTCGCCGCTCCCGGGGCGGACCGCGCGATGCGCCTGGCTGATCTGGTCGATGATCTCGTTCATTGTTCCTCCGTCTCCCGTTGCCGCGCGTGCTTCCCCCTGGCCAGCTCGGTGGCCAGCGCGTCCAGACGCTGCTCCCAGAACCGCCCGAACTGACCCAGCCACTCGTCGACCTCGCGCAGCGGCGCGGTGTCCACCGCGTACAGCCGCCGGGCGCCCGCCGCCCGGACCGTGGTGAAGCCGCTCTCCCGCAGTACCCGCAGGTGCGCGGACACCCCCGGCTGCGAGATGCCGAACTCGGCCTGGATAACCGCGGTCACCTCGCCGGACGTCCGCTCGCCGTCGCCGAGCAGTTCCAGGATGCGCCGCCGGACCGGGTCGCCGAGGACGTCGAACGCGTGCACGCCGTCATCGTATCAGTTTCGGCTTATATAAGGCAGGCCTGATATCAATGCGACTCGCGCGGGACCTCGTGACCGCTGGCGCCGATGAGGAAGTCCAGGTCCGCGCCGGTGTCGGCCTGGAGCACGTGGTCGGTATAGAGGCGGGTCCAGCCGCGGGAGGCGGCCGGCGGCGGGGCGGTCCACTCCGCGCGGCGGCGCGCGAGTTCCTCGTCGGGCACCTCCAGCGTGAGGGCGCGGGACGGGACGTCGAGCGTGACCCAGTCGCCGGTGCGGACCAGCGCGAGCGGGCCGCCCGCGGCGGCCTCGGGCGTGACGTGCAGCACGACCGTGCCGTAGGCGGTGCCGGACATCCGGCCGTCGCAGATCCGCACCATGTCCCTGACGCCGCGGTTCAGCAGCTTCTTCGGCAGCGGCACGTTGGAGACCTCGGGCATGCCGGGGTAGCCCTTCGGGCCGCAGTAACGGATGACCAGCACGGTGTTCTCGTCGGCGTCGAGGTCCGGGTCGGCGACGACCGCGTAGTAGGCCTCAGGGGAGTCGAAGACCAGGGCGCGGCCGCGGTGCTTGAGCAGGTGCGGGGAGGCGGCGGACTGCTTCAGCACCGCGCCGTCCGGCGCGAGGTTGCCGCGCAGCACGGCGGTGCCGGTGCCCGGCGGCTGGAACGGCGCGTCCATCGCGTGGATCACGTCCCGGTTCCAGCACGGCGCCTCGGCCACGTTCTCGGCGACCGTGCGGCCGGTGACGGTGATCGCGCCGGTATGGAGGAGATCGCCGAGCTCGCGCATCACCGCGGGCAAGCCGCCGGCGTAGCAGAAGTCCTCCATCAGGTACTGCCCGCTCGGCTGCAGGTTCACCAGGGTGGGCACGTCGGCGGCGAGCGCGTCGAAGTCGTCCAGGCTGAGCGGGACGCCGAGGCGCCCGGCCATCGCCAGCAGGTGGATCACCGCGTTCGTGGAGCCGCCGATCGCGGCGTTGACCCGGATCGCGTTCTCGAACGCCTGCCTGGTCATGATCTTGGAGGGGGTCAGGTCGCTGTTCACGAGGTCGACGATGACCTGGCCAGCTCGCTGCGCGGTCTCATACCGGCGCGCGTCGACCGCGGGCCAGGCCGCGGAGTACGGCAACTGCATGCCGAGCGCCTCGGCGACCGACGCCATCGTGGACGCGGTGCCCATCGTCATGCAGTGCCCGTCGGAGCGGGACATGCAGCCCTCGGCGAAGAAACACTCCTCCTGCGTCATCCTGCCTGCCAGCAGGTCTTCCTCCCAGCGCCACACCGCGGTGCCCGAGCCGACGTCGGTGCCCTGGTACTTGCCGTTGAGCTTCGGTCCGCCGGTGACCATGATCGCGGGCAGGTCCACGCTGGCGGCCGCCATCAGCAGGCCCGGGGTGGTCTTGTCGCAGCCGGACAACAGCACCACGCCGTCCAGCGGGTTGGCGCGGAACAGCTCTTCTGCCTCCATGGCGAGCAGGTTCCTGTACAGCATCGCGGTGGGCCGCAGCAGCGTCTCGCCGAGCGCCATCGCCGGGAACTCCAGCGGGAAGCCGCCGGACTGCCAGACGCCGCGCTTGACCGATTCCGCGACGCGGTGCAGGTGGACGTTGCACGGCGCCAGTTCCGACCACGTGGTCGCGATGCCGATCACCGGCCGCCCGTCGAACACCTCGGTTGTGAATCCCTGACTGCGCATCCACGATCGGTGGGTCATTCCTGGCCGTCCCGTCGCCCCGAACCACGTCGCGCTTCGCCTTGCACCGTTATTCGCCATATGTCTATATCTAGTGCACGGCGGTGGGGATGGCTATGTCCGGTTCGCCTGGAAGCGGTGGCGGCCTGCCTAGGCGGCGCCCCGCTGCGCGGATGCGGACCCCACGACGAGGTTCCGCGCGGCGCCGGAGCGCAGCGGCACAGGATCGACCCGGATGTGCCGGACCCCGAGCGGCGCCAGCATGTCCTTCAGCGCCTGGCCGCCCATGCGCACCCACTGCGGCGATGAGCCCATGGTCTGCAGCAGCGAGGCCTCGGTGGTGAATGCCAGGCCGACACGCTCGCCAGTGCGCAGCCGCCCGGTCTGCAAGGCGAGAGTCCCGGCCTTGCTTTCCCGCACTGGAATGAAAAACGTGTCTGCCACCGGACCCCCCGTACTCGACTGAACTCGATCGGAATACGGCGGACGCCGCCGCGGGGATTGCCAGCAGACTCAGCCCGTGTCGGCCGCGGTCGCCGTGGCGCCCAGCGCGTAACCGGCGAGCTCCGCGAGCGTCACGGCGACCAGGCGCGCCTGCAGCGGCGGCCGTGAACCGGGGCGCGGCGTCATCATGAACCGGCCGTAATACTGGCCGTTGCCGAAGGCGCGCAGCTCTATCTCCTGGTCCGGCAGGCCCGACTCGTCGACTGGCCAGTGGCCGTACCGGGTCTGCACCGTGCCGTCCGCCTCGAGCCGCGGCGGCCGGCCGAGCAGCATGCCGTACTCGAAACGGCAGTCCCGCAGGTCAAGGAGGCCGATGAGCTCCTTGCGCACATGCTCGACAACCTTGTCGGGGGAGTCCGCCGACTTGCTCAGCGCCGCGCTTTGCGAGATCCGCGCCAGGTACCCCGCGTCGGCGACGGTGACCGCCTTAAGGTGCCGTGCCCACGCGGCCAGCTGGGACACCGCCACGCCCACCACCAGCAGCAGCACGAACGTGGTGACGTCTGAGGAATGCCGGATCGTGAACCGCTCGTAGGGCTGGGTGAAGAAGAAATCGAACCACACCGCCGCGGACACGGCCGCCAAGGCGCCCGCGAACCGGTTCCCCGCGGCCGCCACCGCGACCACCGCCACCACGAGCAGCAGGGCCACGTTCGTGTTGGACCAGCTGCCGCGCCACGGCAGCAGGACCGCCGCCAGCGCCAGCGGAACCATGACGGCGGCGGCGATCGCCGCCTGGTCCCTGGTCGGATACCGCGTCATCGGCCGACACCTTCTCCCGTGCCCCGCCGCTTTCCAGCCTAGTACTCCAGCAGTAGATCGTTATCTCCGGCGTGGAGCGGCTGCACGTGGGACGGCCACCGTGATGATCATGGTTTGTGACGACGCATGACAATCTGGCGGTGGCCGCTGGCCACAGCGTAGACCCCGGCCGGTGGCTGGGCATTCTTGATGAGTTGATGCTCCGGGTTGGGGGTCGTTTCCGCAGGGTGGAGCCGCGGCGGCGGGCACGGGCGTTCGTGCTGGGGCTGCTGGCCGGGCTGCCGCGGGCGAATTGCTGGAGCATCGCCGAGCATGCGGGGGATGCGAGCCCGGCCGGGATGCAGCATCTTTTGTCGCGGGCCTGCTGGGACGCTGACGGCGTCCGCGATGACGTGCGCGGCTTTGTGATCGGGCATCTGGGTGAGGCGGACGGGATGCTGGTCGTTGACGAGACTGGTGATCTTAAGAAGGGGGCATCCAGCGCCGGCGTGCAACGTCAGTATTTCGGAACTGCGGGCCGGGTGGAGAACTGCCAGGTCGCGGTGTTCCTCACCTATGCCGGGCAGGGCGGGCATGCGCTGATCGACCGGGAGCTGTACCTGCCGGAGTCCTGGGTGGCCGATCCGGGCCGGTGCGCCGCCGCGGGAATCCCGGAGAGGACGGTGTTCGCAACCAAGCCGGAACTGGCGCTGCGGATGATCACCCGGGCGCTGCGTGCCCGGACTCCCGCCGGCTGGGTGATCGGCGATGAGGTCTACGGCGCCGACCCGGGGTTACGGGCTGGCCTGGAGGATTGGCAGATGCGGTATGTGCTGGGCGTGGCCAAGAGCCACCCGGTGACGACCGCGGGCGGCGCTGTGCGCGCGGACCTGCTGGCCAGGAAGTTGCCGCCGCAGGCCTGGCAGCGGCTGTCGGCGGGGCCGGGCGCCAAGGGCCACCGCTGGTATGACTGGGCCTGGGTGGCCATCGATCCTGGTATGCCCGGGCACCACCACCTGCTGATCCGCCGCCATCGGCGGACCGGTGAGCTGGCTTATTATCGTTGCTACGCGCCCGGCCTTATCTCCCTCGCGGCTCTGGTCAGGGCCGCTGGCCGCAGGTGGACGGTGGAGGAGGATTTCCAGGCTGGCAAGGGCCTGGCCGCCCTCGACGAGCACCAGGTCCGCACCTGGACTTCCTGGTACCGGTGGATCACCCTGGCCATGCTCGCGCTGGCATTTCTCACTGTCGCGGCCCTGACCGAGCACGCTGGTCGCCGCCACCCGGGCTGATCCCGCTCACCCGCAACGAGATCGCCCGCCTGGCCGCCGCCGTGATCATCCAGCCCGTCCGCGATGCTCGCAGCCTCCTGCGCTGGTCCGCCTGGCGCCGACGCCACCAGCAGACCGCCCAGACTTGCCACTACCAGCGGCAAGCCACCCACGACCCGTAGCCAGAAGATCGCTAGGCTGTCGTTATGCCAGGCTCCAGGCCGCCGGGGGTGACGCTGTCGAACTGGGACCTGGGCGGCGAGCCGTCGGCCTGGGCGTACCTGCACGCCGGTGAGTTGTTCCCGGCCGCCGAGATCCCGCCGGCCGGGCCTGGCGTGGCGCTGGAGCACGCGGAGGCCGACCAGATCAGGCAGTTCCCGGTGCAGCCTGGCGTGAGCCTGGAGGAGTATGTCACCAGCGGGCCGGTCAGCGGCATCGTGGTGGTCTGGCGCGGCCGGATCGCCTTCGAGCGCTACCCGCGGATGCGCCCCGGCCAGCGGCACCTGCTGATGTCGGTAACGAAGGCCTTCACCTCCGCGGTCGCCGGGATCCTGGAACAGGGCGGGGTGCTGGACCTGCGCCAGCCGGTCGACGCGCTGATCGACGAGCTGGCCGGGTCGGGCTGGGCCGGGGTCCGCGGCACCGACGTGCTGGCCATGGCCTCAGGCATCGACTGCCTGGAGATCGACACGCCCGGCGGCTACGACGACCCGGCCCACCCGTTCTACCGCTTCGAGGCCAGCCTCGGCTGGCGGCCCGCCCCAGACGAGCCCATGCCGTCCCCCTACCAGGTCGTCGCGGCGCTACCCTCACACCGGCCGCCGGGTGAGGCATATGAGTACACAAGCGTCAACACCTTCGTCCTGTCCTGGCTGATCGAGCGGGCGACCGGGCTGCCCTTCGCCGAGGTGCTCGCCCGCGAGATCTGGCAGCGGGCTGGGTTCGAGGCGCCCGCCCTGCTGTGCGGCTCCGCGGCTGGCGCTCCCGCTAGTCACGGCGGGCTGTCGGCCACGCTGCGGGACCTGGCCCGGTTCGGGATGCTGTTCACGCCCAGCGCCAGGATCGTCAGCGACTACCCGGTCATCAGCCAGCAGCACCTACGGCAGATCCAGGCCGAAAGGCGCCCGGAACTGCATCGCGCTCAGGGCAGCCCTCTGCCCGGGTACATGACCGAGGCGTACGGCCCCGTCCTGCCGCCCGCAAGCCGCCAGTGGAACTTCGCCATGGCCGACGGCGACCTGTTCAAGGGCGGCTTCGGCGGCCAGGGCCTGTACGTCTCGCCCGCTCGTGACCTGGTCATCGCGTTCGCCGGGACGCCGCGGCAGGATGGCACAGTCAACCTGCTGCGCTGGTACAGTCGCCGCCTGGCCCTGGCCATCGGCTAACACCCCGGCCGCAGATCGTGCTCTTGGGCATGCCAGAGCTGGAGCACCCCATCACCTGGCTCCCGCCAACCATCTGATCCCGCCGACGGCAGCACCGCGCCCGGACATTCACGACCAGCGGCAACCAGCACACCAACCATGAACGTAACGATCTACTGCTGGAGTACTAGGCAGCCGAAAGCCGCATGGGTAGCCGGGCTGCTGCGGCTCAGGCGCCCGGCGGGAAGGCGTAGGACGAATGCGGCGGCACGTGCGGTCCCACTTCGAGCACGATCTCGGCGTGCCGGGTGAGCGGCACCGCGCCAGGCGCGCCCGGCCAGGGACGACCGTCCACGAAGACGCTGACGCGGGTTCCCGGCGCCGCGCGGAACGACGCCAGCCGTGTCGCGGACAGCGGCTGCCCCCAGGACCGGAACAGCGCGGCGACCGTGAGGCCGGCGCCGGGACGGGCGAGGACGAGGCCGGTCGGGTCCAGCGTGACCAGCGCGCCGTAGCAGCTCGCGCGGGTGATCCGGCCGGTCACCGACGTGCGCGGGGAGCGGGTGCCGATCCCGCCGGGCAGCAGCACGACGCGGTTGGCGGCGAACACCTCCACGTGCACGCCGTCGCGCGGTCCGAGTGCGGGCAGGCACGCTCCGGTGACCGGGCCGGTCGCCGGCGGCTGGAAGCCCGGGCCGGCTCCGATCGGGCGCGCCTGGCTGCGCAATCCCTGCGGGATGGGCGTGTTAGCGGGGTTCGAGCCGCTGGCCCCCTGGGCGCTGTGCCCCGTCCCGCAACCGGTCACGAGGGCCGCGGCTATGACCGGCGCCGCGAACCGCTGGAGATTGCGCACGATTGTGATCTGCGTCGCGCTTTCTCCCATTTCATTACCGCATACCCTCGGAGTGGGCGGGCGCCCGGAGTTCGTGGCGTAATCAGGTTACGTCAGGAACCCAGGGCGTCCTGGGAGAGACTAACCGGACATGCGACACGATCGGGGTGTGCTGGCGCGCGGCCGCTGGCTTCTGGCGGCAGTCTTGCTCGCCTGCTGCGCTCTGGGCGCGTTCGCGCCTGCCGCGCGCGCCGACGGAGATCCGGCGAGCGACGTGCTGGTCTACCAGAACCTGTTCGTGACCTCAGAGTCGGGCATGTCCACGGGGCAGCAGGCGGAGGTGGCGAGCCTGCTGGCGTCGGCCGCGCACGCCGGCTTCCCGATCCGGGCGGCGATCATCGGCGCACCCGTCGACCTGGGGGCGGTCACCGCGCTGTGGGACAAGCCGTCCGCGTACGCGAGCTTCCTCGGTGTCGAGCTGTCGCTCATCTACAAGCAGCGGCTGCTGATCGTGATGCCCAACGGGTTCGGCTTCAACTGGACCGGCCACCCGTCCGGGCCGGCTTATCAGGTGCTGTCCCAGGTAAGCATCGGCGCGGGCGGAGACGGCCTGACCACCGCCACCGTGACGGCCGTGCAGACGCTCGCCGCCGCCTCGGGGATCAAGCTCGCGACGCCGGCCGCCCCCGCCACGCCGTCGCACGGCATCTCCAGGCGACAGTTCGCCGAGTACGCCCTGATCGCGATAGCGTGCATCGCCGCCGCCGATGTGCTCTACCGGCTCTCGCGGCGATTCGGGCCGCGAGCGGTGCGGCAGTGGCGGCCGTGGCTCGCCGCGCTTCCGCGTCGGCTGCGGCGGCCCGTCGTGGCCACCTCGGTCGCGGGTTTCCTGGTGCTCGCGGCCGCCGTGGGGTTCGTCATCCACGCGGTGACCGGGCCGCCGGCCAGCGCGAGCATCCCGCAAAGCACCCTGCTCGCGGAGAACCCGGGCCTCGACCCTGGCAAGTCCCTGTCAGGCGCCGCGCCAGGCTTCACGCTCACCGGCCAGTCCGGCCAGCCGGTCGCGCTGCAGTCCTTTCGCGGCAAGGTCGTGATCCTGGCGTTCACCGACCCCGGGTCCACGACGCTCGGCCCGATGACCACGGCCGCGCTGCTCGACGCGAAGGCCATGCTGGGCGCGGCCGGGTCCCAGGTCCAGCTGCTCGGCATCGACGCCAGCACGACGGCCACCTCCGTCTCTGACGTGCGGTCGTATTCGGCGTCCCACGGGATGCTCGCCCAGTGGAGCTTCCTGACCGGCTCGCTGTCCCGGCTGCGGAGCGTCTGGCACGCCTACAGCGTCGGCGGCGTGACGATCAGCCAGAGCCAGGCCGACCAGAGCCCGGCGGTCTTCGTCATCGCCGCCGACGGCAAGCTGGCGAGGCTGTACGTGACCCGGCGGTCATATGCCGCGGTCGGGCAGTTCGGCCAGCTGCTGGCGGACGCGGCAGCCCGTCTGCTGCCCGGCCACCCGGCGGCGCCGTCACATCTGTCGTACGCCAAGGTCGCGGGCACCAGCCCGGCGGCGGCGACCACTCTGTCCCGAGCCAAGGGCGGCAACGTCACCATCGGGCCCGGTGACCCCGGCCAGTCGCGGCTGTACCTCTTCCTCGCCACCTGGGACCAGCAGAGCACTGACCTGGCGAGCCAGCTCAAGACCCTCAACAGCTACCAGCTCGCCGCGGGCGCCGCGGGGCTGCCCAGCCTGACCGCGGTGGACGAGGGCAGCCTCGAGCCGTCCCCGTCGGCGATCACGGGATTCCTCGCCAGCCTGAAGACACCCCTGTGGTACGAGCTCGCGGTGGACCGCGGGCAGGTCGCCGACGGCTACCAGGTACGGGGCGTGCCCTGGTTCGTGCTCGTCTCCCCGTCCGGCAAGCTCCTGTGGTCCTGGGACGTATCTACTTCCGGGTGGCTCACCCGCGCCGCCCTCGACCAGCACGTAAGGGCCGCGCTCGCGCAAGCGAAGTGACGCCGAAGGAGGATCCGCATGGTCAAGGCAGACCGCCTGCACGGTCAACTCCGGCGCGCCATGCCGGCGGGCACGCTGCTGCTGGGCGTGCTGATCGGCGCCCTCCTCGTGATCGCGTTCGGCAGCGGGGACACGACCAGTAATCCCTCCGCGACCAGCACCCCGGCGAGCGGCTCAGGCACCAGCGGCATGAACATGGGGACCGGCGCCACGTCGGGCGCGTCGGCGGGCGGGATCAAGCCGGTGCCCATGCAGCAGCTTGGCGTCGCGGACTGGCAGGGCATGAAGATCACCGCGGACGCGATGACCCCGGTGCCGTTCATTGTCTACAACGGCAC